>Ga0307508_10004279_pt1 | contig 14006 bp, 10 predicted proteins | sample 9_EM_MG_FD_203089 | JGI IMG/M metagenome (GOLD analysis project Ga0307508, IMG submission 203089) | Populus trichocarpa ectomycorrhiza microbial communities from riparian zone in the Pacific Northwest, United States - 9_EM | ecosystem: Host-associated > Plants > Roots > Unclassified | place... | reverse complement strand
CGGTGAACATCCTGGGCTCCCCTGGGCCTGACAATATGTCACAATGAAGATTCGCTTCGTCGTCACCCTCGTCATCACTAACGCCTTGTTTGTCGCCCAAATCATATCTAAGCATTCTTGGTCAAACTTTGCCATATGCCTAAAGATCTCCTCATCGGGGTCGGCCACGCTGTCTCCAGGAGCTTCGGGAAGCATTTTCGAGGGTTTTTGGCGGTGGATGGACAGCTGGTAGACTGTAGACTAGAGCGAATACAAATTTTCTATGTTTCTGATTTTTTCTGATTTTTCAAACGCCGGTTTGTTGTCGCGGACATTATTTCCCGAAACAACTGTAAGAGAAATCTGGTTGGCGGAGTGCCGGAGATGCAAATAACCCTACAGCCTATCGCCTACTTAGAAAAGTATGTGGTAGTGTCAAATGATTCTCACTTTTTGACATTACCGATACGGTCCTACTACTGCAGATAGGCTGATCCGGCTCCAACGATCAAATTGGACAGTACAGTTTGAACCTGTATTCGCAGCGAGAAGTGCAACGCACCCATGCATCATCATGGACGTCTTATTGGAAGACATGTTATGATATACACATCCTATGTATACATTTGTGAAAGCAGAGAAACGGTACGGTGACGGTCGAGTAATTACAGATGACGATGATTTGAGGTATTCACTGAATTTTCTTACGCGAATACTGTGACCGACAATTTAGATCTGTTTAGCTTCACTTTTTCAACAAAGTAGGTCTCAGAGGACGCACCAAGGTCACCACCGTGCCATCATCGAGCGTCTCTTTACGGGGTACGAGCTCGTACCCGAATACCTTTGGTAACAAAATACGCCACACAGCCCAATACCCAACCCCGACGGACATCACGCCAATGCCAACAAGGCAGTACCTATCATTTGCGACAGCGTCATCAGTTCCAAGTTAGTGTCCAACGCTCGTCCTTGAGGCAAACAAGGGAGGTGACGCACAGATAATACGGTAGAGGGGGCGTGTCCCCTACTCCATTGGCTGGAGGCAGAAATGGTGCGACGATGACTGCCGGAGTTCGCACCTGAGTGTTACAGTGGAGCTTGGGGGAAGACACCACTCACGGAACACTATAGTGACGAGATAGAAGACAGCTAGGGGCCACCAAACTGAGGCAAAGTCCGTCAGCGCGAGTCTCTCAACATAGGATATACCTACCCTTGAATGGTCTGGGAATATCTGGCCTCTTCCAACGCATCAAAAAGAGGCCCTAAGCAAGGGTTATTATACATGGAAAAGGAATCCGGAACCGGGAGGACGACGTACGACGACAATGAAGAGGCCGATAATCTGGGTAGGGTATCCTTGGACATCCAAAACGAACGGATAGGCGACGTTCATGGGCGGTCCAAGAATCACGATGACCTACATTCGCTGTTCGGTCAGCATGATTCCCACAGATAGTGAAGATTGCGTTCTCACTGAAGTGATCAAATGGATGATCAGCCCAGGTAGAGGCGACTTTCCTGCAGGCCAATTTGACGCCCAGAACCTGTTGCCGAACGGGAGAGGAATGCCCTCCTTGGCGAGCTCTGCTCGAAGTGTACGCACACGCAGCAATCAATTTCGAGAATAGCGTGGGATGATATGCGCGCTTACCCTGATTAACGCGAGCAGCAGTAAACGTCTACCCATGTTTATGAGCATCAACCAGAAGAGTCAAAGCTTTTCAGCACATACGCCGGTGAGGACGCTCTAAGAGAACATTAGTACAGGGTAGTATTCAACGACAAATACGTTGATACTCACTCCTAGCGCGCTGCATCGTCAAATTCAGCCGCCAGCAAGGTCAGCACGCAAAACAAGACAGAGCACAGGGACCCAAAACCTACCTGAGAGCAATAAAGACACTCAACGCGCGCTCCGCTGCAGTTCCGAACACATTCCTGAAAAATAAAGCCGCCACGATCACGCCAGAAGACTCGATCTCGGCCTACCAACAACAGTCGCGTCAATTACCTGAGGATGACGAAAGGGAAATGGAAGTGGTCGACGGACCTTGGTCGCCGCGCTAAAATACGCAATATTGGCAAGGATATAGAGAGTGGCGCAGATACACAGTCCGAGGGGACCGGAAATCTTGAGCGTTCGCACCGGATTTCGGACATTGTTAAGCACATAATTCACCCCTGACCAGCCACTGTACGTGAAGAGGACTTTGAAGGTCGCTGTCGCATACTGTGTACCGTCGTCGGCCCAATGCCTATTCACCAATGGAGAGCACTCACATCGCCAGCGCTGTGGGAACTACCAACGAACGCATTGCTAAAGTTCACCTGGGGGTTACTAATGTGGGTTTTGCCCGATAACACTACCCAGCCCGTTATCACAACAAAGGTAAGAATCAAGATCTTGAAGATCGACAGCAACTGAGATGTTGTGTTGTGAGAAGCTATGCAGAGGCCGAAAGCATGGCCAGCATATGCGCACATTCATAATATATACGCCAATGCGTGGCGTAAATCCGTGAAGAAGTGTCACAAAAACAATAACTACGGTGATATCTGGATGAGTGCAAAACAATAAAACCTGGCAAAACACACCTCCAAGAGCTATACCACGTTCGGACCAATCTGTCGCGACCTTTCCTGCGGAAACAAGGATGCTAGAGCGACGTTGAGACACAAACGACACAGAATATTTGTAAAAGCTGTTTACTTGCTCGCAAAGACCTTCCGCCCGCGGTCAAGGTTGGTTAGACTGGCAACTAAAAACACCCAACCTGCACTTACAATACACCCACTCGCCGAGAATCCAAGCAATATGGCGTTTGCAGCAAACATCACCGTAGAAAGATATTTCGGTCTTGGATAGACAGCCTCCAGATAGACCTTCTCTCCACCACTCCGCGGATACATGGTCCCAAACTCGAGCCAGATGAACAACCCACAAAACGATAGTACGAGTCCGAGAACCCAGAGCATGAGTGACGCCCCGATGGAGCCCACTCCACTCAGAATCGAGGACGGCGTTGAGAAGATACCGGTGCCGATAATATTCCCGACGATGAGAAGCGTGCATGAGGTGACACCAAGATGACGACCAAGCCCTCCAGCGGTGTCTACGCAACAATTATTGAACCACGGCCGCAAAATGGCGAACGAACTCACCTTCTTCAAAGGAGAGTCCCCCGGGACCCACATCAACTTGAGTGACCTCCTGGACGAGTTCAAGCTGCTTTTCATCAATACCACTATCTTCATTACTCTCCGTCTTCCGGAAACGTGTCCAAACACTCGCAGACATGATAGGGACAACGTAAGGTGCACCGGCTGGTTAAGAAAGCGGGGAACTCGAACTTCGGGAACATGACAGGTTTAAGTAGTACTGGCTAGAAAATGTGATACGTTCAATATGGTGGTCTTAGAGTGCAGGTACTTACTTACTTAGAACAGTTATAGTAAACCGCAAAGTCCGTTTGCCTCTTTTAGACGGCTGGTCACCAGTCTAGTTGACATCTCAGACACGACCGGATAAGATGCACCAACATATTGGGAACTTACCGGAAAACAGATGCCACCTAGGCATGATTTCGATATGTCGTTTCGGTGTTGATAACGTTGATGCGTGATGCAGCTCGGAGGGTTAGAACGGCTGGTCACGATTAATTTCATCATAATCTACCCAATCCTGGCAATTCAGAAACTTCTCGACACGGAGGTTTTGTATTACGGATCCAAGCTATAACTGCAGAGCATTCCGTTGTAGCTCGCATAACCGTGATAGTTGTTCCGACTGCCCACTCAACTGCAGCAGGAAACGAGGTAAGCTGCCAGGCGTAGAAGTCTGAACACAATCGCCCAAACTACTAGTCTGGTGACCAGACTACGCCCAACTTACCCTAACGAGGATTCATGCAGTTGACTCGCTGGCCAAGAACGATTTCATCTTACACCGTACTAGTCCCACGCGGCTGCATGATCACTCAGTTCCAAGAATACATCGGAGATATCCGCGGACCTCGCGACCGACCCACCGTGATGGCGCCCGGATGCTCCGACGCAACGGAATTGATGTGTACAACCAACCGTTTAGGCAGTGGGCGCAACAGTTTCGGCTTTCCTTGCCCCTTCCAGTTCGACAAGCATGAAAGCATACACGCCCAGACATCCCGGACATCGCGAGTGGTATACATCTACACCTATGCATTTATGAAAGCAGAGGAGACAATTGAATAATGGCGGACGCAAATCATTCAGGGTATTCACTGAATTTTTTTGCGCGAAAACTATGGTGGGCCAATCAGATCAAATAATTCTTTTCTTTCGCCCAGGAACGTACCAAGGTCACGACGGTGCCATCTTCGAGCTTCTCTTTGCGCGGTACCAGCTCGTACCTGAATACCTTTGGTAACAGAATGCGCCACCAAGCCCAATACCCGACCCCGACGAGCATCACGCTAATACCAACGAGGCAGTACCTGTTATTTTCCACCCAGCTCAGTGTGCATCCTCGAAGCAAACAGACGTTGCGACGCACAAGTAGTAGGGTAGAGGAGGCGTGTCTCCGACCCCATTGGCTGGAGGCAGAAATGGTGCGACGATGACTATCAGACGTTGCACATGAGCGTTGTATGAAGCTGAGGGAAGATAGCACTCACGGAACGTTGCTGTGACGAGATAGAACATCGCTAGAGGCCACCAGACTGAGCCAACGTGCGTCAGTGTCAGTTTCCCTCAGCACGAAATCAATCTACCCTTGAATGGTCTGGGGATATCTGGCCTCTTCCAGCGCATCCAAAAGAGGCCCTGGGTAAGGGTCAGAAAAGCACCCCGGAGCGAGGGAGGACGACATACGACGACAATGAACAGACTGATAATCTGAGCAGGGTACCCTTCAACATCTAATATGAACGGATATGCAACGTTCATGGGCGGCCCAAGAATCACAATGACCTACATTCGCAGTTCGGTCAGCAGGTTTCCCACAGATAGTGAGGACCGTGTTCTCACCGAAGGGATCAAATGGATGATCAGACCAGGTAAAGGCGACTTTCCTGTGGGCCAATTTGACGCCCAGAATCTGTTACCGAATGGCAGGGGAATCCCCTCCTTGGCAAGCTCTGTTGGGACTGAAGCGACGAGCAACACGAAGCGACATGTGTGCTTACCCTGGTTAACGCGGGAAGCAGCGAACGTCTGTCCGCATTTATGAACATCAACGAGAATAGCCACAGGTATCCACACATACTATTGTGATGACGTTCTAAGGTAATCTTAATCATAGAGTACACCGCCAAATATGCCAACACTCACCCCTAGCGCGCTGCGTCGTCAAATTCAAGCGTGGCAGTGTCAAGAAACAAAGTTGACGCACTGGGAAAACAGGATACAGAGAAAATTTTAACCTACCTAAGAGCGACAAAGACACTCAACGCACGCTCCGCCGCAGTGCCGAACACATTCTTGAAGAATAAAGCCGCCACGGTCACCCCGGAAGACTCGATCTCTGCCTATCACCAATGATAATTGCATAGACCACCTCAACACCACAGGAAAACCACACAGGGAACGTGGATCAACGCACCTTGGTTGCCGCACTGAAGTACGCGATATTTGCAAGGAGGTAGAGAACGGCGCAGATACCTAGTCCTAGAGGTCCGGCAATCTTGAGTGTCCGCACCGGATTTTGGACGTTGTTGAGTACGTAGTTCACGTTTGACCAGCCAGCGTATGCGTTCAGGACCTTGAAGGTCGCTGTTGCATACTGCGCACCGTCATTGACATCATCCAATGCCGATCATCGACGAAAAGCACTCACGTCGCCACCGCTGTTGGAGCTACCAGCGAACGCGTTGCTAAAGTTAGCTTTTGGATTGGCGATGTGGGTCTTTCCGGAGAGTACAACCCAGCCTGTTATCACAATGAAGACAAGAATGGCAATTTTGAAAATCGTCAACAGCTGGGAACTGATTAGAAGGTATGCAGAGACCGAAGAATGGATATATGCGCACGTTCATGAAATATACGCCACTGCGTGGTGTAAGACCATGAAGAAGGGTGACAAAAATGATCACTAAAGACGATGTTTGGACAAATGCTAATATGAAAACTTGGTAATGCGCACCTCCAAGAGCAATACCACGTTCGGACCAAGTCGTTGCGACCTTTCCTGCAGAAACAAGGATGCTTGAGCGGCGTTGAGGCGCTCGGACTATGGAAGATTCTGCCAGGTCACTTACTTGCTCGCAAAGACCTATGTGCCATCGAAAGTTAGTCGGTTTGGCCCACACAAACGACTTCTACCTGGCACTTACAATACACCCATTCGCAGTGAATCCAAGCAAGATCGCATTCGCAGCAAACACCACCGTAGCAAGGTATTTCGGCCTTTGATAAATTGCCTCCAAATAGACCTTCTCCCCACCACTGCGGGGATACATGGTCCCAAACTCGAGCCAGATGAACAGCCCACAAAGAGAGAGGAGAAATCCAAGAACCCAGAGCATGAGTGACGCCCCGATGGAGCCGACTCCACTCAGAATCGAGGACGGCGTCGAGAAGATGCCGGTACCGATGATGCGTCCAACAATGAGAAGCGTGCATGAGGTGACTCCGAGATGACGACCAAGCCCTCCAGCAGTGTCTATTGGAAACCCTCATTGAGCGAAAAGGAATAAAGGGCGCACGACGCACCCTCCTCAAAAGAAAGTCCACTGGGACCCGCATCGACGGCCGGCGTGGCTACCTGGACGGGTTGCTTCTCGCGTTCGAAACTGTCCTCGTCGGTCGCTTTCTTCCGAAAACGGGTCCAAAGGTTCCCAAACATGACGGGGACAAATTATTGAAAAAATGCAATGTGGGATCAATCGGTCAAGGTCGTCTCACAGGTGGGAACCGAATTTCGGGAATGCGGCGGTTTAAGTAGCCACCCATGATGGAGAAGTGGCGATAAGACGACAAGGTGATGAATCGTGATGGCAAGGCAAGACCCAAATGTCGCCGTTCTCTTCGTGTTGCATGATCACCCATCCCGTCAAGCACCATTGGAAGGGGACTCGGAGGAACCGAGTTTGGAGTCTGGATCTCACGACCACAGTCTAAGGCCCGGCGCGTGTTACCAGCCGAAGGGTGCGATTCGAATGGAAGAAGACTTGCCTGATAAACGATGCAGTCTCAGTTACTGTGGGAAGATGGTAACTCTACTAGGGTCGGCGCGGCTAGAACCAGAAACAATCACCCTGGGCATCAATTGGCCCCAGAGACTCATCGGCAGCGCATCTCGCTACAACATTTGGCGCGTGAGTGACTGGTGAGTGGGGGAAATTCCAAAGAATGGATGAAGAAAATGTTTGTCCCAGATCTCCATATCCAAATCTCGTCGATGCCTATTCATCAAATAGAAGACCAATACTTTTTTCCGCTGTGCGTTCTGCAAATGTTCTTTAAAGTCCGTTGTGTGGAAACCAAGATGATTGACCGATCAGACCAGGCTAGTTTCATTTTTTGATCGCCGTACCAGAGCCGTAACCGTGCCGTCTTCGAGTTTCATTTTCTGATGTGGTACGTACTAGCTCGTACTCGAATAACTTCGGTAACAGAATGCGCCTTACAGTACCCAACTGCGGTGAACAGCACGCGAATGCCAACAAGTCAGTACCTGACATTTATCACAACATCGTCAGTCCTACTCTGCGTTCAACACTCATCCGAGAAAGGATGCGATGCACAAGCAGTATGGTCTAGGAGGCGTGCCTCTGAACTCATTGGCTGGGTGCAGGAATATTTGGCGGGACGAAGGTGCACCTGGATGGCGCTTGTGGGAAGGTGACACTTTTTTGAGGAGATAAAACACCGCTAGCCTGAGAGGCCACCACACCTGCGTCGGCGCCAGTTTCTCAGCACGAAATCAATCCACTCTTGAATGATTTGACGATATCGAGCCTCTTTCAGCGCATCCAAGCGGACCCTACCCAATGGTTGTCATACATGAAAAAAAATTGTAGGAGGGAGGGCGAAGTGCAATGACGGCGAGCAAGTTGATGATTTGACTTGGATATCCTTGGATGTCCAAACTGAATGGATACTACGCGAATCCACGGGGAGAGCGTGATCACCGTCCTATGTGCAGATACATATTGGGCTGTTCAGGTCATTGCTCAGAAGATAGACCAGGGTCTTCTGCTCCCGCCTTAACCAGGGTGAGCGCACATGTCATCTCTGCCGTCCCCGAAATCAATTATTGCGCATGGTTCCACTTCCAATAGAGCTCGCAAAAGAGGGTATTCCTCTCCCTTTCGATAATAGGTTCTGGATGTCAGGTTCGCCCACAGGTAAGGCATCCCTACCTGGTCTCGTCCTTCATTTTACCCCTTCGACGAGCTCACAGCCTTGAAATTGCGAGTGTAGGTCATCGTGATTCTTGGGCTAAGACAACGTCAGTGCTCGACGTCAAACATGCTAACTACGTTCACTCCTAGCGCACCGCCTCACCGAATTCAACCATCAACGGATCGGCAAGTAATGTAGAAGCACATGGCGAACGAGAGGGGAACACAGGAACACGAAATATACCTGAGCTCAAGTGCACTTCGTTGCAGCTCCCAACACATCTTTGAAAAGCAATGCCGTCATGGCACACCAGAAGACTATCGCAAGCGACACTGGAGGTGATCTTGGAAAAAGCGTGGTGTCATCATACATGTCGAATGGCTTGTAGCCACCGGGCCCAGTTACACAAAAGGTATCAATGTGTGTGTTCAAATTCCATCAAGACCACCGAGAAGAAATTGTTTCTCCTCGTTCCCATCGCTTTCCAGGGTTGGGTGATGCTGCCAGTTCTGTGCCTAAAAGAAAAAGATGAAACAACATTGCGACATTAAAGTCATACCTTGACGCCTACCATACATGATAACCAGCTTGGGTAATTACCTATGTTTCCCTCTGTGCCAAGCCTGGGCATTCCGTACATTTGTCCCAAGGTTGCGGATGAGGTTGATGCAGGCGGTCCGACTTGCTGTTCCCGGGTGCAAAAAAATGCCGGGAATGTTGTCGTTACCCAGTGTTTGAAGCCGGCGAAGACAGTGCCACCTTCTCGACCAGACGTTTCCTGCGTCGTCACGCTGACATAAAGTGAATCGAGGGTGTACGCGGACAAAAGCGTGATCACAGAAAACGCCACAGGAACAAGGCCCATATTGAGTGGTGATGCTTCTGCTCAGCAACATAAAGTTAGTGTAATACCACACACAGTGATGAACAGCATCACAACATACGGAATTTGTTTGGCAAAAATGTCACTCCACCGGCGATCTATACCAAAAGGAGAAGAACGAGTGCAATACGCCAAAATTGCATGTATGTTCCGCAGCCCCATGCGGAGAACGAGCCAAAAAGGACAAACAGCCATGTAGAAACTGTGGTGCAGCCCCAGAAGGCGGCAAGGGTTCCAAGGTACTTGACTGAATGGGGGCTGAGGCCAGCAAGAATAGTGAGAAGAAGATACACGATGGAAACCATAGCAAACGATCTCAGCTGCGTACTGATCTTGCTTGAAGCCCGGGGTGGATCTGGTTGAGTTTCCATCAAGTTCTCGGTTGGGGCTTGGCAGCGGTAAAGGACAGTGACATAGCGATGTGGCGAACCTCCCATATGTGGTTGTTCGGCGCATCGGACCGCCCGACCCCGGGCCGATCCGCTCCGAAGGTAAGAAACAAACCGCAAGATAACAAATCGTTTTTACCTCCAGAAAAAACAGACCATAATCATACATACTTCCCTTCAGAGAACGGAAGCTAACGAAGTCGCAGAGCTAGCACCTTCTCGATCTGTTGCGCCATTGTTTGCCAGGTACATTTATTTTTTCTGGCCACCGGGACCGCAGTTACTCGTTATTACCTTCACCAGCCTAGACTGGTCAGCATCAGAGAAACCATCTGTACGTCGTACAACACATCATGTCAAGAAGTCTGACACATGGTTGTCCTAGATTACCAGATCCAAACCCCTGCCATCCGCCCATTCACCAAACAGTAAGCTGATGCTTTCTCCGTTGTGTGTTCTGCGAATGCTCTCTGCGATTGTAGAGCTGATGTCCATCGTGATGATTTTTGGACACTGCGCTTTATGCTGTCTTTGAGGTATTGTGTTGGTGACCTATGCTCGCCTCAATACATTCAGCATATAATGACCCACAAAAATGTGCATACCACTATGTGTTCTAATGGAAGGTTTTGTAGGCTCTCCATATCCGCTTCCGCAAATAAGCCTGGACCAACAACCACTTAGATGTGGGCTCACGTCAATGATAGGCATGGGCCACTAACCGTGAGTTATTAATGCGTGGACAGCCTTCGCACCCTTGTCTTTCAACGTCCGCGCTGCTAACTCTAGGGTGTGTCCGGTGTCGATCATGTCGTCCACCAAAATAGCAACCTATCGCCGTGGGATCGATGTACGGCAACCCTAGCAGCATTAAAAGGACGTACCTTGTCTCGTACATCACCAACCAGCAACTCCATTCGCTCCGGTGCATCCCTGTACTTGCAATCGCGTTTTTTGTGAATCAAGGCAAATTCGACACAGAGTTTGTCTGCAATCGTTGTGACCCTAGAAAGTCAATATGAGCTCCTTGTGGCACGAGTCCACCTTTCGGGATAATTACCTTTTGGCACCACCGGCGTCAGGACTAACGATGATACTGTCTTTCCACCCGTCGATGAAAGTCTTGATGTATGATATCATCAAAGGCTCCGAAAAGAGGTTGTCAACGGGTATGTCGAAGAAGCCTTGTATCTGACTTGCATGCAAGTCCATCGTAATGACATGGTCGCACCCCGCGACGGCCAGCATGTTGGCAACAAGTTTGGCCGTAATTGGTGCGCGCGACTTATCCTTCTTGTCCATACGTGCGTACGGAAAGCATGGAATGATAGCAGTAATGCGACGCGCCGAGGCGGTTTTGCAGGCAGAGATGAGGATGAGGAGTTCCATCAGGTTGTCGTTGACGTCGCGGCACCCTGACTGGATGATGAACACATCCTCTTCACGGATGGATTCGGCTATTTTGACGTTGATCTCGCCGTTGGAGAACTTTTGGGGCATGCATGGAGTGATGGGTACTCCAAGCCTGTGGATGGAGGATTAGCAGTCCGTGGACTGCATGGCACCGTATGGAAAGGTGCATCTCACCGCTCGGCCACAGATTGGGCGAGCTCTGGGTGACTGTTGCCTGGATGTTGTGTCAGTTGTGTACCAGAATGTCTGAATGAGACTTACCCGCAAGCACTCTGATAGAATTTCCGTGGTACATGGGTGGTTTCTACCTGGGACGAAGCAAAAATGATCCTGATCCAAATTTCATATGCTCCATAACACAACAAACAATGCCAAATACAGATACACAGCCACTACCCTCGGCTCCAGATCGTTATGTTTTCGACCACATACTCTGTATCCGCGTAGCCTAAGAGGTGGGGGATTCGTTTACTGGGGAACTAGCTTCTCAAAGTGTGGCCATGGTCAACGTAACGAAGACGTACCTGTTTAAGCCCTTGACCCGCGAAATCTGTACTGAATTGTAATTTGCAAGTCCCCGTCCAACCTCTTTCACCTCCCACGCATCACTTTCTTCCACCTCGTCCGTCGCGCGAAGATCATCATCCATTATAGTCTGTGTGTCCGACGTGAGATCGTCGACTATGGATGAAGACGAGCTCGATCGCGAGAGTGATGCGATCACATTGTCGGGATCTTGGGAATCCGGAAGCATCGTCTTCTCGCCAGACATTCCTTCTGGAAGGCTCCGGACGAGTATGCGCACGGCCTGTCCCGACGCAAACGATCCACGAACGCCAAGCACACCCACTGGAAGTAACCGCCCTCCAGATTCCCGACGTGACAGCACCGCGTACGCGCCGCTATCGATGATAACACCCCCAGCGGGGTACAGAGTATGGCTCGTCCAGGCTTTCAAGTCCCGCATCGGTACTGCGGAGGGCTTGAATACTGTGTGCGGTGGTCGTCGTAAACTCAACGTCGCGCTGACATGATCTAGATCCAGTGTCTGGAGTTTCGGCACTGGACTCGTCGTTCCCGAAGACGGGACTAACTGGAACCGAAGGTGGGTATAGTAATCGATGATGTCCACGATCGTCGAGGGCTGTTTGCTGGAAGTAATGACCGTCGTGACACCAGCACCCGTCGCGATTTCTGCCGCAATGAGCTTCGTTTCCATGCCGCCAGTGCCTAGACTGGAGCCTAGCGTAGACGTGCTTACTATTTCGTTATCAGAATTAGCAAAACGTAAAAGTAACAGGCAAGAATGACCTTGAGCTCGGATGTCTGCGACGGATGTCACGACGTCAATCTTTCTCGCAGCTGGGTCTTTTCGCGGGTTGGCCGTGTACAATCCGTCAACATCCGTGAGGAGGAAGAGGTAATCGGCGTGGATCATCGACGACGTGATCGCAGAAAGCGTGTCATTGTCGCCAAATGTTATTTCCTGTGTCAACCTCAACCAGCCAGCATCAACAGAAAAAGAGACACCAACGCACGCTAACAGAAATCGTGTCGTTTTCGTTCACGATGGGCACCACGCCCATACTCAAGAGCTCCCTGATTGTATTCACTGCATTCAAGTATCGCGTCCGCTGCCAGAAACGCGTCTCAGTCGCAATAACATAAAGTACGAGACGGGCGTACGTCTGAAACATCCCCTCGCGTGAGCAAAATCTGCGCCGTTCGCTGATCGAATTGACCAAATAGGTTATCCCAAAGCGCAATGAGTCGTCCCTGACCAATCGCCGATAGGGCCTGCGCGCTACCCGGGTGAGCAAAACAGCAAAAACGTGTGCTAGCGCTAGGGAGTGCGACTGACTTGTTTCTTGGAGAGACTCTTGGGGCGTTGGGGAACCGCCATCGTTCGGAGACCGACGCCGATGGCGCCAGAGCTAACGAGAACGACTTTGTGACCTAAGCTACGTAGGTGTACGACAGTCTCGACGACGGAGGACAAGATCGACAGGAGGGGCTGGTGTGTCTCTTCATGGACGATGGACGACGTGCCTACGGAGCACACCAGTTAGAAATGATAAAGAGATCCGATCGGCCAAATCACCGAGTTTGATAACGATCGTGCTAGAAAGTGTGCGTTGCTTGGATGGGCGCATCACTACTTCGTCTGATGGAGCTCTGCTGGATTGAGACGTTGATTTATGAGGATCGACCATTGAGCGTGTCAACAAGGTTGTGTGTGAGTAGAGTCCAAGATTAGCATCTGTGGCAGCGTAGCTATATAGCACATGCAAAAGGTTGGATCAACACAAGTATGTAACAGAGAACAGCAGTACATCTCGAGGCTGCTGGCACTGGAATCGCCACTGAGAATCTGACACTTTTTGCAGGGAGAAGATCAGGGCACTCCGACTCGGACCCCGCGTGACGATCGTCGAGGATAGACATCATCTCACTTCGCACAGCCGGAGGCGCCAGTTCTGCCGCTAAGAGCAGGTGCTCGGATGGGGGATCAACCAAGGACTGAGAGCAGGTAATCAATCACGGAAAGATGGTGGCATCAATAAAGCGCCGCATACCAGACACAGTATATGGCGTGGTTGACGAAGCTGAGTGCAAATTTGCACTCATGCTGGCACCAGTGTCCTTGGGGGTGGTCGAGATCATTTGAACGATGATCACCTGTGCAGGTCAAATAAGACCTCTGTCGCAACATACCTTGCCTTTCCACCTTTTGGAGCATCTTGGACGTGCTTAGCCGCCGCAGTGTCTTGAGAGAGGGAGTAAAACGACCAAATATTTACGCTAAGCACTCCTGCCAAATCGTCCGATTCGGTACATAGTAAAAAAAGATATGTTGTGTTCAGAACCGCCATGGATCCCAAACGATGCAATGATCATCTCCCCGCACTCCCTCCCGAACTCTGGCTCTGCGTCTTCCACCACGCCGCACACGTCCCCGGCACGCTCGTCCCCGACATCTACGCCCACGCCAGCCTCATCGGCCCCATCTACAC
>Ga0307508_10004278_pt1 | contig 14010 bp, 6 predicted proteins | sample 9_EM_MG_FD_203089 | JGI IMG/M metagenome (GOLD analysis project Ga0307508, IMG submission 203089) | Populus trichocarpa ectomycorrhiza microbial communities from riparian zone in the Pacific Northwest, United States - 9_EM | ecosystem: Host-associated > Plants > Roots > Unclassified | place... | reverse complement strand
AGAGGCCTTTTGATTTTTTTGGGCTTTTTTTTTAAAAAAAAGTTTTTTGATATTTTTTCCCCTTCAATTTTGTTTTTTAATGTTAGAGTTGAATTGAGTGTGAATTGATTTTTATATATTTTTTTTATTATATAATAAAATAAAAAAATTAACTCAATGGAGTCCGGGTTGCGAATTTGGTGGGTTGATTAGGGGGAATTTAGTCTATTTTTTTCTTTTGACCAATGTAGTTTGACAAGGTTATGTTGAGTAAATTTTCACATGATTTAATTTCAACTAATTGGGTTGAGATTTTTCAAGTTTGAGTTGTTTATGGAGTTTTTATGACGACGATGTCAAAAAGTTTCCAATGATTCAATGAAAGCATGGGCAATAAATTAGTGTTCATTTTAATCCTTAAAACATGTTTTATTATGTAGTCTGCTTTTTACTTGCAACAGTTCCACGCTTGCCGGTGTTGTGCTCGGAATTACCGTGTGCTATTATTCTTGCAGGATGTACAAAGATTAGAGGAATCCCAGCACCAACCTCCTTTGGATAATAGTGGGGCTCTTTCAAGATCATCTAGGAAAGGCCCGGGGCAATTACAACTCTGATCATATTATGCACTGGAGAGGAGGTTCGGGTATAAATTGTAAAATTGTATAGCGTAGTTTGTCTGTATTTTATGGATGCTGGGATGGTAAAAGAAAAAAGAAAAAAAAAAGATGGTTTTGATTTGAGATAAGCTTGGGTTATCCTGAGCCATTCTTTTTTCTTTGGAAACGGTGTATATCCATGTGGTTCTGTTATTTTTTTATATTGAAAACCACGGCCCAATGCAAAATATTTTAGAGAATGCAGTTTGTTTTTGTTTAGTCCACATGATAGTTATTATGGCCACTTATAAAATAATAAAGAATCGGCTAATTCATGTATACATCACATCAATGTTTGCCAAGTGTATGCTTATGCTATTATTTATTCAATTGATTACTCTACGTTCCTTGTTCTATTGTGGTGTTATTAAAATAAATAAACATTTCATCCAATTGTAGTTTATTTAAATGCTTACATCTCTCTTTAATGACTCTCGACCTTTATAATATTGTAGTTGTAGTAGACTAGAAGTTATTTAATATTGTAGTTGTAGTAGTTAACAAGCTTGGCTCATGTTGCTACTTCGAAAGCTTTGTATGGGAATTTTTTACAAAGTATTTGGTTATTGTCTCCAAATAACAAAGATAAAATTAATGGATGCAAGATAGAAAAAAAAATGAAGATAAAATTGTATTTGATAATGGTGTATAAAAAACGTGTGATTATCTGTGTATTATATTTGATTATGATAGGTAAGGTAATATAAAATATAAAAAGATCTATTTTATTTTTAATATGTATTATTATCGAATTTATATGTTTTTAAAAATTAAAAATTATTTATTTTATATTATAATATATTGTGTGTTAAAATTAATAATATTATAGTAATTATAGTTATTAAACCCAGGTTAACTAGGTGGGTTGACACGGAACCTAACTGATTTAGGGTCTGGATCGGTCTAAGTTTTTTTTTTTTTTTTTTTTAATGATTAGCTTAACCCGATCAAATTAAAAAACCGAGTAAAAAACTCGCTCATTAATTTTTTTGGTCAAAACAAGATTTTCTTAATTTTATTTTGGATCATCTTGAGTTCAACTTCCTAACTTGTGACTCAAGCCTTTTCTCATGTTGATTCCTGAGTCAGTTTTTAAAATTATGATAATTACTTTATATCCATACATTGACTTGGGTTAACCTTGTTTTGCCCTCTCGACCTGTGACCAGGCCTTGCCTTAATCGTGTCCCTGTGTCAGGTTTTAAAAATATGATAATAATCATTTTCATCCATACTTTGACCTGGGTTAATTCAAGTTGACCTTTTCGATCCGTGACTTGAGCCTTACCCTGGGTCGACTCCCATGTCTTGTTTTAAAATTATGATAATAACCATTTTTATTTTTATGTTAACTCGAGTCAATCTGAATTGACCCTCTTAACCTATGACTCAAGATTTGCTTCGGGTCGACCTTTGAGTCAAGTTTTAAAATTATAATAATAACATTTTTATTTTAATGTTGACTTGAGTCAATCCTGGTTGACTCTTTTGATAAGTGACTCGGGTCTCGTGCTTGATTGATCCCCGAGTTCAGTTTTAAAATTATAATAATAACCACTTTTATCCTTAATTTAACCTGATCAATGGTCAAGTAGACCTATGACCCAAGCTTTAACCTAAGTTGGATTTTAAAATTATAATAATAATTATTTTTATTCTTATATTGGCTCGGGTCAATCAGAGTCAACTCGACCCGTGATCTGGGCCTTGCTCCTAATTGATTCTTGAGTTAGAATTTGAAAATATAATAATAACTATTTTTATTTTTATATATTTTAATTTGATAATTTTAGAATAAACAGTTTTTTTAGGAAAATGTCTTAAAAATAAAAAAAATAACAAATATTGTATCTGAAAATTAATCCTCCCTATATCTTTTATTTTTTAAAAAATACAAAAATTTATTCCAAAATTTAATCAAACGCTAGCTTAAGCAGCTTGGCAATTTGGGATGTGTCATCAAACCCTAAAGCTGATCCTGTGTGTAGGGGATTAAACGGGATATTAGATTCTTTGCCTTGATTTTGTCAACACCTCTACTAATCAGATTCTATTTCTAATATCTAATTAGGTGAAAACGGATCATAACGAGCTGTTGAAGGTGTCATGTTGGGCCTCATCAGATGATGATATGTTCTGATCAGGTCAAAGCTCAGCGGCTTTGACTGAGCTTGTGAGCAAACTCATTCCTGGATTGAATTTGATTTGATTCAATATCCTCCGATTCAAGATGGAGTAGAGCTCCGTCTACATAAATCAACCACTGAACTTCTAGTAATGACTGCAACCAGACCAATCGACCAAGAAATCTTTTTAGTGATTGTCAACCAATTTCTACCATGGGGTCAAAAACTACTCGATCAACTTAAGAAGCTGCTAACTGAAGGCAACTGCAATGGACTATCATAATTCACCTGAATTTACAAAAATCTACTTTCATATTACAAAACTGGGGAAGACCAGTCAAAACTTCCTTGCGAACCCTTAAAATCCAAATCCTATAACCAACCATCAAGTACTGTTACTCTGCATATTGGCTGGGAAAAGAGGGATAAAAAACACTAGTGCAGACGACACCAAAGAGACAACATGTAGTTAAAGCATCCCTTTTTACATGCGTATTTTTCAATACACAATTTATAAAGCATAGATCTTCTCCAGATCAGAGTTGTACTCATCAGGATCTGATATATTTGTTGAGTGCACTGACCAGGAAAACGACTTGCTTCCACTTGCCCTTTTTATGCGCCTCTGGGAGTCCCGGAAAAATCCAAAATGCTGTCGGAAAACAAAGTAGCACATGCTTGCGAGTGTCCCGACAAGAATCGGTGCTCCTGTTAAGGTTATGGTTATAGCCATCCACGAACTTTTCTTTCCCACAACCACAAATGCTATAGATAGAAATGCACCACAAGTGCAAGCACATGCAGCCCACATCAGCTTGTTAACTACAGAGACTACCTGTTTCTGAGCCTGGGTGTCCCAGGCCACCAAAGTGATCTGAACCACGACAACAGCTAAAGATATAAAGAGAGATGTTGCATTTAAGAGGCAGAAAACTTGGAAACCAACACTGTCAGCTATATTAGCTTTCCCTGTTTCAGCTCCATCCTGTATATATTGCCCAGGCAAGTTGAAGATAGCCAAGAAAGCAATCGAGGCAAAAAGAACAGCAACAACAGTGACAGAGTTGGTTGTATTCTGGACAGCTTCTCTATGGAGTTTCCTTAGTTCCTTTGCAATGCCAGAAACTCTTCGGTTGGTTTTTTCATTTTGTATAAGTTGTGAATGCACCTCATGCTTGATATCACTAACTGTCCTCTTAAGTTCCATTGCTTCATCCATTTGACCAACATGCCTAGCATGCTTGGCACCAGCCTCTATGAGAGCTTCCTTGATTTCCAAAGCAGATTCTCCATATTGGAGTTTATCAGCCAAATCCATCGCAGTTTCACGCTCATTATTGATGATGTTGACATTAATAGATGTATAGCTCAGCAAAAGGAATATTATCTGCAAAATAGAGAACACAGTATAAGTATGACGTGGCTGGAAAGAGAAATGACAGGAGAAAACTCCTTGAACAGTAGTACCAATGCTGCCAAAGAAGATCCAGGGAGAAACTAGTAAGCTCATAATCCACCCCATGAATCAACACATCAGATTTGGTCATTAAATAATACATTTGAGGTGAGAATTAATGGAGATGAGACAAGAAAAACAAGAATGACGCATTCTCTTCAACTAGCAATCGACAGATAAAGTACCTGGGGACGAGATTTCCTTGTGGCTATATGCACTGCCGTGTTACCCTTCTTGTCACGCTCATTTAGTATTGAGTGATCAGCAAGTAATATCTCCTCAACGACAGAAGTACTCTGACCCTTTACAGCCATGTGAAGTGCAGTTTGGCCTTTCTTATCTTTGATGCAGACAATTCCAGAATCACGGGCTATAAGAACTTTCACTATATCAAGAAGACCATACCTCGCAGCCGTGTGCAAAGCAGTTTTCCCATTTTTACGCACTATCCTCATTGAACTGACATCAGCATCCAATATGGCATTCACCACATCCAAGTGATTTTTAACAGCAGCTGAATAAAGGGGGCTAGTATTGGAGGAGTCGCATAACTTGCAAAGCTCAGGCCACATGGCCAAAAGTTCCTTCACAATGCCTAAAACCAGTATTCAATACCATAAAGAGTTAAGCAACCTGCCATCAACTTATAAGATTACAAAACACTGGCTGCGAGGCACATTCCTAAGGGTAAACATTCAACGTAGCTATCCTACATGACGAAGCTCAACCTTCATGAACAAAATCTCCCAAGCCTCAACGATTATGCGAAGCAAATGTGCTATTTGACTATGACCAATTTCAATCGGCAGTGATCTATATAACTTAAAAAAAGTAAATAAAGTTGAATTGCTACTTTGACTGACCATGTTTATCAAGTAAGAGCTATATTGTGATAACAGTTGTTTTTAAAATGATTTTTGTTTTGAAAGATATCACAATAATATTTTATTTTAAACAAGATGAAAACACTAAAATGGAACAAAAAAATTTTAAAAATTCAAAATTTTTTAAAATTACTTTTAAAGCGCAAAATCAAGCGGTATCTAAATGAATTTATATTCTGAAGCCCCTCCTCCCTCACACGTGTCTAATCAAGGAAACAAACTATAACCTAGACCTTTCATTTCATAGAAACAACACGATTGTCATGCGTTTTAAAAAATAAATATCACTAAGCTGTTTGAAATTGAAGCACAGACCTCCAATCACACATATACAGTGGACATCAGAGAGAATTCAAAGGAAAAAAAAAAGCCATTTAAACAAAGGCAAAAACTTTACAAATCAAAATCTAGAACAAAACAATATTGCAGCCAACGTAATTTGTGAGCATATCACAGACAAGATGGCAGTAATTAAGCATGCAACTAGAGCAAGTAAAAGAAAACATACCCAAGTGACCCTTCTTAGCAGCAAGATGGAAAGCATCCAAGTCAGACTTCGACCTGATCTTAACAGTTTCAAGATCACACCGCTTTATCAAATAACTAAAAATCTCTTCCAAATTATTATCAGCGGCTATATACAAAGCAGTCTCTCCTGCATCAGTCTGCAAGGACATTAGATCGGAAACATCGGATGGCTGATCCCCCACTATCTGTCTCAAAGAATCAAGGTCGCCCGATCGGACGGCTGAGAAGAATGCCTGGTGGGCTATGAAGCGTAGTGATGACTTTGATGGCTCCATCATCATCATAACAACAACAATATCAATATTAACTCAATTGATATACATAACATATGGGTTTGTTTATTCAACAGAGAGGGGAAAATACAAGCAGCGATGAAGCAACGAGTGTGAAGCTGTCATTCAATTCTCTTTCTAAAAAGTTATCTTTTTGAGGTTTCTTTTCTTAGAGAGAGAGAGAGAGAGGGAGCGAGAGAGGACAAGGTGCCAATGATAGTTTTTAGTGGTGGAGGGTGACCTTCTTCTGAGTAGGGTCATGCATTTCTGACTTTGTTTGTTTGGAAATAATTGAGGGAATTATTTTTTAGTCCTTGTATTCTAAATATTCAATGACTTAGTCCTTTTAGTCTTAAAACAAATATAACTTAGTACAAAGAAAATAAACACTAGCTAGTACAAAGAATAAGGGTTGAATTCGACATAAAAAAATTGAAATTAAGTGATGAGTGATGGGGTTGAAACAAGATTTGATATAAAACTTAAATGAAATCTAATAATTAAAGATGAAATTAAAGAAAAAAATCAATTAAAAAAAAATAAAAAAATAACAATTAAAAAAATAAGGATTAAATTGAATATAAAATATTAATGGTAGGACATTCCCATATTTTAATCTACCATTTTTTATTTATTAATATTTATATATGTGAAAGATCAAAATGAAAAAACCCTTTGGAATGAAGCTTTATTTTTGTTGCTTCCTAAAACACTTTCGTAATTTAATTGTGTTTGAAAAATAAAGATATTTAAAAGGCACTTGATAAAAGGCAATATTTTTTTTTACTTATAAGACTAATTAAGTCATTTAACTATAAGAAAAGTCGTAAGTCAAGCTTGTCTCTAATCAACTTGTCAATAATTAATGTGTATTTATAAAAATACTAAATTATCCTTTATTTGCTAAGTTAATGGATGTTTTTATATAGAGCAAAAGTAGAGAAACTCTTGTTCATTTAGTTTCTAAGTAATAAATGGTAGTTTGCTCTTGATAAAAACAACAAACAAAATAAAAAATAAAAAGCTTACTTACAAATGTGAAGAGGGTAAAACTTAATTAATTAAAGTCTACTTGGTACATGATTAAATTGATTTTTAAAAGGACACAAACCTGATTATAAAAGATATACAAATGTGTATCTACAATGTCCAATACTTTCCAACGTGATTATCATGTTTCTTTATAAAGAAGAAGAAGAAGAAGACGAAGACGGCGACGGCGACGGCGACTTGCAAGTGAATTGCAGGGATGACTGCATGAAGATGTCGATTACCCATGTGATTGTCTCTCCGCGATCTTCATATCGGCTCCTCCACGTGCGACGTGTTCCTTAATTAATACCATTAAGGTTAGGGCAAGTTCTTCAACATGCATCCTCACGTTAATTTATGTTCATGGTTTTGTATTATGATGTTTAACAAGAATTCAGAAATATAATATTTAGATGTTTCGTATATAGTTGATTTTAATTTCATCATTTATCCCTCGTACGCTATTTTTTATATAAAATAATCTCAATCTCTCTATGTTTTCTATTTAAAAAATCTTAAATATTGTTGTTTTGTATCTCATTCAGTTTCTCAAGTTTGAGCCATGATAATGAAGATTTTATTTATTTTTCATTACATTTACTAGTCAAAAAATATCTCTGTGCTATACAAGTACAAGTTTCTCCTTGCCTGCGGGGTATTAATTAAGGGCTTTATGTAAGCGATTAATTATTTTTATCTTTTATATATTCCGGTTCAATATTAATATACGTTTGTCCCTTTTATTATTTCTATTAAATTTGATTCCGTATTTTATACCATGATTTTTTATGATGCGTCATAATTAATAGTAAGTGGGATAATTAAGCATATATAAATCGCTATAAATGATAAGTCGAAAGAATTAGCTTGATGGTTAAAGAATTTTAATCTATTTCTCAAGGAAAGTTTATTATTTTTTTTTAATGCATTAAATCAATGTAAAGACAAACTCTTAAAATCATTCTGAGAGAGACTTGGTCTCGATTGAAGAATAATAAATGGTTAAAGGATATCCTTACTAATGAGATCAAGTTCTTTGCCTCCTGCTTAATAATGAAAAGGAAAGGAGACTTGGGAGAGGTCTGCCTAAATCTTGAGCCGCATGCATGCTTCGTAGGTACATTGCAAATGTGGAAGGAAGCTCGTTTCTAAGACTGCATTCTCAAAATTATTGTCATTATGGTTATTTTCCCACTATGATCTATGAGCTTTATGCACCATCATAAAACTAAAAAAAAAAAGAAGGCAAATTGCTTCCCCTGTTTCGGAGTTGTTCTCTCCATATTAGTTCTCCAACCATGGACATTAAAAATGAAGAAAACGAAAGAATTAATCATATATTATTTTATCTCAAGAATTCTCATAAGGCATCGCTTAACTGTTGGTTCAAAGAGAGTTGCGACTCACATCATTCAAGAACTAGATTTCTATTTAAGCTAGCTATTTACGAGGAATGTGATTTGCCTTCGTCTATTTTCTTCTATGTTTTTAACAGATATAAAGACCAAATAGAATGGGAAAAAAAAAAACCAAGATTTAGAAGAAGAAGAAGAAGAAGAGAAGAAACAGCACTGGCTATTAGTTACCAATCACAATTATAACTGAACTTTCTCAAACAAGTTTCAGAAAAACTCTCCATTCATTATGGGTATTGTAAGCTATAACATAAATCTACATACGTTCCAGTGACATTCATCTAGCATCACGAGTATTGAGGCAAGATGTCGAAAATGGATTCAAATCCATCACGCTCAGACATCATAGATCGATCACAGCACAACTATGCTTCCCCTGAGTTTGAGCATAGCTTTATTCAACTTTTCTTTCAATATATGCTGTAGCAAAAAGAATTTACAACACCGTTAGTATGAGCAGGGTTGTCAAGATTTCTCAAAGGCAAGTCAATAATAGAAAGAGAGATCATGAACTAACCTTCTCAAGCATGTCCTCCAAATCTGTCTCCATAAATCTTTCTTGGTAGATGGTTTTTGCTTACCACAATCATCACTCGGAACTTGTTGTAAATTTTGTCAACTAATCGAAATAACGCATCCCTCCAGGAATCCTTGAAATATAGCGTGCTGGAAACTCCTACGAATCCAGTCATAAAACCCACTCCCATACCGCCACAAAACCAAAGAATTTCGAACTCATCTTCTGGTCTTCCCTCATCAGGAGGCAGTGCCACTTCTTGGCAGTCGTCAAGTGGAAACCCGCAAAGTCCACTGTTCCCAGCGTAGATGGATTTGTCATCTAAAGTTTGGAGCTGATTTCCTGATGGAACGCGTCCAGATAACTTGTTGAATGACAAGTTCAAGGCACTTAGGAAATTCAATTCAGAAAGGCTTGTAGGAATTAAGCCAGAAAGTTCATTTCTAGACAAATCAAGCGATTGCAACTGTCTCAAATCTCCAATCTTCCAAGGAATTTGCCCCTTAAAATTGTTTCTAGATAAATTCAGGTTTCGTAGCTCCAACAGATTCATAAGCTGATTTGGAATCTCTCCAACAAACCTGTTTCTTGAAAGATCAATGGAAAAGAGAAACGGAAGTGTCTTAGTGTATTTCAGCTGCATTCCCTTCATATAAACCCAAAGGTTCTCCACATATACCACAGACTGAAACCCAAAAATATCATCAAATATCGTAGGACCGTATGGCCATTGTTCTTCCACTGAGAACTCATTTGCAATCATTCCAGTAAAGTTGTGAAAACAGGAGGGAATAGTTCCGGTCATCTCATTGTGTGCCAAGCTCAAAATGCGAAGAGAAGTGAGGTGGCAAAGTTCCTGAGGAATCTCACCTTGAAACCTATTGGAATGAACATCAAGCACTGACAGTGAAGATAGCCCTTCACCTATCCATGGAGGAATAGTACCATTTAGCACATTTTCACTGAGATCAAGAATGTGCAAGTGTTTTAGCTTCTCTAACGACGCAGGTACTTTTCCCTGCAAACTATTGTTTCGCAGGTGTAAAGATCGAAGTTGCTGTAGAGAACCCAGAGAACTTGGAATATGATCATCCAGAATGTTACTAGACAGATCCATCACGCGTAGATGCTGCAACTTGCTCCAGCAATTAGGAATTCCTCCTGAAAACTGATTTTCTGAGAGATCAAGAAATCGTAATCCCCCCATCTTGCATAAAGAAACTGGGATGTTCCCATTTAAGGAATTGCTGGATAGATGGAACAGGGTCAATCGTGGCATCATGTTGCCAATATCTTGGGGGATTTGGCCTCGGAGAAAGTTGTTGGAGACGTCTAATTCAATCACATCTGAAGGAAAAGGAGTTAGAGGACCCTCGAACTTGTTGGAATACAAGTATATGAATCTGGAAGAAGCATCGAAAGATTTTCTCAGCTTCGGCAAGTTTTTTCCAATTTGATTAACAGACAAGTCCAATAATACAATATTGGAGGAAATGCTTTCAAACCAATCCGGAATTCTATCCGAAATGCTAGTGTTAGACATATCTAATGTTGACAGATTTTTCTGTGTTTGGAGCCATTGTGGAAATTGGGGTCCAACTTTGCAAGAAAACAATGCAAGCTCTCGAATTTGGAAAGGAGGTACCCAAGTGGGACGAAGATCAAGAACTAGTGAGTTAAGGTACAAATACAAGGTAGTCAAGGAGGCGAGCTTTGAAAAGTGACGTTCAGAAACTATGCCACTCAATGAATTGTTATGGATATTCAAAATCTCAAGATTGAAAAGCTGCCCAACGCTTTCCGGAACACTACCATTCAGGTAATTATGGGAGAGGTCTAATATTTTCAAACTTGATAGTCTTCCAATTGATGCTGGGATTGGACCTGAAAAGGCGTTAGAATAAAGATTGAGGTTGACTAGATGCTTATAGCTTCCTAAACTATCTGGAAGACTACCTCTGAGATGATTAGTTTCAAGAACCAAACTCTGTAAACTGTTCTGCAAGCAGCTAGTTGGACTGCCAAAAGATTGAGAAATCTCACCACTGAATTTGTTGTGAGACAAGTCAAGCTCACGCAAATTGCATAGATTCCTCAAGGTTCTTGGCATTTCACCCTCTAGTTCATTGTGAGAAAGGTCAAGGAATGCAAGTAGATTTAAATTACCTATGTCACTGGACATGGAGCCTCTAAAACCATTCTCCCTTAGATTAAGAGTTTGAATTCTGCTAAAATTAAATAGCCATTGGGGGATGGAGGAATTGAAGTAGTTGGTGTTGAGATCAAGAACGGTAAGAGATGTGAAATTGGTTTGCAAAAAGAGAGGAATGTGAGGAAGGGAACAAGAGGATAAGTGCAGTTCTACTAGAGAAGGAAGCATGTTTACTGACTCTAACCAGTCGATGGCCTTGGTAAGTTTCAAACCTGAAAGGTCCAAGTGTTTCAAAGAAGGAAGAGTGGATGCCCACTGGAGCCTATCAACTTTCAAGCCATAGTTCCAACTAAGATCAAGGTACTGCAAGTTTGAAAGATTTCCAAGATGGTGGGAAACCTGTCCGTTGAAAGATGCATGAGAAAGGTTTAGGGATTTAAGATTTTTCAGAGAACCTAGAAAAGCTGGAATTTCAGCACCTTGGAAATTGTTGAGGCTCAGGTCTAGATAATCGAGACGTGTCAAGTTAAGTAGAGAATGGTTGATCTCACCTCGCAAGGTAGTTTTGTTTGCAAATGAAACCTGCCGATTTCGTAGATCAAGCTGTACAACATGGCCAGTTCTGTTGCTACAGCTTACTCCCTTCCATGTGCAACAGTCTTCTCCAACCCAAGAAAGCAATTGGCCTGAATCATCTGTGAGGCCTTGCTTGAACTTGAGAAGTGCATCTCTCTCCCTCTTGATACAGCTTAAGTTCGAATCAGCTCCTATTCCATCGAATACAAGATTCACAATCAAAAGAAGCACAAGATTAAAAACAGTAGCAAGCGTTTCCATGCGCACCCAATTCAAGAAAACTGGAATAAATATTTTGACAATATTTTGCTTCTGTGTGCAAAACCCGGTTGCATAAACTTGATGAATAATAGGCTGTTTCCTTATCTCTCTCTCTCTCTCTCTCTCTCTCTCTCTCTCATATATAGATATTGATATAGATATACATACATAGTTCCTCTCTACTCTTGATCCTTCACCCACGGAACAGGGGAAGACAACTTTTACTTTGCAAGGTCGAGTCGTTAATGGGAATTGACACCAAATTCTCAAACGCGTAGATTTTTTTGTATCAATTTCGGGTGAGTCCAAAAGTCACATTCGTGGCGGTCTCGCTGCAAGTACTAATCAGAAATGCTTTTTGGTTATTTTTAGAAGTAGTCCCTCTTGTCTCAGGTTGATTGGAACTTGGTCACTTAAGAATATATCTATAAATGGTTAATACTCCGCACAGACCAAAGACTTCTGATATTCAAAGTCTAATATAAAGACATTTTCCATTTTTTCTACAGCAATACTGATCCAGTTAGCTTTGCGTGCAATGCAAGTTTCCAGGCTTGTTCTGTTTGTGATGACTTGTCTGCATTTCCTTCACCCTTTAGTATATTCACTTCACATTATGGTTACAGAGAAACTCCCATTTGAATTTGGACTTTTTTCTGCATTGACCGTTCAAAGTTGGGAGCAAATCCTAGCAAGTGGTTCCTTCCAATCCAAAGTGAATTGGATTGTAAACTCAATAAAAAAACATGTTAATAATATTTTTTTATAATTTATGATCAAAACACAATAAATTATCGGTCCCATAAGTTTTAAATTGTGTTTCAGGTTTAACCAAATAATATTAAATTGTGATCTGTTTCAAACATAAAAATAACAACGAAAACAAACATACTCATTCATTTCTGAATCTATAATTCAAGTTAAAATATATAATACTTGTTATTGTTTAAGAGAGTTTAAGATTTTTTTTAAAATATAAAAATGATTATTGGATTATTTGTCATAATCTATAAATATATATGAACACAAGGTAAAACATTGAAGTCAAACAAGTTAAAGCCATGAGATTCAACAATCCAATAACATTTTGTTCATTCACAGTACAAATTGCTCATGCTCCTCTCTAGCATACTTTTCTTCTCCTTGTATATTTAATTTTTTTGCACATTATTACGTTTTTTACATGTTATTTTTTCTTTTTATATTTATTAATTCAAGTATCGGAGGACCCTTTATTCCTTTATTTCTATTGGGAATTTGTTTTTACAGGATCACAGACAAAGCCTACTTCTTAGCCCACAAACTTCAACACAGGATCAGGATGTAATGATGCCTGATTCAATCCTGAAGTTCTTAGAACTTCATCAACCAGGAACTCTAAATTATACATCTTATATTTTTTTTAATCTTTCTTTTAACATTTAGGAGATGATGCCAAACATTTTCTGCAGCGAGATAAAAATATTAGCTTTCAGAGAGATCGATCGGCCATTCCCGTGAAGATTAGCAATTTGTTTTAGGTGACTTAATTTAAATCTAACACAACATGTGCAATGCAACCCATTTATGATTTAAAGGGTCTGGCTTGTTTGTTAGAATATTTGACCGGAAAAATTGGATATATCAGGTCAGAGAAATCCTCGCCAACGTGACAGCACTAAGTAGCAGTATGAATTAGTATCAGAAAACACATTCTTAGAAAAAAAAAATATAAATTCAATAGTAATAATTAGGATAGATTACAACTACGTACCATTTACGATTTTACATTAGAGTTATTAATCGATATAGTTGGTAAATAAATTATATCAAATCTAATTTCTAATATTTTATAAACTATAAATCCAATTTATTCAATATTGTTGAATTGAACTAAGTTAGATATATCAAGCTATACTATATTTTTTATGAATATTATAGATATTCATCGATTGAATAAATATTAATGATTTTCATAGGTTTGTAGGTTTGATTGAATAAATATTAATGATTTTCATAGGTTTGTAGGTTTAATTTTAGTTATATGATAAAAAAAAATCTATACAAACAATAAAATAAAAATAAATTCATAAATTATTAAATATAAAAGTGCAAATATATTATATTAGATTGATTAGGTTTTAAAAATCTCAATTCACCTTAAATATACAATA
>Ga0307508_10004277_pt1 | contig 14010 bp, 11 predicted proteins | sample 9_EM_MG_FD_203089 | JGI IMG/M metagenome (GOLD analysis project Ga0307508, IMG submission 203089) | Populus trichocarpa ectomycorrhiza microbial communities from riparian zone in the Pacific Northwest, United States - 9_EM | ecosystem: Host-associated > Plants > Roots > Unclassified | place... | reverse complement strand
AAGAATAATACAGCAATAATAGAAGAGAAGATGAAAACTTAGGATAAAGATGCTTAACCTCAATAATGCTGCATGGATGAGGAATTAGAATCTAAAAACTGCATGGTCATGCAATTTCAGTCGCCACGCACATTTTCTCTTTCATAATATCTCACCGTGGGAGATTTTGACGTGGTGATGGTGACAGAGTAGATCGGTAATGGTGACGGCAACAGTGACTGTAATATAGAAAAAGACCAGCCAAAGATTTATTATGTTATACAGAGTATAAAACTGTGTCTTCACGTATTTGGCATCCAAATATATACACATTTTGCATCATGCCATATTATTATTATTATTATTTATTTATTTTGTTATCTGGTTTGTTTTTTCATTAATATTAATTTACTTTTTTCAGCATATGTGGAAAATTTTCGAACTTTCTACTGATAGGAACATGTGCACTTCTTGTGAATCGCTCTTCACGGTTATCAATCCAGTCCATCAGCCAAAACTAGTAGGATTGTTAAAACCTGAACCACTCAGATCAGTATTTGTATAAATGATACACAAAAGATTAGCATATGGCTCTGCCACAAACGGAAATCAGCAAATCATCAAGAAGGTTAAGAAAAAATAGTAGAAAAATAAAAAGGGCACCGGAATTTGTTAGGTGACAATTTCTGGTCATTTGGTTACTGCAATTCTCATCAATTTGTTAAAGGCTCCTTGAAGTTACCATAAAAGCAACTCGATAGAGAGGTTAGAGCAAGCTGCTGGAACTCCTTATGTGGAGATGCCTTTTTACTTTCTTCATGTGGGAATATTCCCTTGACAAAGACAGCTAGGCTCCAATATTTGTTTTCAATGTACAAGTTGTTCAATTTCAGTTCCTCTTTCTCAGCATTCTTCTGTAAACATGTTATCTTCTTCCGTTGCTCTAAAAATAATTCCTAAGGTATAAGTTTATTACGCCAGGAATTTAGTGGTTTATGCTATTCTTCTTCTTCTATCACTATCCTTATTGAAGTATTAAAGGTATTAATTTTGGAAATGAAAGACGAATAGATTCTTTGAATTTTCATTGCTCTGGATTGTTGATGGCTTGCCAAGCGATATTCACCCTACATCGCAGTGAGGAACAAATGAATGGGTAACAAAAACCTCTGCACTTTTTTCTACTTTTCCCCTCTTGACATCCTTATAAATTCTTAGCTTAGCTGAAAACAATTCTAACCATCGATACCAGGCTTTGCTATTCTTTAGGAACAATTTGCCCAAGACTTTAACTATGAGAGCATAATTTCAGGCTGAGGAATATATTCCAGGGATAAAGTTAAGAAAATTGATTTGTTTTCTGGTCTTGAGAAAATCAGTGAGAAGAATACTGTGAAGATTACAAGCTCTGACAACCTTTTGACCAAGAGTAATGCAACTGATCAAGAAAATGTTTTTAACTCAATGATTATCTAGCTAGCAGAATCCGCCCTCACTCGGTTGTTTGAGTCCTGAATAATATATACTAGCAATTCATGTTCCATCTGATAAGCCTTTTCCAGAAACTCTTGTGGGATGCGCAAATGCATTTCATTAGCACACAGTGGATGATGCATAGCATACAAGATAGGTAAAAATGTTGGAAGAATAATCTCGATTCTGCCACCATAAGGATTTGTTGGCTTCTATTGTCTCTTAACAGATTGAGATTGCATATGGTGACAAGAATCTATACATGCAACAGATGATAATAGAGGTCCGATTAGTATTTCTCGATTTTCTTCCTCAAGCTTCTCGAGCAATGTTAAGGCCCTGCACGATTTTCAGAATGTTTGCTCTTATATGGGGTTAATAGTTGATAGAACCTACAGCTTTAAATGGCTAGCTACTGGTGACTTTATATCCTTTCAGCAAAAACAACTCTAGCTAATATCTTGCTGTTTCCTACTCATTGAAAATCTGAGTTCACTAATGTAAATCCTTCTCTCACTCTCTCCATCTCCCCGTGTACATTCTCCATTTCGGAGAACATGGATGTTCTACATGGAAATCTTGTCAGGATCGGCCTATAAAACACTCTGTCTGCCACAAGAATTTGTTCCGTTGTTACAATCTCCTGCATGCATCTTAACCTCTCAATTGATCACCATCACCTACATTGAGTATATCTATAGTCATCTGTCTCATTCAATTCTCTTTGTATCTTCATCTCTCACTTCATTTCCTAGATACATACACAGCAAACACAGATGCCTTGTATCTTTCAATTCATGTGATTATGTGAGGCTCCAATTTTTTAACAACTAAACCATCGAAAAGAAATTCGCATTGTCATCTCACTCAGTCGGAGTTCCATGAGTAATCTCTAGTGCTTCGTATCTTTGGTTTGATGTGTTCATTTGAGGTTGAAAATTATGATCATTGCAATACAATATTGACAAGAAGTGTATCATGGTTAAGGAATTTAAAAAGAGAATTGAACAAACATTATTCTGCAGGAATAAAAACCAAGATTGCTTTCATATTATCTGCCAATGCTGGATAGTAATACCGCTACTAAAATAATAACATCCCATTGAAATTCACTGCTATACCCTTTATACCTTCTGCTGTTAAAGTGGCATATATTTGTTTTATTTCTCTCATGGCTTCTTTACTTTTAACTTTTTGACCTTTAAGCATTGAAACAGAAATATTTGATAGGAATCCGAAAACTTTCTGGTACTAACATGTGTGTGTGGTCATGTTGTGCAAGAACCTAACTCTCAACTATACATACATACATACATATACATATACATATGTATATGTATATGTATGTATGTATGTATGTATGTATGTATATAGCCATACCCAACAAATTATATATGGAATTGGATGCCTAAGTGATTGAAAGCTAACTAGCAAGAAACCAATACTATTCCATGATCCCGAAAAATTACAAGGACCTGTGGAGATGCAAATGGACCACCTCCTTGAATTCTCTTCACCACAATCATAAAGGATATTAGAACATGTGAATTTATTTCTGAGATTCTATAACATTTGTTTGATTTCAATTGGGCTATCAAGTGTCTAACATTAAGTTCAAACTCCTTAGCAAATGGGGAACCAGAAAAGGAAAGAATAGGTCCGGTTTTTAGCTGTTTTAGGACATCGACAAATCAGACTATGGACATGCCTTGTTTTATACACACACACTTGCCAATTAAATTGGTATTTTGAAATGTAGTAACCATGAAGGAATGAATGAGTTTCTAGGCAAGAATCAAATTATAAAGACAGTGAAAATTATAAACTAAACACGTGAATTTCTGAGGAACTACGGACTGTATATTCCAAAGTCATGCCTTGAATTATTGCTATCAGCTGTTTACCTACATGAGAAAAAGTATTAGAAAGAATAACACATTAAACCTCTTTATTAGCGAAAGGCGTTTGTAGTCCAACGGTTAGGATAATTGCCTTCCAAGCAATAGACCCGGGTTCGACTCCCGGCAAACGCAAGTTTTTCTTTTTATAGCTTATAGACTTTTAAATAAACTAGTTTTCACGTCTGTTATTCATCTATTTTCAGTATTACTATTACTAAATATTTCCACCCGCTATTTTTTTCCCCTCAATTTTCTTTTTTCAATTGCAATCTACGATAACAACCGGTCAAAAATTGTTAAATTGGGTCTTTCACTGTAGGTGAATAAAATTGGATCAGTTCAAATTTTCCCGTGGAGTAACTCTCCTTCGTGTTAGCGTGAATTGCTATGGTATATATATATAATTTTATTTTTTTCAGTTTTTTTTGTTTGTTTTTTTTATTTGTTTTTATCTTTATCAATTATATTTTTTTAATATTAAACTGGTTAAAAATTTAGTTTTGTAATTTTTTTCTTTAAAACATTATGAATTGCTACAGTATTTCCCCACATAATTTTTTTATGATTTTTTTTAATTTTTTATCGATTTTATTTTTTTAATATTGAGTTAGTTAAAAATTATAGTTGTAGTTTTTTTCACAAAATACTACAGATTGCTACAGTGTTTCCCCACATAGTTTTTTTTTCGTTTTTTTTATGATTTTGTTCGAAATTATATTTGTCAATTTTATTTTTTTAATATGAAATTGGTTGAGAATTTAGCTTTGTAATTTAAAAAAAAACATTGTAGATTACTACAGTGTTCCCCCACACGGTTTGTTTTGTTGTTTTTATTTTTTATGATTTTTTTTCAAAATTATCTTTGTTGATTTTATTTTTTAATATTAAGATAGTTGAGAATTACAATTACAAATAAAACTAAATTATATGAGATAAATACTATAGTTTTCTTCATAAAACAGTATAGATTGCTATAATAATTTTCTATATAATTTTTTTATTTTTTATAATTTTTTTAAAATTATATTTATTAATTGTTTTTTTAATATTTATTTATAATTATAACACAATTAAACATATTTATTTCATAAACATGTGATAGCACGCGGATATACATCTAATAGTATGTGATAATGCGTCGGCTGATATTGTTTTTTGGAAAAACAATAAAGGTAGATGGATAAAACAAAGAAAAAAGTTACGAATGCTAGGCGAATGGGTCTAGACTAACATACCCACACGCCTAGACTATTTTAGATAGATAGCACTTTTGGTAGGCTCATCCACCTAGCATTTTTTTTTATCTTTTTTAAATTTAAATTAATTTAAATAGATTAATTAAGAATATGTTTAGAATGTTTTGCCAACAGTTCTTTAATTTTAATTACAATACATTAAAATAAATAAATTAAAAATATTTTTAGAATATTATTTGATAAAATATCATTTGATTTTTGCTTGATTTCCAAATAATGTTATATTTTATTTTTACGTATATATTTTTTCCTGTATTAAAAAAAAATGAGCTCAATAATTAGACCAAGGGTTTCAACTTGAGAAGTATTTTTTATCATTATTTTTAATCATTCAAATTTCTTTGAGTATGTCTTATGATTGCTTTTAATTTTTATAAAATGAATCACTTAAAACAAAAAATTATATTGTTTATGCTAGAATTAAAAATATCAATAAGAAAAGGATGAATTATTCTAGTAAATTCGTTTGTTTAGATGAAATTAAAATTATTATACTTCTTATAAAAAATATTATTATTATATAATTAAATAAAAAATAAAATGTTCCTCCCAGCGCAAGATTAGATATTTTAATTGATATTTTTTTTAATTAAAAATAACAACTCATATGTATCAAATTTTAACTTCATAATTAAAAAAATATTTGTTACTATAAAACAAGTTAACAAGACTTATATATTTTTATATTTAAAAAATAATATGAGGATAACATATCACAAAACAATTATTTAGTCACACCTATATTTTTTCATGTTAAAATTGTTTTTTATCCAAGTATTATATTTGCATTGCATAATCCTGCCAATTAGAAAAAATTCTCTAATTAATTAAAATCAAGAATAGCTAATTTAGGTCATTAATTTAATGAAGTACATTAAATACTCATGTTTTGGGATTCACAATGTGAATCATATAATCGTTTCCAAATGTAAGCTTTCAACTGGATGCCCAGCTGAAACCACATACGATTTACCATACGCTTGTCACACAATAAAAACCCCAAGCAAGCCCATTTCAGTAATTCAATACCTCTCCCACACCCTCAACAAGACAAGATTCCTCTCAAATCGGCCCGTCTTAACTCCTCTTTCTTGCATTGACTATCATTTGACCAAAATACCCCTCCCCAAAATGGGAAACTGCAACAGCCTTGCCTCCTCTTCCTCCACCACCACCAACCACCGCAACCCTCCTCCTTCTAATGGTGGCATCAAAGTCCTTCCTCCAAATGCCTCTCCACCACCGCGATCTCAATTCCTCCACCACTCCTCGGCCGCAGTCGGCAGAGTCCTCGGGCGGCCGATGGAGGATGTAAGAAATACATACACATTTGGTCGCGAGGTAGGTCGCGGCCAGTTTGGAGTCACGTACTTAGTGACTCACAAGGAGACTAAACAGCACTTCGCTTGCAAGTCAATTGCTAAACGGAAGCTCATCAATCGTGATGATATTGAAGATGTTCTCCGTGAAGTACAGATCATGCATCACCTTACTGGTCACAGGTCTACAGCACAGTGTCGTTAATTAATGGATTAACTAAAAATGCAGATTTAAGCTTAATTAACTTTAATTGCAGATTTGAATGAGTTTTCTATTTGCCTTTTCGATTGATTGATTGGAGTTGAAAATGCAATGGTTAATTAGATTGACAAAATTTGAGCAATTTAGTTCCTTTTGTTAATTAAAAATGCAAATTTGAGCTATCTTAGGTGTCTTTGGTTGATGAAAAGAAATGCAAATTTTTGACCTTGTAGGTCTTTGGTTAGTTTTTTTAAAAAAAAAATTGCAAAAATTTGTGATCCTTCTTGTTGGTTAATTAATAATGCGAAATTTGAGCATTCAAGGGATTTGGTCATTGAAAATTCTCAAAATTTGAGATCCTTAGGTCATTTGTTTAATTAGTAATGTGAATTTGAGCTCATTAGTTCTTTTGGTTGATTAAAAATGTAAATTTGAACATCACCTGTTAGTTTCTGTTTTGATTGATTTGAACTCTTAAAGTCCTTGAGTTTCTTCAAGTAAGAATGCGATAGGATGGGAGGAGAGGGGATTTGCAAGGATGGGCATTTTGAAGTTTTTTGATTGATTAGAGATAGTAAGTGAAGATGGAAATTTAAGCTTTTTGGTTCTTTGATTAGTTAAAAATGCAATTTTTTGCTCCTTGGGTCTTTGGTTAATTAAAGCAAGTTTAAGTGATTTTTTATTCTTTTGGTTAATTAATTAAAAAAAGAAGAAGAAGAAGAAGCAAATTCGAGCTCTTTAGTTCTTTTGGCTATTTAAAAACAAAAAATTGAGCTCTTTAGTTCTTTTGGTTAATTAAAAAATGCAACATTCATACTTTTAGTTATTTTGGTTAATTAGAACTCCAAATTTGATCCTTAGTTTGTTTGATTAATTAAAACACAAAATTTGAGTTTTTTTAACTTCAGTTAATCAAATATACAACTTTGAGCTGTTTAAATTTTATTGACTGGTTAAAAATGTGAACTTGAAATATTTTAGTTTCCTTGTATCAGGAATGTAGTGGAATTGAAGGGAGCTTACGAGGATCGGCATTCAGTGAATTTAATAATGGAGTTGTGTGAAGGAGGGGAGTTGTTTGATCGGATAATAACAAAAGGGCATTATTCAGAGAGAGCCGCAGCCAATTTGTGTAGGCAAATTGTAACTGTTGTGCATAATTGTCACACAATGGGAGTGATTCATAGGGATTTGAAGCCCGAGAATTTCCTTTTTTTGAGTACTCATGAGGATTCCCCTTTGAAGGCTACTGATTTTGGGCTCTCTGTGTTTTTTAAGCCAGGTGATAGTTTTATGGTTAATTGAAGGCAGTATAATTGTAATGCTTTGAAGTTATGGACTATTAAATATATTTACTTATTGCACTGTAAGATTCTATCTTATCACTTTGTAATTTAATTAACTGTTTTGTGTTACAAATGATAACGTATAGGGATAATTACAAAAATCCTCCTATAGTTTGATCTGAATTTCACATTCCCTCCATACTTTCATAAATTATACTTTCCATTCTGTAGTTTATATGTTCAATAATAGTTTACATCCTCAACAATGCATTTTATTTGAATTTTTTGTTTGATCTAGGATGTAAAGTGTAATTCATGAAAGTATAGAGGGAAAGTGAAATTTAGATCAAAATTTAGGAGGGTTTTTGTAATTATCTCTAAGGTATATTATTACTGATGGCTTACTGGTGATAACTTTTAACTCCACAGTCTGTGTGTGTTTGCAGGAGATGTGTTTAAAGACCTTGTTGGAAGTGCTTATTATGTAGCTCCTGAAGTATTGCGAAGAAATTATGGAGCTGAGGTTGACATTTGGAGTGCTGGGGTTATATTGTATATTCTTCTGAGTGGTGTTCCACCATTCTGGGGAGGTGCGGCTTTTGAACTTAATTGAGATTACATAATTTGGATACATTGTTTATGCTGATATCATTGTTTTTATATATGCTATATATTTGCAACATTTCTGAAGAAGATATTTGGCAGAACTTGAATTTTTTCTGGTTGTAAATTAAGTTTGTATTAATAAAGTTGTAGCTAAGAGTTCTACTCCATTTTTGGAGTGCATGATGACCAAACTAATTGATAATGTACAATACTTAGACGTGGTGAGTGGTTGTGCCTCTCACCTTTTTCTTTGTTTCATATGCAGAGACTGAACAGGCCATCTTTGATTCTATTCTCCGGGGACATATCGATTTCTCCTCTGATCCATGGCCTTCCATATCTAGTAGTGCCAAAGATCTTGTGAAACAGATGCTAAGAGCTGATCCAAAGGAACGAATTTCGGCAGTTGAAGTTCTAAGTAAGTCTTACACCTTAAGCAAGTTCTTTTTGGAGATAAAACTAAAAGTGGTTTGAAGGTTTTATTTATTAACTCCTAGAGTTCTGCATTTGATTTCTTCTTCCCTATGTTCTTTTATTCACTGTTTCATAGGCCCTCCTTGCAAAAGAAAAAAGAAAGAAAGAAAGAAAGTAAGAAAGAAAGGAGAAAGATCCAACTACACTCACACCCCAAAGTTTGTGCCATGGTTCATGATTTGGAGTTATGATTGCTCGAAGTTCCATGTGCTTGTTTTCATTTTTATTGGTCGGAACCTGGCATCTTTGCTTGTTGTTGCTTGATCCAAGTGACCAAGCCATCCCCCCTGTAAAAATAAGATTGGCTACTATTGAGAACTGCCAATATTATCTTCATTTTGCCTCCTTCCCACTCTTTGAATACATGGTGTCCATAGTTTTGCTTCAAGTTCTTTTGCCCATGTAAATGGTGGAGACTTGATTAGACTAAAAATGCCATGCAATGCAGATCATCCATGGATGCGAGAAGATGGTGCCTCTGATAAGCCTCTTGATATTGCTGTTTTAACTAGAATGAAACAATTCAGGGCAATGAACAAACTGAAAAAAATAGCACTGAAGGTGAGAAATTGTCTCTCTGTGGTTGAAATTTATATTGTCATATTTTTTAATGGATGATCATTCAAAATTGAAAAGTTCAAGCTGGGATGCTATGTTGTTTTTCTAAATGCAAAGAAACCCAAAGGATAAAGCAGAAAAGAAAATGTCTGTCATTCTTATTGTAGAGACAAACGTCTCTTCTTTCTTCAGGTAATTGCCGAAAACCTTTCCGAGGAAGAAATTATGGGTTTGAAGGAAATGTTCAAATCTATGGACACAGACAACAATGGAACAATCACTTTTGAAGAGTTGAAAGCTGGTCTTCCAAAACTGGGTACTAAGCTTTCTGAGTCCGAAGTGAGGCAGTTAATGGAAGCGGTACAATATATTCTTCTGTTCTTTATGTCTGCCTGAGCTTAATGATGCCTTCATGTTCTTTTTTATTCTATTCAAGCACACAGAGCAATTGAGTGTAATCCTGTAGGAGCATTTATCATTCTCAATCCTTATTTTGTTTAAGCAGTCGACTCTTCACAGGCAGGAGCTCTAGTTTCTGATCAGGATTAAAGAAGGAAGCCATTATGATTGAGAACTAATGTGGATATTCATCACATGGACTCTTATAAATTAGGAAAATAGAACCGTTTATTTCATCTTATAGCTTTAAAATGTAATTACAATGTTCAAGAATGAAGGAATAGCTCAAATCAACAGCAGAGAAATGCAACATTTTTCTAAGGCAGATCTTTATGGTTTCCTCAGATACATTAGATGCATGTTTGTTTCTCCTTTTGATGATCTGTTCTGTGGTTCAGATGAGATTGATGAGCTGCTTTTTCAGGCTGATGTTGATGGAAACGGAACAATTGATTACATTGAGTTTATAACAGCTACCATGCACATGAATAGAATGGAAAGAGAGGACCATCTATACAAGGCCTTTGAATATTTTGACAAGGACAAGAGCGGGTACTTACTTTTACTTCTCTATCACTTTGTACTTCTGTGAATATTTCCCCCCTGTACTTGTATATGAACATTGGTTTATCTTGTGTTTATATATAGGTACATCACAATGGAAGAGTTGGAGCAAGCCCTTATGAAATATAATATGGGTGATTCCAAAACAATAAAAGAGATCATTGCAGAAGTTGACACAGACCATGTGCGTTTCTTGCCTAATCTATGTTTTCTGCTGATTTTGCTTCTTTTGAGGTCAAGGAACAGAAAAATGTAGTTTCATTTACCAAAACTTGTCTGTGGAACTAATCTCCAGAAGTGATTTGCGTGCACAGTTGTTTCATGCCCTAGAGAATTTGGTTTCTAAAACTGTCATTTTACTTATTGAGGAACTGGGACCTCTTTTACCAAAATAGTCGCAAGAAGCTCCCGGGGGGGTCATTAGTTTCTTAAAAGAAGTTTCATCGCCCCTGATAATGTTAATTTGCTATGTTGACACTGGGAGAATACAACCATATTTCAAAATTGCCTCTTTGAAATCATGAATAATATTTTCTCAACTCCTTTTGCAGGATGGAAGGATTAACTACGAAGAGTTTGTAGCCATGATGAGAAAAGGCAATCCTGAGCTGGCCTCAAACAGACGGCGCAAATGAGCTTGGTGCATTTTGATTTCTCCTGGCATCAATTTGCGAATCAACTACTTATTAATTTACTTATGCTGTTGTATCATGACAAAGATAGATGTTTGACCTCAGTTTGGCCACCTTCTCACAACAAACACTCCTCTTTGGAATCTGTTGTTATCTGCCATCCGCTTTGCACAGAGAAATTGACAAGAGTGGCATCATATTTTGCGAGAACTTTTTCATTTTTGTACTTGAGATTTATGAAATACTTATTTACTGGTTAGGGTGTGCATTGTACAATTTGTTGATTCTGTCCTTGTGCACCTTCCTGTGCCCACATAATATTTACGACTTTTTTTTTTCCAGTCTTACTAGAACCGACACTGCCTGCTCATTCCAAATTGCACCATTAAATGACCTAGATAATGTAAATTTAAGGTTAATTTAAGTAAATAGTAGATGAATTTGTATAAAAATTAAGTTTAAGTAATAGACTGCTTTAATTTAATTATAGATCTAATTAAATATTTAATTAAGTTTAAAATTATTTTAGGTCAAAATTAAAAAAATTAATTAAGAATAAGGATTTAATTAGATTTTTAATGGGTCAAATAATTTTATTAAGAATTTAATTTGTGAAAATTAATTTTGAAAACCTAATTTGGGTTTAATTGAAGAGATTGAAATTTTAAAAAATCAAATTTAATTTTTTTAAAATGAAATCATGGGTGGGATTACAAAAAAAATCAAAGTTTAGAGGTCAATTAAAAGTCAATTGAAGATATTTAGGATCAAGGATCAAGATGCAAAAGGTATGGCAATACAAGGACTAAAATTGAATGAAATAGGTGCTGAATTAAAAGAATTAAAAGTTTAAATGATCAATTAAAAATAAAATTGAAAATATCCGAAACTAATAAACATAATTAAAAAAAACACTAACATTTTGAAATATTATAGAGTGAAATTGAATTGGATTTATTATCTAATTGAATCTAAGGTTATCAAATACCATTTTATTTAAATAAAACAGTGTGGTGTAACAATAATAATTTGTTTTTTTTTATTAAAAATGATGTGTTTTGTTTAATATTAAAAAAATAAAATAAAGGCCACATCACATGTGTAGTGTTCACTTTGTTCCTTATTTTTCTTATAAGGAAGATGATTTTCACCGAGTGATCACTCCTGTAGCTGCTGTAATACCAGTCCAACGACACTGACCCGATCAGCCTTCCCTCGCTTGTAATAAAAAAAAAACCTAACCCATTTTTGTTCACACCAGCTGCCGGCCATACATACAAAAAGAAACCAAAAGAAAAACACGTGAACCTCCTCCTAGCATTTGCAACATCCAGCATCTTCTACACTGACAGTGTATCTCTTCACCAGCAGCCAACGTGACCTCTTCAACTCCAGCAGCAGTCCAGCATCAGCCTCTGCACCTGCCATCATGCACCTCTTCCCAGCGTAGTTTGCAGCAGCTTCAGCTCCAGCAGCACCTCCTCTGCACCAACATCGTCTTCCTCAGCTTTAGCAGCTGTTCATTAGCAATCCAGCAACTTCATCTCCAGATCCAGTAGTGCAGCCGTGAATGACAACAGGTATTTGTTTTCTCTCTTCTTCTTTTTTTCATTTTCTTGCCTTTTACACGATAAGCTGAGCCTTGTTTCAAGGATATCCTAATGCTGCATTTACTATCATCAATATATGGCCATGAGATTTTTTTAGCTTTGAAAAAAACCTGTAGTGGTTCCTGCTTTCACAGCTCCTGTTATTGTCAAATCTGTGTTTTCGATGCAATAAGAAAGAAGGGAAAGAAAGCTTGCTTTGTTTTGATTTTTAGGCAGTTTAGAATCTAGGTGTAAGATTTGTAAGTCAATTATGGTTGTTGTTATTCCTCCTCCTTTTTTTATGCATGGATTATGGGCATAAGCTGGCAAGTTCATTATATCTACTGTTTTGATCTTTCAAAAGTGAAAGAGAGTAATTATTTTTGTTTATGGGTCAAGCTCCAAGTTCCATTTGTTTTGTATGCAAAACTGGTTTAAATGGCATTTTATGCTCCGTTTCTTATTGAAATCAATTCTGAGGAATGTTGTTGAATAAAATAGCATGTTTGATCTGTTAAATGCATAAATTTGTTTCCTTATTTTGTTCATGGGTCAGGCTTTGTTTTCTTTGGGTTTTTTGTGGATTCGGGTTGGCCTCTTTAGGTTTGTATCAAGCCCGTTTAGAGATTTTTAGGCTTGCTTTATCATGGGCTAGACTTTTTCTTAAAAATAGAGTTTTGGGCCATGTTGTTGGCCCAGTATTACTAGAGCTTAGCCCGCGTAGCTGGGTTGGACTCTTCAAACCGTAAGACCATGCTCGGCTTGTGCAAATTTTACAAGGAAAAATAATATATTTTTAGTTTTTAGGCCGTGTTTAACGAATTTTTAACAGTTTTTTTTGCTATATTTTTTTTTTTTTTTGGAAAAAAAATATAAAATTTTTTTAAAAAATCTAAAAAATTTCAGAGAACATTTTAAATTTATGAATTCCTCGCATTTTTTTCAATCATTTTATTTAATATTTGAGTTGTAAACTTACATCGTAGAATACTGACTCAGTATAAAATATACTTGTTTTTCTTTAAAATTTCAAAAAAATACAAAAAATTCCTTATTTAATAAATACCAAAATATTTTTTTATTTGTGTGCATACAACTAAATTCTAAAAAATCTTCATGCATTTATAAAAAATAAAAATTATATTTTTATTATACTTTGAAAAATACAAAAATTAATCAATAAGTGTAATAACAAGTTTATGATTATCCATTAGAATTTAAACCAGAATTTTAAAAACACCAAAAAAAATCATATATTTATTAATATTTGGGGTATAAATTTTATAATGTAATACATATTCCCAATGTTAAATTAAATGAATGGACAAAAATAAAATGTTAGAAATTAACTGTAAACTTTAATATTTGAGGGTATAAAATTTCACTGTAAAGTATATCTTCAGGTATTAAAAATACAAAATAAAAATAAATACACCATTAAAAATTAAACTTTAAAAGATTATGTTTTAGTCGTGTAAGATAATGATCTTCTTATTGAAGAGAATATTTCTTAAATTTTAGATGGACCAACAAATAGAAACATGAATTAAAAACAATCAATCAATAATGCAGTTTATCACAGATAAGGTGCGCTGGGGTGATGCATCTTTTCCGTGGACAACTAGTTTTCTTATCCAAGTTCTTAAAGACTAACAGGTTTTCATGTAACCATAATGTTAGATGACGAATCCTGAAACCTTCAACTCATATTTTTATGATTAATTCCAACACTTCTAAAAAAAACCTCAATCTAGGAGAAAAACTCGTCATTT
>Ga0307508_10004276_pt1 | contig 14011 bp, 2 predicted proteins | sample 9_EM_MG_FD_203089 | JGI IMG/M metagenome (GOLD analysis project Ga0307508, IMG submission 203089) | Populus trichocarpa ectomycorrhiza microbial communities from riparian zone in the Pacific Northwest, United States - 9_EM | ecosystem: Host-associated > Plants > Roots > Unclassified | place... | reverse complement strand
AACCGCTCAAGGTGGGGTTCTGGAAGACGCTGCGCAACGGCAGGTCGGCGCCGAGCACCTCGCGGACGCGCACGGCCACCTGGGCGGCGAGCAGGGAGTGGCCGCCGAGGTCGAAGAAGCTGTCGCCGTCCGCCACCGCAGGCAGGCGCAGGATCTCGCACCAGATCCCGGCCACGATCGCCGCGACGGTCGAGCGGTGGGACGCCTGCGGCATCGGCACGGCGTCCTCCCGCCGCGGCACCGGCAAGGCGCGGCGGTCGACCTTGCCGTTGGGGGTCCGCGGCAGGTCCGGCAGCGCGATGAAACCGGCGGGCAGGAAGAAGGACGGGAGCCGCGCCGCGAGGAAAGCGCGCAGCTCGGCCGGCTCCGGCACGCTCGCGGCGGTGCAGGCAGTGCAGGCAATGTAGGCCATATAGGCGATGATCCGGCGGTCGCCGGGCACGTCCTCACGAACCGTGACGACCGCTTCGCGCACCGCCGGGTGGGCGAGCAGGCAGGCCTCGATCTCGCCCAGCTCGATGCGGAAGCCGCGCACTTTGACCTGGTGATCGATGCGCCCGAGGAAATCGATCTCACCGCCGTGCCGCCGGCGGACGAGATCGCCGGTGCGGTAGAGGCGCTCTCCCGGGCTGTCACCGAATGGATCGGGCAGGAAGCGCTCCGCGGTCAGCTCCGGCCGCTCCAGGTAGCCGCGGGCCAATCCCGCGCCGGCAAGCACCAGCTCGCCCGGCACTCCCGGCGGAAGCGGCTGGAGGGTGCGGTCGACGACATAGGCGCGCGTTCCCGGCAGCGGGCGGCCGATCGGCGGCGCCGGTTCCTCCCGCTCGATCCGGGCCCAGGTCGAATAAGTGGTGTCCTCGCTCGGACCATACAGGTTGAGCACCCGCTCGGCCCGGGTCTGCTCGTAGATCGCATGCACCAGCGGTCCCGGCAGCGGCTCGCCGGCCAGGTTGACGGTGCGCAGCGATGCCGGCAGCGCGTGGCTCCGCAGCAGCTCGGCCATCGCCGACGGGACGGTGTTGATCAGGGTCACCCGGCCGGCGGCCGGCAGCTCCCGCAGGTGCAGCGCGTTCTCCGCCAGCACGACGGCGCCGCCGAGGCAGAGGGGCACGAAGATCTCGAAGACCGACAGATCGAAACAGATCGAGGTCGAAGCGAGGACGCCGGCGAGCTCGGCCGGCGTGAAAGCCTCCGCGGCCCAGCGCACCAGGGCGACCGGGCTGCGGTGCTCGATGGCGACGCCTTTGGGGCGGCCCGTCGAGCCGGAGGTGTAGATCACATAGGCCAGGCTCCGCTCTCCGGCACGGCGCGGCAGCCGCTCGCTACGCTCCGCCCTGCCGCGGTCCGGAGAGAAGACCGGCGGGCCGTCCGCGGGGAGGAGAGAGAGCCACTTCCCGGCGGAGAGCACCAGGGCCGCGCGCGCATCGGTGAGTGTGAACGCCAGCCGCTCGCGCGGATAGGCGGGATCGAGCGGCACCCACGCGCCTCCCGCCTTGAGCACGGCGAGCAGGCTCACCACCAGGTCCGGCGAGCTGCGGTCGGGACAGACGCCGACCCGTACTTCGGGACCGATCCCCATCCGGCGGAGGAAGTGGGCCAGCCCATTGGCCCGCTCCTCCAACTCGCGGTAGGTGACGCTGCCGTTCTCCGCGATCACCGCCGGCGCGTCCGGCGTGCGCTCGGCCTGTGCCTCGAACAGATGATGCAGGCAATCCGCCCCCGCGGTGGCCGGCTCGGTGTCGTTCCATTCGACCCGGAGCTGGTGCTCCTCTTCCATGGAGAGCAGCGGCAGCTCCGAGAGCCGTCTCTCCGGGTTTGCGGCAGCGCCCGCGAGCAGCGTGCGGAAGTGCCCCGCCAAGCGATCGATGGTGCTGCCGTCGAACAGGTCGGAGGCGTACTCGAAGGCGGCCGACAGGCCGCCGGCCCGCTCTTCGAGCAGGATCGTCAGGTCGAGCTTGGCCGTGCGGGTGTCGATCGCCAGCGGCTGGAGCGCGATGGTGGACAGCGAGAGCTCCTGCGGCGAGGCGTTCTGCAAGGCGAGCATCACCTGGAAGAGCGGTGAGTAGCTGAGATCGCGCTCGGGGCGCAGCTCGTCGACGAGGATCTCGAACGGCACGTCCTGGTGGGCGTAGCCGGCGAGGGCGGTCCGCCGCGTCCGCGCCAGCAGCTCGCGCACGGTCGGATCGCCGGCGAGGCCGGCGCGCAGCACCAGGGGGTTGATGAAGAATCCGATCAGCCCCTCGATCTCGGCCCGGTTGCGGTTGGCGAGAGGAGAGCCCACCCCGAAATCCACCTGTCCGCTGTACCGGCCGAGCAGGGTGAAGAACCCGGCGAGCAGAGCCATGAAGAGGCTGGCTCCCTCGCCCTGCGCCAGTGTGGCGAGCTCGCTGCGCAGACTTGGCGGCAGATCGATCCGCCGGGTCGCACCGCGATGGCTCTCGGCGCTCGGCCGCGGGCGGTCCGCAGGGAGCTGCAGCAGCGGCAGAGCGTCGAGTTGCTGCCGCCAGTAGGCGACCTGCCGCGCGAGGACGCCTCCCTCCAACCAGCGGCGCTGCCACTGCGCGTAGTCCGCATACTGGAGCGGCAGCTCCGGCAATGGCGAGGCCGTGCCGGAGGAGAAGGCGTCGTAGAGCGCGGCCACCTCGCGGACCAGGACACCCATCGACCAGCCGTCGCTGACGATGTGGTGCATGGTGAAGGAGAGCACGTGCTCGCCCGCCGAGAGCCGGGTGAGGGAGGCGCGCAGGAGAGGCCCGGCAGCGAGGTCGAAAGGACGTTCCGCATCGGCTCGCGCGATCCGCAGGGCTTCCGCCTCCCGCGTCTCGGCGGGAAGGGCTGCCAGGTCGACGACCGGCAGCTCCAGACGCGCGCGGGGATCGATCCTCTGCTCCGGCTGGCGGTGACGGAGGACGAAGGTGGTGCGCAGCGCTTCGTGCCGGCGGGCGACCTCGCGCAGGCTGGCGGCGAGAGCCGGGATGTGGAGGGGGCCGATCGCCCGCACCGCGGCCGGGAGGTTGTAGGTGGCGGTGCCGGGCTGCAACTGGTCGAGGAACCAGAGGCGCTCCTGCGCGAAGGAGAGCGGCAGCGCACCGCCATCGCGCACGGTGCGCTCGATCGCCGTCAACCCTCCGTCCGCCTGCTCGCGCGGATACCCGAGCGACGCGGCCAGCTCCCAGGTGATCTCTCCGGGCTCGCCCGCGGGGTCTGCCGCCGGCTCGCTGCGCCAGCGCTGCGCGACGCTCGGATCGATCGCGGTGTGCTGGTGGAACTTCACGTCCCCGAGCATGCGGGAGGCCTGATGGATGCCGTCGGTCATCCGTCCGGCGCGCTCCTCATAGGGGCGGATCATGCCGGGATGGAAGGCGAGGCCGAGCAGGCCGCAGATCGATTGCAGGGTTTCGTGCGGCCGGCTTACCAGGTCCTCGAAGCGGACGGCGAGGCGGCGGTGCGGCGGCACCGCGGCCAGGAAATCGAGGATGTTCCGGTGGCTGAGCGTCCAGATCGACTCGGCGAGCGCGCGGGCGGTGAGCGGATGCTCGCGGCGGAAGTAGATCTCTTCCATCCGCGCCTCCTCGAAGGAGCGGATCATGGCGCAGGGGTGGCGGATCAGGTGGATGTAGTAGGGCTCGGCGAAGGCCGTTTCGGCGCGGGCCAAAATCTGCGGATCGAAGGCGTAGGTCGACGTCTTGTCGACCAGCAGGCGGTCGCCGATCCAGTCCTGCAACAGCCGGTAGGCCGCACGGCTGGAGAGATCCCTGTCCTCGAGATCGCCGAGCAGAGTCTTGGCTTCGCCGGCGTCGCAATGGCGGATCTCCATGACGGCGCGGATCAACCCTTCGAGCCAGAAGCTGTCGCGGCCCTGAAGAGCCGCTTTGCGCGCGCCGAGGCTGTCGAAGGACAGCAGCTCCAGCTCCGGAGGGGCAAACAGCCCGGGGTGCCCGGTCAGCATGACGCGCAGCAGCGTCGAGCCGGAGCGGGGAGGCGACAGAACGAAGACGGCCGGGGGATTCTTCTCGCTTCCCGGAGCCGGAAGAGGCAGCGGGCGGACCAGCCGCCGCACCTGCTCCAGGGAGGCGGCGTCCACCCGCCGGTGAGGCTTGGCCGGCAGAGGAGCGGGCTCGGCCGCCTCACCATAGAGGCGGTTGATGGCCTCGGGGTAGTGGGCGCGCAGATAGGCCGCGAGCTTCTCGATCGTCGGAGCATCGAAAAACGCCACTACGTAGAGGATGCTGCCGAGCTCCTCCTGGAGCCGGTTGGCCAGCACGGCCGCCTTGATCGAGTTGCCGCCCAGCTCAAAAAAGTTATCGTGCACGCCGACCTGGTCGAGGCCCAGGCTCCGGCACCAGCTTTGCGCGAGCGCACGTTCGAGGGCATCGCGCGGCGCTACGAAGCTCCGCTCGAGGTCGGGCCGCTCGTCCGGGGCGGCCGGCAGGGCGCGGCGGTCGATCTTGCCGTTGGGAGTCAGCGGCAACTCGGGCAACCAGACAAAGGATGCCGGCAGCATGTACTCCGGCAGGCGCGCCGCCAGCCAGCTCCGCAGTTGCGGCACCGGGATGCGGTCGCCCTCCTGTACCAGGAAGGCCACGATGCGGCTGGTCCCGGCGCCTGGCTCCTCGCGGCCCTCCATCTGGACAATCACGGCGCAAGCCCGGACGGCGGGATGCTCCCCGAGGGCCGCCTCGATCTCTCCCAGCTCGATGCGGAAGCCGCGTACCTTGACCTGATCGTCCAGGCGGCCGAGAACGTCGAGCCGGCCGCCGGGGAGCCGGCGCGCCAGATCGCCGGTGCGGTAGAGACGCATTCCCGGCTCGGTGGCGAGCGGATCCGGCACGAAGGCGGCGGCCGTCCGTACCGGATCGTGGAGATAGCCGCGGCCGACCCCGGGGCCGGCGGCACAGAGCTCGCCGGAGGAACCGATCGGCGCAAGGCCAAAACGGCGGTCGAGGATGTGCAGGCGGAAATTGGCCACCGGCACGCCGACCGTCACCCGCGCGGCTCCGGGCGGTGGCGGCTGCGCGATCCAGCCGTGGGTCACGTCGTCGGAGCACTCAGTCGGGCCGTAGGCGTTGACCATCGGCACCCGCGGGTAGCGCTCCAGCCAGCGCCGGCAGAGATCCGGCGGCAGCGCCTCCCCGGTGGGGATCAGGACGCGGAGACTGGAGAGCGACGGAGAGCCCGAGCCGCGCATCTCGACCGCGTCGAGCATGATCCGCTGCGCCGAGGGGACGACTTCGAGCACGGTGATTCCTTCCGCCTCCACCCGGTCGAGGAGGAGCGCGGGGTCGTGGCTCACCGCGTCGGCGAAGACGCGCACCCGGCCGCCCACGGCGAGGGCGGCGAACATCTGCCACACCGAGATGTCGAAGCACTGGGATGCCGTCTGCGCGACCGTGTCCTCCGGACCGAGAGCCAGGTCCTGGATCTTGGCCAGGAGGTGGTTGATCATCCCTCCGTGCTCGATCATCACGCCTTTGGGCGAGCCGGTGGAGCCCGAGGTGTAGATCACGTAGGCGAGGCTGCCGGCGCCGGCCGGCGCCGGTCCGCGGGCTGCCGTCTCGCCCGCCGCCTCTCCCGCCAGCGGGACTTCGTCCAGCGCCAGCAGCGACGGCCGCTGAGTCGCCGGCAGCTCCGCCGCCGCCTCGGCGAGCACCGCCTGGAAAGCGGGATCGGCGAGCACCAGGCCGGCCCCGCTTTGCGCCAGCACCCGCGCATGCCGCCGGGGCGGATGGAGCGGGTCGAGCGGCAGATAGGCGCCTCCGGCCTTCCAGATGGCGAGGATGGCGGTCACCAGGCGGGCTCCGCGCGGGCAGAGGATGCCGGCGAGGACCTCGGGGCCCACTCCCCGGGAGACGAGGAAGCCCGCCAGGCGGCTCGACCGTTCGTCGAGCTCGCGATAGGTCATGCTCTCCGCCGGGAGATCGTCGGCATACAGCGCGACGGCATCGGGGTGGCGGGCGGCCACCGAGGCGAACAGCGGCACGAAGCTGGCGTGCGGCAGGCCCGCCGTGGCGGTGTCGTTCCACTCCTCGGCGAGCTGGTGCCGCTCGGAAGGGGCGAGCAGCGGCAGGTCCCACAGCGCGCAGTCCGGGCTCGCCACGGCCGCCGCCGCCAGGGTGCGCAGGCGCGCCGCCATCCGCTGCACCGTGGCGGCGTCGAACAGCTCGGTCCGGTATCTCCAGACGCCCCGGATCTCGCCCTGCGCCTCCTCCAGGGAGAGGACCAGATCGAGCTTGACGGTCCTCTCCTCGACGTCGATCGCGGTGGCCTGGAGATCGGGCAGGGCGGGCAGCGCGAGCGGAATGCTCTGGAGCTGGAACAGGACCTGGAAGACCGGCGAGTGGGTGAGGTCGCGCTCCGGCTGGAGCTCGTCGACCAGTCGCTCGAACGGCAGATCCTGATGCGCATACGCGCCGAGCGCCGCTTCGCGGACCCGCGCGAGGAGCGCGGCGAAGCCGGGAGCGCCGCCGAGGTCGGTGCGCAGCGCCAGGGTGTTGACGAAAAAACCCATCACCCCTTCGATCTCGGCCCGGGTGCGGTTGGCGATCGGCGAGCCGACGACCAGGTCCTCGCTGCCGGTGGTGCGCGCCAGGAAGGCCTCGAAGACCGCCAGCAGGGTCATGAACAGGGTTGCGCCGTGCCGCCGGCCGAGACCGGCCAGCGCAGCGGACAGCTCGCCGCCGAAAGCGGTGGGGCGCGCCGCGCCGCGATGGGTGAGCAAGGCCGGGCGCGGCCGGTCGGCCGGCAGCTCCAGCGGCCGCGGGGCTCCCGCCAGACACCGCCGCCAGTAGGCGAGCTGCCGCTCCAGGACCTCGCCTTGCAGGCGGCCGCGTTGCCAGCGCGCGTAGTCCGCATACTGCACCGGCAGCTCGGGGAGAGGCGAGGGCAGGTCCCGCGCGAAGGCGGCGTAGAGAGCCGACAACTCGCGGGCGAAGATCGCGATCGACCAGGCGTCACTGACGATGTGGTGCAAAGTCACCAGCACCGCGTGCTCCCGCTCCGCCAGGCGCAGCAGGGTGAGGCGCAGCAGCGGTCCGCGGGAGAGATCGAACGGCCGCGCGGCCTCGGCCTGGGCGAGCCCGTAGGACACCGCATCGCGCCGGTCCGCGGCGAGGCCCGAAAGATCCACCAGCGGCAGGGCGCAGGGAGAGGGCGGAGCGATCACCTGGACGATCTGGACGCTCCCACCGCCGGTCACCTCGTACGTCGTGCGCAGCGCCTCCTGCCGGCGGACGACCTCGCCGGCCGCCGCCGCCAGCACCGGCAGGTCGAGGCGGCCGGTGAGGCGGAACGCCGCCGGCATGTTGTAGGCGGAGCCCCCGGGGTGGAGCTGGTCGAGAAACCACAGCCGCTCCTGGGCGAACGACGCCGGAGCCCGCCCTCCGTGCGCGGCGTGGACGAGCGGTGCGATGTTCGAAGCGCTCTCCCGCTCTTGCCCGAGGGCGCGCGCCAGCTCCGCGGCGAGGTCCGCGAGACCGGGGGCCTCGAACACCGTGCGCACCGGCAGCTCCACGCCGAAGCTCTCGCGCAGCCGCGACACCAGGTGGGTCGCCAGCAGCGAATCGCCTCCCAGCTCGAAGAAGTCGTCGGTGGGAGCGGCCCGGTCGTACCCCAGCACCTCTTCCCAGATGGCGGCCAGCGCAGCGACGAACGGGTCGCGATCGCCCTCGCCCGCGCCCTCGGCGGGGCCGGGCACCGGCCGCGCCGCCTCGGGGGCGGGCAACGCCTGGCGGTCGATCTTGCCGTTGGCGGTCAGCGGCAGAGCCGGCAGGGTGACGAATGCCGACGGTACCATGGGCTCCGGCAGCCGTGCCGCCAGATAGCGCCGGAGCTCGTCGGCTCCGGGTCCCGGCTCATGCCGCGCGACCACGTAGGCGACCAGACGCTTGCCTCCCGGTCCATCCCGGCGGGCCAGAGTCACCGCCTCGCGCACTCCAGGGTGGCCGGCAAGGGCTGCCTCGATCTCTCCGAGCTCGATCCGGAAGCCGCGGATCTTGACCTGATGATCCCTGCGGCCGAGGAGCTCGATCACCCCATCGGCCCAGAAGCGCGCCCGGTCTCCCGTGCGGTAGAGGCGCGCTCCGGGCGCGCCGCCGCAACCGTCCGGCACGAAGGCCGCCGCGGTCAGCGCCGGCTCGCGGGCGTAGCCCTCCGCCAGGCAGTCGCCGCCGATGTAGAGATCTCCCGCCACCCCGATCGGGCTGGGGTGGAGGGAGGCGTCGAGCACGTGATACCGCGCGTTATGGATCGGCCGGCCGTAGGGGATGCTCGCCCACGCGGGCTCGATCCGTTCGACCGGATGGACATTGGACCAGACCGCCGCCTCGGTCGCGCCGCCCAGGGAGATGACCGCGGCGCGCGGAAAGGCCTGCCGCACCTGCGCGGGGAGCCCGACGGGGATCCAGTCGCCGGACAGGAAGACGAGCCGCAGCCGGCTCTCCTCTGCCGGCCGGGTGGAGAAGAACGGTACGAGTTGTTGCATCACGGCCGGTGCTGAATTCCAGAAGGTGACCGGCTCGCGGCAGAGGATCTCCAGCAGCGCCTTCGGATCCTCTCTCTCGGCGTCCGATGCCACCCTGATGCTGCCGCCTGCCGCCAGCAGCCCGAAAATGTCGTAGACCGACAGATCGAATCCCAGCGCGGTCACGAACAGGCCATGGTCCGCGGTCCCCAGCCCGAACGCGCCGGCCGCCCAATCGATCAGGTTGACCACCGCCTGGTGGCAGACGGTCACCCCTTTGGGCGTGCCCGTCGAGCCGGAGGTGAAGATCACATAGGCCGGGTGCCGCGGCGTCGCCCGGTGCGGCGGCGGTCCTTCCTCTTCCGCCCTGGTATCGCTGAGCGCATCGAGGCAGACCGCGTGCTCGATCCCCAGCGCCGCCGCAGCGCCCAGCCGGGAGGTCTGCGTGATCAGGTGGCGCAGCTCCAGGATCTCCGCGATCCGCTGCAACCGGGCCGGCGGCCAGGAAAGCTCGAGCGGAACATAGGCCGCTCCCGCTTTGAGTGCTGCGAGGAGGGCGACCACCGTGTCTGCCGAGCGCTCCAGATGAATGCCGACGAAGCTCCCCGGGCCTGCTCCCCGGGCGATCAGCCGGTGCGCCAGAAGGTTGGCGCGCCTTTCGAGCTCTCTGTATGTCAGCTCCCCGTCGCCGGTGGCCACGGCCAGCGCTTCCGGCTGCCGCGCCGCCTGCGCCGCGAAGAGATCCTGCAGGCAGAGGCCGCGGTCATAGACGTGGCCGGTGTCGTTCCAGGCCAGGGTCAATTGGTGCCGCTCCCCCTCGCCGAGCAGCATGAGGTCGCTGATCCGCTGTCCGGGGCTTTCCGCGACTTGCGCCAGCACACCGCGGAAGTGCTCCACCAGGCGCGCCACCGTCGTCCGGTCGAACAGATCGCGATCGTATTCGAGCATGCCGCCGAGCCCGTCGCCGCTCCCCTCCCACAGGGCGAGCAGGAGGTCGAAGCGCGCCGAGCGGCTCTCGACTTCGGTGAAGCTCACCGCGAGATCCGGCAGCGCGATGCCCCGGCCGTCCGTCCGGGTCAGGCTGAGCATCGTCTGGAAGAGGGGTGTCCGTGCCGTGCCGCGGTCCGGCCGCAGCGCCCTCACGACCATCTCGAAGGGCAGGTGCCGGTACCGGAAGGCGCCGAGCGCCGAGCTCCTGACCTCTGCGAGCAGCCCGGCAAACGGCGTCTCAGCCGCGAGATCAGCCCGCAGGACCAGCGTGTTGATGAAGCAGCCGATCACCCTTTCCGCCTCCGGGGGCCGGGTGGTGACGGGCGAGCCGACCCAGATCGACGGCTGCTCTGTGTAGCGGTGGAGGAGAGCCTGGAAGGCGGCGAGCAGGAGCATGTAGAGCGTCGAGCCGTGCCTGCGCGACAGCGCTTGCAGAGCGCCGGTCAGCTCGGCGGACAGAGCGATGTCGAGCCCGGCGCCGCGCGCTCGGCGCACCGCCGGTGGGCGGCGGTCGGCGGGCAGCTCGAGGACCGGTATCTCTCCCTGGAGGCGCTCACCCCAGTAGCCGAAGTGCTCGGCGAGGACCGGCCCGGTGAGCCGGCGCCGTTCCCGGCGCGCGAAGCTGCCGTCGTCGAGCACCGGCGGGAGAGCCGCCTCCGCGCCGCCGCCGTTCGCGAGCGCTGCGGCGTAGAGGGAGGCCAGCTCGCGCACAAAGGTCTCATGGCTGCCATCGAAAACGATGTGGTGGGTCGCGACCTGCAGCAGATGATCCCGCTCGGCGAGGCGCAGCAGGCGCGGCCGAAAGAGCCGGCCCGCGATCAGGTCGACGGGCCGTGCCTTCTCTTCGATCCCGAGGCGGCGGGCCTCGCCGGTCGCGTCCGGCAGACCCGCGAGGTCGATCACCGGCAGGGGGCCCGGGGCTTCCGCCAGCACGCGCCGCGCCGGCCGTTGCCCGGCGGGCTCGAACGCCGTGCGCAACGCGGCATGGCGCCGCGCGATCGCGCGGAGCGCAGCGGCGAGCGCCGCCGGTTCGAGCCGGCCGGCCAGCCGCAGGGAGAGCAGGATGTTGTACGCCGCGCTGCCCGGCTCCAGGCGATCGAGAAACCAGTAGCGCTCCTGGGCGAAGGAGAGCGGCGCCGGCTCGCCGTCGCCATCGCCGTCTGCCGGCTCCTCGACGGCCTCTGGTGCTGCGGTGAGCCGGGCAAGGATCTGCTCGCACAGGCTGGTGAGCGACAGATCGAGCAGGGACGCTCCGGGCAAGGACAGATGAAACTCCGCGGCGAGGCGCGACTCGATCTCGATCGCCGCCAGGGAGTCCAGGCCCGCGCTCGCCAGACTGGCGTCCGGCGCGAGCCGCTCCGCGGCGACCCCGGCGCGTTCCGCGACGATCGCGCGAAGCCAGGTCTCTAAGGCCGTCGCGCGTTCGGACGGAGCGATGGAGAGCAGGTCATCGCGGGTGAGTGCCGTCACCGGCTGCACGGCGTCCGGCGGGCGGTCCGCGGTGCTGCGATAGAGCGTTTCGAGAGTGCCGGCCAGATAGCGGGCGCGGCACTCGTGGCGGCGGATCTTGCCGCTCGAGGTCTTGGGAATCGTCCCCAGGCGCAGGAGCACGACATCGGCCACGGCCGCCGCGTGCTCGTCGGTCACGGCACCGCGGAGCGCGCCGGCGACCGCGGCGAGGTCGCCGTGATGCCGCTGCACCTCACAGAGGACGATCAGGCGCTCCTCGCCCTCCACGTCCACTGAAAAGGCCGCACCGCAGCCGGGGCGGAGAAGCGGGTGGCTCTGCTCGGCGGTTCGCTCGATGTCCTGCGGGTAGAGGTTCCGCCCGCGCAGGATGATCAGGTCCTTGCGGCGGCCGGTCAGGAACAGCTCGCCGTCCTGGAGGAATCCCAGATCTCCGGTGCGTAGATACGGTCGCGAGCCGCCGGCGAGATGGGCGTGAAAGGTCTCGCTGCTCTCCTCGCGGCGGTCCCAATAGCCGGCGGCGACGCTCGGGCCGGCGATCCAGATCTCGCCGATGTGGCCGGCGGGACAGACCGCGCCGGTCGCGGGATCGACGACGGTGACCTCTTGGTCCAGCCACGGCCGGCCGCTGCTCGCCAGGTGCCGCTCGGGCTGCCCGGCGGCGGCCGGTGCGGCGCGGTGCTCTTCGAGCGCCGCCGCGTCGAACGCCGCCACCGTCGGAGGGCGGCCGGGCAGTCCGCCGGTCACGAACAGGGTCGCTTCCGCGAGCCCGTAGCAGGGGTAAAAAGCCGTACGCCGAAATCCGGCCGGCGCAAAGGCCGCGGCGAAACGATCGAGGGTCTCGGGGCGCACCGGCTCGGCGCCGTTGAACGCGACGCTCCAACAGCTCAGGTCGAGCTCCTCGCGCTGCGCCGGAGCGATCTTGCGGACGCAGAGATCGTAGGCGAAGTCCGGCCCGCCGCTGGTCGTCGCGCGGAACCGGCTGACCGCCCGCAGCCAACGCACGGGGCTGTGCAGGAACGCCGCGGGCGACATCAGGATGCAGCGCGCTCCGGCATAGAGGGGTTGCAGCACGTTCCCGATCAGACCCATGTCGTGGTAGAGCGGCAGCCAGCCGACGATCACCGAATCTTCCGACTGGCGGAAAGCCTCCCGGATCATCCTCTCGTTGTGCAGGAGGTTGGCATGGCTCACCATCACCCCTTTGGGCGTGGCGGTCGATCCCGAGGTGTACTGGAGAAACGCCAGATCGTCGCCGGCGGGAAAAGCCGGCCGCCACTCCGCTCCGTCCGGAAGATCGGACCGGTCGGTCTCGACGCGGGCGAGCCGCGCCAGCTCCGGGGTGTGCGCGGCCGCTGCCGCGATCTGCGCCGCCAGCGCCGTGGTGGTGAGCGCGAGCGCCGGCCGGGCATGGTGCAGGATCGCCTGCAGCCGGATATCGGGACGGTTCGCCCGTGGCGGGTAGACCGGGACAGCCACCACGCCCGCATACAGGCAGCCGAAGAACGCGGTGACGAAATCCAGGCCCGGAGGGTAGAGCAGCAGCGCTCGCTCGCCGGCCCACCCCGCGCGCTGCAACGCTGCTGCGATACGGCGCGCCGCGAGGTCGAGCTCACCCCAGGTCAGCGCGGCCTCCTCCCGCTCCCCGTCGGCAAGAAAGAGGTAGGCCGGTCCGGCGCCGGCGGTCTGCGCGCGGAAATTGGCGATATCGACCAGCGAGCGCTGAACCAACGGAGACCCCTTGGCGCCGCTAGGGCGTGAGCATTTTCCTGAGCTCTCGCGCCATGATCAAGGCGTCCAGCCGCTGCTCCGCCGGCAGCTCGTCCAGATTGTGCATCAGGAACGTCGGGACCGGCACCGGCTCGGTCCACGTGGCGCCGAGCGGGAACGCGAGGAAGACGTCCCAGGCAACGGACTTCTGGAGCTTGAGCTGCGTTTTGTAGGCTTCCGGCAGGGCCAGGGTCGGCGACCAGAACTGGTGCACCCGGGGGTCATTGAAGAGGATGGTCGCCTCCTGGGCGCGGATGCGGAGGTCCGAATCGTGGAGCGGGAGCCAGACGACATAGAGCCGCAGGCGGTCGTCGGAGATAGCGTCCAGAACATGCCGATGTACCACACGGGTACTGAGGGTGCAGGTGCTTCACGTCGGCGAGAGGAGCATGAGCACGCGGACCGTGCCCTTCTCCTGGTCGAAGAGCTGCCTGAGCTCCCTGGAATCCGCGGACAGGTCGATCAACTCGCTCTCGGCCGGGGCATGGGCGCGCTCGCGGCGGTCGAGCTCGAAGGGGGTTTTGCGGTCTCCCCGCTGGAGCTCGCCGCTGATGCGCTCGCCGTCGTCGCTCAGCTTGCCTTGAAAAACCCTCCTGGCTCCCTCATTGGCTTCTTCGAACGTGATGCTCGCGCCGTCCACGGTGACCTTGTCCAGGGGCTTGTTCCGCATCCCGATCATCAGGATCGTCATCTTGCCGCTCAGCCCGCCCCCTTCCTGGGGCGCCAGGTCGATGGTGAAGTCGGTCTCGTCCTTCCCCAGCGTGCGGATGACCGCACCCTCCCAGTGGCCGGCCAGCTTGGCGTTGATGGGAGCCTGAGCCGGGGCGGCGGGCGCCGGCGTGGCTGCCGGCGCTGGCGGTGTTGCGGGCGGAGGTTGGGCCGCGGACATCGCGAGCCCGGGGGGAAAGGCCATCAATACGACATACCCGAGAGCTACCAATCTCATCGCAATTCTCCTGGAGAGCCGGCCTGTGCTTCCGTCCTGAGTCGATTCGAGCTGCAGGAGTATAGACACGCCCCCCCTCTCGAAACAAGGCGACGAAGTTGACAGCTTCGGGAGGCCGGGTTAGCTTAAAGCCGATCACCCCCGCCTGAGCGAGGACACAAGAAAGGGAGGGAAGCGGTGACGAGTCCAGGTGCTTCTGTCGTATCCGATGGACAAAGCCTCTCCTGGCGCGTGTTGCCGGGCGTTCTCCTCTTGATCCTTTCTCTGGCCACCGTCCAGCCGCGTGCCGAAGCCGGTCCGGCGCTGGCTGCGGCCGAGCCGCGGGGCGGCGGTTCCGCCGAGGCCGGCATGCCGGAGACGCCGCGCGAGCGCCGGGTCCA
>Ga0307508_10004275_pt1 | contig 14012 bp, 14 predicted proteins | sample 9_EM_MG_FD_203089 | JGI IMG/M metagenome (GOLD analysis project Ga0307508, IMG submission 203089) | Populus trichocarpa ectomycorrhiza microbial communities from riparian zone in the Pacific Northwest, United States - 9_EM | ecosystem: Host-associated > Plants > Roots > Unclassified | place... | reverse complement strand
GTGACCGAGCCAGGGGCTGAGCCTGTGGCCGGCATAGTTCTTCATGGCCCGCATCTCGGTCGCGGTGCCCAGCGCGTCCGAGACACGTTTGGCCGTGCGTTCGTCGTTGGTGGCAAAGGACACGCGCACATGACAATTGTCGAGGATGGCGTTGTTCGGCCCATAGGCCTTCTCGATCTGGTTGAGCGATTGCGCGATCAGGAAACTCTTCAGGCCGTAGCCGGCCATGAAGGCCAGCGCCGATTCGAAGAAATCGAGCCGGCCGAGCGCCGGGAACTCGTCGAGCATCAGCAACAGCCGATGCCGGCGTCCCCTCGCCTGCAGATCCTCCGTCAGACGCCGGCCGATCTGGTTGAGGATCAGCCGCACCAGCGGCTTGGTGCGGCTGATGTCGGACGGTGGCACCACGAGGTAGAGCGTCGCGGGCCGCTCGCCCTCGACAAGGTCACGGATGCGCCAATCGCAGTGGCGGGTCACTCTTGCCACGACGGGGTCCCGATAAAGACCAAGGAACGACATCGCCGTGGACAGCACGCCGGAGCGCTCGTTCTCGCTCTTGTTGAGCAATTCCCGCGCCGCGGAAGCAATGACCGGATGCGGCCCGGCGTCGCCAAGATGAGGCGTCGTCATCATGGCCCGGAGCGTCAGGTCGATCGGCCGCTTCGGATCGGAGAGGAAGCCGGCAACACCGGCAAGCGTCTTGTCCGGCTCGGCATAGAGCACATGGAGAATGGCGCCGACCAGAAGTGCGTGGCTGGTCTTCTCCCAATGATTACGCCGTTCAAGCGACCCTTCAGGGTCAACCAGCACATCCGCGACATTCTGGACGTCCCGCACCTCCCACTCGCCACGGCGAACCTCCAGCAGCGGATTGTACGCCGCCGAACTCACGTTGGTCGGATCAAACAGCAACACGCGGCCGTGCCGAGCGCGAAAACCAGACGTCAGCATCCAGTTCTCACCTTTGATGTCATGGACGATACAACTGCCCGGCCACGTCAGAAGGGTTGGCACCACGAGACCGACGCCCTTTCCAGACCGTGTCGGCGCGAAGCAGAGCACATGTTCTGGTCCATCATGCCGCAGATAGTCGCGCTCGAACTTGCCGAGCACGACACCGTCAGGCGCGGTCAGACCGGCGGTGCGAATCTCCGTGGGAGTAGCCCAGCGGGCCGAGCCATAGGTCGCTGCGACCTTGGCTTCGCGGGCCCGCCAGACCGACAGAGCAATGGCAAACGCGATCGACAAAATACCGCCTGATGCCGCGATGTAAGCGCCCTCGACAAAGACCTCGGGCGCGTAGGCATCGTAGGCATACCACCACCAGAAGAATGCGACCGGGAAATAGACCGGCATACCCGGCAAGATTTCGAACCATGGTTGGCCAAGCTGAGGCTGGTAGCCAAGCTTCCAGGCCACCCACTGCGTCGCCCCCCATGTCGTCGCCAGAACGATGGCAAGAACGACGAGGATCTGGCCCCAGAGTATCTTTGTCGCGGACATGGTGAGGAAAGATCAAGCGGCGCCTGACCTGGGGCAAGCGCCACATCGTCTCGAGAGTGCAGACGGCGGTCAGGGGCTAGAATTCGGATGGTCCTGGACGACAGGCCTCGAAGGCGTGCGCTGTGTGAGACAATTCGGACGGGTTTGCTGTGCGAGCATTTCGCAATAACCGCTTCAAAGCGGGCACAGGCGTGATTTCTGGACTCAACCGCGGTCTGCTCAGTTCGTCCAGCGTGTCCGCCACACTGCCGCCTCGATCAGCACTCACTGCACTGCCTTGTATGACCACGCGAGTGCGGCCTGTGGCGGTAACGTTGACCAGTTAAAAGGGAGTTTTGTTGCGCTGCCGCTACGAGCTGTTATCTTGCTGGCAATTCAACTTTTGTTTTGTTTTAATGACCGGTCGTTATGAAAAAGCCGCGTGAGGATCTGACGGGGTGGAGTTGCCCCGCCTGCGATGGAACGGGGTTTCCAAAGGTCGAGCAGCCTGCAGAACGGGGCCGCAGAATCTATCCGCAAATCTGCAAGGTTTGTCTCGGCAAAGGCCGAGTCTGCGAGTCTTAGTAACGCCGCATCTCTCACGGTTTGGCGCCGCCCGCATAGCCTGATCGGTCAGGAAAGATCCTATCTATCTGGAGGCGCCACGCGCCCCTTATTCTCTGCTTCCCCCGCGCAGCAGGCCGCGGCCCGTACAGCGCGAGCAGTTCAGTCCACTTGAGGCAAAGCGGAGATTCGGGCCGACCGCAGCGAAAATTGGCAACGAACCGCACGCGATATTTCGTTGTTAGCTAGCGGACTGGATTCGACGAGTTGTGGGGCCCTGAACAGGACGCCATAACCGCGTCCTGGACGGGAGAACGAACCAGACCCATGCCAATATCTGGAGAACGACGTTGAGTCCGAAGGCCGTCTGATAGGCGATTTCGGGATAGTGCCCGCCCTGGGGCATCCAATGCTGGAGCACGAAACCGGTTGCATATTGCAACACGAACGCTCCACCAATGTGGAAGACGTTGAGCGCGCCGTTGGCACGGCCGGTAAGTTCTTTCGGAACATATTCGGCCAACACCGCGAAGCTGAGTACGGTCGCCGCTCCGACCGCCGCGATGATCGCCCAAGGAATGTATGACGGCAGCGGCCATCGCAGGATCAACGCGAGCTGGGCCGCGATGAACACGACCGTCACCATGCTCAGGAGCGTTTCCGGGCCGATACCACGCCGGCGCAACCGACCAATTACGACGCCCAAGGCGAGCGCGCCGACGCTGAGCGCGACAGCCATGGCGAACAAATGTTGTACCAATGCCGCACGATCCAATCCCTCGACATCACCGAACCACTGCGCGGCCCAAAGACCGTGCAGCGCCCAAGCCGTTCCGACAGATGTCGCTGACAGAGGTGCCAGACGCCAGAAACCAGGGTCAGCGTAGATCTTGCGCAAGCTGACAAGGGTCGGCTCCCTTTGGACTGACTTCGTCGGCGCCACTTCGGGAACGACGACATAAATCAGCAAGGCACACGCAACAGCGAGCGCAGCGAACAGACCGAACAGCCCCCGCCACCCCATCGAGGGGAGCAACAGCTCGGCCGGTAAGGTCGCCGTCACTGCGCCCAGACCGCCGAGCATGATCATGAGGCCATTGAGGAATGGCACGCGATCCCTGGGAAACCAGAGCAAGAGAGCCTGCAGTCCGGCGGTCAGGGCGGCGGCAACCCCGAGACCCATCAATGCCCGACCTCCGAGAAGCCCCCAGAAATTTTCAGAGGATGCGAACAGCGCTGAGCCTGCCGCTATGGTGAGCAACAATGCGCTTTGAATTCTCCGTGGACCATCGCGGTCCAGGACAATGCCGACGGGTATCTGTGCCGCGGCAAAGATCAGGAAGTAGACCGAGGTGAGCAAACCAAGATCGCCTGCACCGAGCCCAAACTCCAGCGCCAGAGGTGCTGCGATCAGCGCATTGATCGTCCGAAACAAAAACGCCAGGTAACAACCCGCCGCGAACGGCAGGAATACGCGCATGATGCGCATGATAAGCGTGAGGCTGCTCGCGGGATGTTCGGCAGCCCGCGATGTTTGCCGCGCCGGCCTTGGCCGGTGCGGGGTGGCATCAGCGCCATTGTATGCGGGAACGGCTTCAGTGAAGAGTGCGGCTCGTACAGCCTCGAAAGCCACCGTGGCTGCCGTCCTCCCGGCCGGCAGCGGTATGCGCTGGTACATCGTAGATCGCGGGGCGAAAGCCTTGTTCGTCACCGGTCGGCATGGCGCCGGAGGGCCGGCCTTCCAGCGGGTCGCCTTCCGATCCCGTCGGCCTCTTTGCGGCAACGCGCTCGATGGTCTCCTGTATCAGCGGCGTGCCGAGATCGATACGCCGTCCCACTTGCGTGACGAATTCCTCGAACCGCTCGGCTCCCAGCGCACACGCGTTACGAAGCGCCCCGTCGGGCATGGGGGGTGTCGTGGCCAGGTGAAAGCGCGCGTGAAGCGCGACCGTCTCATTGACCATCCTGAGATCGCGTTCGAGCTGGTCGAGCTGACGGCTCATCTCTGCAAGGCAGCGCGCCACGGTCGCGGTATCGCAGACGTCGTCGTCCGAACTGAGGTACCGATCGAGTGCGGCTTCAACCAGCGCCGACTTCGTGGCACCGGGATTTTGAGCCGCAGCCGCCAGCCGAGCGGCCGTTGGTTCGGAGAGATAAACACCAACCCTCGGCTTCATGATCGAACCTCCCGAGGTGCGACGATGGGGTCACGATCTGTGGTGCAAGCGGCTACGCCAGGACGTGGCGTTCCTTGATTGACGACGACAAGCGAATTGTCGCGGCATATGCGCAGATCGCGTCTCCGGCTCGGATCGATGTCGGCCTTCGGATATCCGCAACGCCAGCTCCCCCGCTCGACGGCGCCCAGGAAGGCTTCGATCTGGGCGTTGAATGCCGCGGGCTCTTCCAGATTGATCGCATGGCCGGTGTTGGGGCAAATCCAGAGGCCCGCGTTGGGCAGCGCGGACTTCAGCATCAGGTTGGTGTCGAGACAGCGGACGTCCTCGTCGCCGACGGCGAGCAACACCGGAATCGTCATTTCTGCCAGCTGGTCGCGCAGATCATGCAAGGATGGCCGCAAGGCCTGGCAGCGTGACATGGTGTTCGACATTCCCAGCGCCGAATGGTCTCGCAGACGGTCAATGAATTCCCGCCACCCGTTCCAGTCCTTGTATTTCAACTGGATACGGGCCGGACCGCGCGCCAAGCGCTCGGCCATGGCAACCATTCCATGATCGATGAAGATTCGTGCGAGAACGGAGGTTTCCCGCAACCAGGCATCACGCCGGGACGGATGAGACCCCGATCCCACGCTGGCAGCAATAATGGCGCTGACTTTCTCCGGATAGCGAAGCCCGAATTGCAGAGCGGCGTATCCACCCATGCTGACCCCAACGAGATGGGCGCGTTCGATCCGGAGGTCCCGCATCACGGCGGCGATGTCGTCGATCGCAAATTCCCAGCCATAGGAGGCGGCGTCTTCGGGGACGTCGCTAGGTAGGTAGCCCCTGGCATTATAAGCAATGCACCGGTAGCCCCTGGAAAAATGACGAATCTGGCTTTCCCACCCGCGGAGGTCTGAAGCAAATTCATGGATGAAGACGATCGGATAACCGAAGCCGCTTTCCTCGACATAAAGCTTCGCGCCATTGGCCTCGACATACGGCATTGTCCCTCGTCCCCCACCGCAGTTGCGTATCGAGGGTGCAGAGACAAAAAATCAGATCGCGTTGCAATCGATCCGGCCTTGGCATCGCATTTTTGCGTAGCATGGCGAGGAATCACCGATGCGCTTGAACAATCGCGGCTGGCCGTCTCGATTGTCCTTGTTGAATTTGGCCGCGATCAACATCACGTCCGCAGCTCAACAGGCGGCGGGACGGCACGTCGACGGCCGCCCCTCACAGGACGTATCAGAGTCCGAGCCCGCGCTTTCGACCGAAGCTCCAGTCGATGCTGCCGCTTGGCAGCATGATGCCGGAGACGTGGCGTCCGAGCTGCTGCTCGAGGGCTGGACGCCAGGGTACGAGCTGGAAGCCGAGGCCATCATCGATCATCGCGAACCGGCCCGAGCTCAAGGAGACACGCCGGCGGTAGATTCCCTGGATGTGCTCACCTTCCGCCGATGAGCGATGGACGAGCCCGGTCTCGGTGGTGATCTTGGCTGCCGCACTGTTCAGGTCTCGTCTTCGCAAGGTATCGAGGAGATCACGCGCGAAGATAACCCGTTGGCCCTGTCGGCGGGCCAGCCCTTCGCCGGTGAGATATTCGACGCGTTGGTCCATCGCCTCTCTCACGTCCGCCCCGAAACCGCCTCCCGCGAGAACAGGCTCGCGCGCGAGCAACTGGCGGTCCAGCCATGTCGCCCCCGGCGCGGCAATCTGCTGCTGCAAGGTCAGGTCTGACCGGACGGCCAGAGAGAGCCTCTTGCTGCCGTTGGCGTCATCATAGGCGCGCGCCTCGACAATCGCACCGGGCGCGGCGTCACTCGTCAAATCAAGGTCTACGAGCAGAAGATGGTGCGTCCTGCCGTCGACCCCTTCAACAATGGCAAAGGCGGAGCCTTTCAACTCATCATGCAGCCCTCGCGCAACCAGGCGGCCGAGCACGGGATCGCCGGGATCGGCACCATGAAGAGCAAAGTGGGAAACGTCGGGCTCGCGCTCACCTCCCGACATTGCCCGGTGCATGGTCTTGATGATGTCTCCGCGAACTGAAAGATCGCGCAAGGTCTCTTCAAGTCCGGGCTTCAACGTCCAGCAGCCAGATTCAACCTGCTCAGCAAGGCCGAGACGTTCCAGTCTGGCCGCCCGACCGACCATGAGCCGCCTCAGTTCCGGATCGCCGTCCGGACTGCCTGGCCGCAAATCGGCGATGCCTGCGCCCTCATCCGCGAAGTTGCGAAGCGCGCGATCGAGGTTAGTCCAGCGCTCGGCCTCGACTTCTTTTTCCAACGCGGATTGGACTTCCAATTCGCTGCGCTTTCCGAGTTCCAGGGTGACGCGCTCCTCGGCGCGCGCCCGAAACCCGCGACTGATGTAGTCGCGGCTGATGACGAGATCCTGGCCGTCATCGGCGTGCCCCCGGACCAGGACATGAACATGCGGGTTGTCGGTATTCCAGTGATCGACCGCGATCCAGTCGAGTCTCGTGCCGAGATCGCGCTCCGCATCCACCATCAGTTCCCGGGTGAAGGCGCGCAGGTCGCTCATCTCAGCCGCATCCTCCGGCGAGATGGTGAAACGGAAGTGGTGACGATCCTCCTCGCATCGCTCGGCGAAGGCGCGCTCGTCGACGGCATCGGATCTCGCGTCGAACATGCGGGCGTCGAGACCTTCACGGGTGACGCCATCCCGCTTCAGGTAAGTGACATGCTTGGCGAGCGGCGCGGAGCGAAATCGCGTTCCCCGATGCCGGACCACCCGCGCCTTGATCACAACCCGACGCGACGGTGAGCGCAGCGACAGGGCCAACGCCGCGGATCGACCTCTGCCGAAGCGCGAGCCGCTACCTCCCTTTTCCTTACCAAAGCCTTGGCCCGTGTGACCGGCCTTCCTGGCGGCCCGCATGACATGGCCGACGAAGCTCTTTGGCTTCGCCGGTCCGCGCCCCTTATCGCGAATTCGGCCTGGGCGGATTCGCAGCTCATCGTCGCGTTGAATCATTGAGGCTCCGAAGCGCTTGGCATAAGCGACAGCGCAAGAAGTGTTGATTTCCTTCGCGGTTCAGAGAAAGCGATGGCAGGCGATTTCGTGCGATGCCTCACATCTCCCACTCCCCCAGCCATATCAGCACGACGGCAGTCCGTGCTTTTATCTTGCCATCCACGGTCGGTCTTCTTCTGCTCTCCCGTTGCCACGCTCGGACATGCGATAACTTTCGAAAGCCCGCGACGGAGTGCGATTTCGTTCATTGTGACCCCTTCTCGACGGTCCGGTGCACGAACAGGTAGCCGGAATGGGGTACGAGCGCCGATAAGTCGGCAAGGCCGTGGGCACGTGATGAGCGGTTCTGGCGCACAGCAGCCGGGGAGCTATCATCCGACGAGGTGCCGGCGGTGCGGGCCGCGAACAGTGAAGAGTTGGCCCAGGCAAACGACTTTGCTACGGCACGAGTCTGACCAATGATCTGCCCACCGCGGATCATCATCGCGAGCACCGCGACGTAGGCTTGCGTCTCCTCCGGCAGCGGTCGCCCGGTCGTCAGATGACGTTCGTAGCGTCCAGGTCCCGCATTGTAGGCGGCTAGGAACCCCGGCGTGCCGTAGCGATCGCTGAGTTCGCGAATGTATGCTGCACCAGCGAGGACGTTGTCCCTGACATCGTAGGGATCGGCGCCGAGACGGTAGCGAGACCGCAGTTCAGTCCATGTTCCCGGCATGATCTGCATCAGACCCATTGCGCCCTTCTTTGACCGAGCGCGCTGTTTGCCGTCGCTTTCGACGCGTATGATCGCGCTTATCCAGCGTTCCGGCACACCGAATCGCCTGGACGCCTCGGTGACGTAGGCCGCCAAGGGATCGACGCTTACACCGCTCATCCGATGCGCTGGGGGCGACGTTCGCTCGGCATGCGCTGAACCGCTCAACAGCATCGATGCTGCCAGGATCGCGACGATCCAGACCATAATCCCGAGATATCGCAAGGCTGCCATCGTGCTAGCGGCCGTCAAGGGTGATGCGCTCGCGCGCCGGCTTGGTGGCCGCCCCCGGATCAAGTCCGGGGCAGGCTCTTGACCGCCTCTTCGCGCGACGGCGGTGCGAACTGTGGCCCGGACGGTGGAATGGCCCGCGTTTTGACCGAACAGTGGAATGGCGGGAGTTTTGCAAGCCGGCGACAGGGTCATTCCTCCTCGCTTGTCCAGAGAGGCTCCGCCCGTCCGACGATCGCGGTTGTCGGCAGCAACCCGAAATATCGCCCGTCGAGCGAGTCCGCCGACTGCCAGTTCATGAGGAAGACTTCACCGTCGGCGACGACGCTGCAGCCCTGCCAGACGGGCAGCCGCCGGCCTCGGCTGTCGCGCTCGCGCGCCTCGCCCGCCGCGATGTTGTCGACGGCAATAGTGAGTCCGTTTCTGCAAACGGTCTGCCCCGGCAGCGCCAGGACGCGCTTGAGCATTGGCACGCTGCGGGGCAAATAGGTTTGATCAGCAAGGTAGGTGGCAAGCGGTTCGGGTGGTTGAACCGCGACCAGCTGGGTGACGAAAAGATTGCCGGTCGGCAGCAGGCGATAGAGACCGACCGGAACGCTGCCGGAAACGTTCCAGAGGTACCGTTTCGCTGGTTTTCCGGCGATGGTCGACAGCACCAGAGCGGCAGCGCCCGCCGTGAGGAGGAGCGTCGTCGCGGGGCCAGTCATGGCGCGATCCTTCGCCGATGCAGCCAGGCCTGATGGCGCGACCGAGTGTAAGCTCGCGGCACCTCATTGACCGACAAACGGTTATGGACGTGCTGCCAATAGTCCGAGGCGGCGTCAGCCGGGTCGATGCCGAGCGCCTCGACGGCATCGACAATCTGCAAGACGCGCTCGACCTTCGGCCAGCCAGCGAGCCGCAACAGGATGTCGCCGCCGGGTCGCACATAGGGAACGGTCGCGCAGGGTTGCTCTGATACGACCGCCCTGATGATGTCAATGCGTGAGACCACGGTGCCGTAATCGTTAGACATCCAGCGAACGAAGGCGAATATTTTGCCCGGAGCGAACGACAGGATACGCCGACGCCGATCGAGGATCTGCTCCTCGGCAGCATGGCCAAAGCGTATCCAGTTCTCGATGCGCTTTTCTAGCCACAGGAGCTCGACATGCGTGAGGTCGCTCATGCGGCCGCTCCTTCGTTGGAAGAGGGCCGAGCCGAGACATACAGCGTGAGGCTCGCGTTGCGACGACCAGCGGTCCAGCTGATCAGCACGCCCGGGTTAGCGACTTCGCCTCGGCGGGATTTGTGCAGCAGCTTCCTGTGACGATGACCGTTCGATATTGACGCTGACGACGATCGCGTAGTCGCGCGTACGCTCGCGCACATACTCGTGTCGCCGAAAACGAAATCGCATTGCCGGATCGGTCCGTACGTGAGATGCTGATTCAGCTGCTTCGTTTTTGTTGTGTGATGGCTGGCGTTACAGCTGAGAAGGGCACTGGTCTTATCGTGCCGCGAAATTCGCAAATGGCGATCCACAAGGGTGGACAACGCGCCGTCCGTTAGAAAAAATCCGAAGGATTTTAAGTTAGTGAAGTTACGGGCGCCGCAAGCTGTTGAGCTGCGGCAGCTTTCCGACGATTCCGGTCCCCGGAAGCACGGGGAGTGGGTCCCCGATCGCACGGGAGGCGCGGTCCCGGATGGCACGAATGAATTCACAGGTTTTCCCCAGACGTGATTGCGCGACGGCGTAGCCGGGCCGCCAGCGGATCGAAAGGAATGGGCGTGAAGGTGAGGCGCTCGGCCCCGTGAAGACCGCGCTCGATGACGAGCCGATAGCCTGGCAGCCGTTCGCGACGGACGATCTCGCGCATGTCGTAGGCGAAGTGCTTGAGCGGCGAGAGGCTGCCAGACTTGGCGTGGAGGTATTTGAAGTCAAAGCTCCAGCCGCCTCTCTGGTGGCCGCCGTGCTTGCGCACGAGCCGATAGAGCCAGCGTTCCAGGCCGCCGGTGAGATCGAAGTAGGCTCGGTCGATGGTGAGCACGAGCGAACGGTTCAGCACGCCGGTGTAGAACCAGTCCGGCAGGATCAGCTCGAGCCCCAGCGGCCGGCCACGCGTATCTGCCATCTCCTTCCACTCATTGATCCAGGAAAAGCGATGGCGGCGGCGTGAAGTGGGCTGACGGATCGAGGTGAGGATGCTCGTCGACTGCAGCCGGTCGAGCGCGGCCTTGAGCCGGGCATAGTCGCGCGCGCTGGTGCCGCGGCCGACAAAGGTGAGGATCTCGTAGGGCGTTGCCGCCATCAGCCGCGACGTCTTCAGACCGGCGTCGCGCGCCTCGACGATCTGGCTGGCAGCCCAGATCAGGACGTCGGCGTCCCAGATGGTCGCCATGCCGTGTTCGGCCACGGCTTCGACGCGAATGCTGATCTTGCCGGCGCGAAAATCGATCGGAACGACGCGCTTTGATTTGGCGAGCGAGAAGAAGGGATAGGCCATCAGGTCCTGCGCGTCCCGGACGGCGAGTTCGCCGGGAAGCGCGCGGAACAGATCGAGCTGCTCGCGTTCCGAGATGTGTCTGCGCCGCATCGCGACTTTCCTCCCGCGAGCGATCAGCGACGCCGTTGGCCGGCATAGGGTCGCAGAGCCGCCGCATGGCGCTTGGCGGGCAACACGGTCCCTTTGCCGGGATCGGAGGTCGACGTCTTGGCGCCACGGTCGGCCCAGGCCTTCAGGTCCTCGAGCGCGTAGACGACGCGGCCACCGAGCTTGCGATAGGCCGGACCGGTGCCGTAGGTGCGGTGCTTTTCCAGGGTGCGGCCGGAGAGGCTTAAGTATCGCGCGGCTTCAGGCGTGCGCAGGTATCGCGGCGGCAAACCGTCGTTCGGATCGGACATCGTCGAGGCTCCGTGCTCTCGTGGAGCGCCGGCAAGGATTGCGGCGCGTTGAATCTCACGATGGCGGAGTGGAACGGCGAAGGGGGATGCCGATCTCAGGGGGGTCCGTTTTCGGCACCCCTGTCTTGTGATGATCGCTATTGCTTGCGGCGCGTTTGGCGCAGCAACGCGCGGTAGCCGCCGCGCATCAGCGCAAAACCGTTTTGCACCAGGCGAATGGTCCGGTTCCGCAAGTCGTGTGTCTTCCAGGCCCGTTCCGTGATGCGCTTGGCGCCAAACAGGCCCTCAGCAATTGTTCGATAGCTGTTGCCTTCAACTCTCGCATCGAGCGCCCGCAGCGTCAGCGCCAATCGCTGTCGACGCTGCAGGGACAGTTCCGGAAATGCGGGACCGGCGGGGCGATTGTTGAGCGCCAGCCAGAGGCGGCGGGCGGCGTGGGCGCGAATCTCGAAATCACCGTCGATCGGCAATTCGGCGGCATAGGGCGAGCCGGCGACCAGCGGCTCCCTCAGCCAAAACCGATGCTCGCCACCACTGATGCGCAGAACAGCATGCCAGCCGTCTGTGGCCTGGCGAATGTCGCTGGCCGACAGATCGGGCAAGCCAATCGGAATCGCATCCGTGGCCGATGTGAAGCGAACAATCGAAATGACGGAGGGCAAAACTTCCGGAGCCCAGAAGATCGCCTGGTCCTGCGACGAGACCGCGGGATCAGCCGCAAAAGGACAGGCCCCATCTGGTTCGTATAGTTGCGCTGAAGTCCCGACCCGGTCCCGCATCCCTGAGATCCCGCCGGTAAGTCGGATTGCGACGGAGCCATTCCCAGGCAAAACCGATTGTCTCCAGTCCCATGGCGCGATCATAGGCTGCGGGTGATCGCCAGTCGGCGTAAGACATCGCGGCTTCTCCACTCAGGTGAGCACTCACTGTGAGGTCGGGATATTTGAGCAATCTTGGGTTGATCGGAAGCAATTATTTTGAGCATTGCATAGTGAATTATATGCAACTTTAGCGTCGAGAAGCTGCGTGGCAGTCGGACGCCGTCGTAGCGTTGCGAGGGTCATCCGCCACGCAGCAAATGGCGATAGCCATGCTCGGTCATCCATTTGGCGCGGGCCAGATGACTGTCGAATGCAGTTCGCGCGCGCGCTGGCTCTCGATCGGGATCAATATGCAAGACGATCCGTGCCACCTCGCGCCAGTCGGCGCCATCGTCATCGGCATCAAGCAGACGCAAGTACGTCACGAAATGCTGCCGGTCATAGTCGGTCAGCGTTGGATCGGTTGGCGCTGTGTCAGCGACATCGGGATCATTTGGGGGATTGCCCATTTGGCATCCTGCTTAGCGCGAATCGACACTGTCTACGGTCTTCACCGACAATTTTACGCCGTTGTTTAGCCCCACTCCAGACACGATGGGGGGTTCGCCGGTGAATACACATTATAGGAGATAAACCGGATAGTATGTAAAGCCGCAACTTGCGCGCATGGATATGCGCAAGCTGGTGGGCCGCAATTTCGAAAAGATCCGGAAGGAGAAAGGCTTCACCCAAGAGCGTATCGCCGAAATCTCAGGCTTCACCCAGCAATATGTCAGCGACCTCGAGCGCGGACGGCGCAACCCGACAATCGTGACGCTGTTCGAACTCGCCAGCGCACTCGGCATCAGCCATGTCGATCTTGTGCAGCCGGATGACGAGGCGCGCAAAGAGCACCCAAAGCCTCCGAGGCGGAAAGTCTGAGCCTCCTTCGCGAACTTCAAAGCCGAATCGTTCAAAGACTTCGATTCATGGACCCTCCCTTCCTGAGCGCCGTGGGGTTCTTGTTTCCGCGACCGGGCCGGGAGGCCCGGCGAGCCCGGGCGCGCCCAACGCGTCCGCCTCCGATCCACAAAGCCGGATCGGCGGAAAATCACAAAAACGGTCAGCCTCGACACGCGCCAGCCGCGCAACCGGCCTCCGGTTGCGCGGCTTATGAATTTTCAGGCGCGTTCCAGCAATCGCCTCGCCTGCCCTCAAGCTCAAGGCGTGCATCCTGATGCGCCTTGCCACGGGCCAGGGCTGTGATGCCCTGCGCGAAATCAAAAAGAATTGCCGGCGGTCGGCCCTCCTCATGCAACACGGTCTCGATGATTTTCGCGGTTTCCGACTTGGAGAACCCGCGCTTGCGCAAGAATCCGTCGCGATCCTCATCGCTGCGGGCGACGATCCGCTCGCGCGCGGCCTTGATGCCGGCGATGAACGGCGCCGGCGAGGAGTCGGCGAAGCGCGTCAGGGCCGGGGCGGCCTCGTGGGCGAAGCGCTGCGCGGCGAACTTGGAATGCCGGATAGTGATCTCCTCGAAATTCTCGCCCCCCACAAATTGCGGTTCATGCAGACGGCCCGCAGATAGAACGAGGCGATGCCGAGCGTCTTCGATCCGACCTCGCTGTTCCAGCAATAGAAGCCGCGAAAATACAGGTCCAGCGAACCATCCCGCAAACGTCCCGCCTCGATCGGATGGTTGTCGTCCACCAGAAACAGGAACACGTCGCGGTCGCTGGCGTGAAGCGTCGTGGTGTCCTTGGTGATGTCGACGAAGGGGTTATGCGTCATCGTCTTCCAGTCGAGCACGGCCGGGACCTTCCACCTCGTGTCGCCGGTCCCGTTGCCCGCGATGTCGATCACGGCGGCGACCAGTTCGTGATCCCAGATGCGGCCATAGTCCGGGCCGGTGACCGCGCGAAGCTCGACGCGTCCGTCACCGGCTTCCAGGGTCTTCACCTCCTCGCCGCGATGGGACAGCAGACCGTGTTGCAGGTTGATCCCGGCCAGGGCCGCGGGAAGCTGGCGCAGATAGGATGACGGCGCGCCGACAAGCCCGCACAACTGCCCGAAGCTCCAGTGTGTCGGCGCTATCGGTTCGTGGCGTCCCGGCACCACCAGAGCCAGCC
>Ga0307508_10004274_pt1 | contig 14012 bp, 14 predicted proteins | sample 9_EM_MG_FD_203089 | JGI IMG/M metagenome (GOLD analysis project Ga0307508, IMG submission 203089) | Populus trichocarpa ectomycorrhiza microbial communities from riparian zone in the Pacific Northwest, United States - 9_EM | ecosystem: Host-associated > Plants > Roots > Unclassified | place... | reverse complement strand
GTACAAGGACACCGTTGGTCGCTGGGTTGGAGAGCCAGCAGAACTTTCTTCCTGATGGCAATGAGCCCAAATAAAAGTGTCTCAGTACAGCAAGTCAGAATCTCTGTAAAATTTAGTGATACCGAAGGTTGGGTGGTGGCTTCGGGCATACAGCGCTTAATGGTGTGGGAAATTGCCAAATTCGTTCATAAGCGCTTAACACCTGCGTCCGCCACGGGTAGATCCCCTTTGTAGACGGCATCGCTTTGCAGTGCTGCCTCACATATAATGTACAGTATGCACCAAACCTGCATCGCATTAATGCGATGAGCTGGGCATTTACGCGCCGATGCCAAATATTTGTAGACGATAGCATCACGTGAACTGTGCAGTCGACTAACGAATCCTCACTCTCCCCTTAGCGCTCTCCGTGCGTTGTGCTCGCGCCTTAAACTATCAAGGAACTCGTCATTGACATCTACTATGCTTATTTAGCCTAAAATGGCCACGTTCTCTTCGACGCCGATTGTTATTGACGGGAAAGGGCATCTCCTTGGTCGCCTGGCGTCGACCATTGCCAAGCAGGCGCTCTCTGGTCAGAAGATCGTCGTTGTCAGGTGCGAGGAGATCAACATAAGTGGTAGCTTCTTCCGAAACAAGGTCCGCATGCAGTCATGGAACTTTGGAAATCAATGATGTTTAATGACTTGACTTGCACTCTGGTGTTAATACCCAACTTTAGCTGCGGTACCACAACTTCCTGCACAAACGTCACATTGTCAACCCCAAAAAGTCAGGGCCATTCCACCACCGTGCACCTTCGCGCATCCTCTTCAAGGCAGTCCGTGGCATGATACCCCACAAGACTGCCCGTGGTGCTGCCGCGATAGACCGCATCAAACTCTTCGAGGGTGTCCCTCCTCCGTACGACCGTAAGAAGAAGATGGTCGTCCCGGATGCTCTTCGTGTGTTGAGGCTGAAGCCTGGTCGCAAGTACTGCACCGTGAAGGTCAATTGTTGTCGAACATCAAGTTCTCAAGTATCTGATTTGTTCGTCATCTAGCGTCTGTCTCACGAGGTTGGTTGGGGTTACAAGGACGTCATCGATCGCCTCGAGGAGAAACGAAAGATCAAGGCTCAGGCTTACCACGAGCGCAAGGTTTGTGCAAAGCGTAAAGTCGTTTCTTCATGGCCCCCGTTCTCATACGCCATTTGCGCTAGATCGCTGCCGCGAAACTCCGTCAACAGGCTCTTGCTGACACTACTGGCTCGTTTGAGCAACTTGCGCAATATGGCTACTGATCCACACGCTCGATGCTTTCGTCGTTCCCATGTGTTTGTAGTAATCTGGCGCATGAATCCTGCCCCCTTATATTTGTCCCTTGTGGTCGATCCTATTCCTCCTCCCGCCCTCATCTCCCCCGCTCCCGCGAAAGCCTCACGCAAACGCTGTTTTCTTACACGCACCCATGGTTTTGCGAGATGCATTCTTCTTTTTAGTAAGACATTGCGTACTGTCTCGCTCTCATATGGGATAAGAATATATGTCATGCTGTTGGTGACAGTATTTAGACAGTATGCATTTGCGTTGTTTGAATGTGTGTGTACATGAAACAGTGGCACAAATGTTCAACTAGCTCGTTTGCTCGTTCGTGACCGCCATACCATTGTGCTAACTTTGGCATTCGCAGCGTGAGATGATTGAGCGGTCGTCTTGTCCTCGCAATGCAGCGCATGCAAGCTGCTTAGAGAGCTAGCCTGAACAAAGTTCTTAGGGCATTCAACCGAACATGGTATGCTTGTTGTGGACGGGCTGCTTGCAAAGCTGACGGAAAGATGCGGAATTAGCGACAGGATTATATACCATAACGGTTTATCCACTTACTAGCAGCCACTCCCTCTTCCTACTTGTTCGCGTTGGAGCTCGCGCGGAAGCTCTCACACTACCGACTCGGACACTGCCAGTGGCCACCTCCCATCACCCCGCCACCATAGTGTGCGGATGTCCTTGCCCGTCTTAACGTGTTCCTAGCGTCAAGTCCTATAGCTTACGAAGACTAATCCTCGTGTGGTTCAAGGACGAGCGCAACTGAACGCAGCATTTGCACGAGCTGATAAACCTTCATCGTACAGGAGGCCTCTGGTGTCCGGCCCAGATCTCCCTGTGATGCCGCCAATGAACTTTGCGTTCCTCGTAGGTCAGAATATGTGCATCTTGCGTTTGCCCATGGATCATATCCTGCCGGTAGCACCTTGGCAGCAAAGAGGTTCCGTTCAATCCCTTGATGTATTGATCAATTGCATGTCCTGTCCATTTCGACGAGCAGCCGATATTCGAGAGACCTCACACAGCAATATTAGCATCCGACTGCGCGGCTCGAACTCGACTATCACCGCTCGTATCGGTGCTGGTCACAGGTGGTTGCGGATCAAGCAACAGTTTGGCTGGCGGCACAATATAACTCTTGGATGGAGACATTGACAACCTCGATGCCCCCCCCCCCTGGCTGTCGTGGACCATGCGCTTCTATTTTCAACCGGACCCTGCGCAATATTCCAGGCGCATTGTCGTGAGATACACATGAAGCGCATGACAAATTCTGCAGGACGGAACATCCGAGACACGCGGGATGTATCAGCTTTGCATTTTGGGTTGTTTTTGCGACAACCTAAGAGGGCGTTGAGCAATTGCTTGAGGTGCACGAATGACGATTGAACCGGCGTGCTCACGATGGCGCAGTTCTATGGGCTTATAATAGGCTTTGCCAATGACGAGCACAAACCCCGCCGGAATTCCGCCACACTGCACGAAGATCGAAGGCCTTTGACTTCATAGGAACTCGTTGGAACATGGTGCCTGTCCTCGCCTCTTTGCATACGAGAATCCTACGATATCGCCAGATGAGGGTTTCGTCCCTGTGGCGGTCGTCCCAATTGCGAGATCGTTTGCTCTCTTGACTGACGTTGGGTCGATGGGGCAGGGGCAGGCGAAAAGCTAACCTCGTTTCCCGCCCACAAGGTTGGAGAGCACGTCTTTGTATTTGGGAGCGTCGTCGTCGCACTCTTGATGATCGATTTTGCGCTCGGTGTGGTCACGTATCGCTCATGCTCTCCGTTGTCGGCGCACGTGCCCTCGGAATACTTCGCCCTCCCTTGGAGTATTCGCTGGCGGGGCGTTGGTAGCCAAATGGACCTAATATGTCCACTAAAGACCAGGAAAGGGGTGGTAACTTGGAGGGGTTGGGACGTGAACGGGGTGCTGTGCCGGCCGATTCTTTACAACAGGAAACCTGGCGCTGCCCATCACTGACCGTAGGTGTGGAGTATCTCTTGGTGCGGTTGCTCGTAGGGATTCTCGTCATTGCCATCAGGCTCTGTGCGGCGTTTCTGATTGGCCCCAGCTTTCATCACCGACGTGGTCGCGGTGGTGCACTTGATTCGAGATCCCTTTCATCTCGGACGCGGCACATGACACACGATAATCGAATATCCGCCGCCATGCAGTCCATCATCGGCGGAACAATCACGAACGCCTCCACGGTCGCGGCAAGATAAGGATGTTGAAGGGACAACATGCCACCTCGAGCAAACGACATGACGAGCGGCGGCACGCACACGCGCGTCTCTCGATCGGTGCTCGCTCACAAAAGTCCACTGCGTTGCTTTCGTGACGATTTCCGAAAGCACAGGAGATGTATGAGGAGAATATCGTATCCTGTTGGAGCAGTACTTCCCAAACCAGCACTGTGCTCTCCGATGGCCATATACATCCATCCGGGGAGCAATGACCGTTCCATGTTGGCGAAAATGTCCTTATGAGGCGTTTTTGTATCGCTCACCAGATCAAACATCTTTCGTCCTGCGTCGTCTCACAGAGATTCACCTCATGTCTCTCTTGTATGATCGGAGGAACCATCTCTTTTGCCTCATTTCATGTGCGTGCATCCCTGCGGCTGCACGTATGCAGTGCAAAAATATTCGTGATTGACCTTTATCTGAGATCTCGCATAGCTCGCACCTCTGGTCATCCAATGGCTCCAATATCCGCGGCTCTCACCTACCAGGCTCCGCCGATTGCAGGAAAAAGCTTTGCACGTTTCCACCTTTCGCGCAGCGGCCTGAATGCATCTTGCTTGTCCCGTTACCAATCGCAGAACTGCCGCCGCGCAATCTCCTTCTCTGGGACCGGAATGCCGGCTTTGGCGTAACTATGCTCAACCGTGCGACTACTTGCGACAAATTCGGATCACTCTATTAACCTGCCTGTTCACTTGCAATGAGAAGAAATTTCATGGGTACCACGTCGAGTTTTCTAGCCGATGTAAGTGGCTAGACACTCCAACTTAATGATTACAGCTTAGTTTCGTTGGTCTTGCAGGGTCGCGGTATACTCGCCTTAAGAAGGATCGGCTGTGATATCTCAGGAGTTTTGAAGACAACCTTTCATTGCTTGAGGCATCAATGCGTCAGAGGATTCCTCGTGATAGCGGCGCATCGCTTCCACATGAACATGAAACAATGTATCTTACGTAGTCCTTCTGTTATCACTGCGTGCTCTTTTTCGTTGTCATTAGGCGGTCGAGACGAGAGCACCGTTTCTCCTGCGAGCCAGCTTCCGGCGGCAACAGCCGAGCATATCGGGGTTGTTGATTGTTGTGGCTATGGAACGCGACACGGAACATTCTAACAAAACACTCGACACATCTATCGACCTAGGCACTACAGATGACGTTCAGGAGTATATGCTGGGCGCCAATGGTGAAATGGATGCGGATGGTGACATTGACACCACCCTGAATGCTCTAGACGCTTCTACTGGAATTGACGATGGAAATGGGTCCGACCCCGACATATCGACACTAAATGCTGTTTTTGGCCCTGTTGAAACGATTGGCAAAGTGCGCCTTGATCCCTCGACCACGTCTTGAAGAAGCTCTCTAAGCATATCGCTTAGACTAGTAAGCCAAAGGCTCGCAAATCTTCTGCCGCGAAACCAAAGGCAAAGCCCAAGCCTAAGGCTTCAAAGGGTATCACAAAGGCGGCACCAAAAGCACGCCTTGCTCAGCTTAAAGCCAGTGGTGGTAGTAATTCTCGTGGACGCTCAGCTTCGGAAACCCCAGCACCTTCAGTTGGGGAAATAGGGACTCCCGCCCCAGTGGATGCGTCTGTAGCCGAAGATGAAGCTGAGGAAGAAGAAGACACAAAGCTGTACTGCATGTGTCAGGCGCTGTATGATGAGGAAAAAATGATGATTGCGTGCGACAAGTGAGTGTCAACGGCGTCCGCTAATTGCATTATCCGATGTTGGCGGCCTCGAATAGCTTTCCACGTTCATTCGCCTCATTTTGGTTGAATTAATTGTAGGTGTGATGAATGGTATCATCCCATCTGCGTTAACCTCTCAGAAACTCAAGTCGAGCTTGTGGACGCGTTTTTCTGTCCGAAATGCGTTGCGTGTAAGTTGCCTAACGAAACACACCGCGCTGAAGCACCGTGTTCTTATATTGTCTTCATTTCAGCTGATACATCCTTGGTGACTTCGTACAAACCGGTCTGCGCTCGTGTAGGATGTACTCGTCCCGGCCGACCGCCGCTTTCAAAGTACTGTTCCGAGGATTGCGGGATACGGGTTGTCATGGCTCGCGTAGATGCGTGGAACGGGGACATTGACCGCTTAATGGATCACCCGTCCGTGGCAACTGCGAAGCCAATCGAAGGCCTCCTAGTGATGCCTCAAATTTCATCATCCACGGCTCCATCTGACATCGGCGCCTGTTCTCCGCACGAAGCGAAAGGATTGGGATATACGCCGCTGCTCCTCCGCGACAATGAGGAAATACACAGGCAGCTGAGACTGAAAAACGAAGAGATTCAGCGAATCTCGGCCGATCGAGATCTTCGCGAACGGCTCCGCCAGGCGCTGGATGCTCGTCTTCAACTTCTCGGGCGGGCGAGTCTTCGGCGGAGATCCTTTGGTGATGGGGCACTCTGCTGCTTCGATTCGAGGCTGATATTTGATGAAGATGCATGGGCTGAATGGCTGAACGACGGTGGATGGGAGTTAATTCAACAGGATGGGGCCGAAGAACAAGGGCCCTGGTATTGCGCTAACAAGCGAAAGTGCGACAGGCATCATGGGTGAGTGTAGTATCATCATCCACGGTCTCGATCGCCGATGCTATTTGTTTTTACAATAGATGGGAGGAATTGAAGGCTGCAGACTTCGAACTTGAGGAAAAAGTGCTGGTGAGATTAATCTCTAATTTTCGATTCTGTGCATGCTGAATACGCATGTTTTCAGGGACAGCGTATGGCAGAGATGTCAGCACGCGAGAGGGACTTACGGTTGCAAATAGAAAATCTCCAAACACTCCTCCAGGCACGGCAAACCACAGCCGCATCACGGGCTAAGCACTCGTCGAGAACGTGATCATCGGCGTTCAGTTATAATGGGGTCAGGGGGCTCAATTGAGGCAGAGAAACTATTTGGTTGCGAGTTACTTGCGACTTGGTAGTCCACCTAACCTCTCCCAATCGGGTGGGGGCGGTCGAGATGTTTCAGGGCCCGCTTGCGGCGAGGATATCTTGCCGCCCATACAAGGAAATCATCGGCAATGCTATTAGCATGCGTCTTCGGCGGAGACACGGAGTAGAAACATTGTATTGCGTCGCAACCGCAGTGTAGCATAACTCAAATGCAATCACATTGGCATTGCAAAGCTTACCGTCGGCTCAAGATTGGCCGCCACGTATCATCCCTGCGTGGCTTTTTTTTTTTTGGCGAGGTGCCCGGTACCACGGTGATAGAATGCCCTTTTTTTGTTTTGTTTTGGCGGCGCCCAGGTATAAAAATGCCATGCGGACCGGGGGACCTGGAAGTCCATAATTCCCTCGCGAACAAGCATCAGCATCCGCAGATTTACCGAACGCCATAAAAGCATCTTCACTGTTGGGTTGAACATCCCAATTCCCCCCGAGTTAAACTATCAACTATCTTTATCCTATCTCTTGGTCTCGCTGTCCACATCGCGTCGGCGTGCGTAGATCCCGAATGCCAACGCTCTAGCCAGACGATGCACACACACCTCCCACATATCTCGGGGACCATTTGCAAGCCGCAAATCTCTGATATTTTGGGAGCACGGCGACGGCTTGCTTAGAGCGTTCGCACGGTGATCCTAATTTCGACGCGAGGTAGTTGTCGACACCCGAGGACTGCGGTCAAAAGAACGACAATTGCAATTGTAACAACCCAAGTTACGGCTCCGCTCCGCCAACGAATCGGCGACAGTGATGTGTTCCGCCGATGGCCAAGGCGCCACTACTTGGGAGCTAAAACGGCCCGAGTTCCTGGTATCATGAGGTGCAGAATAGGGTCAAATGCATTTTCGTTACAGTAGAAGGAATTTCATTCAAAGCTTCTCTCCGTGAAACGTCGCAAAACGCTAGATGTTTGAACCTTTGGTAGATAGTTTAGACAGCACCTATCAAGGAAATGTGAACTTGAAATCCGAAAACCCCAGGCACAATTTATCACTGAGCAGCCAAGAAATTTGATTGTTTTCCCAAGAAGCTGGCGTCAAATAGGCGTGTCACGTGACGGGAACCTCTATCTGCAATTGCTGTGTCCACCTTCACAATGGAAGCGTTGATTCCACTTACAACCTCGGGGTCCCTGGTGGACTGTGTGGACAGTAAGTATTATTACGCGTCTTACAGAATTTGCGTCCACGGTGTCAATGGCTCACCCGCAACACTCACATTGTTTTGGGCGCGTCGGCGTGGTCAACCACTTCAGAGAAAATGCTGGTTGTGCTTCGTGATGGAAGAAAGCTGATCGGTGTACTACGTTCATACGACCAATTTGGTGAGATCGGCCCTTAGAAACGACGACGTTACATTTGATTGTTATCATCCACATTCGCTCGCTCGCTCGCTGCGCCCTCCCTCTGCCAAAATCTTGCTTCTGGGGAATTTATGTCTACGATCCTTGCTGCATCTAATTCTAGCAAATCTCGTGCTCGAGGATACCGTTGAGCGAATATACCATGCCAATAATTACGGCGATATCACTCGGGGTGTCTTTCTAATACGAGGGGAAAACGTTGTCCTCCTCGGTGAAATTGTGAGCCCCCCTAGCCCAAACGACAAATGATGCAAAAGATTCATTGTTCATAATATTACTCATTTGTTTAATGTGTTGTTATTGGGGCTGGACTTTCATCTCCTCGCTCAGGACCTTGATGCCGAAGATGTGGTACCGATTGTGCCGGCGCCCGTGGACTTGATGATGGATCTTAATAGGCAGGAGGTAGACGACCGAAAAAGGCGGGATAATCTCAAGACGACGATATTGTTCGAGCAGAAAGGGTTCTGCAAAGAGGGAGGGGAAGGCGATGGGTACTAAACCCCTTCTGTGTATATCCTGTCTTCACGCCGCGCTAGTGTTCTGATAGCAGTGACCGTACGCGCATAGATAGCAGTTATGTCCCAGGTTGCGGATATTGGCCTGCATGTATTATGTTACATCATTGCCACCAGGGCACCAACTCAAGAATTCGCCTCAGAGCTGCTTTCTTACCGATCTAGACACTTGCAATCGCGCGGGGCCACGATAGGAGACTCGAGGATAGCAAAACAAATTATAAGCGGGGAGAGAAGCGCGTTAAAAACCAAACAGGGTTATTGTCGTCCAATACAATAATATAGTACGGCAATAAGGGGAGGGGAAAGTGGTAATAATAAGCTGCATGGACGGCAACCTGCAATAGGAGGGGCCACGCTAATCGGCTTTTGGAGATGACGGCACAGGAAACGTTGGAAGAGCAACACAAATGTGATCATGGGTGATGGTCTTGCTTTTTAGGCATGTCACGAGAGCGAAGGGAAAGCAGACGCGTCATCCACGTCAACTTGGGCAGTGACGGCATTGCGTCCGTTAGCGTTCCGATCCCAGTTTCCACCACGACCACGGCTGCCACGCTCACCGCCACGGTCACCACCACGACCGCGTCCGCCTCGCTCACCGCCTCGGCCCCCACGTCCGCGACCACGATTGTCACGCTGTGCGGGTGGAAGATCGATCGGAATGTAAACCTTCTCTTCCTTCTTCGGCTTAGTCTTTGGAGCCGACTTAGTCTGCGGTGAGGTCAAGCAGCATTAGATCGCGATCGTGTTCTGGTGAATGGGATGGAAGGGAAAAAGCTTACCTTGCCAACAAAGTACTCATTGTCCTCTTTGAGTAGCGGCACGGCGCCTTTCCATTCGGCATTATCATTGATAACACGTTGACCGTCAAGCTTCGGCAGTGCGGCCTGTTCTTCAGTACGCTTCTTCGCGAGGTACTCATCCAATGTAAGAGTGTTATCCTCTTCCTCGTCGTCGCGACGCTTGCGACGTTCCTCGCCTTCTTTTCCGTCTTTGTTGGCTTCGCCGTTCGCAGCCTCGCCTGGTGCAGGGGCACCCCAGCCAGACGCATCAGCAGCAGGCGCGTCCCAGCCAGACGTATTCACAGCAGTTGTGTTAGCAGCGGGTGCATCCCAGCCAGAGGTGTCAGCTGCAGGCGCCTCCCAACCCGTTGTATCAGCAACAGCACCATTTCCAACAACTTCCTCGGCGTGAGCGTCAGCGGCACCTTGCAGCTCGGCACCGAGTTCAGCAGCGCCAGTATCGGCGCCCCAGCCTTGATTAGTTGCCTTTTCGGTATCACTTGAGATAGAAAAATAGAGGGAGTCACATCAAAACTCAACGTCAATACGGTTTTTCTAAGTCCAGGACACATACACTCGGCCGGTCTGGCTTTCCCTATCATGGTAACGGCCCCGTGGTGGCCTGTCGCCGCTGCCACGGCCTCCCCTTCCGCGACCACGCCCACGTCCGGCTTTGCGCGACGGGTATTTGAGGTAGTTGCAAAAGGATAAGTCAAAGAAAAGGAATAGTGAGTAATTAACACGTAATCAGACGAGAGTGAAGCAACGTACGTCGTCCGTCGGTGCGATCGAATCGCTGACCAGGAACGTTCGGGTTCGGCGAGGCGGGGGTGTCTGCGTCCGTAGTTTCAGTGACTGGGGCACCACCACGCTTGTAGTACCTCCCGCTACGCGATTGAGCGCTCGGTTGCGCAGCACGGCCACGATTATTGGTCGTACGAGCCTGCGGAGCCGCAGCAACAGCAGGCTCCTCTACAACGGGGGCCTTGATGGGAGCAGTCGTAGCGACGCCCTCATCGTCGTCTATAAGATGGTAGAAACGAAGCGACCATAATCAGAATGACAAGATACACATTATGGAGGTAAGATGAGAGAGCCCAGGCTTTTTTGCGACAGCTTCGGAAGTTCCAATTTACGCACCGTTCAGGAGCGCAAACTTATTCTGTGTGGCCACCGACATGGCGGCGTCAGTACTTGATAGATTTTAGCTGTACCGACAGCGATTCGAATGGACGATGAAGATGTCTCTCGAAGCGCCTGACCTGCTTCGGGCTAATCCCGACGCTAAACTGTATATCGACGAAAATATTCAAGGCAAAATCATTGGGTTCTCAATATTCAATGCCTGAATTTGATATTCATATAAACTAGTGAACGATTTTACGACAATGTGCAAAAGAAAGCGAGGTGCATGGTTGCATAGCTGCCGATATCATGAGAGCATTCATCTCCGCAATAATGAATCACAGACCTGAGCAGTTGATTCACTGATTGAGGGAGTCATACAGCCACGGCGAACGCACCTGCGAGACAAGGAATACAAATAGTGTCAAATTTCGGCCATGGTGAGTAAGCCCAGGCTCCACAAACGCTTTTTGGCTGCAATGATGTTGCAACGCGACCTGGGGCAGGCTACGACGTGCGGCGGCAGGATCCCATGTGCCGCAGTCTGTCGTCGGGCCGATTCCCCGTCGTGCGTCACAAATTAGAAAGGTTCCGCCTTCAAGCTTTTTTGCAGACGAGCACCAACGTGTACTTCATGTAACATACCAGTATCGGGGCCTAGAACCGAGAGATCGTTGACTCCGATGTATGGCATCATAGAGGAGAAGCAATTTGGATCCCACGAAGTATTCCCTTGCGTCGAGGCGCACGACAACATCATTCATTAAATGCCATTGCCAAAGATATGCATGCGCCATTGAAGATGCTTATTCAAGGACAGCTCGCATATATCATTTGTGCTCTGTGACGCGCTGAATGATTGCCGTCGTGAGTTCCCTGACTAGAGTCTGGTGACAAAGATTGGCGTCGCCAAATACCACGATTCGAAAGAAGTCATGCATGACGCAGATAGGCAAAACGTCACGGCTCCGGACGGGGGAAGAAGAGCATGTGCGCTATGCGTTGCTCAAGCTGTCATTGAACTGAACTCTCCCGTTCCCCTCAGCAGACCAAGAACGAGGTTCAGATGTGTTTGAAATTAAAGTATTCGCTGTAAATCACTTGAAGTACTCCCATTGGCCCGGTGGAGGCTTGGATTCAAGTGGCTCCCAACTATACAGTGACGGAGTCAGAATACAAAGCAGTCTACTTTGTGAATAGTGAAATGTAGCAGTGAAGCTTACGCTTTCCATTCAACCATTTTTGCGACGAGGTTCAGCTCATTCTTCGCCGCAACAATGACCTCCTCTATCTGGCCCTGGTTTATCTCTTTCTCGACTTTGTCGACAGCATTCGTTTGCTCTGCAGCTTCTACTATAGCAAGGCGGTGTTGAGTAAGAGCCTCAACACTTTGTCGGTAGGGGGAAGTAGCAGGAAGGCTCTTTTGCACAAGCGACAGCGTCGATCTGTATGTCTCAGCAAGGGCTGGGATCGGATTTGGATGGGCTGTGCGTATTGACCAGTAAGCAAACAGTTCGCGGCCAGTAAGCTTTACCCAACGCCGTACCCTCAAGCCCCGTAATCCCTGTGCTTAGTTTGACAGCCTGCCGTAAAGGAGCGAATGCCCTGAACATACTTCACCAAGTGGCAAGTGTGCTGGGTGTTTACGTCACGTGGTATTTCCCTCGTCAACCAATGGCGGCGCTTTCGCTGAAAGCTTCTGGTGTCTACCGCCCATTAAGAGGCTTTACGCGACTCACAGGGGCTCCGTTTCTGCGGCAGGAGGGGCTACCTTCGACGTTTCCCCGTCTCCGCCAACTTTTTTCGCCACGAATTGCGTTCACTTGGTCGAATTCTGTCGCATTACCATCCTTGCTTGCGCCGTTATTCGAGCTGTTTCCATCCATTGTTCTTGCTGTCCCCAAAAAGAAGGTTTCGCATTCCCGAAAGTCAATGCGCAGCGCAAACAAAGGTCTGAAGGAAAAGCTCAGTGAGTTGCAACTACACACAGTTGACGAGGGGCAACTATGGGGCATCCAAGTTTGCTTGTCGATTTGAATGCCAACGTCCCAACAGCGCCTGAGATTCGTTGATGTACTGATGCTTTTCGTACTTCATTTTAGATATTGTATGCTGCCCCGCCTGCGGCAAGCCTAAACTGTCTCACAACCTCTGCCCGAACTGCTATTCCCAAATATCTCGTGGCTACAAGTCTGCAGCACGTTCACAAGCCGGACAACTGCCAGCGCCTGGAGCTGCGGCAGGGACTGGTGTATCAGGGCAGCGCTCCTGAAGGACCAGGCGAGGAAGGTTGAGCTTCGAGATGCCAGTCGTTTTGGCTGCGTGCAGAGAACTTCACGTGTTGTGCTAAAGCCGTAATAGGCACGTAGGGCTCGTGGCTGACCCGTGGTGGGCGCTCTGGTCGTATGAGTAGTCGAGGCTGTGGTCGCACCAACGATTTTTGATGGCCATCAGTGTGATGTCTCTGCTACTCGCATCACATCACTTTTTATTGTACAACTAAGTATACACTACGTAATACAGCACAAATGTCACATCACTGAACAGAAAGATGTCGGCGGTAAGATGGTGACTCGGCGCCGCAATAGCCCAACTCGCAAGTCGTCACGAGGAAACCGAGGAGGCTCGCTTGAGCGCATTGTCGACGACCTCAGTCATAGCCAAGACCGCTTCCTCCTCGTGAGTGCGTCCTACAAGTTGTAGACCCACTGGGGCGTCCTTGAAAACATGTGGGTCGTCTGCAGATGGGAGGAGTCATGAAGGCATTTGGTTTCTTGGCAAAGGAGACTCTCAGGGCACTTACACCAACGGTACACGTGTTCATCCTCATGGTTGTGAAAATGGTGGCGTGGCACGCGCGTATCCAGCGCTGGATCAACCGTAGTGACAGGAAATGTGCAAGCTGCATAGTCTAGTGCATTCCACAGGGAGGTGTAGAATGCATCTCTTTAATGTGTATGATGGCAAACACATTGGGCATGGTCAACATATCAGCCGAATGGTACAAGCAAAGGGACTTAGGAAAGAGCTTACGAGTTGTACCCATGGGGCGGAGCAGGATATGCTGCGACGGGGCAGATTATTGCATCTACTGGACGCCCGGTTCCTGTGCGAGTTATAGTTGAGTTCCAATGATCAAGGTACCCCTTCTGCAAACGACGGCGCTCCGCATGCAATTGCCAGAGTTCATACGCGCTTTGAGCCGGGACGCTGCCGAGAGGACCCTCAGGCTTTTGCTCGGAATCATATTCGACAGGGGTATTGTCCTCTGGCGGCTGTACGTAGTGCCTCTTTACTTGTGCGATCGCCTCTTCAGTAGAATTCTCTGGATAGAGTACATAGCGTTCCATAGGCACGTCCACCGGAGTATGCACCAACAAGTCGTCAGCCACATTCGGTAAATGCCCAAAGGGGTAGTTGAATGTTTCAGCCTCGTTGGGCGAAGGAAGCATTGAAGCTATAACGGGTTCTCCGGATTCCGCGCATGAGCGTCTCACATCTTCTCCACCGTCAGCCGCGAATATGACATGCTAGTAGTGCATGACAAAAGGTTTGCAAGCCAATGTAACATTAGGAGGGCTCACTGTGTTTCTGTGAATATCAACGTGCTTGATATTTTCCCATTCAATAACTGAAGCGTCGACAGTGTTTAATGAATGGCAGCGCTGGCACATACCCGGTCAATGTACTGACCGGCGT
>Ga0307508_10004272_pt1 | contig 14016 bp, 18 predicted proteins | sample 9_EM_MG_FD_203089 | JGI IMG/M metagenome (GOLD analysis project Ga0307508, IMG submission 203089) | Populus trichocarpa ectomycorrhiza microbial communities from riparian zone in the Pacific Northwest, United States - 9_EM | ecosystem: Host-associated > Plants > Roots > Unclassified | place... | reverse complement strand
TCCCAGTCGTACTGCTCTAAAGATACGCCGTCCTGCGCTGCCACGAAAACAAGGTCCGCCAGCAAGCGCGTGCTGCGGCCGTTGCCGTCGACGAACGGATGTAGCCTAACCGTCGCAGCGTGGACGGCGATTCCCAATTCACGCGCGGTCCAATCATCAGTCTCATTCCAGCGGTAGAGGATGTCATCCAGCGCTGTACGCAATTCGATGGCGATCATGTACCAGTCGACGCCGATATTTGTTTCGTACTTGCGGAGATCTCCTCCCCAGGTCCAGATTTTTCCATAGAGCTGTCGATGCAAATCCTGCACGAAGCTCACAGTGAGCATTGATTCCAGCGTAAGATCGCCACCGCTTGCCCTGGGCAATAACTGCGTTACTACTGCCGCTTGTGCCTGCTCTTCCAAGGCATAGATATCGGCCTTGGTAATCGGTTCGGCGAGAGCCTCCCGAATATCCGGAAGCAGATATACCAGTTCGTCATCTGGTAGCAGCGTTTCGCCGTACTCCGGCGACAGCGACATCAGGCGTGCGAGTAACGCTCAGCAATGATCGCTGCGACTTGCGCCGAGCACTGGTAGTCGGACGGGACGACTCGTCCCTCCAGTTTCGCGGAGGGCTTGGTGGCACGCTCAGCGAACCGAGCGATGACCTCAGGGGTCAGCTCACGGTGCGGTTTGCTCTTCGCTTGCTTCACAACAGGTCACCTCTCTCAGGCTTCAAGTGTCTGTCGCAGCGGCTCCGGGCGTCAACTCTGCCCGAGACTCGGCATGCGTGGGTTGAGGTTCACACCCAGCGGAGCCTGCACGCCGACAGCCACTACGGGCCGCCCGAGTCCGGGACGCTCGGTCTTCGGAGTGTCAGCGGCACTGACGTATGTCCGGGCCGAGACACACGCCCCTCCCGCAGCAGGCCGTTCCAACCGGGACCCAGAATGACCCAAGGCGCAAGATCGTCTCCAGAAACTTCTCAGATCTTGGCGGAGAAGCAGTCAGGGCCGGTCTCCCTGATCGGAAGACCGGCCCTGAACTGGTGTTTCGTTGGTCGGGGTGGCCGGATTTGAACCGACGGCCTCTTCGTCCCGAAGGAATGATCACGGGTCGTTGACCTTGGCGGATAACGGGTCTGACCTCGGCGGAAGCGTCCGCCGCCGTCCGCCGCCGTCCGCGTACGTTCGCACCGATTGACACTCAGTTCGCTACTCAGCTCTCTCCTCTGGACGGCGCGAGCGCGGGGCGCCACAGAGTGCGTCGGGCCAGTTGTCCACGGTCGGGCCGAGGTAACGACGGCCTCTTCGTCCCGCCTCTGGCGCTGTGATCCTATGTTCGCTCGCAGTGCCTGACGCCGATCAAAGCGACCTCTCGCTTGTAAGTCTCGGGCACCGCGTCCATCGCCGCCCGCCTGCGTCCCTGACCTCTGACGGTCGTCCGAAATCATCCTCGTCAGTTCCTCAAGATCGTTATCAGCCTGTGCCGAATGCGTGCCGACGAGGAGGTTTCGTCGCGGGTGCGTCGCTGGTCAGTCGTCGTACCACACATCGTCTGTGCCGACCCGTGATTCGTCGAGCCACCGCTGCTTCTTCGCCCATTCCCGTACGTTGGAATCTTTAGCGATCGCGGTCAGTGCGGCGAGTCGCCGGTGATCCGACGAAGACCCTGCGTCGTCTAGTCGTATCGCAAGACGCCCACGCGTCGCGAGTGCCGACTTCATAGCCTCTTTGGCTCGCTGAGCTTCCGCTTCGGCCTCGACAGACGCCTTGTAACAGCGGGTCAGGCGATCTCGCAGAAGCTCTTCGTGCTTCTCGGCGCGTTCCAACCGTTTCGTGGAGGTCTGATGCCACGTACAGTGACTACAGACCGGTGCGGAAATTCCATGCTGGTCCGTCTCGCGAGGCTGCCGGAGCTTGCAGCACGGGCAGGTGAATGGAGGCGCGCCCGCCTCGTCGTGACTCACGGTAAGGAAGATAGCGCGCGTGCTGAGCTAAGGCCAAGTCGGTCGTCGTTGAGTCCGGGTGCCCCTTCCGTGTCAAGGAACGATCATGACCGCTCGACCTGCGGCCATAGGTCCATCTAGCAGGCAAAACAGTCCGCCAACGTCCATGCTCGTCTGGGCCGGTACATCCTCGTTGTTACCCAGTTGGTCACCCGGCGAACGAGTTGCCGATATTTGGCGTTCCGTGCGCTTGCTGCCGCCCAAGACGGACTTGCCAACATAAACTAAAATTTTAGAGAGTCGGCACCGATCATGTAGGAGTTGTCGCGAATGATCTCGCAACTGGCAACCATTGTCGGATTAGCATCTGTGACACTCTCACTATTGATAGCGGCATGGCAGACGCGTCAGCTAACGCGACAGACACGTATCAGCAACATGACCGGCTCCGCATCGGCCTACATAGGGTCAGCACAGCTTGTCGCCTCCGCCCACGCCCCACTGCTACAAGATCCGTCCCTGCGTGCCTATTTTTACGACGACAAGGAATGCGGCGCCGACGATTCCAATAGGCTGCGATTGCTCACCATAGCTGAGCTCATGGCTGATGCGTGCGAGTACGGTCTGATGATGGCGAGTCACTTGCCAGTGGATCAGCAGTGGCGTGAATACCCGAAGAATTTACTGGCCAGCAGCCCTATACTTCGCCAAGTCGTTTTGGATAGTCCACGGCTATGGCCAAGAATGGCATCTCAGGTTTCGCCGCTCCCTGTTCCAAGTTCTGACATGGCCGAAGTTCGGCGTGGCACTGAACTGACTCCTTGACCCCCAGGCAACCAACAGGCCTGTCCGGCCTGGTGTGGCAATGGCCTTTACCTGGGACATCTAGCCCAGGAGGGCCGTGGTTGTCCGCCGAGGTCGCCGGCGGTTGTCACCCAGTTAGTCACTCGGACCCGTTCGAGGCCGACTCGACTTAGAGGGCTCGCTTGCCTCCGCTTGGGGCAGGCGTGAGCGAAGAAGCAGACCAAGGATCCTGATTGCACGACGCTGGCGCCCAGGACTGCTGGAAAAGACTCCGACCAAGGCCAGAACGGCGACTGTAGATGAAAAGATCAACAGCGGCAGAAGCGGGGCGTAGGCGATCAACCTGAACACTTTCCGCGAAGCGCACAGCAAGTGCACCCATCGAGGGTGTCCCAATACCGAACAAACTTCGCTCTTTATGACTGGCCCGGAGAGACTTCCTCCGCGATCGCTACGCCTTAAGACTCTACATCCGTGGCCGCTGGTCCGTGATCCCGCCTTGCACTCTGATGTGGCTCCCTCGCTTGTAAGTCCTGGGCGGCCCGTCCGGCTCGGTCCGTCCGTGGCTGTGACCTCGGAAGGATGTCCACTGCCGGGTCCACTGAAGCCTGGTTAGCGGGTTCGGCTTGCGCAGCAGGGGGTCATCCCGGTCGCCTAGGCTCCGCCATGCTGGATCACTCCAACCGGGCAGGAGCCGAACCGCTGGGCAAGAGCCAAGGCGGTTTACATGCTGTGGGAGGTACGGAACACGGACCGGTTCGCCGGTTGGTCCGTGCGTCGCCGGTGGGCAACGTTCGTGCTCCTGCCGATGCTCGTGTTCTGCTGCGGAGGAACAGCGGTCGGCATACCCAGCGCGTGGGCGCTCCGGTTGACCCTTGAGGCGAGCAAGGGCGCACCGTCGCCGGACGCGGCGGCCGACTCGTACCTGATGGCGCTGGGCTACAACAACGAAGACGGCCTACTGGCGATCCTGGACAACGATCACCAAGACGGACTTCTGGCACAGTGGCGCGCGTACCGCAAGGCTATGGACGGCACGACGCCGCCGCCGTCTCGGCTTGACTACGGCTCCTTGACCGTCGGCCCGGTTGCGAACGGTCGGGCGGAGGTGTCCACGGACGTGTCGGCCACCTGGTGGCCATCCGATGGCACCGGATCGGGTTACCGAAGCGACGCGTACCCCTGGCGGTTCCAGACCCGCGAGGAGAACGGCTGGCAAGTGGTCGCCGTGCAAGCGCCGACATGGTGCGGCGGCTACGTCCGCCCCGACGCCTGCAAATAGACCTGGCGACCCCAACGGCTAGACAGGGGGCAGCTACCAGGCGGAGTCATCGATGGAACGCTGTCGCCGGACTGACGGCCAAGCTGGGTGCCTCCGTCGCTACGGTGTGGGGCAGGAACCCCCGGATGACGCCCCGGGGGTTCCGCCCTCCGCCACGCTGGTCATGCAACCAGGTGATCGAAGTCGCCGTCTCGGACGCCGCCGAGGAAGGCTGCGAACTCGGCGCTGGTGAACAGCAGACCACCAGCGCCCGGGTCATTGCTGCAGGAAGGCGTCCATCTCGGCGTGGCGTCGTTCGCGCCGAACCGGCCGGAGGGCAGGTGCGCCAAGGGTCCGGCGATCAGATCTGCGTTGACATCGGGTAGCTATCGACCGTCGACAGTCGACACTAAGTCTCGGTGTGATCTTGCTCTCCGAAAACGGGAGGCGGTGATTGTTCCCGCCGTGCTACGGTCTCTATCCATATCAGTATCCATGGGCGTGGATATAGCATTTCGCGGTTTGGAGAAGGAATTGACATCAAGGTCGCGAGCGTTGATTTTCGGCGCAATCGTTTCAGCCTCTATTGCGATCGCTCCCGCTGCGGCACAAGCCGATCCGTCGGGCGCGAATTGTAGCAGTAAGAAGATACCCGGAGGTGACAGCTTTGAGGCTGTAGCCTGGTGCGTCGGCGGTACTGGCCAGTTCCGTATCGCGATACACTGCTTCCGGGCCCTAGGTCCTAGTTACTGGACATATGGCCCGTGGCGAAACGTCACCAGCAATGACACCAGCGAAAAGTGGTGCGACGCTTCGAGCGACGACCTCAAAAGCTATCATATCGAATATCGGTAGGCCGCAGACATTCAGGCACCTAGATCACGATCCGGACGAAGACGACCTACCTCAACGACGGAACGCCAGGGAACGTCGTCCCGTCGCCCGAACAGCATAATAGACGCTCCTAGACGCGCCGGGGTGGTTTGAAAGCGCGTTCGTACGGTCCGCCGGACTGATAGCCAAGCTGGGTGCCTCCGTCGCTACGGTGTGGGGCAGGAACCCCCCGGATGACGCCCGGGGGGTTCCGCCCTTCGCCACGCTGGTCATGCAACCAGGTGATCGAAGTCGCCGTCTCGGACGCCGCCGAGGAAGGCTGCGAACTCGGCGCTTGTGAACAGCAGGCCACCAGCGTCCGGGTCATTGCTGTTGTGAACTACGACGCCGCCGCCGAGCTGGGCAGCTTCCACGCAGTTCGCGACGCTCGCGCTCCGGCCGCTCTTGGTCCACGAGACTCGCGTGAGTTCGTGGGCAGGGATGTACGTCCCAGCCATGATCGGTACTCCCTGCTACTCGCTCAGCAGGTGATCGAAGTCGCCGTCCTTGACGCCTTGGAGGAAGGCGTCCATCTCGGCGTGGGTGTAGAGGAACGCCCCCCGCTCGTTGTCCTTCGAGTGCCCCAGGGCGACACCGCCGGCCACCTTGGCAGCCTGGACGCAGTGTCCAGCGGCGCCGGACCGGGTGCTCTTGGTCCAGACGGTCTCGGCGGAGATCTCGCCGTATTCAAGGAATGTCTTCATGTCGGTTCCTTTCGATCGATTGTCGGGAAGGCTTTGCAGTAGTCGGAGGATCATGCGGGGTAGGTGGTCCGCGCTCCGTTGCCATTGGTCCTCCATTTATGGCTCGTCACCTATCCAAGAAAGTTCAGTATCACTGCACTCGGCGATTTTTTCGGCGCTGTCCGCGGACCACCACGAGGTTCCACGCCCCGACCACGAGACGGAATGCGCCGAACCGTCCGGTAGCACCATGCCGTACCCGACGATATTGTCGCCGGTTTCCCTGGTCAGGGCGAAGAGTCTGGGGGCGGCTATTGGCTTCTTCATGGCTGGATCGTCTGGTTGGTCTGGACATTGGACGGCAGGATCAGGCGAGGCCCGGCGGTCGGCTTCGGCTCCGCTTTGACGGTGATTACCTCTCGTTCGTCATCCTCGCCGTGGGTGCTCTTGCATCTGCGGCACAGTGACCGGATAGCGTCGTCTGGCTTGAATTCTGACGGCTGCCATAGGTGCGGTCCGAAGTCGTGTTCTTCCACCATCACATACGGGGTGATCTCGGCGGCAGCGCACATGTCGAACTGGTGGTTAGGGAACTTCTCGCGTGCCTCATCGACCGGAAGTGCAGGCGCGTTCCCCAAGAACATCCAACAACCAGGCGCGTGGAACGTCACGATCGGCGGATAGTGTCTGCGCTCAATCATTCGTTGTCACCTCTGGCTGATGGGTCGTTCAATGGGTTTGGTCGGGTCCCCGGGTGCATGAGCCGGGGACCCGCCTTCCCGGGCGCTGGGGAGCTTCCGGGAAGTCTGGGGGCGTTCAAACGCCCCAGCTGGTTACGGCTTCCTCGCGACACCCGCATACACTGGCGCACTCGACTTGTCTGCCGATGGCTTTGGATCATCGTCCGGTCGCCACTCAACGACGGACGCGATCCCGCCCTCAACGAGGTCTAGACCGCGGAAGAACTGTGCGAACTGCTCTTCGGTCCGTGGGTGAAATGGGCCGTGGAAGGAATCGATTCCGCCTGTACGAACGTTGGTCTCGTCCGCGTGTGTCAACACGACGTAGCTATTGGATGGCAGAGCCTGAATCAGCTCTTCCATACACCCATACGGCTTATCAGAGCTATCGAAGAAGTGCAACACAGCTATAGCGAGAAGTGCGATCGGTTGACTTAGGTCGAGTGTGTCACGCAACTCCGGGTGACTGAGGATGGTAGTTGGGTCGCGCAAATCGGCCTGGATATAGGCGACGGACCCGCGTGGGCTGCTGACCATTAGGGCGCGAGCGTGGGCCATAACGAGGGGATCGTTGTCGACGTAGACGATTCGCGACTTCGGAGCTATGCCCTGAACAACCTGGTGTAGGTTCAGCTCCATCGGTATACCCGTACCAATGTCAATGAATTGGCGGATCCCTTGCCTCGCCAGGTACGGACCTACCCGGAGCATGAACTGACGGTTCTCCCGGGCACCGGTCGGAACGGTCGGAAACATTTTCGCTATCAGGTCTCCGGAAATACGATCAACTTCGAAGTTGTCTTTGCCACCAAGCCAATAGTTATACCGTCGCGCCGGGTTCGGCCTCGTAATATCGATCCCGCTGCCAGCCGACCAACCAGAATTCGGGGTGTCGCGTCCTGCGGCAGTCACGGCGTTACCTCAGCTCTCGGAGGGCTCTAGCCACCCGGCGGAGAAGTGCCACATCCGGCGTGGCCGTCGCCATGGTGAGGAGGGGATGGCTCCGCCAAGGGCCGTCAGGGACCTTGGCGACACCCCGAAAGGTGGTCTGCCGTGGGATCCGGCGAGGTAGCGTCGCCGGTCCGGCTTCCTGCTGGTTCACGTGCCATCACCCGCCCCTTTTTCGCCCATGTTTGGACGAGCTGTGCCGAGGTTCGAGGCAGGCTCAGGGATCGTCGCAAACACAGTGCACCTCTCGGGGATCCGGTTAGGCCCGGTGTCCTGTCGATGGAGTCCAGCCACCAGACAGAACACCGGGGGTCGGAAAGGGGACAGCCTGTTTCTTCCGTTCAGGTGCCACGATGGCCGCGCGTCACTATGGCGCGCAACGGTTACACGGCAAGATGTTGCCTAAAGTAGCCGAACGCCTGATGTCGGTTACGCCGCAGACAGGTACAGGGTTACGCAACGGACTTGAAGGGGGTTACGTGATGACAGCGGACCAATCCGGATCATCCGTGCCGCGACGGCAGCTCGGCCGCAAGCTTCGAGAGCTTCGGGAGGGTGCTCGGCTCACCGTGGCGCAGGCGATAGCCGCCCTAGAGTGGTCCAAGCCGCGCCTCTGGCGTTACGAGACCGGTCAGGTACCCATCCATCCGAACGATGTCGAGATCATGTGCCGGCTATACGGTGTCGGCACTGATGTGACAGACGCGCTCAAGTCCCTCGCCCGTGAGACGAAGGCCAAGGGTTGGTGGCATGACTATTTCGAAATTCCTGAATGGTTTGAGCTGTTCCTGGGGATGGAAGCCGCAGCATCACACCTGCGCCAGTACGAAGCGGAGGTGATCCCTGGACTCGTGCAGTCTCCCGGATACGCCAGCGCGATCATCAGCATGGGGTTCGTCGGGGAGCCGCCAACAGGCGAAGCCGTCGAGAACGACGTGCGGCTGCGTATGCGGCGACAGCATCTGTTGGTTCGCAAGGACCCGACGGCACCCCAACTGGATGTGATCCTCAGCGAGAGCGCGCTACATCGCGGCTTCAGCAATGAGATAATGATCGATCAGCTGTCATACTTGCTGACCCTGAATGATCGACCGAATATCACTATCCGGGTAATCCCCTTGACGGCTGGCGTACACAAGGCTATTCATGGTCCGTTCGTCATTCTCGACTTTCCGAGAGAAACCCCCGCTCGGGATCCTGAGCCGATAACGATCTATCGAGAGCAGCCAACCGGCGCCCTCTACCTCGACAAACCCTCGGAGGTGGTCGCCTACGAGGCGATATGGTCACACCTGGGTACGCTGGCACTCGATCAGGATGGATCCAGCCACCTGATCAAGCAACGAGTAAAGGAGTGGTCACAATGAGTGGCCTCGTTGACCTGAGCGGCTTGTCGTGGCGGAAGTCCAAGAGAAGCGGCCAAACAGGCAACTGTGTAGAGGTTGCCTACTTTGACACAGGCGTTGCTGTACGGGACAGCAAGAACCCCACCGGCCCGGCCCTGGTTTTCACACAGGCTGAATGGGAAGCTTTCGTTGGTGGGGTCCGAGACGGCGAGTTTGAGTAACAGATCCCGGAAACGAATAGAGGCCCTTACCCTTCCCGGGCGGGGCCTTTATTCGTTCAAGCGGTCCTGATCTATGAGCTAACGGGCGACACGGCCAGGGGGTGCCCCTGTCTCAACTCCGCGAGCCGTACAGCGCACGGCTCCCTCTCATCGTGTGTGATGACATACGTTGTTTGAGGATCTAGGTCTAGTGAGCTCTCGATGACTTTCCCTGACTCCTTCCAAGATGGTCCGGGCTGGCTTACGTCAAGTTTCCATTGCCCGTCATGGTGGCGGATACGGTAGCGATACCCGGGAACGACGGTCATTGGTCGCGGGCTGAGCCATTGCTGCTCGACGATAAACTGTTCGCATCGGTGAATATGTCCGGGCTGCCAGTTCCCGGCCCGGTCTGGCGACTCTGATGGCACGCTCATTGGCGCTGCGATGGCCGGAATTTCTGGCACTTCCTTGAGTTTTTCAAGCTCGGTCTTTTCGAGCGGACGGGTCGCGACTTGAAATAGTGCGCCTGAGCTTCGATTTGGATTGTCGACCGTGCGAATATGTTTCCAGCCGTGATCTAGGTAGTAGGCGTGAAGACGATCGTTCCCCTTCCACGCATCCAGTCGCATCCAGTCGCAGCCGTATCTGTATGCGTGATCACTAGCCCATTCCAAGAGAAGCTGCCCCAGCTCCTTGCCAGCCCAGTCCCGCCGGATCGCCAGCTTGGATACGTAGGCCGACGACTCCCCTAGCTCATTCGGCGACCAGAAATCCGGGTCGCCGGCCGTTTCCACCGTGATCGTGCCGACGAGCGTTTCGTCTTCGAGCAGGAGCCACACGTCTCCCCGTTCAAGCGAAGGCCGCATCTTCGTGCGCCAATTTTCCCAGGTGGACCACTGGTCTAGGCCCTTGCCGCGAAGCCAGCTTATGCTCTCCCCGAGCAGCTCCAAGATTTCCTCAAACTGAGGGATTGCCGCCTGACGGATGGTCAGAGTAGACAGAGTAATCACTCCCATGTGCGTTCGTAGACGATAACGTGCCTATCACCGGGCAGGACGTTGGTCGTGCAGCGAACGGGTCGCCCCTCCTGCGTGTAGCCAGTCACAATATGCAGTGCAATCGGAGTGCCAGCCCCCAGGCTTAGGCGCTTCGCTTCTTCCGGAGTGGGCATTCGAATGAAGTATTCGTCGATCATTCTAGCCTGTGGATATCCGAGATCGGCAAGCGCCTGATTAGTGCCACGTGGAATGTCGGCCGGATGCATGATTTCCGAGCCGGTGACTATGTCGAGCGGAAAGTGTGAGTCGTTCGTATTGACCGGCTCACCATCGATAAAGCGGACACGCTTGCGGGCAACAACGATGCTCTTCTCTTCGACCTCAAGTCGCCGCGCAATATCAGCCGACGCCTCAACAAGGGACACTTCGATCGTCTGAGAAGGCTTCCTTCCCTCATCAGCAATCTGCTTGAAGTATCGATCCATTTCGGGTGAGACCGGATGTGGCCTCGACTCTGCCTGCGGTCGGTAGATCATGGATTGGCGGCTTCGCACTGTTGCGCCCTTGCCTTGCTGGCTTGTTACGAGACCTTCGTTCTCAAGCTCCGCGATGGCCTGACGGGCGGTCATCCGAGCGACTCCGTATCGGTCGCTCAGCTCTTGCTGTGTGGGCAGGAGCGATCCGGGGGGCAGTTCGCCCGACGTGATCCGCTTCCGCACGTCCTCGGCGATCCTCCGGTATGCGGGACCAGCAGCACTCATGACACCCGTTCTACCAGGCGAAACATAGAAATGTCTAGCCAAGATAGCTAAGACAGTTGACATGGCTTGATCACTCATGGAAGAGTCCTGGTCAGCGGTACTTGTATAGCCAACATAGCCGAGATGGCCATGACCAGTTGTGCAAGCACCGTGCGCCGGACGATCTCCGGCACGGCGGACGTGGCTCCGGCTACGCCGTTCGTGACCGGCCCGCCGCGCGCTTGTCTCTTGACAACTCAACAGTGAAGCGCGAAAGAGACGCGCAGATAGGCCGTGAGCTGCCTTGCCATGACACCGGGTGGCACCGGTGGGCAAGGCCGCAAGACTGCCGAACCCCGCGCGTTCGCACCACACGGGCCGCATTGATGCCTCCCGTTGTACGTCGTACTTCATTCCCTTTCCGCTGGTCAGCGCGGCAACGGCGTTCATGTTGCTGCCGCGCTGACCTCCTGTTCCCAGAGGACATCCCGTGAAGAAGCTTCGCCGCATCATCGACGAGCCGACGGCCGCCGAGCTGGACGCGATCGAGGCCGAGTGGCCGCTGATCGCTGCTGAGCTGGACGTGCTCGACGCCGAAATCGCCATCATCAACGCCGCCGATCGAGGTGGCCCCACTGTTCTGGACTGGCGCCGGTTGCGTCGGGCCGAAGCCCACGTCACCCGCGTAGCGGGTGGCCTGTCCGACCGCCTGACCGGCCACCCGGTCGCCCGGGGGTTCGCGGCATGACCGCCGTCGACTACCGGCTGAGCATGCGTCGGCCGCAGGTCACCCCGTACACCACCGAACGCCGGATCGTCGGCACCCCGGCCGAGGTGGCCAGCACGGTTGACCGGGTTCGGCTCTCCGGCCGCCTGGTCGCCATGACCCGCCCGAAGCTGACCCCTGAGGGTGACGGCCACGTCTACGTCAACGTCCGCTACCTGACCCCGCCGGTCCGTTCGGCGCGGCAGGTCGCCATTGACCGCCGCCGCACAGTGCTGCGGACCGGCGGGCGGGTTGCCGCCGTGGTGATCCCGGTGACCGGGGTCGCCGCTGCTGCGGTCTACGCCGTGACTCGGCTGATCGCCGAACTTGTTCATCTGCTGCCGTACCTCGGCTTCGCCCTGGTCCTGCTGCTCGTCGGGTGGGCCGCTCTGGGCCGTGCGGGTGTCTGCCCTGGTCTGCACTGCCCCGGCTGCTCGCACGGAGGGCAGCGATGAACCTGCGCAAGCTCGGCGGACTCGCCCTGGTCGCGTTCGCCGTGTTCTACGCGATCACCAACCCCGGTGACGCCGCCGGTTTCGTCCATTCGATCGCGGCGGGCATCGGCTCGTTCGCCACCGCTCTCGCCCATGGAGGCAAGTAGATGACCGCCGCAGTCCTGACCCCCAGCGCCTACCCGGCCGCCGTGGAAGCCCTCATCCCGCAGGCCCGCGAGCTCGCCGAGCAGCTCGGCGAGGTTCCCTCGCGCAACCGGCTGATGAAGCAGTTCAAGGTGGGCGCACCGAAGGCCATCGCCCTGCGCGAAGCCCTCACCCAGGCCGACCCCGCACCGCCCGCGCTGGTCCCGATCGTCACCGTGACCGACGAAGGATTCGCCCTGTTCGGCACCGCCGAGACCGCCGCCCCGGTCCTGGACACGAGCGATACCCCCGACGCGATCGAGCCGGTACCGGCCGCCACGGCCACGGCGGACATCCCGCAGCGTGACCCTGTCGGACACCCGGACACGCAGATCGGCACCCCGACACCGATCGAGATGCCCCCGCCGGTCAAGAAGGCACGTCGACCGGTCGCGTGGCCGGTCCTGCTGCTGGCCCTGCCCGCATTCGTCGCAATCTGGTCCGGGTGGGTCTCGCTCGGCGAACTGTCCGGGTTCGGCCTGGTCCACCCGCTGCCCGGCATCGCCGACCACCTCACGATCAACACCGCCATCACCCTGCCGATCGGCGTGGAAACCTACGCCGCATACGCGCTGTGGGTGTGGCTGTCCGGCCGCGCCCCGCATGCCGCCCGCCGGTTCGCGAAGTGGTCCGCGATCGGCTCCCTGGTGTTCGGCGCGGCGGGGCAGGTCACCTATCACCTGATGGCCGCCGCCGGATTGAGCTCGGCTCCGTGGCTGATCACCGCCGCCGTGGCCTGTCTCCCGGTCGCCGTGCTCGGCATGGGCGCGGCTCTGGCACACCTGCTGCACAGCACCGATCCGCACAGCACCGATCAGTAGCTGCGCCCGGCGGCACGGCCCTTGGCCTGGAAACCCGTGCCGTGCCGCCGGTCCCTCATCCCGCACAGCCCGTTTCGACCCGCAGGAGAGAACCTTCATGGTCCCGCAGAACCCCACCCCTGACGACGCCTTCGACTGGCAAGCCCGCGAAGCCGAAGTCCTCAACCTCGACGACGCCCGCACCCGCCGCACCAACCCGCCCCCGGCCGCCGGGGGCGGGGGCACCTCGGAACCGACCTCGGACACCCACTTCGAATTCGTTCTCGACGACGCCCCGCAGCACGGCGGCACCCTGGTCGACCCGCCGCCGGCCCGCCCCGACGGCCACCGCGACATCGTGCCGTCCAACTGGTCCAACTGGCCGAACATCAAGACCAGCCTGCGCAACGCCGCAAGGCTGACCGGCTACCGGGCAGGGTTCCACGGCCTGCGCGCCCCGTGGTACACGGCACAGGCACTGTTCTGGGCGGTCGTCGGCGTGTTCCGGCTCGCCGGTCGCCACATCACCTGGTGGTGGGTGGCCGAACAGTACGGCCTGCGGCAAGCCGCCGCCGATTCGAACGACCCCGCGATGTGGCTCAAACTGCACCGCGAAGTCAAAGCCACCCGCATGTGGCGCGGCCTGGTCCTGATCGCCGAACTACTCACCGCCGCCATCGGCGCACCGATCCTCTACGCGATGGCCCCCGGTTGGGTGCTCGCGCTCGCCCTGGTCGCCGTCGTCGCGGCGCTCGCTCGGATCGGCCGCCCGGTCGACCGGCGGATCATCACCCCGGCAACCGTCGCCGGACGGTTCCGCCGCGTGAACCCCGACATCATCCTCCGCGCGTACTACGCCGCCGGACTCGGACGTGCGGACAAGGACAGCCAGACGGTCACGTTCGGCTCCACGATGGCCCGCGACACCTCCGGCACCGGTTCACAGGTGTCCATCGACCTGCCGTACGGCAAAACCTTCGACGACGCCGTCAAAGCCCGCGGTGCCATCGCCTCCGGACTGGACGTGGCCGTATCCCAGGTGTTCATCACCCGCGACCCCAGCTCGCACCGCCGCCACACCCTGTGGGTTGCCGACCGGGACCCGCTCGCCCAAGGTGCCGGGCGTACCCCGCTGCTGCGCTGCAAGCCGACCGACATTTGGGGCTCTTGTGACTGATCTGTGGGTCAGTTTCGGCCGGGTAGGGGTGGGCAGTGTCCGCTGAGGGCGAGCATGGCGAGGGCGATGAGGTGTTGCGGGTCGGCGAAGCCGTAGGCCATCCGGGT
>Ga0307508_10004271_pt1 | contig 14025 bp, 24 predicted proteins | sample 9_EM_MG_FD_203089 | JGI IMG/M metagenome (GOLD analysis project Ga0307508, IMG submission 203089) | Populus trichocarpa ectomycorrhiza microbial communities from riparian zone in the Pacific Northwest, United States - 9_EM | ecosystem: Host-associated > Plants > Roots > Unclassified | place... | reverse complement strand
CAAAACCAAACTTTTGGGTTGGGGGTCTCCCGCCGGCCCAAAACCGCCCCGCGCCCCCCCCCCCCCCCCCCCCCCGGCCGTCGGGGGGAATATCTTCACGACTGTGTACCCGAGGGGATCCCCCAGCGGCAACGAGGAGCTCCCAACACAAAATAGCTCAAGTAGGGCCCCATGTTGCGCGTGTCCGCGGCCAGGGGCCGAGCACCGTTGCCGCGCGATGGCTGACGTCTGCATTTCAAACCGCCAGCGGATGCGGTCTGACTGCTTGGATACTGTAAACTGTACATATTACGGATGAGGGGTCTGCTAGCACACGCGGTCCTGGGGCCTGGATCGCGCGCGCAGAAGAGGGTGCCAGACTCGGAATACGCTTCCGGAGCGGTGTGCGCTCCAGTACACGTCTTCGCGGCGAGGGTTGGGCTTGCCCGGTCGGCTGCAAAGTCTAGGGGATTGGTAGGAAGTACAACAGTGCTCGTCAGGAACTCCAGGTAGTGTATAGAGGTTTAGCGGAGTCGAAGCGATGTGCCGAGCTGCCTCTTCTTCGCCCCTTCGAGGACAGGTTCGGGCGGTCCGTATCGAGCGGCTGGCTTCTATTTAACTAATTCCCATCGGAGCTGTGGCTAGGTGGAAGCTGCCAGCCCTTTCACATGCGCCGTGTATGCACACGAGCTGGCAGGGCCGCGGGGAACCATACCGCCCAAATCTGTTGTAAGGAATCTCTCGGCGAAAGCTTAGTCACAGGACGAAGGCGCAATGCTACAGAGTTCTATGTATCGTGCGGCTTCAGCCTTCGTCCGCACCGCAGACTCGACACACTCCCCACCCGATCTCTGTCCCCACTCTTGCTCATCCATTAATCGCGTGCACTCCCTTCTCGATCCCCGCTTTTGACACTGTCGGCACACCGGGCGGCCGAGTGATTTCCAGTGAGCGCGGTCTCGCCAGCCAAACAAGCTCGCTACCCCAGCCGCCCGATATTGTGTCGCGTCCAGAGCCAGTCGGAATCGCGGGATGTGAGACCCGCCGTCCGACAACCCCTCTTTCCGTGTTCGCGAGTGATAGCCCAGGCGGTGGATATCACGATGCGCGTATGCAATCGTGCGATCATATAAACGTGCGGAGACTGGCGCGGTGGAGGGGGGGGTGGTTTCTCGAGCGATGACACCGGAAACCGTCGATTGGCCGCCTTTCCCGTGTTTCTCCATCGGTCTGCGTCCGCGTCAGCATTTATCCTGTTTCCTCCGGACGACCCGTGGCCACTCGAGGGGGCTCTGTATGTATGTACGTGCCGTATGTAGTTCTGCTTGTTTCTTTTGGGCCTTGTCGTATGCACAGTGAGTTGGACAGCAGGGCCGACGGCAACCGAAGCATGCTTCGTTGGGAAGAACATCGACTGCGCCCCCCCCCCCCCTTTCTTCCCCCGCGAGATGGTTCCTCGAGGGGAAAAATCTACAGGGTCAGCAGCCTCAACCATTCGTCCTGGGGATCATCATCGGCAGGGCGGCGTCGTGTTTGTTGTTGTCGCGTACTGCGACCCCCGAACCCCGGCACAGAATGCTCGGCGCGAGAGATCTCTGATGACTAACCGGATCGCGTGACGCACTGCCGTGCGCGGACCGGAGATGGGAGTCGGACGTCGGGCGCCGGTTGCTGTAGATACATAACCAAATCGCACGAGTACGTACCTATGTATGTACTAGCCGTCCGCATATCTAGGGTGGATGAGCGGGGGCGGGTGGTGAAGGAACTGTGAGGCTCCGTGCCCTGGGTAAAGTGCTAGCGCCGCCGCAGATACAGCGAAGAGCATTGGTACTTGGTGCAACCGGCATCGTCGCACTCAAAAACCGCCGCCCACACCGCCCTGCCTCCTCCCCCAATACATCCCCACCTCGGGCCTCCCACGAGCCCAATCGAATCGGCCAGCGAGCCTTCTGTCCTGCAGACGCACCTCCCACCCCCCGCAACACTCGAGCCTTCCTCCGCATCCCGTTGCCAGTCCTATTTAATGCGACTGGTTCCCTCCGCCAGGTCTTCGAGTGTGCTCGTAGCTGTTGCTTTCCCCGGCGTCATTGCTCCACGTCGTCACCGCCGTATCGCGATATCCTGTACCACCAGACGCAAGCCTCAGCGCCACTTCTCCGCCACCCCCCACGCAGCGTCCAATGCCCAGGCAATCCTAGCTGAGGCGTTCAGCGCGACCGTCCGCGCCGCCGGACAGCCGCCGGCGTCCCCGGAGAGCCGCGGTGCCAAGGCCCACCACGTCGCCGGCGGGAGGGGCGGCTTCGTCAACCCTTGGAACAGGTGCGCATGAGCCGGAGCCGACCGTATGCGGAGGAGAAAGCCGCCGACCGCATGCGGAGGGGAAAGCCACAGTGCTGACGCCCTGTAGTTGCCACGATGCGGGCATCGCGAGCATCCTGACCGGCATATTGCAGCAGATTCCCCTCCCTCTCCCTGGACTCGTCGGACGACCGGCTCCCCTTCACGCGTCGTAGACATCGCAGCAACCCCAAGGTCGAGTCGGCACCAGCGCCCGACATCGCCGATATTCCCGTTGTCGACATCGTTTGCATTAGCCACAGCCACTACACGACCACGCCGACTACAGCGCCATAAAGAAACTCCAGGAATTTCACCCCCAACATCCGCTTCTTCGTCCCGCTGGCAGACAACACAAGCAATGGTTCGCAGCCGAGTGCTGGGTCGTGATGGAGTGACCGGTGGGCTGATTACGGCATTCCAGATTCACCTGCTCGGGTCTCAACAACTGCACCGAGCTCTGCTGGTGAGACGTGCGGGAGCTCGAACTGAGCCTGCCGGATGGAGAGCAGAAGACCACTGTCGGGTTCCTGCCATGCCAGCACACCAGTGGCCGCGGGCTGAAGGATCGCTCCATGACACTGTGGAACAGCTGGAGTGTCGAAAGCGGCGGGAAGAAAGTCTGTTTCGCGGGGTGTCAGAGCGCGCATCGCACTTCTCCGAATCCGGGGAGCCCTTCCGGTGACCGCTGCACGTGATTTGCTGTGATCCACGAATCGTAAAGCATCGTCCGGCGCGAGCCACGAACCAATGGATCCGAGGACCGACGGCTCGCGGGGCCCCTTGCCTCGAGAAACAGCGTCCGCCGAGACGGAGGAGCCTTACAATTATACACTGCATCTGCACTGTCTCCACTGCGTCCGGAGAGACGGCTCCCTGTCGAGATCGGCCGGATCGTGCTGCTTTGCCCTATCGTCTCGTGCCACGAAGCTCCAATCACGGCCGCTATGCCCGACTCCGCCGGGCGCCGCCGGGTTCGCGCTGGCAATCTCCGCGATGAGCGACGGGATCGGTCGCTCGGCCGGTTCGCCCATTGCTGTCAGCCTGCGCATTTGGATGGACCCAGACTGATGCGAGATGTGCGGACAGCGGCACTGGCTACCGTGCCGGCCCAGGAATCCGAGGGAAAGGACGGCCACGCCGCGGAGTACAGCCACCTCCCGGTGTGCCCGGCGTTCAAGCAGATTGGCGAGCTACGAGGCGAATCCGATTTGGGCTTGATGCCAACCGGCGCCTGCGTCCCCCGATGGCGAGTGTCCTCGACGCTCTCGGTGTTTGCGTGCTGTTCGAGTTTCCGCTTTTGTCGCCCGTTCCCCCTTTTCGAGCCGGCGGGCGCGAAACCGGTCGGCACGTTGTTGGCGCTGTGTGGCCGGCTCCCCGAGCCTATCATGTTCTCGCTGCGACGCGACGGCGGCACCACGCAACGGGCTGAGCCGTGGCCACGCCGTCCAGGCGCTGTGCCCGGGCGCCGGTCCGGAGGCTATGCTTCGCGACCCACGCTGCGCACTCCGCATCATGGATGATCACACGCAGACGGCCGTGCTCCGCACCTTCCTTATTCCGCCGCCGCCCTCAGCCGTCGTCGCAGCGCCCGATGATTGGCTGGCCCGGTTGGTCGTCCTGCCGCTTCCAAATGCGATCGCTTGCGCGGCGCTATGCATGCAATTATCGTGTGACTCGACTCGCACACCCCCCCCTTTCTCGGAAGGGTGTGGCAGAAGATTTCGATTCTGACCAATTGCTAATCCGTTTCGCTCTTTTTGTCGCTTTTTTTTTTTCTCTCGTTGTTCCGGTTGCTCCGGGGCGTCTCCGGACACGATCAGGACGAGAGGAATACGGCTAACGGACGCACAGGATCATGAGGTACATCGCCGCCCCCCACATTGGCCACAGCTGAGACGGATGGGCCGCGCGCTGACGGAGAGCGACCGTGAGCAGTCCCGATGCACGCCGATCCGAACGACGCGGTGGACGTTTTCGTCGATACGAAGTGCCAGAAGGCGTTGGAGATGCACCGGGTCGGTCTGCTTACGTTTTGCGCGGTCCGGTTCTGGTCGCGGTGGGGAGGGGTGGGGCGAGCACGAGAGGGGGGTGGGGTGGGCAGTGGAACGGGGGCTGGTTGCATCGCGCCGGCCGGCCGACCGACGACGATCCCGGCTTGGGGGATGCGCGCTGGTGGGGTCGGTCCGGTCCGGCTGGGGAATGCCCGTGGCTGGCTTGGGTGGGAGCCACGGCGCTCTGGGGCTGTTTCCCCCCTCTTCCTCCGCGCGAGACGGGGGGGACGGAGGAATCCGCGTGAAGGGACGGAGGAATCAGCACGGAGGGCCCTGTGTGTCTCCCACACCATCCGCGAACAGCCACCGCCATTGCCAGCGCCGCGCCGGTTTCTCTGCGCACATCCTAAACACCCTGCTTTCGTTTCGCGCGCCCCTCCCCCCTTTGCGAGCTAGATACACCACCTGCCCGGAGCCCTATGCCGAGCAGGGATATCCCCCCCCCCACCGCTTTGCACCGATTCTAGCCCAACAGTTTTTCTTTTCACGGAGCCCGTGTCGTCGGCGTTGGGCAGCTGCAGTCTGGCTCGGTCTTTTCCGTACATACCGCTGCCTCCCTGCCTCCCTCCCTCCCTCCTCGCAGCCCACTCTAGATACGTTTAATCGCCCTGCTCTGGCTGGTCGCTGGTGGAGGGTGGTGTGCGTGGCAGGGAACCTGGCTGCTCACCGGCGAGTCCGTCATGGAGCCTCCGCAGCGGCTGCGGCGCGCGTTGGAGAGTGGGATCGACGAGACTGGTGTGTTTGGCGTGCTGGACAGCGGCGCCAGCAAAGAATTCTAGACGGCGCTCTGCGGAGGAGGACGGACGGCGCAATGTTGTGTGGACGGCATAGATGGGACGGACGCCATAGATAACCAAGCATGGAGCCCGGGCTGATTGTAGAGTACATGAGTGGGCGTTTGATGTGATAACTGGTAGTGGGACACTTTTCTCTCTCTCTCTCTCTCTCTCTTTTCATTCGGATACGAAATGGATTGGATGAGAGTGTACCTATCTTTCCCGTAGATATATTGACATATGTATCCTCTCGAGAGATTCCGTCCTGAACTGGGCAGTAATGAATCTGCATGGCGGGGCCGACGCGTTTTCCGGCCGTGATTGGCGCGGATCATCCGCGGCGATTGCTGGATTGTCCGGAGTACATACATACGACATAGTACATATAAATGTACATATATACATACATACATACATATGTACAGCCAGCCAGCCAGCGCGAAGCTACATAAGCAGGCCGAGATTGGGGTCTCTCTCTCTCTCTTCACTCTCTTTCTCTCTCTTCGTCCGATTCAGTATCTCCACCCCGACGGATGGCGGGGGAATGAGATGAGGCGTGGAGGATTACTGCCCGTCTCGAAAACCAATATACGTGCGCGCACGTAGACTACTTGTATGTATGTATTATATACATACATATATAGGCAGTGCATCTTGGTTATGGGGAAGGGGGCGCGGGAACGGCGGGCGGAGAGCGGGGAGGGGGGGGGATACGGGAAGGCAGGGAGAACTGTGCCCATCAAATGTAAGGAGCGGTATGTAGCACGTGAGAATCCATCTACATATCTACATACATATACATCTTAGCTATCTCTAAATTTAATTATTATTATTTTTTTCCCATTAGTCGTTCTCGTGTCTTTTTTTTTTATTATTATTATTATTATTATTATTATTATTTATTTTCCATGTAGATAATAGATAGATTTCGACCTGCCCATAGCAGGGCCGTCCGTCCGGTCCAGTCCCAGCCCAGCCCAACACGGCAGCCCAGTCCAGCCCTTCACCCCCCCCCCCCCCCCACAATACACACACACACACACTCGTCTCCTGCGTTTGAGGTCTTTTTTTTTTCTTTGGTTTGTTTGCTTGTTTACTTGCTTCTTGTTCCGTTTGAGGTTTGGACTACCTACAACATGCATTAACATACGTTGCATACGTACATATTTATGTAGAGTAAGCAAGTATTTACTTGCCTATTCCGTTTTGTGGGGGGGGGGTTTGTTTTGTTTTTTGTTTTTTGTTTTTTTGTTTTTTGGTTGGGCTGTTTGCCGCGACTGCCGCCGCGACCCAATTTGCTTACTTATGTACGGTGCAGGTTTGACTTTTTTTTCTCTCTTTCTTTCTTTCTTTCTCGAGTAGGTCTCTCTCTCTCTCTCTCTCTCGCCCGCCCGCCCGCTCTCTTGCTTCTCATATATATATATATTCTATGCTTCTGCGTTCGCGGGGGAGACGGGAGATGAGGGGGGGGCCAACGTGATGGGCGGGCATATGGGAAAAAAAATGGGGGGAAAAAAAAATATAATGCATTCTTTGCTTCTTCCCCTTCTTTGGCGGCGGCGCACCATCTTGTGGTCGTGTTTGTGGGGAAGTGCATGAGTCGTCGGGGTCCGTATCTGCCTCTTTTTTTTTTTTTTTTTTCTTTCTTTCTTTCTTTCTTTCTTTTTTTTTTCTCTTCCCCCCCCCCCGTTTTCACGAACATGGGAGGGATACAGCTGAGGGGGATAGATAGGTATGGAGCTAGAGCTCGCGGTGCGGATAGCTATCTGGAGCTCGAGATGCATGCATGCGGCGGGGAGGAGGGAGGGAGGGAGGGAGGGAGCTCGGTGCTGCAGCTCGTCTCGCAGGTATGTACGTAAGCATCTAGTGCACGGCGGAGATAGATAGCTGGGCGAGAGGAGGTTTGTTGTCCCGATGGAGAAGCGGAGCAGAGCGGCCGTCCGGAAAGTATCTACCTATGTATGTAGTTCGCAGATACGCGGATCGGTCCGTCCGTCCGTCCGTCCGTCGCCCGGCGTGCGCCGTGACTAAGTACTTACATAATGTAGCCGCTACGGGCCGGCAGAGTGCCGTGGCGTTGCCGTGATGGGGCCAAAATATACGTATTACATACCCTGATTTTTTTTTGGATTTTTTTTTTATAGATATGACCTTTTATATATATATATATGTATATATATTTCTTTTTCATGTCATTTTTCTTTTTTATTTCTTTTCTAATGCCCATTTTTCTTTTCTTTTCTGCAGGGCACGGCCGCCCGTCGTTGTCGTGGCGTCGGAGAAAAGATGTCGTGACTCTGCCCACACGTAGATATGTATAGTACATACTCTATCCTATATATCTAGCCTAGCCTAGCCTACATAGCACGATTGTTGGGGGCAGGGGGGCAGGGGGGGGGGCAGGGGGGCGGGAAGCATTGATGACGGAGCTGCGAACTCGTATGATACAATTGTATGCGTGGTCGAGCCATCCTTACCGCTGCGCATACTACGAGTTCGCAAGCTGAAACCGTTCATCCTTCCTTCATCTTCATCATCGCCATCGTCATCGTCATCATCTTCATGCCCAGCCCAGGATAGTTAACCCCTAAGTGGGGGAAAGCGTGGACGGACGGTTGGTTGGTTGGTTGGGCGGACGGATAGATGGACGGATGCATAAACCTCCCCCCTCCCCATGGATAGGCGTTAGCCTCGCTGCAGTGCGACGTCGACGAGACGCGAAGGGGGGAGGAAAAAAAAACCAGCTGATCGCGCCTTGTGCCTAGGTATATGATAGATATGTTCTATGTAAGTAGGGCCGAGATGTTCGCGGTTTCGCATATCGTCAGCCCAGCCAGCCCAGCCCAGCCTAGCCAGCCCACTATCTATCTAGATTGATAGATACATCATATCCAGATAGATACTGTATGTACATACGTCCTGCTTGAGCGGCAATCGACACCGGGATCGCTACATACCGCACCGCACACCATCATCCATCATCCATGCAGTCCGTGCCGAACTCTAGCCCCGAGCACGGACTGGACCGGACCGGGGGGGGGGACACGAGGTGGTCGCACGGCAGACCCGTAGATATGTATCATAGATATGTATTCTGCTCGAAAATAGAGGGCCCACGAACCCGACCGGAAAAGTCTCGTGTCATCACCCAACCTCGTCCTCTTCCTCCTCTTCCTCCTCCTCCTCCTCCTCGCCATCGCTCTTGTAACTCTGCGATAGATCTCAGGCATATTAGCAGACCACCCCCTTCAATGTAATGATTAACCTCCGTTTGCACCCCTCTGGTCTCTCGTGTTTTTCTCTCTCCCTGTCTCTCTCCCTGTCTCTCTCCCTGTCTCTCTCTCCGTCTCTCTCCGTCTCTCTCTGGGGTGATGGTGGCGGCGGCAGTCATCGGAGGAAAAAAAATAAAAAGGAGTAGCAGAATAAAAATAGGAACAGGCCTGGGAATGGTGCCCGTCCATCCATCGACTGGATATCGGCGAGGGTTGCACAGCTTAGTTGCGGACGAAGGGGGGGGAGGGGTGGTGGTGGTCATGGTGATGGTGACGGCGATGGTGGGGAGTATGTAATATCAATATACCCGGGTGGAAAGGAGCCAGCGCTCCGTCGGGCCTGCAGAAAGGAGGAGGAGGAGGAGGAGGAGGGAGCGCTGCAAACGGGAAAAAAGCAAAACAGCCGCGCCGTCGCGAAGCATCCGGAGCGCCGCCAACGCGCCGGCGAGGGCGAGGGCGGACATGCGTGCAGAGCCCCGAGGCTGGGACGACGACCTGGAGGGATCCGGTGCGGCGCGTGCCGACGTAGGGTGTGCGCGCTGACGTAAGGGATGCGTGCGGACAATGCGGGGAGCGGGAGGAGGACGCGACCCGACGACCGCACCAGCGCCGGGCCGGGCGCATGGCCTGAGGCATCGCACGCAGAACGCCCACCGCGTCCCCCTCCGTCCGTCCGTCCGTCCGCCCTCGCCCCTCGCCCAGCTGCCCGTCGCGCGTGTTTCACATCCTGTGCAGGATCGGGGCCCACCGCGCACATCGGCCGCACACACATCGCTGGAGGCAGACGGGCGACGATGCTGCGGCGGCAGCGGTCGCCACGGACGCGACGCCACTTGCAAACACCCAGCTCCTCTATAGTACCTGACAGGAGCGACGACCCTGCATCCACCAAATCCCGTGCATGCGCTTGTCGTCACTGTGCCGAGCGGGGCAGTTCGGCGTTCGGCGTTCGGCGCGGCTGGGCTGAGTTGGGCTGGGGCTGGGCTGGCTGCCGCAGACCCCGATCGCGATGGGGTGGGATCGCACGGAAGCCAAGGCGCTCCGCTCCCTCTGCCACGCCGGCGGAAGGCGGATCGAATCGCGCCCGTCTGCGTGTCGCTGCCGGCTCCGCGAATCGCGCCCTCTGCATGCGCATCGCTGCCGGCTGTGCCTGGGGCTGCCCCCCACGCGCCGACCCCCACTCGACCGGTCAGCCGCTCTGCGTCGGCGCATGCCCGCCGGACAGACGGACGGACAGACGGACGGACGGACGGACGGACGGACAGACAGACAGACAGACAGACGGACGGACGGACGGACGGACAGACAGACGGACGGACAGACAGACGGACGGACGGACAGACGGACAGACAGACGGACAGACGGACGGACGGACGGACGGACAGACAGACGGACTCGGCGCGGTGGCTGCTCATCGCGGTTCCTACATCCATACATGGGCATCTACCCCGTAAAGCATAAACCGCAGCGTCTTCATCGCCGCCACTATGGCCGTAGAGTGGCCCGCTAGCCACGGCGACCCCACAGCGCGAGATTGGATGGATGGAGGGATGGATGGAGGGAGGGAGGGAGGGATGGGCGCACAGAGTGGACACGCTCGTTGCTCTGCTTGGTGTTTTGCGGAGAGCATAGCATCACACCGTCATCCGTCCCATCTGCCGAGTCTACCGTCCAGACACCACGGGTGCAGTCCGTACAACACAGCACAGCACAGCACAGCACGGCGGGCACGGCGGAGCAACGCACGATAGAGCAAAATGCATGCGATCGGTATTTCGCTGGCGACCGATGTTTCCAACCCGAGGCGGCGTCGACTGGCGCAGCCGGCTCGATCACATCGGCCACAGGACACACCCCGCACCCACCGCACTTCTCCCGCAGCACACGGCGCCCTCCGAAGCAGGCACTAGGTGCTCGACTCCACTCCGCCCGACGGCGACGGCGACGGCAACGGCGACGGCAACGGCAACGGCAAGGCAACGGACTCGCCAGCTCCAGCGCGCAGGATGAACGGCTGGATGGATGCATTTTCCGGCTTCTGCTCACTGCGGACGCCCCGTGGACATCCCGACGGCGAGACGATTCCCACCGCCATCATGCAGCTAGGAGATGCACGCTTCTTGCAGCCGACGCGACTCGGTGATCACATCGCCCTGCTGCCGTATCTCTACATACATCCATCCATCCTGCATCGTTTATCCGAGGACTCGGCAGCAACTAGTGCGCGCGTGCTACGGGCGCGCAGCCAATGGGATAATCGCGTTGAGAATCTTCGCGGCTTGGAAGCGGCGACCGGAGGCAGGCGGGAGGGGCGCATGACTCGCCGGCAAAGCGAGCAGAGGAGCGCAACCAGACAGAAAGACGGCTCGAGCGCTCTTCGCCTGCTGTTCGCGCCCGGCCGCGAAAACATTCGTTGGCCTCGTGATGGTGGGCTGGCGCTGGCGATGATCGGGACGTGCATATCTACCGGGGAGCGAGGGAGCGCGCTCTCGCGTGCGAGGTCTTAGATACATATGTATGTGGATATTCCGCACAAAGCTCGGACGATAGCGAGCAGCAGTCGCAGCCTCCTGTTGGCCGATATCGAGAGATGATCTCTGGAGCTACCGGGCTCGGGATGCTGGGCGCTGCAGGACGTCATCGCCCCCACGCGCCTGTGGTTGGTGGACGGCGACGGTGATCGCGAAGCGGTTGGGTTTCGTTTGTGCAGTTGCACTCTGTCGGGCGGCCCCATTCGATCCGGGCGTCGAAGCGCACCACGCCCGGCCACCCAGAGGTTTTCACGATCAGGGTGGTTGGCATGGGGCCGTCCGGCGATCGATGGGCACGGTAGATACATAGTTGGGCAATGTTTCCACGCACGAGCCACACCAGCACCAGCCACACCTCCTCCCAATGTTTCCGCTCACGAGCCACAGCCAGGACCGGCCGCATTCGCTCGGCCTCACACCACATTCCCACCCACCACACACACACACTCTCTCTCACTCACACAACAACACACACACAAGAGTTGGCGGTTGGGACGAGGGCCGGTTCGCCTCGCATACGCGTTCTCGCCCTCCGGCCACTCTCACCCTTCTCACACACTCGCCGCGCATTCTCGTCCGGTCTTTCTCTCCTTCTTTCTTTCTTTCTTTTTTCTTGGACGGGACTACGGTGGTGCGCAGCTATTCTCGCTCGAGAGGAGAAGCCCGGGAAGGAAATCCAAGGAACGGACGGAGAGGGAAGGAAGAAAGAAAAAAAAAGGGTCTATAAAACCCCGCCCCCGCACTTCGTGACAGGGGGTGTTGTTGTTGGTCGTGGTGGTGGTGGTGGGGGAAGTTCGGGGTGGTTGACGACGCCTCAGCGAGCGACGACGTCCGCGGGACTGCCTGGCTGGCCGCGACTTCGATCGACAAGGGAAAAAAAAAGGGTCTTCACAATTGTTTATCGTCGTCGGCTGTTCACCCCCGCCCGGCCGCGGGAACGGATCATGGGGGGTTGGGGGGGGGGGTGAGATTTCTCGAGATCCAGATGGGAAATCTCGATGCCGGGACGTTCTGTGCTGTAGATGGCTCGGGGGGCGCGGTATGTATGTATCATATGTGTGGATGTCTGGTCGAGGGGAGGGGGGACCGCATCGGCATCAGCAGCGCGTGGGAACGAGTTGTCGCGTCGCAGTCGCCCTCTCCTCTCCTCTCCTCTCCCTCCACTCCCGCCGTCCCACTGCCTAACCCACTCCAACCTGAGGTCAGCCTGCAGAACAATAGTGCAGCAAGACCTGTGCCTGTCGTTCGGCGCACTTACAGATGTCGTGCCTCAGCAGAGTGGCTTCCGGCACGCCCTGTCGTCGGCGCGAGTCCGCACCTGCACAGGAACACACTCAACATCGGTACGTACGGTCCCCCGCGGTGACAGGCCCGCCCCCAACAACAATAATAATAGCGCACTGTGCGTTCGCTGCGTGCCCCGAGCTTGTGGCTCCGCCGTCCAGAAGAAGAAGAATAGAGCAAACGTATGTATGATATCTAGAGCACATACCCATGTGTGGCCGGCGCTGGGCAGCCGGATGGATCGAGGAGAAGCCGCTTTTGCGGGGGGAAGGGCGGTTGATTAGATGTGGTGGCGGGGAGCGATGTCGATGGCCTCTCATCACGAGCTGCCCCGGAAACGGGCGCACTACAATATACATATATTGGGCCATATGATGGACGTCGGTTTATCCGCCGCAGCATATGTGGCCGTATGCAGTGCTCTGGATATCCATCTATCCATCCGTCTCTTCGATTCGAGAATATGCCTCCCCCTCTCTGGTTGGCCGGGCTCGATGGCCGAGCGCTTCGATTTATGCAGCGTTTCGGCGCGCGAGGAAGTCATATCTGTGTACATATATGTATGTATGCGCTCTCTGCACGACGGGGGGATCCTTTTTTTTTTTTTTCTTCGTCGTGTTCTCTTTTTTCTCGTTCTTTTTTTTCTCGCCCCTTCTTTTTTTCTCTCGATTCCCCTTTTCTTTTTTCTTTTTTTGGTTCACTCTTTTTTTTCTTCTTTCTCGCGAATGCTCTGGTCGGGTCGCTGCGGATGGGCGGCCGGCCGGACACAAGCCGTGAAAGCTTTTGCTCCCCTCCCCCCCCTCCTAAACCGGAAGGGGTTGGGGGTGTTTCACGGCAACCTCAAAGAGGAAAAAAAAAAGGATTAATCTCGAGAGCAGTCTTTCTCTTTTCTTCTTTTTCCGACTGTTGATCAACAAAGTGGTCAGCTTCTGGGGAGAGCTAGACGCTGCAGTAGATGGCGGCGCTGTAGGCACCGCATCGAGTAGAGTGCTGGTAGAGTGTGTACATAGTGTCCGGCGTAGAGCGAATCGCAGGCTTGCTGCAAAGAACTCGTGGAAGTACCCGTGCAGCGATCGGTGGTGGTCAGGGTACATACATACAAGGAGCATCCGCTGCCGCGGGTCATCTCCTATCTATGTGTGTATGTACTCGTAACCCGACTGTCCGCCATGCTCGTCGCGTTTGTTCCCCCTTTGCTTGCGCTCTCTCTCTCTCTCTCTCTCTCGGTCCGGGATGACCGCGGGCACACATGTTCAACCTCCAACGCGGATGGCCGGCCCCTTCAATCTCGTGCTGACAGGAGTCCAAATCCGCAACGGCCGTCGAGCGGCGCAGATCGGCCGTCGTCCGGATACACCGTGGAACAGCAGCATGATCGTCGTCGTCGTCGTCGTCGCGGCTGTATCAGCTGCCCCGGTCTTCCCGCAAGCACCACCTGTGGTTGTGTGCTCCGTTGCTCGTGTCTCGGGCGGTTAATTGCTTCCTCTCGGGAACCAGGAGGAGCCATGTTCACGAGATGTCTGGCTTGGCACAGCCACCACGAGCCATGGCACACCCCTTGGAGAATGGCGCCCTTATTTATTGGCCGACAAGAGAGAACGGAAGAAAAAGAAACCCTCCCTCCCCACCCCCCCAAAAAAAAGAAAGAAAAGAAAGAAAAAAAACAACCCGTCCGCCGAAAGGGGGGGGGGGGGGGGGGGGGGGGTAGAAAATAAAAAATTTTTTTTTTTATTATTAAAAATTGTTTGTGGAGTTAAAAAAAAAAAATAAAAAAAAATAAAAAAAAAAA
>Ga0307508_10004270_pt1 | contig 14025 bp, 13 predicted proteins | sample 9_EM_MG_FD_203089 | JGI IMG/M metagenome (GOLD analysis project Ga0307508, IMG submission 203089) | Populus trichocarpa ectomycorrhiza microbial communities from riparian zone in the Pacific Northwest, United States - 9_EM | ecosystem: Host-associated > Plants > Roots > Unclassified | place... | reverse complement strand
GCGCAGCGTGCCGGCCGACGGCGCGGTGGCCGGCACCGGCAGCGAGATGGTCTCGGTGAAGCGCAGCGGCGACGGCCCGTCGAGCAGGAAGTCGAAGCTCGCCACGCCGGTCGAGGGATCGAAGGCATACGAAGGGAACCGCATGACCTCGAACTGCGAATGCACCCGCTGACTCCCGTCGTCGTGTCAGCGAGCCATACTAATGCGACTCAGACATTGGGAGCAGATGTGCGCCTGGCAGACCTCGTCGATTGTTCCGTCGCCGTGTGGGGGAGCGGCCGCGCGGCCCGTGCCGCGGTGACGGCGATCGCGGCCCACACCCCGTCCCGGCTGCTCGCGGTCGACGACACGGCGCACTTCCTCGACGTGTCGTGGGAGGGCGAGGTGGCCGCCCTCGCGCCACTGGCCGGCGGCGAGCACGCGTTCGGCGCGCTGGTGTCGGCCGACGTCGTGGTGCGCTCGCCGGACGTGCCCCGCGACCACCCGTGGCTCGCCGAGCTGCGCGCCCGCCGGATCCGGGTGACCAGCGGCGGCGCGCTCTGGATGGCCGGGAACGCCCCGCGCACGGTCGGGGTCACCGGTGGGAAGCGGGCGAGCGAGACGGCCGCGCTGATCGGTCACCTGCTGACCGCGGTCGGCCGGCCCAACGTGGTCGGCGCTCCCGGCGTACCGCTGCTGGATCTTGCCGAATCTGATCTTTATGTCCTGGAGCTCTCCGGCGAGGAGTCCGCCGACCTGGCGGACGCGCCGCGGGTCGCCGTGCTCGCGTCGCTGTCCCCGGAGCACCCCGGCGAGCTGGCGTTCCTGGCTCGCGGGCCCGAGCTGATCGTGGTGAACGGCGCGGACCCGGCGCTGCTGGCCGAGATCAAGGATGTCCGGGACGCGTCCGGCTGGGCGCCGATCGTGGTCGGCACCGCCGACTCCCGGTTCCGGATCGGATCCGACGCGGCGGTGTACGCGAGCGACACCCGGCTGTTCCCCCGCGAGACCTTCGCGCGGCCCGGCGAACACGATGGCGAGCATCTATGTGTCGCCCTGGCGGTGCTGGACGGCATGGGGGTGGACGTCGTGGACGTGCGCTCCGTACTCGAGAAAGCGGTTGCCACCTTCCCCGCCGAGTAGTTCCGGCGGGTTTCGCCCTTTTCATCGCATCCCCCGTTCGGTTTGACCGAATGGGCCGATCGTGGTGCCCGGCTGTCCGTTCGGCCAGGATGACAAATGGGTCTTTACCGGCACTTGTGGCGGCGCTCGCGTCGTAAGGGTTATTTACGGATTGACACCCGTCAAACGCCCCGCGCGGCACCCGCCGACATCGCCGCCGGTCAGGTAACGGTTTGAAAACTTCACCCACGGTCTTGACAGGAAGGGGTCTTTAGTAAGAACTTTTACCGCGACAGTTAACACTCCTTCCTGAAAGGGTGGCCCATGGTCGAGCCAGAGGTGGACCGCACCGCATCGACGGTTGCCGTCGATACGCCGGTGCGCGAGCCCGCCCTGGGCACGATCGACGCCTCGGCCGGAGTGCTCATCCGGATCCGCACGCTGCTGCCCGAATTCACCGGCGCGCTGCAACGGGTCGCGGAGCAGGTGCTGACCGACCCGGCCGCCGCCTCGCGGGCCACCATCGTCGAGCTCGCCGAGCGCAGCGGCACCTCGCCCGCCACGGTCACCCGGTTCTGCCGGGCCCTGGGCTTCGACGGCTACGCGGATCTGCGCCTCGGCATCGCGGCGGAGACCGGCCGGGCCCGCTCGGCCGGCTGGAGCGTCGACATCGGCCGGGAGATCCAGCCCGGCGACTCGCTCGATCGCGTGCTCGGGCACATCATGGCCGCCTGCACCCAGGCCATGCACGACACCGCGGCGCTGCTCGACCTGGCCGAGGTGGAGCGCGCGGCCGCCGCCATCGCCGCCGCGCCGCGGGTCAACATCTTCGGGGTCAGCGGCAGCGCGCTGGTCGGCGAGGAGATGCAGTTCAGCCTGCACCGCATCGGGGTGGCCGCCTGGGCCTGGACCGACGTGCACAACGGGCTGGCCAGCGCCGCACTGTCGCGGCCCGGCGACGTCGCGCTCGGCATTTCGCACAGCGGCGAGACGGGCGAGACGATCGAGTTGCTGGCCGAGGCCAACAGCCGCGGCGCGACGACGATCGCGCTGACCAGCTTTCGCCGGTCGCCGCTGGCCGAACTGGCCGACATCGTGCTGCACACCGCCGCCCAGGCCACGACCTTCCGGCCGGACGCACTCTCGGCCCGGCACCCGCAACTGGTCGTCCTCGACTTGCTTTACGTCGCCGTCGCGCAGCGAACCCACGAACGTTCGCATGCCGCGTTCCAGCGCACCGCCCAAGCCGTCCACGGGCATAAAGCTGCTCAGGACGGGAGTCCCGGATGAACTGGCGTACCGATTCCGCCGTCCTTGCGGCGGCGCACCACCTGAAGCACCACCACCCCCAAAGTGAAGAAATCTTTTCAAGGAGGAAAGCGTGAAGCGCAGAATCGCGGTTGCCGCGGCGCTTGCCGCTACGCTGCTCGGTGCCGCAGCTTGTGGCGGTTCGAGCGACAGCGACGACGTCACCACCAGCGCGTCGGGCGCGGTCAACGGGGCCGGCAAGACCGTCAAGATCTGGCTGATGGTCGACGCGCAGTCGTCCTGGCAGAACGTGGTCGACGACGCCAACAAGCGGTTCACCGCCGCCACCGGCGCCCAGGTGAACGTCGAGTACCAGCAGTGGGCCAACCACCTCACCAAGCTGGACGCGACCCTGGCCGGCAGCGACGTGCCCGACGTGGTCGAGCTCGGCAACACCGAGTTCTCCAAGTACGTGTTCAACGGCGGCTTCAGCGCCCTGAACAAGACCGACTTCGAGAACTCGGACACCTGGCTGACCGGCCTCTCCGGCGCCTGCGAGCTCGACGGCAAGACCTACTGCGTGCCCTACTACGCCGGTGCCCGGGTCATGATCTACCGCACCGACCTGTTCAAGAAGGCCGGCATCGCGGCGGCCCCGACGACGTACGCGGACTTCCTGGCCGACGCCGAGAAGCTGGCCGCCAGCAACAAGAGCGACGCGAAGTTCGGCCCGGTCTACATGCCGACCAACTGGTACGCCGCGATGAGCTGGGTCAAGGCGACCGGCGGCGAGATCGCCACCAAGACCGGTGACAAGTGGGCCGGCCAGCTCGAGCAGCCCGCCGCGATCCAGGGCCTGCAGCGCTGGGTCGACCTGGTCAAGAAGTACTCCAAGGCCGACCCGTCCAAGGACGAGAACGACCAGGCGGCGATCTTCTCGCAGGGCGAGGCCGCGATCTTCTACGGCAACACCTGGGAGAAGGGTGCCGCCGAGCAGACCAAGAAGGACCCCAACGACCCGAACTCCAAGCTGGTCAACACGAAGGTGTTCGGCAAGCTGGCCACCGCCCCGATGCCCGAGACCCCGTCGTTCCTGGGCGGATCGAACCTCGGCGTGACCGAGAAGAGCCAGAACAAGGCGCTGGCCGCGCAGTGGATCAAGTACTTCACCGACAGCACCTCGATGCAGGGCCTGATCGAGAAGGGCGTCCTGCCCAACTCGACCGCGCTGCTCGACAAGGCCGCCGCGCAGAAGGGCAGCGAGGCCGCCGCGGCCGCCGCGAAGTCCAGCTGGTTCACCCCGAACGCCGACAAGTGGGCCGACGTGGAGAAGGCGACCGTGATGCAGCAGATGCTGCGCGACATCCTCACCGGCAAGAAGTCGATCCAGGACGCCGCCGCCTGGGCCGACGGACAGATCAACACCATCCTGAACGGAAGCTGACGCCGCGGCGCCGCCCGCCCGGTCCCGGGCGGGCGGCGCCGCCCGGCCCGACCGGCACCTCCTGGAGAGGACAGAGGGATGCACGCCGTCGACTCACCGACGACACCAAAGTCTCCGGCGCCGCCCGGCGGCGTCACACCGCACCGCGCCGGCCGTCGTCCGGGCCGGCCGCGCCGCCGCTTGGGTGACCAGCGCACCCCGTGGCTGCTGTCCCTGCCCGCCCTCGCGGTCCTGGTGGGCCTGCTGGGCTACCCGCTCTACCGCATGGTCGTGCTGTCCTTCCAGAACATGCGGCTGCGCGAGCTGCTCACCGGGCGTACGCCGCCGTGGGTGGGTTTCGACCAGTACACCAAGGTGCTGACCGACCCGGTCTTCTGGACGGTCGTGCGCCGTACGGTCGTCTTCACTGTCGTCTCGGTCCTCATCTCGGTGCTGCTCGGGCTGGCCATCGCGCTGCTCATGCGCCGGGTGCACCGCCGGGTCCGGCTCTTCATGATCATCGCGATGATGTTCGTCTGGGCGCTGCCCCAACTGGTCGCCGCGCAGATCTTCAAGTGGATGACCGACGCCGACTTCGGGGTGGTCAACTACCTGATCGACAAGCTGCCCTTCGTCGAGTTCAAGAACCACAGCTGGTTCCTGAGCCCGACCCAGGGCTGGATCGTGATCACCGCGCTGGTGGTCTGGGCCGGCGTGCCGTTCCTCGCGATCACGCTCAACGCCGGCCTGACCCAGGTGCCCAAGGAACTGCTCGAGGCGGCCACGGTCGACGGCGCCGGCCCGTGGCAGGCGCTGCGCAGCATCACCCTGCCGATCCTGCGGCCGCTGATCGTCATCGTCACGACGCTGTCGGTGATCTGGAACTTCGGCCTGTTCACCCAGCCCTGGGTGCTGCGCGACAGCAAGGTCGAGGCGGAGTACCAGACCCTGGCCACCTACTCGTTCACGCAGGCCTTCGGCCGCTCGAACTACAGCCTCGGCTCGGCGATCTCGGTGGTCACCGTGCTGCTGATGCTCGGCGTGATGGCGTTCTACATCCGGCAGATGTTCAAGATCGGAGAGGTGGACTGATGGTCGCCACCGCAACCCGCCCGGGCCGGGCCTTCGCGCGCAAGCGCAAGCAGGCACCCGACGCCGAGGGCACAGTCACCGTCGGGCGCAGCAAGAGCGCGACGTTCTTCGCCAACCTCGCCGGCATCGTCTTCTCGATCATCATGCTCTTCCCGGTCTACTGGGTGATCAACACGTCGTTCAAGCCGGGCCCCGAGGTGCTGCAGTTCACGCCCTCGTTCCTGCCCGAGCACCCGACCCTGGACAACTTCATCTCGGCGTTCAAGGCGCCGCTGTTCCTGCAGGACATGCTGAACGGCCTGATCGTCACCGTGCTGGCGGTGCTGGGCGCCCTGGTGGTCGGCTTCATGGCCGCGCTCGCCATCGCCCGGTTCCAGTTCTACGGCCGCAAGGCGATCATCCTGATCGTGCTGGCGGTTCAGCTGGTGCCGTTCCTCGCGCTGCTCATCCCGCTGTTCCTGATGCTGCAAAAGGCTGATTTGACGGACAGCTTGATCGGTGTGAGCATCACGTACTTGGTCCTACTTCTGCCCTACACCGTCTGGACGCTGCGCGGCTTCATCGCCGGCATCCCACGCGAGCTCGACGAGGCCGCACTCATCGACGGGTGCAGCCGATTCCAGGTGTTCTGGCGGATCATCCTGCCGCTGACCGGCCCCGGCCTGGTGGCGACCTCGGTGTACGGGTTCATCCAGGCCTGGAACGAATTCATCATCATCAACACCCTGAACAGCCCCGAGAAGCAGAACCTGATGGCCTGGTTGCTGCAGAACCAGACGAACCGCGGCACCGCCTGGGGTCCGCTCATGGCCGGCGCGATCATCACCTCGCTGCCGGTGGTGATCTTCTTCCTCGCCATTCAACGCAACATCGCAGCCGGCTTGACGGCCGGCGCAGTCAAGGGCTGATCCGAGCCCGCACCGTTCCGTTCTGCCCCCGAGCAGGAAAGCACTTCGAGGAGAACCTGATGTCCGAGATATTTGCCAAGCCCGAGCTTGACCGCCGTACGCTGCTGCGCCGCGCCGCCGCAGTAGGCCTGCTCGCGACCCCCGCCGTCGGCATGCTGAGCGCGTGCGTCGGCAGCTCCGAGGACACCCAGAAGCAGTCCGAGGGCACCGTGTCCGCCACGAACCCGCTGGGCATCGACACCAAGGCGCCCGTGGAGATCATCATCTTCAACGGCGGCCTCGGCACCAAGTACGCGACCGACGTCGACACCCCGCTGTACAACAAGTCCTGGCCCGACTCGAAGATCACGTACTCGGCGACCGAGGAGATCTCCACGGTGGTGCAGCCGCGGATCAACGCCGGCTCGCCGCCCGACATGATCAACAACTCGGGCTCGAAGCTGATGGACATGGGCGCGCTCGTGGCGGCCGGCCAGGCCCAGGACCTGACCGACCTGTTCGCGGCCCCGTCGCTGGACATCGCCGGCAAGACGGTCAAGGACACCCTCGTCCCCGGCACCATCGAGCAGGGCACGTTCAACGGCAAGCCGTACGCGCTGAACTACGCGTACACGGTCTTCGGCCTTTGGTACAACGCGAAGCTCTGGGCCAAGAACGGCTGGACCCCGCCGAAGACCTGGGCCGAGTTCACCGCCCTGTGCGACAAGATCAAGGCCGCGGGCATCACGCCGTACGGGTACGCGGGCGCCAACGCGTCCTACTACCAGTACACGGTGATCCTGACCAGCGCCGCCAAGATCGGCGGGCCGGACGTACTGAAGAACATCGACAACCTCGTCGACGGCGCCTGGACGACCGACGCCGTCAAGCAGGCCGCCGCGGCGTGGGCCGAGATCGGCGCGAAGTACTCGAACAAGTCGTTCCTCGGCAACCGGCACACCGAGGTCCAGCTGCAGCAGGACCAGGACAAGGTGGCCATCTACCCGTCCGGCTCCTGGCTGGAGAACGAGCAGGCCGCCGACACCCCGGGGACCTTCGAGTACGCCGTCATGCCGGTCCCGAGCGTCACCACCGCCGACAAGCTCCCGCAGACCGGGATCTACTCCGCGGCCGGTGAGATCTACTTCGCCGCCGCCAAGGGCAAGAACCCGCGTGGCGGCATGGAGTACCTGCGGACGATGCTGTCCAAGGAGGCCGCGATCGGCTTCACCAAGCTCACCAAGACGCTGACCGTCGTGCAGGGCGCCACCGATGGCCTGACCATCTCGCCCGGCCTGACGAGCGGCAACGAGATGCTCAAGGCGGCCGGCAGCGACGTCTTCAGCTTCCGGTTCGACACGTGGTACAAGAAGCTCGACGACGAGGCGCGCGCCGCCACCAACGAGCTGATGTTCCAGGGCGGGACCGCCGAGAAGTTCTGCTCCCGGATGCAGAAGGTCGCCGACGCCGTCAAGGCGGACTCGTCGATCCAGAAGTTCACCCGCTGACCGGTTTCCCGGCTCGGCATTGCACAGCTTTTTTGTACGGCACTACGGAGGCGCCATGCGGCACGGCAAGTATCCCTTCATCATCGGTTTCCTTGTCGTGCCGGTGGCTCTCTACGTCACGTTCGTGGTCGCGGCGTACCTCCAGACGTTCCAGCTGTCGCTGACCAGCTGGTCCGGGCTGGGCCCGATCCGCTACATCGGCTTCGACAACTTCGAGAAGCTGTTCCACGACAGCCTGTTCTGGAAGTCGCTGCGGCACAACATCATCCTGCTGATCGCGTTGCCGATCGTCACGATCGCGATCGCCCTGGTCTTCGCGTTCCTGCTGAACGTCGGCGGCGGCGCGAAGGGCGGCACCCAGCGCGGCGTCTGGGGCTCGAAGTTCTACCGGGTCATCTTCTTCTTCCCGCAGTTGCTGGCGCTGGCCATCGTCGCGGTGATCTTCAACCGGGTCTTCGCGTCGGACAAGAGCGGCCTGATCAACGGCCTGTTGCCCGGCGACCCGGTGCTCTGGCTCGCCGACAAACGCTTCGCACTGGCCTGCATCCTGGCGGTGCTGGTCTGGCAGGCCATCGGCTTCTACGTGGTGCTGTTCTCGGCCGGCATGGGCTCGATCGCCAACGAGATCTACGAAGCGGCCGCGCTGGACGGGGCCACCCGCGTCACGCTGTTCTTCCGGATCACCGTCCCGCTGCTCTGGAACACGATCCAGGTCGCCTGGGTCTACCTCGGCATCGCCGCGTTCGACGCGTTCGCGCTGGTCAACATCATGTCGGTGGACCGGGGCGGGCCCGACGGGGCGACCTCGGTGATCAGCCTGATGATCTATCGCAACGCGTTCGACTATTCCCAGGCGGGCTATGCGTCCGCGCTCGGCGTGGTGTTGTTCTTCCTGACCCTGACCTTCGCGGCGCTGACCCTGCGGGTCACCCGTCGTGACGCGATCGAAAGCTGAGCCGCGAGCGATGACCACCATGACGAGCACCGACGCCCCGGCCGCGGGATCCGGCACCTCGGCGGGCAAGGCGCCGAGCCCCAGGCGCGAGATCGGCGTGCTGAACGGTTTCGCGCACATCGCCCTCGTCCTCTGGGCGCTGGCCACGGCCGGCCCGCTGATCTGGGTGATCCTGGCGTCGTTCAAGAGCAACACCGAGATCTTCCTGGGTCAGCCGTTCGCGCTGCCGCAGCATTTCTCGTTCGAGACGTACGCCAACGCGTGGAGCCAGGCGCACGTCGGCCGGTACTTCCTGAACAGCGTCTTCGTGGTCGCGCTGAGCACGGCGGGCACCATGCTGTTCGGCTCGATGGCGGCGTACGTGCTGGCCCGCTACCGGTTCTTCGGCAACCGGTTCATCTACTACATGTTCGTGTCCGGGCTGGCGTTCCCGACGTTCATGGCCCTGGTGCCGTTGTTCTTCATCCTCAAGGGCTTCGGCCTGATCAACACGTTCACCGGGCTGATCCTGGTGTACATCGCCTACTCGCTGCCGTTCACGGTGTTCTTCCTGGCGGCGTTCTTCAAGACGCTGCCGATGGAGATCGAGGAAGCGGCGACGGTGGACGGCGCCTCGCACACCCGGAAGTTCTTCCAGATCATGGTGCCGATGGCCCGCTCCGGCCTGGTCAGCATCACGATCTTCAACATCGTCGGGCAATGGAACCAGTACCTGCTGCCGGTAGCGATCATGCAGGGCGCGGGCGCGGACTCGAAATGGGTGCTGACCCAGGGCATCGCCAGCATCAGCGTGTCGGCCGGCTACCACGCGGAATGGTCGACACTGTTCGCGGCCCTGACCCTGGCAATCCTCCCGATGATCGTGGTGTACGCGATCTTCCAACGCCAGATCCAATCCGGCCTGACCGCCGGCGCGGTCAAGTAACGGCCAACCCCTCCATCAGCGCAGGTAGGCCGCCAGGTCGATGTTCTGGTCGCGGAGTGCGGTGGTGATCAAGGCGGCTATCTGGCGGGCGCCCTCGGTCTCGAAGTGGGTGTGGTCGTTGCAGAAGAACGCGCCGACCGCGCCCGCCGTGTAGTCGCCGTTGTTCGGGCACAGCTTCAGCGTGTTGTACAAGGCGACGCTTCGCTTGTGCAGGTCGATCATCGGCACGCCGTTGGCCGTCGCGGCGTTCTGGGTCTCGGTGAGGAAGCCTCGGTTGCCGACCGCCGTGCTGCCGCTGCAAGTGATCGCCGCGACCGGGGTCACGAGGATCGGCTTGGCCCCGCGGGCCTTGGCGGCCTGGGCCATCACGCCGAGCAGCTCCTGGTAGCGGGCCGTGCCGACGTGCCGGGGGCAGGCCGAGTCGCCGTCGTTGATGCCGAACTGGACGAACAGATAGTCGCCGGCCTGCATCCCGGTGGTCGCGTCCAGCATCGCCGTCCACCGCGTGCTGTAGGTGGTCGGGCTGACGATGCACTCGCCCGCGGAGTTCTTGGTGCCGGTGACGTTGCCCTCGTACAGCCAGGTCTGGATGCTGCGGCCGCCGACCGCGCTGTTCTGCACAGTGACGTCGGTGGTGAAGTACGGGGCGAACTGGCTGCCCCAGCCGACCGGGCAGGTGCCCTGGGGGTTCATCATGGTCGAGTCGCCGGCCATCCAGATCTTGACCTTCTTGGCCGCCGGGGTCGCCGTCGGCGGCGTGCTCGGGCTGGCGCACGGCGACGGCGCGCCGGTGCACGTGGTGCCGTTGAACGTGAACGACGCCGGCACCGGGTTGCTGCCGGTGTGGCTGCCGTTGAAGCCGAAGCTGACGGAGGCGCCGGCCGCCACCGCGCTGTTGTAGCTCAGGCCGGCGGCGGTCACCGCGGTTCCGGCCACCGTGACCGTGGCATTCCACGCCTGGGTGATGCCCTGGCCGGCGGCGAGCGACCAGCCGAGCGTCCACCCGCTCACCGCGTCGCCGAGGTTGGTGACGGTGACGTCGGCTCCGAATCCGGTGGCCCACTCGCTGGTGATCTTGTAGTCGACGCGGCACGCGGGTGCCACGGCCGCCTGGGCGGTGGCGATGCCCAGACCGCCGGCGGGCACGGCGAGGAACGCGGCGATCAGCAGGGCGAGGCGTCGTCGTTTCATGGGGTGCTCCTGGTTGCCGTGCAGACGCTGCCGTTGAGGGCGAAGTCGGCGCTGTCGGTGATGAGCCCGAAGCTGGTGGAGCCGCCCGCGGGGAGTTGACCGTTCCACGCGACGTTGCCGGCCGTGACGCTCGCTCCGGACTGGGCGATGGTCGCGTTCCAGACCTGGGTGATCTTCTGGTTGGCGGGCAGCGTCCAGCTCAGCGTCCACGCGGTGACCGCCGCCGAGCCGTTGCGGATGGTGACGTCGAACTGGGCGCCGCCGGTCCATTCGCTGCTCTTGACGTAACTGGCCGCACAAGCCGACGTGGACGGCGCGGGGCTGGTGGCGATCTTCGAGGCGATGATCGGCGCGAGCTTCGCGGCGATCGCCCGGTGTCCGATGTCGTTGGGGTGCACGCTGTCGCTCAGCCCGTCGGCGGGCAGCCAGCCGTCCGTCGGTACGAAAAAGGTGTTGCTGTCGCCGACGGCGTTGACCGCGGCCTGGGTCTGTGTGGCGTACCGCTTGGTGAAGGTCTGCAGCGCCAGGATGGCGGCCCGCGGGTATTTGGCGCGGATGTCGCGCAGCAGTTGGGTGTAGACGGTCTGGAAGGTGGTGCTGCTGACGCCGTGCCCGACGTCGTTGGTGCCCAGGTTGATCACGACGGCGTCGGCCTGGTACCGGGAGAAGTCCCACAGCGGCGAGCCGGCGGCGGTGTTGTTGCGCAGAAACCGGTCGGCCATGCCGGTGCAGCCGTCGGCGGCGCTGACCAGGCAGGCCCCGCCCTCGGCGATCTGGGTGTGCGCGGCGCCGAGTTGTTCGCCGGTCAGCCATCCGTACGCGGTGAGCGCGTTCTTCGTCGAGGTGGTGCCGACGGTGATCGAGTCGCCGATGAACTCGAGCAGCTTCGCCGGCCGGGCCGCGGCGATCGTGGCGGCACCGCTGTCGAGGGTCAGGCCCTGGAAGACGGCGTCGCCGTGGTACGACCCGGCGACCACCCGGTAGGACACTCGCAGGGTGTGGTTGCCGGCGCGCAGCGGAGTCGGGGTGAGGCTCACCGTGCCGCTCACGTTCTGCAGATAGACGTCGGTGCCGCCGTCGATGCTGTAGTAGAGGTCGATGGCGGCGCGCTGTTTCAGCGCGACCCGGGTGCCGGTGAAGCCGGTGACGAAGTAGGCGCCGGCGAAGTGCGGCACGACGGCGGCGGGGTTGGCGGTGTCCCAGCGCCCGTAGAAGGCGATGTTGGGGTCGCTCGGCGAGCCGTCGCCGGCCGCCGCCTGGGCGCTCGGGGCGAACAGCCAGCCGGCCAGGCCCAGCAGCAGGGCCGCGGCGGAGATCACGAATGCCTTCGGGCGCCGTCGCACGGGCACCCTCCTCACCAGAGATGGGAGCGCTCCCAGAATGGGGCAGACATATAGTCACCCATCGATTCGATGGTTGTCAACCAGCTCGGAAGGCGGCGGATTGATGAACCGGACGTGGATCGTCCGGAACTGGCTCTAGCGTGTTGGTCATGACCGAGTTCCGAGAGCAGGACCTCACCGGGGCGCGCTTCGAGCGGGTGAGCCTCCGGGACGCCACCTTCACCCGGGTGTACCTCAACAACGCCCGCATGCGCGCGGTCGACCTCAGCGGGGCGCAGCTGCGCGGCGTGATGTTCAACGAGAGCCGGCTGCGCGGCGTCGAACTGGTCGACGTCGAGATCAGCGGCGAGTTGCGGAACGTCATCGTGAACGGCGTCGACATCGCACCGCTGGTGGAGGCCGAACTGGACCGCCGCAGCCCCGACCGGGTGAAGATGCGAGCCGAAGACCCCGACGGATTCCGTACGGCCTGGGCGATCCTCGAGCGGCTCTGGGCGGACACCGTCGAGCGGGCCGAGACGCTCCCCGAGGCGGCGCTGCACCGCAACGTCGACGACGAGTGGTCCTTCATCCAGACCCTGCGCCACCTCAACTTCGCCGGCGCCGCCTGGGTGGGCCGGATGGTCCTCGGCAACGCCCGGCCGTGGCACCCGTTGGACCTGCCGTGGGACGAGGCGCCCGGGTGGGACGGCATCCCGTGGGACCGCGAGGCGCGGCCCTCGCTCGCCGAGGTGCTCACGGTCCGCCGCGAACGCCAGGCGATGGTCCGCCACGTCCTGGAGTCGCTCACCGGCGAGCAACTCGCCGCCGAGGTGACCCGCGCCGAGCCCGGCTGGCCCCAGGCGGAGAACTTCCCCGTCAAGGAATGTCTCCGCATCGTGCTCAACGAGGAATGGGAACACCGCGGCTATGCCGAGCGTGATCTGACCGTACTGGAGAAGGAGAACTGATCGTGGACATCTTGCTCATCGCCGGCCTTTGGCTCGACGGGTCCGCCTGGGACGAGGTCGTGCCCGCGCTCGCCGCGCTCGGCCACCGCCCCGTGCCCCTGACCCTGCCGGGCCAGGGCGACGGAACCGCGTCCGCCACGCTCGACGATCAGGTGGCGGCGGTGGTGGCCGCCGTGGACTCGGCGGCCGGAAGGCCCCTGGTGGTGGGGCATTCCGCCGCCTGCACCCTGGCCTGGCTGGCCGCCGACGCGCGGCCGGAGAAGGTGGCCAAGGTCGCGCTCATCGGCGGCTTCCCGACCACGGACGGCAAGCCGTACGCGGACTTCTTCGAGTCGACGGACGGCGTCATGCCCTTCCCCGGCTGGGGCCCGTTCGAGGGGCCGGACTCCGCCGACCTCGACGAGCAGGCCAGGCGGCGGTTCGAAGCCGCGGCGATCCCCGTCCCCGACGCGGTGACCAAGGGCGTGGTGCGGCTGACGGACGAGCGCCGGTTCGACGTACCGATCGTGCTGGTCTGCCCTGAATTCACCCCCGCCGAGGCGCAGGAGTGGATCGCCGCCGGGGACGTGCCCGAGCTGGCCAAGGCCAAGCACCTCGACTTCGTCGACATCGACTCGGGCCACTGGCCGATGGTCAGCCAGCCGGTGGAGCTCGCCCGGCTGCTGGCCGCGGCAGCCGTCGCGGAGTGAACATGTCGCACACGGTCCGGCCCCTCGACGCCGCCACCTGGGCCGCCTTCGCGGAGCTGGTCGAGCGCAACAACGGGATCTTCGGCGGGTGCTGGTGCATCGGTTTCCACCTGGACCGCGGCGAGCGGGTGAGCAGCCCCCGCGCGGCCAAGGAGGATCGGGTCCGGACGGGGCGCGCGCATGCCGCACTGGTCTTCGATGCCGACGGCGCCGCCCAGGGCTGGTGCCAATACGGCAGCCCCGAGGAGCTTCCGGGCATCAAACACCGGCGCGAGTACGAGAAGGACGCGCCGCCGCCGCCCGACTGGCGGATCACCTGCTTCTGGGTCGACAAGAAACATCGCGGGCAGGGGATCGCCCGGGCGGCGCTGGAGGGCGCGCTCGAGCAGATCGCCCTGGCCGGCGGCGGCCTGGTCGAGGCCATCTCCGAGGCGACGACCGGCCGCGAGGCGCCCGGCCGGTTCCTGTTCAGCGCGACCGTGGAGCTGTTCGAGCAGTGCGGATTCACTCGCGGCCGGCAGGTCGGCAAGCACGCGTGGATCGTCAGCCGGCTGGTGTCGCGTACCGGAAAGGGCCGGGGTTGATCTTGAGAGGCGAAAAATTGTCGGTGGGGACCGGCAGAATGTCGCTGTGCTGGTAGCGGTGGTGGCAGAGGGTGGCGGGTCGGCCGCGCACGGGGGCGGCCGACTCCAGCCGCTGCGCGCCGACGGCAG
>Ga0307508_10004269_pt1 | contig 14027 bp, 16 predicted proteins | sample 9_EM_MG_FD_203089 | JGI IMG/M metagenome (GOLD analysis project Ga0307508, IMG submission 203089) | Populus trichocarpa ectomycorrhiza microbial communities from riparian zone in the Pacific Northwest, United States - 9_EM | ecosystem: Host-associated > Plants > Roots > Unclassified | place... | reverse complement strand
GCCGTGCCGGTCCGGAACGCGGGGCCGCGATCCGGTCGGTGGACCACGCGGCCCGCGCCTGGCGGCGAGGCCTGGCGCTGCTGGGGCTCGCCGTCGCGCTGGCCGCAGGCTGCCAGCGCGACCCCGAGGCCGGGCCGCGCGGTCCGGCGGCTCCCGCCGGCGAGGGACACCGGCTACACTCCGGTCCTGGGCCATCCGCCATGACGATCACCGCTGACCAGCTACGAACCTGGAGCGAGCAGCTGTGCACGCTGCCGGCGCTCGACTTCGCCGCGGCGCTGTCCGCGCTGGGTATCTCCGGCACGATCGTGCCGAAGACCACCGACTTCGCGATCGTCGATCCGGCGCCGGCAGGCGCGAGCCGCGTCGCGCTCACGCTCGAGAACCTCGGCAAGAACAAGGGCAAGCTCAGCACGATCGAGATCACGCCTGCGGGGCCGGCGATCACGCGCGCGGAGCTCGATCGCCGGTTCGGTGCCGGCGCGGCGTTGCCGCGGGTCGACTACGATCGGCCCCACGAGGTCAGCTACCGGGTGGAGATCGCCGGCGCGGCGTTTCGCTGCACCGTGTTCGCGAGCTTCGGAGACGAGCCGACCGCCGCGAGCGTGGCGACGATGATCAGCCTGCGGCGCGACGTGGTGTGGAAGCCGGCAGCCGACCGAGCGCCGCGGTGACCGCGCCGGCGGATCCCGACCTGGCCGCGGTGATGGTGCTGCTCGCCGGGCTCCCCGACCAGCTCGCGGGCCGCGACGGCAAGGCGATCCGGCTGCACGTCGAGCGGCTCGCCCAGATCCTGGCGGTCGGACCCGGCGGTGGCGACGCGGCCGACGCCGAGCTGCGGACGCGCGCGGCGGCCGAGCTCGACCAGCTGATCGGCGCGATCGCCCGGCTGGCCACGGCGCAGCGCGGGGCGGCCCACGCCGACGCGGTCCGCGGCATCGATCTCCGGGCGCTCGCCGCCGGCCTGCGCACGTTCGTCGAGTACCTGCGGGCACCGACGAGCGCGAACCAGGCCGAGGTCGCCGGGCTGGTCGCCACGTTGCAGGGCGTGGCGATGCCGCCGGTCCCGCTCGACGAGCTGCGGATCGACGGCACCGTCGCGGAGCTTGCCGTCGAATCGGCCCGGCGCCGCGGCCTCGCCGGCGCGGAGCTGCGGCACGCGGTCGAGCGCATGAAGCGCGAGATGTCGACGCTGGTGCGCCAGCTCGAGCTCCGCGCCGAGCAGGAGGCGTCGCGCGCGCGGGCCGCCGCCGAGCTCGAGCGCTTGTTCGACGCCGTGGTCGGCACGGGGACGCCGCTGGGCCACGCGCTGGCGCCCGAGCGCGCGGCGGTCGTCCAGGCGTTCCGCGGCGTCGACCTTGCCCACATGGCCGAGGGCCTGGGCGTGTTCGCCGTGTGGTTGTCGACCCCGGCGGAGGACCCGGCCGCGCACGTCGTCGAGCTGCGCGCCCGCCTGGCCGAGGCGCTGGGGCCGCCGACCACCGGCGATCCGGCGCGCAGCGAGGCCGAGCGCCGGGCGGACTTCGAGCGCGAGATCCAGGTCGCGATCGACCAGATCTTTCGCGGCGCGGGGCCCGCGTGACCGACGCGCCCGACCGGTCGCTGCGCGCGCTGGCCGAGCTGGTCGCGCGCGTCGCCGAGACCCTGCGCGGCGGGGACGACGCGGCGGCGCGCGCCGGGGCCGCCGCGGACGTCGAGCAGCTGCGGACCATCGTCGCGGACGCGGGCGGGGCCAGCGCCGCCCCCGGCTTCGATCTCGCGCAGGTCGCCGGCGCGCTCGAGGCGTTCGCCACGTGGCTGCGCTCGCCGACCAGCGCCAGCGAGGCCGAGGCCGAGCGCGCGATCTCCGATCTCCAGGCGGCCGTCGGCCCGCTCGTCGGCTGGGATCCGGCGCGCGACGACGCCGCGCGGCGCGCGCAGTACCGCAGCGAGGCGCGCGCCGCGCTCGACGAGATCTTTCGCGACCGACCCAGGAAGTCGTGACCATGCGCCGGGCCCGCCCGGTCAGCGGGCGTCGAATCCACGCGGTCCTGTCGAACGACGGGATCCTGACCGTGACCCTGCACCCGAGCGACGCCAACGTGTCCTACAACTTCGCGGCGTACCTGGAACCTCGGGTCGAGGCGGACTGAGCGGGTTCGTCGCCGCGACGAACGTGCTGGTCAGCGGCCCGGGTCACGACGCATACTCGCCGGGTGAGGCCGCCCATCGAGCTGTCGCTGATCGTGGTCGTGCTCGCGGCCACCGCGCATGCCGACGGCGAGCGGACGCCGATGTTCGGCGGCAGCGTGCTCGCGGTGCGCGATGGCAGCCGCGCCGAGCTCGTCGGCGTCGAGCTCGAGATGGCGTGGTGGTGGCGGCGCATCGGGATCGCCTTCGAGGGCGCGCAGCGCCGCGCGATCAGCGACAACGACGGCGTCGGGACGACCGCGCTCGGCGCGAGTGTGCGCGTGCTGATCGCTCGCCAGCTGATGCCGTCGCTGCTCGAGCCGCGTGACGTCGAGCTCGGCCTCGAGCTGCATGGCGTCGTCGAGCGCGCGTGGTCGAGCCGCGTTGATGATGGCGACGACCCGGCGATCCGCTACGGGGTAGGCATCGCGGCCCGGCTGCGCGGCGGCGGCGACGACGGATCCGCGCTGCTCGCCGAGTCGCGCCTGTTCGTGCGCGTGCTGTGGGCGCGCGGCGACACCTCGAGCCCGATCGCCCGCGGCGAGACCCCGGTGCCCGACCACGGCGGCGAGACGCTCGTGCTCGTGGGGCTCGGCGCGGCGTGGGGCGCCGGCGAGCGTCATTACGCCGCGCGCTTCCGGCGGCACACGACCGAGACGTTCGAGTGGGGCCAGATCACGATCGATCGCTGATCGGTGGTTCCGCCGAGCGCGCGGCGGTCAGCGCCGGAACCGGTTGCGGTGGACGAACGCGGCGACCTCGCGCCGGACGCGCAGCGGGTCGGGCGGATGCAGCGGAACCCCGAGCCTGACGCCGAAGCCGATCGCGAGCAGCTCCGGGATCCCGAGCACGCGCTTGACCTGCGGCGCGACGTGCGCATCGGACACGACGCTCATGACCTGGAAGCCGAGGTGCTGGGCCTGCGCGGCGAGCCACATGTTCTCGAGCACGCAGCCGAGGCTCATCATCCCGAGCACATCGCCCTCGGAGGCCGGCGCGCGCTCGCGCGGATCGTGGATGGCGATCACCACGGTCGGTGCGCCGTGGATCGCGTCGCGCAGGTGCGCCGGACCGGCCGCGGCCAGATCCGCGGGGGTGGCCGCCGGGTCTCGCCACGCCGGCGGGAACCCCTCGGCGAGCAGGCCGGTCTTGCGGGCGGCGAGCTGCTCGCGCGTGAACGCGAGCTGGCGATAGTTCTCCTGCACGAACACCTCGGAGACCGGCCACTCGATCGCGCCGAGCTCGGCGAGTGCTCCGGGGTGGTCGACCACCACGAGCTCGAAGTTCTGCATGTTGTGGGCGGTGGGCGCCCAGCGCGCCGCCTCGAGGATCCGGTCGAGCTCGTCGGCGCGGATCGTGCGCACCGGGTCGAACGCGGTTCGCGCGGAGTGCCGCTCCCGGATGGCCGTGAAGACATCGGTCACGTTCATGCTCGGCCGCGTTGCAGCTGACGTGCCGCGGATCCGCAGGCCACGGTGGTCGCGGTGGGCGCAGCGGTTGCGCTTGCCGGCTCGTTCGCCGGCAGGTCCTGCGGACGCGCCCCCGGTCAGCGTGACAGCGCGACGTAGCCGACGGCCGTGAAGTGGCAAACGCAGCCCAGGATGATCAGCACGTGGAACACCTCGTGGTAGCCGAACACCGTCGGCCACGGGTCGGGCCAGCGGAACATGTACACCGCCGCGCCGACGGTGAACCACGCCCCGCCGGCGACGACCAGCGCGAACGCGGCAGGAGCGAGCGCGGCGTGAACCTCGGGGAAGTACGCGATCATCAGCCAGCCGACCGCGACGTACAGCGCCGAGCTGATCCCGCGCGGCGCGTGCGGCCACAGCATGGCGCGCAGGATCCCCAGGGCAGCGCCGCTCCACACCAGCACGAGCAGCCGCGTCCCACTCGGAGAATTGACCCCGAGCACGCACAGCGGTGTGTAGGTCCCGGCGATACATGCGAAGATCATCGCGTGGTCGGCGCGGCGCAGCCAGCTGAACGCCCGCGCGCCCCAGTCCCGGCGGTGGAGCGTCGCGCTGACGCCGAACATCCCGGCGAGGAACGTCGCGTAGATCGCGGTCGCGGCCAGCGTGCGGCGATCGCTGGACCGCGCGACGAGCAGGGCCCCGCAGACCAGCGCGACATAGAACGCGATGTGGTGCGAGACGCCTCGCAATCGCGGTCTCGCGTCCGAGATCGTCGGCGTCATGATCTGATCATGGGGTCCGGTCCGGTCCGGACCAAGCCACCGTTCGGTCATCGCTTGGTCATCGCCCCGGCATCGCCCCGGTGCGCGCCGACGCCCCGCCCTGCAAGCTTTGCGCGAAAGTTCGGGTTCTCTCGATCTCACGCAACATCGGGGCTCGACGGGAGCACAATCGCTGCCGCACGGTGCGGCGTTGGGCCGGCAATGTCCTAGGGTAGGTCTGCATGACGTCGACGGTGACCGACAGCGTGGTCCTCGACCGGGCAGGGTTCGCTGCGCTGCTGCAGGCCCTGATCGCCGATGGTCGGGAGCTCGTCGGTCCCACGGTGCGCGATGGCGCGATCGTGCTCGACACGCTGCGCGGGATCGACGAGCTGCCGCGCGGGATCGGCGACGAGCAGGGTCCCGGTCACTATCGCCTGCGCGAGCGCGGCGACGAGGCGCTGTTCGGCCACGCGGCGTCGCCGCACTCGTGGAAGCGCGAGCTGTTGCCGCCGCGCGTGCCGCTCGTGCAGATCCGGCGCAGCCCGGCGGGCCTCGCGTTCGAGGCGCCGCCGCTGCCGTCGCGCCGGGTGGCGTTCATCGGTGCCAAGGCCTGCGAGCTCGCCGCGATCGCCGTCCAGGATCGCGTGCTGCGCGACGGCGCGTATGCGGATGCGGACTACGCGGCGCGCCGCGGCGACGTGTTCGTGCTCGCCGTGCACTGCGGGTCCCCGGCGGGCACGTGCTTCTGCGTGTCGATGGCCACCGGTCCGCGGGCGCGCGGCGGCTACGACCTCGCCGCGACCGAGCTGCTCGACGGTGAGCACCGGTTCGTCATCGAGGTCGGCAGCGCGGCCGGGGGTGCGATCCTCGCCCGGGTGGCGTCGCGCGGGGCCACCGCACAGGACACCGCCGCCGCCATCGCGGTGACCGACGGCGCGGCGACCCGGATGGGCCGGACGGTCGAGACCCAGGGGCTGCGCGACGTGGTGATGGCGAACCTCGACCACCCGCGCTGGCAGGCGGTCGCCGATCGCTGCCTGGGCTGCGCCAACTGCACGATGTCGTGCCCGACGTGCTTCTGCACCAGCGTCGAGGACACGACCGACCTGTCCGGCGATCACGCGACGCGCACGCGCAGGTGGGACTCGTGCTTCACGGCCGACTTCGCCTACGTCCACGGCGGCAGCTCCCGGCCGTCGCTGCGGGCGCGCTATCGCCAGTGGCTGAGTCACAAGCTCGCGACCTGGCACGATCAGTTCGGGTCCTCGGGGTGCGTCGGCTGCGGCCGCTGCATCACGTGGTGCCCGGTCGGCATCGACATCACCCAAGAGGTCGCTGCGATCCGGATCGCGGCGCCGAGGAGTCCGCGCGATGGATGATCTCGAACGCGTCCTACGGGCCCACCCGTTCCTGGCCGACCTCGCGCCGGAGCACGTCGCGTTCCTCGTCGGCTGCACGAAGAACGTGCGGTTTCGCACCGGCGAGTACCTGATGCGCGAAGGCGACCGCGAGGACACGCTGTACCTGATCCGGCAGGGCTGCGTCGCCATCGAGATGCCGCGCCCGGGCGGCGAGCCGATCTGCCTCGAGACCCTCGGCGCGGGCGACGTGCTCGGCGTGTCGCTGCTGACGCCGACGGCGGCCCACCTCGACAGCCGCGCGCGCGACAGCGTGATCGCGCTGGCGATCGACAACGCGTGCCTGCACCGCAAGATGGACCTCGATCCGCGGCTGGGCTACGCGATCTCGATGCGCCTGCTCGAGCGCACCTACGATCGCCTCGCGCGGTCGCGGCTCCAGCACCTCGACGTCTACAAATGATGGCGCCGTCACCCCACCTGCCGGAGGCGATGGCGATCGCGCGCACCACCCGCGAGCTCGGCGACGTGTTCACCTGGACCTTCGAGGTCCCGCGCGGCTTCGCGTTCCGGCCCGGCCAGTTCAACATGCTCTATGTTCACGGCGTCGGTGAGGTGGCGATCTCGATCAGCGGCGATCCCAGGGCCCCCGAGCGCCTGATCCACACGATCCGCGCGGTCGGCACGGTCACTCGCGCCATGGCCGAGCTTGGCGCCGGCGACGTGCTCGGCGTGCGCGGGCCGTACGGCTCGGCGTGGCCGATCGAGGACGCCAGGGGCCGCGACGTCGTGGTGATCGCCGGCGGCCTCGGGCTCGCGCCGCTCCGCCCGTTGATCCTCCACGTGCTCGGCGCCCGCGCCGACTACGGCCGGGTCACCATCCTCTACGGCGCGCGGTCGCCGGCGGAGCTGCTGTATCGCCGGGAGCTCGAGGCGTGGCGCGGGCGGTTCGATCTGCGCGTCGAGGCGATCGTCGACAGCGCGGGGCGCGACTGGTATGGCCAGGTCGGCGTGGTGACCCGCCTGCTCGACGAGGTCTCGATCGATCGCGACGACGTGGTGTTCGTGTGCGGTCCGGAGATCATGATGCGGTTCGCGGTCCGCGAGCTCGACAAGCGCGGCATCCCCGGCGAGGCGATCTGGATCTCGATGGAGCGCAGCATGAAGTGCGGCGTCGGCCTGTGCGGGCACTGCCAGCTCGCCGGCTCGTTCGTGTGCAAGGACGGCCCGGTCTACCGCTTCGATCGGATCGCGCCGTACCTGCAGGTCAGGGAGCTGTGATGACCCGTCCCAAGCTCGCGGTGTGGAAGTTTGCGTCGTGCGATGGCTGCCAGCTGAGCCTGCTCGACTGCGAGGACGAGCTGCTCGCGGTGGCCGACGCGATCGACATCGCCTACTTTCCCGAGGCGACGTCGCACGCCGACCCGGGGCCGTACGACCTGTCGCTGGTCGAGGGTTCGATCACCACGCCGCACGACGCCCGGCGGATCCACGAGGTCCGGGCGCAGTCCACCACGCTGATCACGATCGGCGCGTGCGCCTCGGCGGGCGGCATCCAGGCGCTGCGCAACTTCCGCGACCACCCCCAGATGATGGCGACGGTCTATGCCCGCCCCGACTACATCGAGACGCTCGCGACCTCGACCGCGATCGCCCACCACGTCAAGGTCGACTTCGAGCTGCGCGGCTGCCCGATCGACAAGCACCAGCTGATCGAGCTGGTCTCCGCCTACCTGAACCATCGCAAGCCCAACGTGCACAGCCACTCGACCTGTATCGAGTGCAAGATGCGCGGCACGGTGTGCGTGATGGTCGCCCGGGGCGTGCCGTGCCTGGGACCGGTGACCCACGCCGGGTGCGGCGCGCTGTGCCCGAGCTACGCGCGCGGCTGCTACGGCTGCTTCGGGCCGAGCGACGCGCCGTTCCCGCGCCCGCTCGGTGACCGCCTGATCGCGCTCGGCGCGACCCGCCCCGAGGTCAAGCGGCTGTTCTCGACGTTCAACGCGGCCGCCGGTCCGTTCCAGGAAGAGGCCAGGCGCCATGGGGACTAGGACGATCACGGTCGACGTGCTCGCCCGCGTCGAAGGCGAGGGCGCGCTGACCCTCGTGCTCGACGGCGCGACCGTGGTCGACGCGAAGCTCCGGCTGTTCGAGCCGCCGCGGCTGTTCGAGGCGATGATGCGCGGCCGTGCGTGCACCGAGGCGCCCGACATCACGGCGCGGATCTGCGGCATCTGCCCGGTCGCGTACGAGATGAGCGCGTGCCACGCGATCGAGGACGCGCTCGGCGTCCAGGTCGGCGGCGCGCTGCGCGAGCTCCGGCGCTTGCTGTACTGCGGCGAGTGGATCGAGAGCCACGTGCTCCACATGGTCATGCTGCACGCCCCCGACTTCCTCGGGTTCCCGGACGCCATCACGCTCGCCCGGCACCACCCCGAGCGGGTGCGCGGCAGCCTCGCGATCAAGAAGGCGGGCAACGCGATCGTCGCCGCGCTCGGCGGCCGCGAGATCCACCCGGTCAACATCAAGGTCGGCGGGTTCTACCGCGCGCCCGGCCGCGCCGAGCTCGCGCGCCTGGTGCCGGACCTGCGCGCCGCGCGCGACGAGGCCGAGGCCATGCTCGACTGGGTCGCGACGTTCGAGTTCCCCCGGTTCGAGCGCGACTACGAGCTGGTGGCGCTGCGCCACCCGAGCGAGTACCCGATGAACGAGGGCCGGCTGGTGTCGACCAGGGGGCTCGACATCGACGTCCGCGAGTTCGGCGCCCACTTCGAGGAGCACCAGGTGGCGCACTCGACCGCGCTCCACGCCCGGATCGTGGGGCGCGGCGCGTACCAGTCGGGCCCGCTCGCGCGGTTCGTCCACAACGCCGATCGGCTGTCGCCGCGCGCGGCCGCGGCGGCGGCGCGGGTCGGGCTCGATCCGACGTGCCGCAACCCGTTCCGGATGTTGCTCGCGCGCGGGGTCGAGGTGATCTACGCGCTCGACGAGGCGCTCCGGGTGATCGAGGGCTACACCCCGCCGGCCGAGCCCGCGGTGCCGCTGGTGATGCGCGCCGGCACGGGCCACGCCGCGACCTGCGCGCCGCGCGGCATCCTGTACCACCGCTACGTGCTCGACGACGCTGGCCTGGTGACCTGTGCGCAGATCGCGCCGCCGACGTCGCAGAACCAGCGCGGGATCGAGGAGGATCTGCTCGCGATGGGGCCGATGCTCGCCGGGCTGTCGCTCGAGGACGCCACGCGTCGCGCCGAGCACGCGATCCGCAACTACGATCCGTGCATCTCGTGCTCGACCCACTTCCTGACCCTGCGGTTCGAGCAGCGGGGCGCGCGGTGACCGCCGTGGTCGTCGGTATCGGCCAGGCCGCGGCCGGCGACGATGGCGTCGGGCTCGCCGTCGCGCGGGCGCTGGCGGCGCGCGGCGTCGCGGTCCGCGAGACCGCCGACGCGTCGCTCGTGCTGGCGCTGCTCGAGGCCGAGCGCGACGTCGTGGTCGTCGACGCGGTCGTGGGCGGCGGCGCCCCGGGTTCGGTGATCCGGCTCGATCCCGGCGCGCTCGCGTCGGGCCCCACGCCGCTGTCGTCGCACGGGCTCGGCGTCGCCGAGGCGCTCGAGCTCGCGCGCGCGCTCTACGGCACCGACGTGGCGGCCCGGGTCGCGATCGTCGGGGTCGCGATCGCGCGCCCCGGAACCACCGGGATCGGGCTGTCGCCCGCCGTCGCCGCTGCGGTCGGACCCGCCGCGGCGCTGGCGGCGGCGCTCGCGGATCATGCAGGGAGGTCACGTCATGTGTCTGGCGATCCCAGGTGAGATCATCGAGTTGCTCGACCGGTCGGGCGACGAGCTCCCGACCGGCCGGGTGTCGTTCGGCGGCGTGACCAAGCACGTGTGCCTGGCCTACGTGCCCGACGCGCGGGTCGGCGAGTACGTGCTCGTCCACGCCGGGTTCGCGATCGCGCAGATCGACGAGGACCACGCCCGCGAGGTGCTCGAGCAGCTGTCGGAGCTCGAGCCGTGAAGCACCTCGACGAGTACCGCGATCGCGATCGCGCGACCCAGCTGGCGGCGGCGATCGCCGCGGCCACGACGCGGCCGTGGCAGATCATGGAGGTGTGCGGCGGCCAGACCCACGCGATCGCGCGGTTCGCGCTCGAGGACCTGCTGCCACCGCAGATCACGCTGCTGCACGGCCCCGGCTGTCCGGTGTGCGTCACGCCCGCCGAGACCCTCGATCACGCGATCGCGCTGGTCCGCCGGCCCGAGGTCGTGCTGTGCAGCTACGGCGACATGCTGCGCGTCCCCGGCCGGACGCTCGACCTGCGCACCGCCAAGGCCGCCGGCGGGGACGTCCGCGTCGTGTACTCCGCGCTCGACGCGCTGGCCGTCGCCCGCGCGCTGCCCGAGCGCGAGGTCGTGTTCCTCGCGGTCGGGTTCGAGACCACCGCGCCCGGTCACGCGCTCGCGGTCCACCAGGCGCGCCGCGAGGGCCTGCGCAACTTCTCGCTGCTGGTGTCCCACGTCCTGGTGCCGCCGGCGCTCGAGGCGATCCTCGCCGACGACGACCGCCGGGTCGATGGCTTCCTCGCCGCGGGCCACGTGTGCACGATCATGGGCACCGCCGAGTACGAGCCGGTCGCGCGGCGCCACCGCGTGCCGATCGTGATCACCGGGTTCGAGCCGGTCGACATCCTCGAGGGCATCCACGCCTGCGTCCGGCAGCTCGAGGCCGGCCGCGCCGAGGTCGAGAATGCCTATCCCCGCGCGGTCAGCCACGCCGGCAATGTCCACGCCCAGGCGATGATCCGCGAGGTGTTCGAGATCCGCGATCGGCGGTGGCGCGGGATCGGCTGCCTGCCGGACAGCGGCCTCTACCTGGGCCCGGCGTACGCCGCGTTCGACGCCGAGCGCAAGTTCGGGCTGGTCAGCGACGGCGGCCCCGAGGCCGACCAGGCGTGCCGGAGCGGCCTGGTGCTGGTCGGCAAGATCAAGCCGCCCGCGTGCCCCGAGTTCGGCACGCGGTGCACGCCGGATCACCCGCTCGGCGCCACCATGGTGTCCTCCGAGGGCGCGTGCGCCGCGTACTTTCGCTACCGGAGGTCGTCGTGAGCGAAGGTCCCGCGTGCCCGGTGCCGCTGGCGTCGCAGCTCATCCAGCTCGCGCATGGCGGCGGTGGCCGGACGACCTGGCGGCTGCTCCACGAGCTGGTGCTGCCGGCGCTCGGCGTCGCCGCGGGGACGCCGTCGTGCGACGCGGCCGAGCTCGCGGTCCCGGCCGGTGCGCGCCTGGCGTTCACGACCGACGCGTCCGTCGTGCGCCCGGCGTTCTTTCCCGGCGGCGATATCGGCCGGCTCGCGGTGTTCGGCACGGTGAACGATCTCGCCACCGCCGGCGCGCGGCCGCTCGCGCTGTCGCTGTCGCTCGTGCTCGAGGAGGGCCTCCCGCTCGACGTGCTCCGCCGCGTGCTGGCCTCGATCGACGCCGCGTCGCGGCTCGCCGGGGTGCGGGTGGTCACCGGCGACACCAAGGTCGTCGACCGCGGCCGGGGCGATGGGATCTACACCTCGGTCGCCGGCATCGGCGTGATCGCGCCGGGCGTCGACCTCGGGCCGCGCCGGATCCAGCCCGGCGATGTCGTGATCGCCAGCGGGGACGTCGGGCGCCACGGCGTCGCGATCCTGTCGGTTCGCGAGGGCCTGGGGTTCTCGACCTCGGTGGAGAGCGACTGCGCGCCGGTCACCGGTCTGGTCGATGCGCTGCTCGCCGCGGGCGTCGAGCTCCACTGCCTGCGCGATCCGACGCGCGGTGGCCTGTCGGCCGCGCTGCACGAGCTCGCGCTCGACGCCGGGGTCGAGATCACCGTGCGCGAGCCGGACGTCCCGGTCGACGAGCGCGTCGCGGCGGCGTGCGAGCTGCTCGGCCTCGATCCGCTGGCGATGGCGTGCGAGGGCCGACTCGTCGTGATCGTCCCTGCCGCCCACGCCGAGCGCGCGGTCGCTGCGCTGCGCGCGCAACCCGACGGAGCCCGGGCCGCCGCGATCGGCCGGGTCTCGGCGGGGACCGCCGGGCGCGTCGTCGCGATCACGGTGCTCGGGACGCAACGCCTGCTCGACTTCGCCGCGAGCGAGCAACTGCCGAGGATCTGTTGAGCGTGCGGACGACGATCGACAGTCAAGCGCGACGGTTTGAGCGTTCACAGGAACACAACGCTGTCCAGCCGGCGCGCCCGGACTCGAGATGACTCGAGATCTGGAGGAATCGGCGAGTCAGGTCTGCGACCGTGCGCCGCGTGGCGTCGCCGGGATTTCATGTGTACATAACAGCGCGAGAGAAATTCGCGATCGTCGGCTGGGTTTAGTTCTCCACATGCACTGAAACCCGCGTCGTCGATTCACCGCAAGAAAAGCCACTCGTTCACGCACGACCATCACCGAGCGGGTGATACAGTCATTCACGGACGGACCTCTTGGCGCAACAAGACAAGTCTCTCAAGGAGACCAAACACCCGAGCGGGGACCGCCGCTTCGAAATGCTCGATGCGAGCATGAAGCGGCAGAAGTTCGCGCCCGACGCACTCATCGAGATCATGCACACCGCGCAGGAGCTGTTCGGGTGCTTGTCCGGTGACATCCTTTATTACATCGCACGCGCGCTCAAGCTCCCGCCGAGCCGCGTGTACGGTGTCGCCACCTTCTACCACCTGTTCTCGTTCACGCCGCCCGGGCGCCACACGTGCGTCGTGTGTACCGGCACGGCCTGCTACGTGAAAGGCTCCGACGCCATGCTCGCCAAGCTCGAGCAGGTGCTCGGGGTACCTGCCGGCAAGACCCGCGCGGACGGCGAGGTCTCGATCTCGACCGCACGCTGCCTCGGCGCGTGCAGCCTCGCGCCGATCGCCGTCTACGACGGTCAGGTCGCATCCCATCAGACCGTCGAGCTCGCGCTCGGCAATGTGAGCAAGTGGAGCCATGGAGCTCGATGATCTCCAGGCCTTGAGCCAGAAAGAGCGGGCCGCCAAGAAGCCGGTGCGGATCCGCTGCTGTACCGCCGCCGGTTGCCAGTCCTCGGGGGCCGGCGCGATCGTCGAAGGCCTGCGCAGCGCGGTCTTGGCCGCGGGCGCCGCGGATCGCGTCGAGGTCCTCGAGGTCGGTTGCCTGCGGCTGTGTTGCGAGGGGCCGCTGGTCCAGACCGACCCCACCGGCGCCCTGGTCCCGAAGCTCAAGCCCGAGGAGACCGCGGATCTGGTGGGCGCGCTCGTCCGCGGCGACAAGCCAGTCCGCAGCATCGACCCCGCCGGTCCGTTCTTCGCGCAGCAGATGTCGATCGTGCTCGAGAACAGCGGGATCGTCGAGCCCGAGCGCATCGAGTCGTACGTCGAGCGCGACGGCTATCAGGGGCTGTGGACCGCGCTGCGCGAGATGACCCCGGCACAGGTCGTCGAGGTCGTGACGCGCAGCGGGCTGCGCGGCCGCGGCGGCGGCGGCTATCCCACCGGGCTCAAGTGGAGCACGGTCGCCAAGCACACCGCGGCCAAGAAGTTCGTGATCTGCAACGCCGACGAGGGCGATCCGGGCGCGTTCATGGACCGCAGCGTGCTCGAGAGCGATCCCCAGCGCGTGCTCGAGGGCATGGTCATCGCCGGCTACGCGATCGGCGCGCAGCAGGGCTACATCTACGTGCGCGGCGAATATCCGCTCGCGATCCGGCGGCTCGAGACCGCGATCAAGCAGGCCAAGAAGCTGGGCGTCCTCGGCAGCCAGGTCATGGAGTCGCCGTTCGACTTCAAGATCGATATCCGGATCGGCGCCGGGGCGTTCGTGTGCGGCGAGGAGACCGCGCTCATGGCCTCGATCGAGGGCCGGCGCGGCTGGCCCTCGCCGCGGCCGCCGTACCCGGCCGAGCGCGGCCTGTGGGGCTTCCCGACGCTGATCAACAACGTCGAGACCTTCGCCAACATCGCACCGATCCTGCGCAAGGGCGGCGAGTGGTACGCGGGGATCGGCACCGCGGGCTCCAAGGGCACCAAGGTGTTCGCGCTCGCCGGCAAGGTCAAGAACACCGGCCTGGTCGAGGTCCCGATGGGCATGAGCCTGCGCCAGATCGTCGAGGACATCGGCGGCGGCGCGCCGGGCGGCGCCCGCATCAAGGCGGTGCAGACCGGTGGCCCGTCGGGCGGCTGCATCCCGGCGCAGCACCTCGACACCCCGGTCGACTACGAGTCGCTGATGAAGCTCGGATCGATCATGGGCTCGGGCGGCATGATCGTCATGGACGAGACCACCGACATGGTGGACGTCGCGCGCTACTTCATGGAGTTCTCGA
>Ga0307508_10004268_pt1 | contig 14027 bp, 12 predicted proteins | sample 9_EM_MG_FD_203089 | JGI IMG/M metagenome (GOLD analysis project Ga0307508, IMG submission 203089) | Populus trichocarpa ectomycorrhiza microbial communities from riparian zone in the Pacific Northwest, United States - 9_EM | ecosystem: Host-associated > Plants > Roots > Unclassified | place... | reverse complement strand
TCAGCCTATTGTACAAAAGATCGAGATTAGCTGCGCAGTGAGCGGGCATCTCATCGCCCACAATTTGGGGGATATGCCACATAATTAGTGTGGACATCCAACATTGGTTGAGAAAGGATTTATCAAGATACAGCCGAAAGTCGCCCGATCCCTGTGGCGACCGACGCTGCCGCAAGGACGTCTCGACGATGAGCGAGCGGTTACAAGCAGCCGACGCCTCCGCCAAGCCGCGAAAGCCGGAAGGCGATCGCCTCTCGAAGCTTGCACGTCACCAACACATCATCTCGCAATTGGCGGCGGCTCCGACATTGCGAGCCTCCGAGCTCGCCGCGGTACTCGGCGTATCCGGTGAAACGATCCGGCGCGACCTGATGGAGCTCCAGGAACAGAAGCTCATCAACCGCACTTATGGTGGAGCTTCCCGCCCCTTCGCGCTCGAGCCCACCCTCACTGACCGCAAGGCAATCATGATCGCCGAGCGAGAGGCTATCGCCGCCACCATTGCCGATCTGATCCTGCCGAACGAGGTTCTGATGCTGGCCGCCGGCGCGACGACGTTCCATGTCGCGCGACGATTGGCATCTCGCGCCCACGACATCACGGTGATCACGCACGACTTCGCGATCGCCGCCGCACTGGCGGTAAATTCGTCGATCCGCGTGCTGTGCTGTCCCGGCCGCTATCATGCCACGGAAGGCTATGTGTTCGGCACGCAGACGATTGCCAGCATCAATGGTTATGAAGCCAACCGCGCCATCGTCGGCGCGACAGGTATCAGCGCCCGCGGCATCAACGACGCCGATGATGAGGCCGGCGCCATTTATGGCGCGATGGTGAAGCGGGCGGCGGAAGCCATCGTCGTCGCGGATCATAGCAAGTTCGACCAACGCGCGCTGACGGTATTCGCGCACTGGACCGATATCGACCGCCTGGTTACCGACCGGCAACCGGAGGGCGCGCTGGCGGCCGCCCTCCGTGAAGCCGGGACGGAGACTATCGTTGCCCAACGCTGAGAAAGGCCAAGCCATGGCACGCCTGACATCTCTTCTTCCACGCGACGAGCACGTCGACCTCGACGACGAAGCCAAAGGCCTCGCGTCGGAGCGGGCCCGGATCGGTCGTCTTGAGCTCGAATTGATCCGACCTGACAGGTCTTTCAGCCGCAACTGGGAACGCCTGCGCAACGTGCATGATGCTTCCTATGTGGTGGCCTTTCCGCTGACCGGGAGCGTGGCGTTCAGCCAGGACGGGCGTAGCGGTTTCGCAAGGCCCGGCGAGTACGTTCTGCTCAGCGAACTCGCCTTCTACGAACTCTCGTCCGACAAGAATTCGCGCCTGCTCACGATCCGCATTCCCGCGGCGGAGTTGCGCGGACGGCTCGTCTCTATCGAAGACCACGTCAGCCGGCGCTTCAAGCCGAACGAGCAGATGACACGCCTGCTGGTGGGAATGATCAGAACTGTTGCGGAACTGTTCATCAATTCGCCACCGCCCAATCCCCAGGCGCTCGCGACCGAAATCATCAGCTTCGTCGCGCTGACGATTGGTTCGGAAGACAGGGGCGCAGCGACCGACGTTCGCAACGCACGCTATCATTTACGCCGCAGAATCGTCGATTTCATCGAAAGCCATCTGAGCGACCAGTCGCTTTCGCCGAAAAAGATCGCGGCAAGCAGCCGGATATCGCTGAGCTATCTCTACAGCCTGTTCAACGACAATGAGACAACCGTCAGCCAGTTCGTCCAGACCAAACGCCTGCAACGCGCCTATGAGATTCTCGTTGCTGACCCGAAAGGCCATCGAACGGTTTCAGAGGTCGCTTATGAGGTAGGTTTCAAGAACGTCTCGCACTTCTCGCGATGCTTCAGCCGTCACTTCAAGGTTGCGCCACGTGACGTTCGTCAGACGCACAATCGCTTGCCGGCTCCGAATACGGATCCGCGGCCCGCGCCGTCGAAAGGTTTGCTGACGCGCCGGGTGCCATCTTCCTCCCGCGGCGGTCTTGCCTCCCCCTATTGGGAGCGGCGGCCGCTTCACGAAACTGTATAGAAATCGTTTCCCTGCGCCACGCGTATCGCCACCATTGCGAGCGCAAGCTTCCAGTCCGGAGCAATCATTGGACGATATTCAAGACAGATTGTCCGAGAACGAATTGGCGTCGTTCTTCCAGGACCTCGCCGATACCGCCGGCCGGATTGCGTTGACGCATTTCAGGTCGGATATCGACTTCGAGCGCAAACAGGATCTGTCGCCGGTCACCATCGCGGACCGCGCCATCGAACAGGAATTGCGGCGGTTGATTTCGACGCGATTCCCCGAACATGGCATTCTCGGCGAAGAAACGGGGTCATCTCCCGGCGACCGCTATACCTGGTACATCGACCCGATCGACGGAACCAAGAGTTTCATTTCAGGAATGCCGCTGTTCGGTACCTTGATTGCGCTTGCGGATGAGAGAAATGGCGCAGTCATCGCCGGGATGATCGACATGCCGGCGCTGGCGGAACGATGGTATGGCACACCTGATGGTACGACCTTCAACGAGACGCCGGCCAAAGTGAGCCGCGCGGTCAATCTGGAAGATGCGCAGATTTACACGTCGTCGCCGGATTTCTTTTCGCCGGAGGATTGGGCGCGTTACGATGCGCTGAGCCGCAAGGCCATGTTCAGGCGATTTGGCGGCGACTGCTATCAATACGGCCTTTTGGCCTCGGGGTATTGCGATCTCGTTGTCGAATGCTCGCTGAAATCGTTCGATTTCATGGCGCTGGTGCCGGTGATCGAGGGTGCCGGAGGCATGATATGCGATTGGGAAGGCCAGCCGCTCACCCGCCATTCCGACGGACGGGTGGTCGCGGCTGCCAACGAGACGTTGCTCCGGCAGGCGCTCGCGATCCTGAAGCAATAATCGGATTTTCGCGTATGGGAACGATTCAGATCATTCGCAGCCAGCTCTCCCAGCGGGGGTCGTACATCACGTCGCGCGCCCGCATGTATTTCCATACCCCGTATTTCTGGTAGTCGAAATCCCAGTCCTTGAGCTTGCGATTGACGACCGCCCAGGATGCCCATTTGATGTCCGCGAGCGCGCGGTTGACGATGACCCGCGCGACCATCTCAGGGCGCAGTGCCCCCAGATATTGCTCGATCAAAGCTTCCGTTAGCTGCTCGTCGAAGAACATCTCGGCGAAGAGAACGCCGAGTTCATAACTCCGCTCGTTGTTCGAGGCGAACTCATAGTCGATCAACCGCATCGGCCTGGGGGCGGCGCCCGACTTTGCGCCAATGAGAAAATTCCCGGGCATCGGATCGTTGAAGCAGGGTACCAGATCGAGCCCTGATGCCATGAAGGCGGCCTTGGCCTGGCCGTAGCGATGCATGATCCATGGCATATCATGCGGAAAGTGCGAGCCTAGCTCACGGCCCTGCTCGACATGCTCCTCGATCATATCGAAGATTGTCTTGGTCAGGCCCAGCTTTGGCCCGGCATGCAGGCGACGGTAGAGACCGAGAACGTCGGACTGGATCGCGGCGTCACCGAAATCCCCGTTGGTGCAGGCGCGATAGCCTTCGAGGAACTCGCTCACTTCCAGGCCATCCTGAGCATCGAAGAAGATCACCTCCGGTGCAATACCCATGGCGTAGGCATTGCGCGCCGCCTCGTTGGCGGCCACGCGGTCGATGAACATCTCCGAGCCCTCACCGGGCACCTTGATGAAATAGCGGCGCGGATCGCCGGCAATCTCGACCAGCCAGTTCTGGTTCATCAGCCCGCCGACAAGCGGAGTATAGCTGGCCTCACTGCCACGCCACTGCGGCACCCGCCCGATCGCGGTTTCGACATTGCGTTCGTGGACGGTTGTCGCCTCGCCAACTTGTCTCCGAACCGTCATGCAATCCTCCGGAGCACCTCGCCAAAGCGCGGCTCGCGGACCGCCATGCGGCAGCGCAGGAAGCGCCAACTGGCAAATTTGTAGAACTCGAGCGTATTGCGCGCCGACTTGGCGGCGAGAAGCGACCCGATCAGTCCCCATCGCAGATCGTCTGCGACGCCATAGATGCGCGCGCGATTGAATGCGGCCTCATCGAACGCTCCGGCGTTGCGCGCGAAGGCGTCGCGCGCCTCGGGCTCCTGGTCGAACGCCTCCACCAGGAAGCTGCCGATGTCTTCCAGCGGATCGGCCGTGGTGGCACGATCCCAATCGATCAGCCGCACCTCGCCCGCATCGCTAATCAGAATATTCGAGACATTGCCGTCGCCATGGATCGGTACCGGCGTGATGTCGAGCCCCTGAAAAGCGGCGGCTGCAAATCGCAACTCCTCGACCAGCCATTCGACGTCGGTCGGGATCTGGGCTTTTGCCGATGTCGCGGCCGCATAAAAGTGCTCGATCTCGTCGAAGACGCCCTGCCGCCTAAGCAGAGGCTTTCCCGCCTGGAACAGCCGGCGCGCGGCGATCACCGCATCCGCAATCGCAGGCTCCAGCATCCGTTCGAGCGTCCCCACACGCCAGCCCTGGTTCAGATCCTCCATGATCAAGATGCCCGCCTCGATTTCGGCCAGCATTACCCTGGGGCCGATACCAAGATCGGACGCGCGCCGCGCTGCCTCGAACGCACAGGGAACATCGACGTAAAGCTCCGCGTCGCGATCCATCACCTTGATAAAAATGCTCTCGCCATTCGACTTCTTGGTGGCGCGCCAGGGGAAGCCATCGACCCCTCGCCAGCTCGGTGACGCCAGAATGGGGATTGCCGGTTCGATCACGATTTCGCCCGCCCCCCAGCCAGGAAGGGACCCAAGGCGGTCTCGGAGTGCGGCCACTTCGACTGCTGTTTCGGTCATAGCTACGTCTGGTCTCTCGCAATATCGGGTCCGGCCGAGCCGGACTGGCACGCGTCGTAGTTTGATCAAGAGGGATGCAAAAGGGATGCCTCGCGCTCCACCAAATCATGCCGATGAAACCAATGGCCTACCCCTGCACAGGTGATATTCGCTATCCGACCTGATGGTCCGGAGGGCTGTCCGGATTCCAGGAGCACGCATGTCTGGCCAAGAACTGATCGGAATGAGCCTGGCCGAGTTGGCTGACGCTTATGCGTCGCAAGAAGTCTCGCCGGTCGAGGTCGCAAACGACGTCATCGCGCACGCCGAGGTCGTGAACGGCTCGATCAACGCCCTGTTCAGCTTTCGTCCCGAACAAGCCATCGCGAGTGCGCGACAGTCGGAAGCGCGGTGGAAGGCCAGGACGGCGCTGGGGCCGCTTGATGGCGTACCCATGACGGTCAAGGACAGCGTCGCCATGGCCGGCTGGCCCTATTTCCACGGCATCGGCGCCAACCGCTCACTGCCGCCGTCGAACTACGATTCACCGCCGGCCATCGCCCTTCGCGACGCCGGTGCGGTGGTCTTCGCCAAGACGACCATGCCGGATTGCGGCCTGATGGCGTCCGGCATCAGTTCGCTGCACGGCGTCACCCGCAACCCATGGGGACTTGCCTGGAATACCGGAGGATCGTCGGCCGGCGCCGGCGCCTCGCTCGCCGCGGGGGCTGGTTTCGTTTCGGTCGGGACCGATATCGCCGGCTCGGTTCGGCTGCCAGCCGCCCATTGCGGTCTGGCATCGCTGAAGCCCACCCACGGGCGCGTGCCTCACCTGCCGGCCGATCCCATGCGCATGGCCGGACCCATGGGTCGCAGCGTCGACGATATCGCGCGCCTGCTGACGGTGCTGACCCGGCAGGACGAACGTGACACCTGGAGCCTTCCGGCCGATGGAGTGCGATATCACGAAAAGCTCGGTCGCGACGTCAAGGGATTGAAGATCGGCGTTCTCACCGACATGGGCTTTGGATCCAAGCCCGAAGCGGAAGTGCACAACGCAGTGGAGGCTGCCGCGCGACTGCTCGCCGGCGCCGGTGCGATCGTCGAGCCCTTCACTTCACCGCTCGACCACGACGCCATTGCGCCCATTGACCTGTTCCTCCAGGTGCGCGGCTATCTCGAATACAGCGCGTTACCGTCGCACGACGACGGCGCTGGAGACATCAACCCCTATGTGCGCGACTGGTGCCTTGGCGGCGCGCGGCATTCCGGTGCCGACCTCTATCGGGCGCTCGGGCAAATGGGCAAGATAAAGACAGCGTTGCTCGCCTCCTTCGAAGGCTGGGACTACGTCATCGCTCCAACGCTGCCGGTGGTGAATTTCCCGGCCGAAGAACCCGGCCTCTCCCGCGAAAAACCGCTCGAGCATTCGCTGTTCACCGCGATGTTCAACCAGACCTGCCAGCCCGCCTCCACGGTCTGCATGGCCTTCGACCGCCGGCATCTGCCGATCGGGATTCAGGTCATCGGCCACCGGTTCGATGACCTTGGCGTGCTGCAGGTAACCAAAGTCCTGGAAGTATTGCGGCCAGTGACGATGGATTGGCCGTTTCAGCCGCGTCCCTGAGGGACAGTTCAGTTTACCTATGCTGCAGCTTTCACTTCGCCGCTGTCAAGAAGATGGCAGGCGACGAGCCGTCCGGGCGAATGCTCGATCAGATCAGGAGTTTCGACGCGGCAGCGGCCGAACGCCTTCGGGCAGCGCGAGGCAAAACTGCAGCCCGCTGGAATGTCGATCGGACTGGGCGGCTCGCCTTCCAGCAGGAAATCCGAGGGGTTGAACCGCTTGTCCTCGAGCGTCGGCGCCGCCGACAGCAGCGCCTTGGTGTAGGGATGCTGGGGATCGTAGAACAATTCGCGGTTATCGGCGATCTCGACCATCTCGCCGAGATACATCACCGCAATCCGCGTACAGACCTTCCGTACCATCGCCAGATCGTGCGAGATGAAGACGTAGGTCAGGTCGTTCTTTTCCTGCAGCTTCGAGAACAGATCGATCAGCCTACCTTGCTCGCGCTGGTCCAGCGCCGACAGCGTCTCGTCGAGAATCAGGAGCTTGGGGTCAAGGATCAGCGCCCGCGCGATCGATATCCGCTGCCGTTCGCCGGTGGAGAGCGCGTTGGGCAGTTGATCGTAAAGCTCGGGGGCGAGCCCGACCTCCGCCATCGCCGCGATCACGCGGCGGCGCAACTCCACCCGCGGGACCTTGCCGCGAATGAGCAGGCTCTCTTCGATCATGCGGCCAACGGTAGTCCGGGGCGGCAGCGCGTTGTAGGGATCCTGCAGCAGTAGCTGGAATTCATTCCGCTTTCGGATCAGGTCGCCCCGCGACAGGCCGCCGAGCGAGGTGCCGTTGAGCAGGATGCTGCCCTGGTCCGGCACCTCCAGCCAGGCCAGCAAACGCGTCAATGTCGATTTGCCGCAGCCCGATTCGCCGACAATGCCGAAATTCTCGCGCGGCATGATGTCCAGCGTCACGCCGCGAACCGCCTGCACATTGCTGTAGGAATTGAAGGTGCCCCGCTTGCGGGCGCGATAGGTCCGGTAGACCTGCTGCACCTGCATCAGCGGCATCTCGCCCTGCGCCTGGCGCCTGACAGCCGGTCCATCCGCCGTCGACCACATCCGCGGTACGCTGGCGATCGCCTTGCGGGTATAGTCCATCTTCGGCGCGGCCAGCAGTTCGCCGAAGGCCTGCTGTTCGATAAACCGCCCCCGGTGCAGAATGGCGGTGCGGTCACCGAACTGGCCAAGCGTCGGCAGCGAGGACGACAGATAGATCGTCGCCATCCGGTGGCGCAGACACAGATCATGCAGCAACGCCACGATCTGGGCAGCGATGGTGACGTCCAGCGGTTGGGTGACGTTATCGGCGATCAGGACCGCAGGCTCGGCGCAGATCGCATCCACGATCATCGCGCGCTGCATCATGCCGCCGGAAAACTTCGACGGATAGTCCCAGTAGCGTTCCCTGGGTGAGGGAATGCGGACCTCGCTAAGGAGCTGCATTACCCGCTCACGGCATTCGCGCCGATTCCACTCCGGCCTGACGCTGTGGAGTTTTTCGGCGATCTGGCTTCCCACCGGCACCGTCGGATCGAGCGAGCTCTGCGGCTTCGAGCCGATATAGGCGATGTCGCGACCGGTGCGAACCTCCTGCGTCCCTGGCTTGAGAATGTCATGGCCGGCAAAAGCGATCAGGCCGACACGATATTCGAGGCTTTCCGGCAGCCAGTTCGCCAACGCCCGGCTGAGAATGGTCTTGCCGGCGCCGCTCTCGCCGTAGATCCCGAAAATATCCGAGGTGTTTAGACGCAAGCTTATGTGATCGAGGATCGGAGCGGATCCCGGCGTCACCGGACCGACGGTGAGATCGCTGACTTCGAGAATGAGCGAGAGATCCATCTCAGAGGCCCCCGTAGATCCGGTTGCGGGCTTTCTCGAGCGCCGATCCCATCAGATTGATCGAGGTCAGCGCGACAGCGAGAAAGATGCCGGGGATGGTGGCGATCCACCACGCGTTGAGCAGATATTTGCGGGAATCGGCGATGATGCTGCCGAAGCTCGGCGTCGGCGGCTGGATCCCCAATCCGAGAAAACCGAGGATCGCTTCGAAGATCATCATGCGCGCGACGTCGAGCACGGCGACAAAGGCGATTGGCGGCAGGATGTTCGGCGCGGCAAACAGCAGCAGGATGCGCCAGTCCCCGGCCCCAAGAACCCGCAAGCCCCGGACATATTCCTTGCCGCGCTCGGCCACGGCGGCGCTGCGGGCGACGCGCGCATAAAGCGGCCAGCCCGACAGCGCCAGAACGATGATGATGGTGGCGACCGTCGGCCGGGAAACCCCGAGAATGGTGATCGCCAGAATGATCATCGGGATCGATAGCTGGGCGTCGGTGACCCGCATGATCAGGGTATCCCACCATTTGCCCTTGAAACCCGCGAACAGGCCAAGACCGCAGCCGATAATGAAAATGAGTACCACCGTGATTACGCCGACAAGCAGTGAGTATTGCAGGCCGATCAGGCTTCGCATCAGCATGTCGCGGCCAAGCTGGTCGGTGCCCAAGGGATGCTCCCAGACCCATTTGTCGCCGAGAAACAGCGGCGGCAGGAACTTATCCTTCACGATCATCTTGGTGGCGCTAACCGACGAAAACTCTGGATAGATTGCGGAAGCCAGCAACAGCGCCACGAAGATGAAGAAGCCGATCCGGAAGTTCGCCATCCGCCACGCGCCCAGCAGGATGCGCCGGTTGACCGACTGGACCTCGGCCGCTTTCTGCTCCGGCTCTGCTCCGACGATCGTGGTGACCGCCATGAATCAGATCTCCACCCGGGGATCAATCGTATAGGCGACCAGATCCACGATAATATTAATGAAGACGAACACGGCGCTGGTGGTAATCGCGATGCCCTGGATCACCGGAAAGTCGCGCCCGACCACCGAGACGACCGTCAGATTTCCAAGACCCGGGTAATCGAAGATGTACTCGATCACGAGCACGCCGCCGATCAGTGTCGAAAGCTGGATACCGAGCAGGTTGACGAGCGGCACCGCCGCGTTGCGCAACGCGTGGGAGTAGACGATGCGGCGCCGCGACAGGCCGCGGACTCGCGCCTCATCAATGAAGTTCGCCTGCATCACCTCGCCGAGCGACGTCGTCAGCGTGCGAATGATGAAAGGCGCAATTTCGACCGACAGCACCAGCGCCGGCAGCAGGACGTAGGAAAACCCCTGATAGCCGAGCGCCGGCAGCAGCTTGAGCTTGACCGACAGGAACAGGATCAGGACGATCGCCAGCCAGAAGTTGGGTATAGACACGAACAGCGACTGCACGCCGAACGCGAGCGCATTCTGCCAGCCGTGCTGGTGCAGCCCGCCGGCAATTCCGATCGGAAACGATATCAACAGCGCGAACAGCAATGCCATGCCGCCCAGCTGAAGCGTGAACGGCAGACGTTCGAGAATGAGATCGATCACCGGGGCCATATCGGACTTGGTCGGATCGATATACTGCCCGCCGGTCGCGATCATGCCGCTGCGCGGACGCAGATAGGACTGCCCAAGATCGCCTTGCAGCAGGCCCCGCATGTAGCGGCCGTACTGCACGATGATCGGATCGCGCAGCCCCATCTTGGTCGCGACCTTCTCGACGACGTCGGGCGGAGCCATGCCGCCGACGATCAGGCGCACCGGATCGCCGGGAACCACGCGCAGCAATGTGAAGATGATGAGGGAGGTGATGAAAACGATCAGGAGGCCCTGCGCGATCCGTTTGACCAGGAATTCCAGGATCAACATCGAGAAGAGCTACCTTGCATTTCCGCGAACAGGGATCCGGCAGGCCGGGGCAAACCGGTCTGCCCGAGAATCGTCAGGCGAGGCAATCGTCAGACCAGCGTGGCCTTGCTCATATCCTGCATGCCATTCGGATAGATGTATAGACCGTCCAGCTTCTTGCTGTAGGCGTGGATGAAGACTGAGGTGAACAGCGCCAGCGCCGGGGCCTTCCTGGCGATGGTCGGAAGCGTCTCGGTCTGCAGGATCTTCTTGCGCTCCTCGATGCTGGTGGCGTTGTGTTCCTTGTCCAGCACCGCATCGATCTCCTTGTCGACGATGCCGGTGATGCGCTTGGACGAGGAATGGAAGTGGGTGCGCAGCACCAGATCGGGTTCGGGCGAGCCCGTGCACCAGCCGCAGTCGATCATGTTGCCCTCGCCGCCGCCGGGCTTGTCGTACAAGAGATTGCCCCAGGCCGCGACTTCGAGCGTCTGCAGGTTGACCTTGAAACCCTGCTCCTGAAGCATTCCCGTGATCAGCTCGGCATACTCTTTCGTCTTCGGATAGAACCCGACCGAGGTGTAATAGGTCAGCTCCGGCAGACCCGCCCCTTTGGGGAAGCCGGCTTCCGCCAGCAGCTTCTGCGCCTTGGCCGGATCGAATTCCGGATAGTCGGTAACTTCGGCGTAGCCGAACTTGACCGGCGAAATATGCGCCTTCGAATAGGTGCCGGAGACGCCGAGGATTTCGAGAACCTGCTTGCGGTCGATCGAATGGCAGGCGGCAAGGCGGATCCGCGGATCGTCAAACGGCTTCTTCGAGCAGCGGAAGAACAGATATTTGTTCTCGACCGACACCGCTTTGTGGATGTTGAAGCGCGCATCCTTCGAGATGGTCTCGACCTGTTCCTGCTCGAGCCGCTCGATGATGTCGGCCTCGCCGTTCAGAAGCGAAAGCGTTCGCGTCGTGGTGTCGCCGACGAAATGATACTCGACACCCGGGATCTTCGGCGCGCCGAGGTAGAAGTCCGCGTTCGCGGCCAGCACCGTCGTATCGCCCTTCTGCTCGACATATTTGTACGGCCCGGTGCCGTTCATCCGCCCAGACAATTGCGCCTTGTTGGCGACGTCCTTCGCCGACATGATCGGCAGGAAGGACGAAAGATAATAATACAGCGTTGCCGGATAGCCCCGCGCCTTGGTGTTGATACGGCAGGTAAAGTCATCGACCACGTCGACCGTAACGAGGCCCGGATACCATTGCGCCGGACGGTCGGGCAGACAGCCATATTCGTAGGAGGCCTTGACGTCGGCGGCCGTGAACGGCGAGCCGTCGTGGAACTTGATGCCTTTTCGCAGCTTCACTTCCATCGTGTAGGTGTCGATCGAGGTCATGGATTCCGCCAGCTCGAACACCAGTTCGTCCGGCTTTTCCGGTTTCATCGGCGCCCGCGTCAGATAGCCGAACACAAATCCCTCGACGATCAGCTGACCGAGATTGGTGTGCGTGGTTGGATCCCAGTTGCCGGTCAGCGCCTCCGCACCGAGGAAGCGCAGCGTCTTGCCTTCGGCCGCGAAGGCGGAATTCACCAGAAAATCGGGATTGACCCGCCCCAAACCAAGCGCCGCGGCGCCGGCAAGTCCACCCAACATCACGTCTCTGCGGTTGATCATGTCCTAATCCCTCGATGATTTCGGCAACGCTGTAACTGTTCTCAAGATCGCGATGCTCCCAGCCGTTCTATCGTCCTCGGCAACTTGCTCGACGACCTGCCCGGCGCCTTGCCCGACGACTTGCCCGACGACTTGCAAAGCGTAGACCAAACGGCGCGAACGCCTGAATCCTGCTGCTCCACGATTCCGTTGCTGACGCTCCCGGGATCGGCCTTTCCCGTCGCGTTTCCCCGGCGGCCACAACGCTCCGCTCAATTCCGAGGCACCGGGCCTTTCAGGTGTGCAGCACAATGGCTGTCGAAGGATATCGAACGGTCGCGCCGATATCGAAGGAAGACGAAGCGATGCTGCCGGTCTTCGTCATGCTGAGAAGAATGCTGTTGACGGCCTGGATAGCGTCGCACGCGGACACCGAGACGGCACGCCACCTGGGAACGGATTATACGCAAGGCACCGTCGCGATGGGCGAGCGGCTTCTCTGGGGGCTCTAAGACTCCAGGTCTGCGATGCCCGCTCGGCTCGGGCCTGCAGCGTGGAGCGCAGATGCCCTCGTACCAGATCAGTCAGAGCAGGGAAATACGAACGCCTTCGACACGTCTGCCGACAGAAACATTCGATCGCCGATAACAATTTTGTCGCTCGGCACGGTGAGCGCCCGGAAGGTGTTTCCGACCTCGTCTTCGACGACGACGACGTTCTCTTTGCCCAGTCGCTCAACCGCGTAAACAGTTACGGGCAAGGCGCCGCTTTCCCGCCCCTCCGTTAACGCCACGTGCTGTGGTCGGACGCCAAGGTCAATCTCCCGGACTGATCCGGAAACCTCGGAAACAAGTGATTTGGGCATTCCGAACCGCGCCCTTCCGGTCTCAATCGTGACGCGATCTGCTTCGCCAACCAGACGTCCACGAAAGAAATTCATCGGAGGTGAGCCGACGAATCCCGCGACAAAGCGGCTCTTTGGCGTTTCATACACTTCTTGCGGTGTTCCAACCTGCTCGATTCTTCCGTTGTTCATGACGACAATCATGTCGCCCATGGTCATGGCCTCGACCTGATCGTGCGTGACAAAGATGGTCGTCACGCCGAGGCGCTTTTGCAGGTGGACGAGTTCCGAGCGCAACGACTGCCGCAACGCCGCATCAAGTGCGGACAAGGGTTCGTCGAGTAGGAACGCGGCGGGATCACGCACGATGGCTTTCGCGATCGCGACGCGCTGCCGCTCGCCCCCGGACATGGCCGAGGGCTTCTTTCCAAGCAGCGTGGTGATGTCCAGCATTTTCGCGGCGCGCGCGATCTTGCTTTCCGCCTCAGCCCGATCGACAGCCGAGGCGCGCAGGCTCATCCTGATGTTGTCATGCGCCGTCAGATGCGGATAGAGAAGCGCCGACTGGAACACCATCGCAATGTCGCGCTGATGCGGCGGCAGGTAGGTGATATCTCGGCCACCGAGCAAAATCCGGCCCGAAGTCGGTTCCTCGAGGCCCGCGACGCAGTTCAGGGTCGTTGACTTTCCGCAGCCCGACGGCCCCAGGAAGATACAGAAGCTTCCGGTTGGAATCTTGAGGTCCATGCTTTCGACAGCGACCTTGCCACCGTAGCTCTTGTGCAGTTGTTCTATAGCCAGTTCAGCCATCAAGTCCTCAACGCACGGGATCGACAAGATTCATTTCGGCGATGTGTCTTTGCAGAAAGAAAACAACCAACGCTGCGGGCAGCATCGACAGGCAGATCGCCGCCGCCATGTGACCCGGTTCCGGTTGTTGAAAAAGAAATCCGCTGGCCGCCGCCGGAAGTGTCGTTGCATCCGTCCCGTTCACCAACGTCGTCGCGAACACATATTCGTTCCAGGAAAACAGGAACGAGATGATCGCCGCGACCGTTATTCCATTGCGAGCCAGCGGAAGCATGATCTTGAAGAACATTTCCCATCGGGTCAGACCGTCGATCATGGCCAGCCGCTCGACCGGAGGCAGATTGCGAAAATAGCCGATCAACATCCAGGTGACAAAGGGCACGGTTACCGTCAACGTGATGAGCACAAGGCCCGTACGGGTTCCGGTAAGGCCAAGGTCCGTGAACAGGCTGTAGAACGGAATCAACGTCGATACGGGCGGCACCGCGACCGCAAACAACACCGCCATGAACAGGACGGTCTTGAAACGAAACTCCAGACGGCCAAAGA
>Ga0307508_10004267_pt1 | contig 14030 bp, 25 predicted proteins | sample 9_EM_MG_FD_203089 | JGI IMG/M metagenome (GOLD analysis project Ga0307508, IMG submission 203089) | Populus trichocarpa ectomycorrhiza microbial communities from riparian zone in the Pacific Northwest, United States - 9_EM | ecosystem: Host-associated > Plants > Roots > Unclassified | place... | reverse complement strand
CTCCACAGTGGCGATCATCCGCCGTCGTCAGTTTACCGACTTATCAAGGAGGCTTACGATGACGAGGACTATGAGCTTTAGTGGAGTTGTGGGATGTGGGCCTTCCAATACTTTGGAATGCCAATCGATCTTTGCGCGACTACTTTGCTTTCGTGCTCAAAATGTCAAAGAAAGCTTCCTGTGGCAGATCCACAGTGCCGATCCGCTTCATACGACGTTTACTTTCCTTTTGGTTCTCAAGATGTTTCATCTTGCGTTCGTAATGACCTGTAGAACAGTAGTTTGGCGAGGGAATCAATTCTCACCAAATTAACACGCACCTCCGTACAAACCCGCCGTGACGTCGGCACGCAATGCTTTCAATGTTTGACGGGCGATTATCTTTTTCCCAATAGCTGCTTGAATCGGCACCTCAAACAGTTGACGAGGAACAACTTTGTCTAGGTGCAACTGATGTCAGAGCGAGTTAAACGAAAATCATAATGACCACTCACGCAACTTCTTGACCCACATCCTCCCGACATCTTGCTGTGCAGATCGGTGCACGATCAATGCAAGGGCATCCACTGGTTTCCCGTTAAGGAGAAAGACCATCTAGTTTGGGTTGAATCGAGCTGAAGTCATAACACCTGGTGCATATCATTTACCTTGGATAAATCGCTCCGCCTATACCCGGCGTCCTCATAACTTTGCACTGTCAGTCCATACCAGTCTAGGAAACGAAAAATGCAAGCGTTACACACTCGAAACTTGCGTATCCCGAACTCTTGCTCTTGAGCTTGTCGAAGAAGTCAGTAACAATCTCGCTCAATGGGACTGTGCATGTCAAGATAATGCGAGCGGATCTGGCAGCCCCAGCATCTAAATAGCGATGATCCAAGTCTTCCGCGCGGTGTGCAAAACACAGTTCCATCATCTCGCCAAGGTAATCTGAGGAGCGTGTAGCATTGACAGAAGCGCAGGATGATTACGGCAAACCTTCGGGAACAATGATCGTTGCCTTAACCACTGGTTCTTGCACCTCTTTAACACCTGACGAAGGGTCTGAATGATCCGGAAATTCCGCAGGATTGCTGACGATGACAGTCTTGTCTTTATAATGGACTAGTTTATCATTAGTTGCTGTACTTGGAGGTGATGGGGGCGGTCCACCTTTGTAAGGTACGGTAGGAGCGGTGATGATGATATTTGCGTTGTACTCATCCTCCAGACGCTGGCGGAAGACGTCCATATGCAGAGTCCCGAGAAACCCGAGTCGGCAACCTTGCCCTAACGCGGAGGAAGATTCACGTTGGACCGAGACACTCCGGTCAGTCAGCGTTAGCTAGACATGCATTTCTTGAGAGATGGAACGAAAGTGCAATAGACAGCCACGCACACGTTTGACAGATTCTTCGAGTTTGATAAAGTTGTTCGTGTCCACGGGAAAAACACCGGCATAGACCTAAGACCCTGAGGATGGGATCGCGGAAAGCGAAAGATGCTTACCATGGCCTTCGCAGGTCGGAAGCCTGGCATTGGATTCACTGGTGCACCAACGCGGTGGAGAGTATCTCCGACATGCGCTAGATGACCTGAGCGACAGTTTCAGTAAAAGAAAGCAGCTCACAAACCTTCCGATGATTCTTTCATGTTACAAGCTATATAACCGACTTGTCCAGGTTGTAAGCTCGCGGTAGGAAGCTCTTCCGGGTACATGACACCAACTTCCTGTACTTCATACTTCTTTCGAGTGTGGCAAGACACAATTTTATCACCTGTCAGCATAAAAAGATATTAAGATATAAGTTTTCAAATGTATGTTAACCCGCACCTACCCTTACGAATCACCCCATCGTGAACGCTCACAAGTGAGATGACACCTCGATATCGATCATAACTAAGATAGTTTGATGTTGGCGAATGGTAACACCAATCAAATACTCACTAGGAGTCAAATAACAAAGCCTTTAGAGGTTTCTCTGCGGATGCTGATGGAGGAGGTATTCGTTCAATAATGGCCCTAAGCACGGCCTCCACACCTTGACCAGTTTTAGCTGAAATCTGCAATGCATCAATTGGATCTACACCAAAAGTAGAATACAACTGTAAGGCGACGCGTTCGGGTTGTGATGCAGGCATATCTATCTGCGTTGACGTCCGTTGAGAAACCAGAACGACCAATGAGACTCGAAGACGCGGACCTTGTTAAGGACAGGGATGATAGTCAGGCCTCTCTCCTTGGCGATGTGAAATACGGAGATGGATTGCGCCTGAACACCTTGTGTGGCATCTACCAGCAAAAGCGCGCCCTGGCAAGCTGCCAGAGAACGGGAAACCTCCCACGAAAAGTCAACATGCCCCTGGGTAGAGTTCAGGGAAGGTGTTGGCCAGATATGGGAAGCTTACGGGGGTATCGATGAGATTGAGAAGGTATTTCTTCGCATTGACGGAATGCACCATACTGATAGAGAGCTGTGAAGCAGAGCGCTAGCGTGTAAAAAGAGATGTTTACCTTGCTGTCTGAGCCTTGACTATGCGCTATGAGTAAACTTGATTCCTTGTCGAAGCTAAGGTACCTTACCGGTAATTCCGCGCTCTCGCTCGACTTTGAGTTTGTCTAGGACCTGCTGGTTGGAGCCAAAGGCTTTCTTTGGAATGGTGCCTGTAAGCTAAAAGTATGTTGGTAGAATGACATGGGGGAGTTGCGCATGATTGCACCTCTAGCAGACTGAGTAGAGGTAAGGTAAGTACGCCCATGACACGAAGGTAACTGACCGATCGGCCAAGGTAGATTTGCCATGGTCTAGAGTGTGTGAGGGTGCACGGATGGACAGATGAAAAAGAGAAATACCGATGTGGGCAATGATGGAAAAGTTCCTGCAGGAACCAACCATTTGTCGTCGCTGTATTTCGTGTAGAGAGAGGGACATACCTTATGGCGTCGCACGGAAACTCAGCTGTATCAACAGCCTTTTGTACGGATGAGGAGACGGTGAAGCGGCGAGATAAAGGCGGGTGCCGGAGGATGACTTTGCGCCATACCGGAAGCATCCCAAGCAACTTGGGTCGAGTTCAATGCTATACTAAGTGTACTAATATACTATCGCTTAGTCAGCCGGGACTACAGACAGGCTTCAAGTCGACGACCATGTCTCTCCAAGAGGCATCGGAGGCGCGCAAGGTACGGCTGGTTGCCCTCAGAAACAGAAAGGAAGGACGTGTCGACGCTGAAGATGGGTGCGCTGCACATGGGTCTACGACCAGCGTTTGCTAATGCGTACTGCGTAGTGGATCTGTGCTACTGACCCGAAACTTTGACCCGGAAACGCGGACGTTGAGAAAGCACACGCAAAATGGAAGATTGGCCCAAGATACAATTGAAAAGGACGTTGAAGGTATGGCGGAGAAGATCATTGCGGAGGATGAACAACGCAGAGCGCAGGAGCTTGTGGGTGGTGACACAATTAAAGCCAACACGGTGCACAACTGAGCTCTTGCAGGACGTGTTCAACATTGCGCCGAAACGACCGAACTGGGATCTCAAGAGGGAAACGGAGAAGAAGCTTGCAAGGCTGGAGAGAAAGACACAGGAGGCGATCCACACGCTGATCAGTGAGTGGGGCGACGCGGCACATGGACATCGTGGTGATGACACGGCGAGCAGGACAACGACTAGCGGCACAAAAGGGGCAGTCTGAGGACGTGCTGGGTGCGATGAATGCACAGGAGCGGGCGTTTGAAGCGGAGGAGGAGGAGTAGCACAGCAGTCCAGTACCGTATTTGGCATGTGTGATCGGGCTGCGTGAGTATTAAAAGCGTGCGCCAGCTCGTCCAATATCATGGCCTCTGACTCTGATCTCGCTCTCCGTCGAGTCCCCTCTCTCGTGTCCTACTGTCAACGTGGTGAGCAGCCCCCCCCCCGCCCCCCTCGCCCAATCCTCACCCGCCTTCCAGTCCTCTCAGCCCATGCGGACGGTATGCCCTCCCCTCCCCCCCGCCCCCGTCCTCATCACCCCAATAGCTATAACTTGTCTTGGTGATGACGTACGGTACGATGTCATTAAACCCGTCCTCGAATGCTGCTCTGCAGATACCCTGCTCCGCTTGGAGCAATCCTCCCCGGTCAGTCCTTCTCGCAGTCACTGCCCCCCTTCTCATTCTCGTCGCAGTATCTCGAACAAGACACTCCAGGCACGTCAGCCTTGAGCGCTGGTTTCCCCCCCGTCTCTGACCAGATGTCATCAGATCTCTGGCAGCGTCTCTGCTTCAAGTCCTACCCTTTACTTGCCGAACAATTCACACGAAATTTCGACGAACAGCCTGAATCCTGGCGCGATCAATATTTCGTACGTCCCTGTCCCCTGTAGATCAGATAACCCCGGTTCACACGTTCGCGGACAGCTTCTTCGCGAGGCCGAGGCACACCGCCTCGAAGAGGTCGCATCAAGACTCAGAAATCAGCGCATGGAAGCTGCTGAACGGAAGAGAGAAAGAGAGGTCAAATTGACCGACAGGTTACCTCCTGCTAGGCGTGCGCGCACCGCATGTAAGCCTTGCCTTCTCCTTTTCCTGGTTTTGCGTGGCTAACACGCCCTTCAGGGGGAACGCCTAACCAGCCAAAGTCTCTTTTTCAGAAAACGAAGAACGAAGCGACTAAACTCCGAAGGTCCCTGTATACACCCCGGCTACCCCCCCAAATACCCCACAGCAAGGTACACCGCCCCACCACTCCAAGCCCACCCGTGGCTCCATCGACGACATCGATCAATAGTCGGTCAAATGTCAAAACCCTCTCGACCAGTCGCCCCTCGGTCTTGATGCTGCAAACGACACCTCCTCGTCCTGTTCAGTCCACGAACGCGATAAACCCTGTTTCCCAGAAGGACCTTTCACCACCACAATTGCCATCGCTTGCTCATCCCCCATCACAAGCCACCGAACCTCGTCCCTCCAAGCCACCGATACAAAAGAGGGATCCCATGGCATCGCTGTTCATGCCAAAACACCGGGCTCTCTCGCAGCTCCCCTCTCAAGCGGGAAATAATAATCGCAGCGTGCCTGCTCGGTGACACAACTGCGTGTGATGTCGTCGAACATGTCTTGACCATACCACGGAACTATGGTTGTCATAATGAGCATCTATCTAGTTCTTGTATTCTATGTAGCACCATAGATTCGTGCATCTCTAGCAACATTATCATTCCTCTTCGTATCGCTGTCACTATGTTGACATGCGAGCAGACTTCCAAGTCGTTACTGATAGAGCATAAGTGTCAACCATTCAACTGGCGTTCCAAGTGTTGTGTAGGCCAACAGTGTCATCTGCCCCGTTCGTAGCCGCATTCGAGCCTGTCACAGGTCGGCCGACATAACCATTCAAATCATTCGTGCCCTTGGTTTCCACAGCTTTGAGGCCAGCTGGGGCCGTCCCGTTCTTGACATTATCAGCTCTCAACGACTCGACGTGGGTCAAGTATCTTTCATCAACACCGCCTGTGACATATTCGCCCGTAAAGACCGAACAGTCAAAGGTTTCGATTGATGGGTTGAATTGGCGGACAGAGGCAACCAAGTCTGGGAGCTTCTGAAAGATGACGAGATCTGCGCCGATGAACTTTGCGATTTCTTCGGTCGTCCGGCCATATGCGACGAGCTCTGAACGAGAGGGCATGTCGATGCCATATACGTTGGAATGCCTGCGCAGCAGATCAAAAAGCGGACAACTGCGGGAAAATAGTGGAGCCTACCGTATTGGGGGAGAACAGCTTGCGACGATGACTTTCTTCGCGCCAACGTCTTTTGCCATCTGGATAATCTCCTTGGAGGTCGTACCTCGCACGATTGAATCTGAAAGGGGTATGTCATCATCGGACAGTGTGACTCCCAGGACATACCGTCAACTAGTAGAACATTTTTGTCTACGAACTCGAGAGCCATAGCGTTAAGCTTTTTCCTCACATTCTTCCTCCTGGGTGTCGTCAGCATAGGCAATTCGGTAAAAGGCCGAGTACGTGCCTCATTTGTTGTCCCGGCATGATGAAAGTTCTGCCAACATACCGGTTTTTGATGAATCCCTCTCGGTATGGAAGCTGAAGCTTTTGAGCCAAGTTCAACGCAGCGACACGCGACGTGTCCGGTACCTAACATTAACGGTCATGTGGGTAATCAGATCTCTGGAGTGGACGGGATAGCGAACTGACCGGAATGACAACGTCCACAGTGATGTTCTTCTCTAATAAAACCTTGCTTACTTCTTCCGCGAGCGCATCACCCATGGCCATCCGACTCCGATAGACGCTCACGCCATCCAATACGGAATCGGGCCGGGCAAAATAAACGTATTCAAATATGTCGGGTGCAAAAGTTGCCGGTTCAGCAACAACGCGCCTAGAGACCTGCGAGCGGGTAATAATGACAGCTTCACCTATAAGGAGATCAGCATCCCGGTGCAAGCCATCGGAAATTCACGGACGAACCAGGTTTGATATCCTGCCAGTCACTGAAACCACCGGCATCCGCCACGATGCTCTCACTCGCGAATATCCAATCCTTTCCGGTAGCGGCTTTTCGGGACGCCAACCCAACGGGTCGGATCCCATTCGGGTCCCTAAAGGCGATGATCCCGAATCCTGCAAGCATTGCGACACAGGCGTATGCCCCCCTGCACTGCTTCATCAAGCCTCCGATGGCGGTAAAAATGTCTTCTTCGTTTATGCGAAACTTGCCGGTTTGTTGAAGATTGTCCGCAAAGGTGTTCAAGAGCAGTTCGGAATCGGACGAGGTGTTGATGTGCCGATGTGCTGTGGCATCCATGTAGTGCAACAAGGTTGCACTGTCGATAAGATTTCCATTCTGCGGAAAAATGTTGGATAAACATGCATCTCTGGCGATCATTGTAGAACATACATGTGCAAGTACGATACCATAGGGTGAGTTAACGTAGAAGGGTTGAGCTTCGGCGTGGTTGGAGCTGCCAGCTGTTGGGTATCGGACTAGGTCCCGAAGATTAGATGTGAATCGCCGCTGATCGTAGAGTCTCACCGTGCCCGACGCCCATACCACCGATCAATTTTCCAACAGCCTTGTCATCGAATACATCCCGGACCATTCCGTTCGCTTTGCATTGGTACAAACGGCCCTTCGGGCCACAGGTGACGATGCCACATGCATCCTGACCGCGATGCTGTAGCAAAGAAAGGCCTTCGCTGATCTCGGCAGCCGCATCGATGGTGGGGTCGTGTAACAATAGACCTAATATGCCGCACACTAGGCGTCGGTCAATTTGTGAAGCTGATTAGCTAGAGTGAAACGCACTGGATACCCTGTGAGTGAGGTAGAAGGGAAAGTCTATGAACGCTTGGATGAGGTGTCCTTTAAACCAGCGTCTTGACCTCCATTTTTTTCTCGCAAGTGGTCTGCTAATAAGGTCGGACACGACCGGATATACTAATCAAGGCTTAAAGTTCAAACCACTTCCGCCCGTCCCGGAGGTGTATCTCGACGACATGCGGATCAGTGAAACAGTCAGCTACGGTGAGCCGGTAGCGGACCCTAGTAGGAGCAGTATCATCCAAAAAAATTAACGAGTCATCACCAACATGCTGGTTTCGTTGTAATACGCGGTTGAACGCGGATTGTATTCTTCAATACTACAGTAATGATATATGGGTTATACGTGTCTTTGGCGTGTAGATGATGGGCTGCTGCCCGGGTAGTATGTCGTCGATGTGCTGGCCCTCTCTGGGCTCATACTAGAGGATAGCAAAGAAATAGAAAAGCGTGTGGTCTACGAGCGTCATGTTGCAAGAATAAGCGGAAGGATGAACTTCCGATGCCAGGCGGAACAAGTACAAGGTGCCAATGGAACGAACGATGAAGCGCGATCACAAGGCGAGCTTCTTGGGCTTCTCCCAAGCATAGTCCGGGTTGCCGAAATGGCCATAGGACGCAGTGCGCAGGTATACAGGCTTTTGGAGTGCAAGCTCACGGACTGTGTGCAATACATTACAACACCGAACAGTTAGGAAAGACATTAAACTCACCCATGACACCAGGTCGGAGGTCCCAGTTCTTGCGGATAATCGCAACAAGCTCCTCATTCGACTTTTTGCCAGTGCCATAAGTGTCAACGTAGATAGACAAGGGCTCGGCGACACCGATAGCGTACGAGAGCTGTACAAGAGCACGTCGAGCAAGACCAGCAGCAACAAGAGACTTGGCTAAGGTAGTCATTAGCATGCAGTTCATCCAAAGCGAAAGGGTCTAGTACCAATCCAGCGGGCCGTGTAGGCAGCCGAGCGGTCGACCTTGGAAAAGTCTTTCCCTGAGAAGGCACCTCCACCGTGGGCTCCCCAACCACCGTACGTGTCGACGATGATTTTGCGGCCGGTCAAACCAGCATCACCCTGAGGACCACCAATAACAAAGCGGCCTGAGGGTTGAATCTGATGCCTTTGTAAATATCAAGACGCAGCAAATAAGGAGCAACACATACGTGGTAGACGGTGTGTTCATCGAGGAGGTGGGCGGGAATCACCCCCTTGACAACTTTTTCCAAAATCTCCTTCCGAAGTTGCTCCGTTGAAATCTCTTCTGCATGTTGCGTCGAGATAACGATGGTGTCAACTCGAAGAGGGATCATAGCACCACCATCGTTCTTGTACTCGACGGTAACTTGGGTCTTGGAGTCAGGTCGCAGCCAGGACAACAGTCCAGAACGACGAGCGGCAGCCATTGCTGCATTGAGCTTATGGGCAAGCACAACCGTCAAGGGCATGTAACTCTCAGTCTCATCGGTAGCATAGCCGAACATGATGCCCTGGTCACCGGCACCATGTTGCTCCAGAGAGCCGTGATCAAGACCCTGGGCAATATCAGGTGACTGCTGTTCAATTGCCACGAGAATGTTGCACGTCTTGTAATCAAAGCCTTTAGACGAGTCATCGTAGCCAATTTGCTTGATGGTGTTGCGGATGACATTTTGGTAGTCAATCTGGGCCTTGGTAGAGATCTCGCCGAAGACCATGATCATTCCGGTCTTGGTGGCCGTCTCGCAGGCAACCTTTGACCAGGGATCTTGTGCGAGACAAGCGTCAAGCTAATCAAGAAAATAAGAAGGCGATCTCAGCATGTGTGATATGGGACGCTCACGATAGCATCGGAGACCTGGTCACAGATCTTGTCTGAGGAACATTCAGTGTGGAACATCCAAATGGCACGTAGAACGCACCAGGGTGGCCTTCGCCAACGGACTCGGATGTGAAAAGGAAGTGCCCTGGGGCAAGAGAAGGGCGTGCGCTACCGTTGGGAGACATGGAGAGTGGTGGTGTGAAGGATAAAAAAAACGGGGGGATGTGGGCTTGTTCGGCCTAGCCAGCGGCAATTTAAAGGACTCAGTAGCTTATCTAATCACCGCCGCATCACGCCATTAATGCTGTTGTGTGGCGATATCTTGGGCGATATCATCAGAACCGCCCGTCGCGATTGGTTACATGTAATCTATATTATATACTCACAGCCTACACCCAACCTTGCAATTACAACAACGCAACCCCGAGAGGATCCGTACTAATCATGGGTCGTTTCTGCTCCTGCTCAATTGTCCTCTCACCGCTCGACCGCGTGGGAGGGCACGTTCCCACACCAGGGCTCTGGTTTGCGACGCGAGGGAGAACGGTCGTGTTTCGCTCATAGGGCAAATGAGAAATCGTGTGGCCCGCAGCAAGGGGTCCTGGGTCCACCGCATCCCAGGCAGGAGTCGGTTGTCTGGGGGAGCGCGAACGTGCAGTGCTCCAGGGATTGTCGGTCGGCACTGCCGGTATAGATGTCTTTCGCGGCGTAACACTGCCCCAAGGGTTATACGATGATCCAGAGATGGTTGGCAAGGATTGCCCGTCGTAAACGTTGCGAGACTGGAGCTCAGATGTCCTTCCGACGTCTTCCTCATCTCCAATCCCTCCCGAGGGAATCTTTAAGTCCTTCGTAACCCCGTCATATGCCTCTTGCACAGCTGAGAATGCTGCGGTGGCATTTGACGATAACTTTCCCCAAACAGATTTCACTCCGCTGCTAGAGAAGAAATCTGTGGCATTCGAGTTTCGCGAGTGACTCGGGGGCAACGAATTGCCGCCCGGTGAGCTCGGTTGTGCTGGAGGCCAAGAAGGCTTTAGAGACGTCGAAGCCCCCACACTTGTGAAACCTTCAGCGACTCTCTGGGGGAGATCGGGTAGAGACGACCACAACCCCTGAAAACTGGAAGATAAGCCCTCGGTAGCGGCAGATTTGGGGGGTGGCAGTGAGGGAGAAGGGGACGGAATGATTGAAGGGGGATCAAAAGCTGGTGGTAGTAGGATTTCCCCACGTGGGCTTGCGGTATCGTCATCGAGACCCTCGATAGACGCGGGGGCTTCAGACTCGTCCCTGACTTGGGAGATAACCACTCTCCCATTCATTTCCTCGTCTGTGCGACCATAAAGTTCAAACCAAAAGCGAACGTCCTTGGGATTAGGGAACAGCACTCCCATGTCTGCTTTGCCATCTCTGCGTACTGGATCATCCAAGGAGCTGTCAAACAAGGGGTTCTTGTGCTTCTCCACTTGTGGTGATGAGTTTAGAAAGTCCCAGAGGCTCGCAGTACGTTCCGACGGGACCATTCTATCTTCTCCATACCTGCGTTCCCGCTCGCAGTTATATAGAAACGTTCCGAATTGGCAGGAATAAAGATGATGGTGGATGGTACGTAGGAAGCACTCGTTGAATTCAAATCGTTCAGGAAACTGCCGTAGTAGCTGACAAACGCATTCGAGGAATTGATGGAAAGCAGGACTCGTCTCCTTGATGTGGTGCTGGGACACGAAGCGGTTCTGAACCGAAGCGAGAAAGGCCTGGGCAGCATCGGTACCACCACTACCATTCGCTGTATCCGCTAAGGACGTGAAAAACTTTTCAGATGATAGATGACCGCATCGATCCAAGAATCGGTGCCCAAAAGATATCCAGTCCTTTTCGACAAGTATCTGAAATCCACGCATCGTACGATAGTAGGGATCCAAGCAGAGTTGAGCGAGAGCAGACAATTGAGATGTCCGATCCCACCCATCGGAACAGTGGATCAGAACATGAGACGAGTTGATGTGTATATTTCGGATGATGAGAACCACGGCTTCCATTATATTGGACATATGACGGAGCCAGCCGGATCGGCGCAGCGCTTGGCGATCCAAGATAGCTAGTCGCTGTGCTTCCCCAGGAAGGTATCCGCTCACGCTGGCAGCCACGGTATCTGCTTCGCGAAGAGCATCTATAACCTTGCCTAGCGATTCGCGCATTGCATGGATATGGTCGATGCCAGAGTAAGTCTTCTTTGCGTCTTTGTAGTGTTCCATATTTTCTGTGCCGGCGCCCCTGGCGGTGTTTGCTACAGCATTGGCTGTCGGGCGCGCATCTACAATCAAATTTGTGGCGGTTGCGCCATAAACCAGGACGCTTGATGATCGAGATTCTGGATAGTAATGGGTTTGAAAGATAGCCTCCACGAGTTTTTCGTCCTGGACGGAACGGTTCTGTTTGATTCCGACCATCGGTTGACTCGAGCGAGTTATACTGGCCTGTATGTATGACGAGTCAGGAATATTCCCTCGTGAACAGGACAAAAGGAATTACGTGGTTCGCCCAGTGCAAATAAGTGAGAGCGGGTATTCTACATTTGCTCCTGTATTTTGATGCATACTGGAGCGTAGAATCACTTATCCGTGTCGGGACTACCAAACGCGACGGGTAGGTTGGGCTAAACTATGAACCCGATCAAATATTGTCTTGTAGCTAAACAGAAAAAACGCTTTACCTGGTAATCCTTGTTGATGTCGGTAAAGCGCCAAGTCTTCGCTCGGGTACCGACACCCATCCGTCCAAACTCCTCCCGTGGAGAGTATATCGACCATCCCCCAACAGAATCCAGGGGTGGGTTTGGGGAATAGAAAAATGCATAGAGTTGATTGACAGAGGCTATTGACTTGTTGGTCACAACACTTGCCGGGGAACGAGCATAACCTACAGCACACCGTCAACTCTTTGACGCTTTCGAATACATCGATAGCATCGCGGTCATTCCCAAAGGAGAAGGAGAAGGTCTCGAATGTCCGTGTATGAAAAGTAATCGGACTCCGTCCATGCAATGTGTGTGGGAGCTGCATGACGAGTGAAATCAATGGATATGGAACCTAGCCTCGGTATGAACATATAAGGATGAGCGGTAAGATGATAAGGAACTCGCCCACGTCTCCTCTTTCTCCGGATCTTCATAACGGAATATCAGGTGGTGCGCTGTCAGGTGCAGGGAGCCGTACTGGACGCTGCCTGATTTGCTGCAGAGAACTTTCTCGACCTACGAAGTTGCAAGCTTAGCTACGGGGTGGCCCCGATGACCCTAGTGTCTACACACTTGCCTTGGAGACGCGGATCGCGTCCATGCTGACAATACTTCAGGATTATAGCTGATACGGCTCAGTGCACCTTCGACTACGGTGGGGTTGTATGTTTGTCGGTATTTACGTGCCACTAACTAGACTTGAAGACCAAAATACATCGACCCAGTGGTACAGAGTAGGGAGCATGAGTAGCTAATGTCACCCAAAGACCCATAGTTCGCTCACTGCATCCAGTCCATCCTGTACGACAACATCAGCATCAGTACCCTCAACCGAGGCAAGCGGGAATGGATTTTCGACAAGCTCCATCGCCAGAGCGGGTTCCCTTTGGATCCGACGCCTTGTCTCTGCTTCAATGAGCTGATTCGACTTAGCGAAAGCGCCGACGCAATATGTTCCAGCAGCTCACCGTCCCGTATGTATGGTCCAGAAAATCCTCCATGGAGTAGCCTGGCTTTGTGAACGCCTCTTCGAATATCCGTGCCAAAGTGGACACTGCAGAATCATAGTGTTGTCTATGCGAGTAAAGCTCCCACAGTGACGAATCAATCGCATTTGTGATATTGGGGTTAGCTTCGTCCAGCAAGAAAGGGTCTATGTAACCTGTCAGAAAATCTTAAGACAATAATAATTCTTGACTTGCCAACAAAGGGACCATCCATGTCTTGCGTCCGATGGATCATCTCCATGAGGGCAGGATGTCGCTTGAGGAGGTTATAAGTCAATGGTATGATCATGATAATTGCAGCAGGGGGTGCGGCGAGAGAAAGGCGGGACAGTCTCTTGACAAATGATGCAAGAAGTGACGCTGGCAAATGACTACAAATCAAATCAGTGAAATTAAGCATAGATTCAAGGAGTGGTACTAAGACTAACGTTGAGCTCAAAAAAAGCTCCGTTAGTCGGAAGAACCTTGCACGGTGTTTCAGATGAAGAACGTCTCTGTCGAGGAAGGTATAGAGTCGGGCATAGAACGAAGGATAATCTCTGAAGACAAAAGGTCAAATAAATGTCGAGGATGACAAGTAACTACTCCCAAGTTATAGTCTTTGATCAAGGTGAACAAGGCGTTGAGCGCCAAAAGGCCCACAGTCCCCCCTGGTAAGACATGAACATGTGCCTCCAAAACTGCGACACTACTTACCTAAGTCAACGCATGCACTTATCCAGTCCATTACCAGGATTGGCCTGGTCAGGTGTGGAAGTACGCCTCTATGCAGGATGTTGAGAGCCCGTGTCGTAAGTACGCGGTTGGCACTGGTTGATATAGACGAAAGGTGGGGCAGAAAAGTGAGCCATGTTCGCGTGAACACAGCACGGTGGGCTTGCAGCGAATGGAGAGATTGGTGGAAGGTCAATTGGTGAGTCCTGCCTTGCACACCCACAACCTTTTTTGTGTGTTTGGCATTTGGTTCATCGTCGAAAAACCTTTTCCAGTCATCTTGCTCGTCTTCGTTCTCCACATCCTGTAGCTCCTCGTCCTCCCCATCAACCCCATCCGATTTCCCGTTCTTGGGTTTCGGAGGCTTCTTTCCAAGCTCTTCTACCCACCATGCATTCAGCTCCGAAGGTTGAGTTGGAAAGGTAGTCAACTTCTCCATGATGGACAACAGATTCCCGGGT
>Ga0307508_10004266_pt1 | contig 14030 bp, 9 predicted proteins | sample 9_EM_MG_FD_203089 | JGI IMG/M metagenome (GOLD analysis project Ga0307508, IMG submission 203089) | Populus trichocarpa ectomycorrhiza microbial communities from riparian zone in the Pacific Northwest, United States - 9_EM | ecosystem: Host-associated > Plants > Roots > Unclassified | place... | reverse complement strand
GAGCAGGTCGCGCAGTTCGTTCGTCGTCAGCGTGGTCAGCCAGCCCTCGCCGGTGCCGACCACGCGTTCGGCCAGTACGCCCTTGTCCGCGATCAGCCGGTCGATGCGTTCCTCGAGGGTGCCGAGGCAGACCAGCGTGTGCACCTGCACGTCGCGGTCCTGGCCGATCCGGAACGCCCGGTCGGTCGCCTGGGCCTCGGTCGCCGGGTTCCACCACCGGTCGACGTGCACCACGTGGTTCGCCGCGGTCAGGTTGAGCCCGGTGCCGCCCGCCTTCAGCGACAGCACGAAGATCCCCGGCCGCTCGTCCGCCTGGAACGCCGCGACCAGCGCGTCCCGTTCGCCGCGTGACGTGCCACCGTGCAGGTAGCGCACCGGGACGTTGAAGCGCGCGGCCAGGTGTGGCACGAGCAGCGACCCGAACCGGGTGAACTGGGTGAAGCAGAGCGCCCGTTCGCCGTCCGCGAGGACACTGTCCAGGATCTCCTCGAGCCGTTCCAGCTTGCCGGAGCGCCCGGGCAGCGGCGAGCCGTCGCCGAGCAGGTGGGCGGGGTGGTTGCAGACCTGCTTGAGCTTGGTCATGGCGGCCAGCACGATGCCCTTGCGGCGCTTGTCCCGGCCTTCCTTGAGCCGGAGCAGCATGTCGTCGAGCACCGCGCGATAGAGCGTGGCCTGCTCGGTGGTCAGCCCGCACAGGTGCCGGACGTACCGCTTGTCGGGCAGGTCGGAGATCACCGCGGGGTCGGCCTTGACCCGGCGCAGCAGGAACGGCCGGGTGGCCTGGCGCAGCCGGGTGGCCGCGTCCTCCTCGGCGTACCGCTCGATCGGCACCGCGTAGCGAGCCCGGAACGTGTGTGCGGAGCCGAGCACGCCCGGATTGAGGAAGTCGAGGATCGACCACAGCTCGGCGAGCCTGTTCTCCACCGGGGTGCCGGTCAGCGCGACCCGGTGCCGGGCCGGGAAGCGCCGCACGGCCTTGGCGACCGAACTGGCGCTGTTCTTGATGTGCTGCGCCTCGTCGAGCACCACCCGGTCCCATTGCACGGCCGCGAGCGCGTCGGCGTCCCGGGTCGCCGTGGCATATGTCGTGAGCAGCACATCGCACCCGTCGACCAGGTGCGCCGGGTCGGGCCGGTCGGCGCCGTGCAGCACCCGCACGGTCAGCCCCGGCGCGAACCGGGCGGCCTCCCGCTGCCAGTTTCCCAACACCGACAGTGGACAGATCAGCAGCGTCGGCCCGCGCCGCTCCCGCAGCTCGAGCGCCAGCAACTGGACCGTCTTCCCGAGCCCCATGTCGTCCGCCAGGCAGGCGCCGAGCCCGAGCCGATCAAGAAAAACCAGCCACGACAAACCCCTTTTCTGGTACGGGCGCAGCGTCCCGACCAGACCGGGAGGTGACTCGACCAGCTCGAGCCGCTCGTCCAGCTCTCCGGAGAGCAGGTCGGCCAGCCAGCCCTTGCCGCCGGTGGCGGTGACCGGCAGCGGCAACTCCTCGGGCGGCAGCAGCCGCACCATCCGCAGCGCGTCCCCGGCGGTCATCGTGCCGCCGCCGCGCCGCAGGAAGTCCAGCCCGGACCGCAGCCGCTCGGCGTCGAGATAGACCCAGCGCCCGCGCAGGCGGACCAGCGGCACCTGCACCCGGGCCAGGTCTGCCAGCTCGTCCTCGGTGAGCACCCGCCCGCCGAGCGCCAGGCCCCACTGATAGTCCACGATGGACGCCAGGTTGGCCGCCTCGTCGCGCAGCACGGGCGTGACTGCGTCGCGGGCCCGCACGTCGAGCGCCAGCCCGAGGCTCTGCGGCTCCCGCCACCAGGCCGGCACCATGATCCCGTAGCCGGCCTGCTCGAGCACGGCCGCCTGCTTGAGGAACCGGTACGCCCCCGCGGTGTCGAGCAGAAGATCGGCCGGCCGGGCCATCCGCAACGCCACGTCCAGCTCCGGGTAGAGTCGCGCCGCCCGCCCGAGCCCGGCGAGCAGCCGCTCCTGGGGGTGATGTGTCCACCGCCGCAGCGGCGCGGCCCGGTCCCGCCAGACGTCGGCGGCGGGAACCAGAACGCTCGGCTCGTCCAGTGGCTGCAACAAGAACTCGAGCAGCCACGCCTCGTCACTCCGGCCGTCCGCAACGGGCTCCCCCGTCGCATCGGGCTCGTCCAGCTCAAGCTCGGGCAGGTAGGAAAGCCGGAAACAGACCCGGACGGCCGCACCCTTGACGGCCTCGGCGTGCCAGCCGTCGAGCGCGTCGGCGAGCGCTTGCAACTCGTCGGCCGGCCCGTCGAACTCGGGCTCCCCCGCAAGCGCCCCGAGCCAGGCGGCGAGCGTGCGCTCCGCTTGTGTCCGGCCCTGGCTTTCGCCCGCCGAACGTGCACCCACCAGAAACCGCCGAGCCGAGGCACCGGCACTGTCCAACGCGTCGGCCGGCGAACCACCGATCGCGGAAACAGCGCCGCCAGACAGGGAAGCGGCCGCGGCACGGCGAGGCGCAGTGGACGGCCCAGCGCCATCAAGCACAGCAGCCGACCCGGCACGGGCAGACGCAGACGAGGACACAGCTCCGCCATCCTCGGACGACGACCCGCCACCGCCCGGCACAGCCGACCCAGCCTCACCGAGCACAGGTGACAACCCAGCGCCACCCACAGACGAACCCGCAGCACGACCCACCGCAGACGACGACCCAGCCCCGCCACCCACAGACGACAACCCAGCCCCGCCACCCACAGACGACGACCGAGCGTCCTCACCCACAGACGACAACCCGGCGCCGCCACCCACGGACGAAGGCCGAGCGTCGTCGCGCACGGACGAAGGCCGAGCGTCGTCGCGCACCCGCGACGGCCCGGCGCCGCCCGGCGCAGGCAAGGGCGGCCCGCTGCCGGCGGCGAGGCGCTCGCGGACGAGGCTGTCGACCAGCCGGCCCAGCGCCGCGTGCAGTGTGTCGGCCGCTGGCAGGCCCGCGACGTCGCCGGGTCGCGCCCGCTCGGCCCGGGCGGCGGCGGGCATGCGCCGCAGCAGGTCGGCGTGCCCGGCCGCGTCGGGCCCGCCCAGCACGGGCCGCCACCGGGCCCGGGGCTGAGCCCCGTCGAACACCAGGCCCGGCAGGACCCGCCCGCGGTTGACCAGATCGGCCGCGAACGCGCTCAGCTCCGCCAGCCACTCCAGCGACGGCGCCGCGCGGGCCCCGAACGTGTCGGCCAGGTCGTCATCGACGAAGGGCACGGTCACCGCGGGCACTGCCCAGGGCCGCAGCCGCGGGCGCCCTCGGCGGGACGGCAGGCCCAGCTGCGGCGATGGCAGCGGCCCGGTGCTGGTCGATGGCAACAGCAACGTCGCTCGCGCCCGCCGCTCGCCCGGCGGCAGCAGCCCGGCGCTCAGAGCGAAGCCATGCTCCGGCACGGACTCCCGCCGGCCACGCCGCGACGGCTCGGAGTTCGCCACCGAGCCGGGACCGACGGGCAGCGCATCGGTCACGGTCAATTCTGCGGCCGCCGGCGCTCGGGCCGGGGAGTCGGTCTCGGCCCACAGCACCAGGCTTCCGTCCCGGGCGGCGAAGCCGTGCAGGACCCGGACGGCGTCGGTCTCGGAGCTGATCACTGGGCGGCCAACTGCCAGCTGATGTCGGGCGGCCGGACCCGGGCACAGCGCGGCTCACCGCACTCGTCCGTCAGCCCGACCCGCCCCACCAGCGCGCCGTTCCCGTCGTGGGCCGAACGCAGCAGCGCCGATGGAATGTCGCCGAACAACAGCTTGGCCCGCCGGAACATCGTGAAGACCCCGCCGGCGACCGTGCCCCAGCTCAGATAGAGGAACCGGGCGCCGGGCCGCCCATGCACCCACGGACCACCGACGTCGAGCAGCCCGTCGACCTCGCGGCTGGTCACCTCGAGCTCCCAGGTGGCCGACAAGGCATCGGCGGGCACGCGGTCGACCACCTCGGCCCGGCGCTGCACGCCGACCTGCACATTACCCAGGCGCAGCCGGTCGGCCTCCACGCCGCCGCGGCGGCCGGGCAGGTCGGTCCCCTCGATCCGGATAAGCACTCCACAGACTCTAGGCCGCACCCCCGACAATTCCCGGACCAGCGAACGGGCCGCCGCCGACCAACGGCACGCCCGGCCGGCAACACAGCCCGCACAGCCCCTGGCGAGTCCGAAATATCCAGTCCTCCCGGTAACCGGCTGCGGCTGGCAGGAAGCCCCTGCCAGCCGCAATCGGTCAATGCCGGTGAGCCTGGCCGGCCGGCTCAGGGTCCACTGGCACGGTCGGCGCAGCGGGGAAAACAGGCGCAGCGCAGACAACAGGCACAGCGGAGGCAACGGGCGCGGAGGGCCACCAGAAGCGGCTGCCGACGTCCAGTGCCAGCGCGGGCACAAGCACCGACCGCACCAGCAACGTGTCGATCAGCACCCCGACCGCAACGACGAACCCGATCTCGACGAACGCCACGTACGGCGCCAACAGCAGCACCGCGAACGTCGCCGCCAGCACGATGCCCGCGCTCGAGATCACCCCGCCGGTGACCGCCAGCCCGCGCAGCACGCCCTCCCGGTGGCCGTGCCGCCGGGCCTCCTGCCGGATCCGGGAGACCAGGAAGATGTTGTAGTCCACGCCGAGGGCGACCAGGAAAAGGAAGCCGATCAGCATCACCTGGACGTCCATCGCCGCGAAACCGAACACGTGCTGGAAGGTGAACCAGCCCACCCCGAGCGCCGCGAAGTACGACACCACCACGGTCGCCATGAGCAGCACCGGGGCGACGAGCGCCCGCAGCAACAACACCAGCACCGCGAACACGACCAGGAGCACGAGCGGGATGACGACATTGCGATCGTGTTCCTGGGCGATGGCAACCGCCTCGTCGACAGCGGCCGACCCACCCACCAGCGCGTGCGCGCCGGATACCGCCGCCCGGATCGCCGCGAGCGGAGCCGGCGACACCGTCGTCACGTCGAGGCGGGAGAGATCGCCGGAGACGACGGCGGGGGCGATGGAGACCACCCCCGGCACCGCGCGTAGCGCGGCCGTGACCTGGTCGGTCGAGGCAACCGAGGCGACCACGACAACCGGATCCGAGCCACCCGAGCCGAAATGCGCGGCGAGCAGCTGCTGACCCGCGACCGACTCCGGCGTACCGGAGAACCGGTTTGCGTCGTCGAGGCCGGTCTTCATGCCGAGCGTTCCCAGCGAGAGCACGCCGAGCACCACCGCCGAGGCCACCCAGACCAGCCGCGGTCGCCCGGAGACGATCTTTCCGATCCGCAGCCAGAGACGGGGCGTCGCGCCCGGGCGGGGGATGCGCGGCCAGAAGACCCACCGCCCGAGGATCACCAGCAGCGCCGGCAGCAGGGTCACCATCACCGCGAACGCGCACAGCACGGCCACCGCGCCGGCCGGCCCGAGCGTGTGGTTGAACCCCATGGTCGCGGCGAGCAGGCAGAGCAGCCCGAGGCTGACGGTTGCGGCCGACGCCGCGATGGCCGGAGCAGCACCGCGCAGGGCAACCGCCATCGCCGTACGCCGGTCGGCGGTCCGGCGCAGTTCGTCGCGGTACCGCGCGAGCAGCAGCAGCGCATAGTCGGTGCCGACGCCGAAGACCAGCACCGTCACCACGGCCGCGTTGCCGGTGCTCACGGTCACGTCGAGGTATCGGCCCAGCAGGTACATCACCGCGTCGCTGACGATGTAGGCGACGCCCACCCCCACTAGCGGCAGGATCCAGAGAACCGGGCTGCGGTACGTGATCAGCAGTAGCACCACGACGATCAGCACCGTGACGAGCATGACGATCTTCGCGATCCGGTCGCTGGCGTCGGCGGCGTCCAGGGAAGCCGCCGCCGTACCGGAGAACTTGACCTGCAGGCCCGGCGGCGCTCCCGCGCGGGCGATGTCGCGCACCGCCGCCGCGTCGGCGCCGGGTTTGAGCTGGAAGCCGACGGCCAGCGCGGCACCGTCGGCCGACGCGCGGGGAGCCGCGGGTGCGGCGGCGACGAACGGCATCAGCGCCGCGCTGTCGGCCGCCACCTTGGCCCGGTCGGCGGGGATCAGGCCGCCGGGCCGCACATAGATGAGGACGCCGGACTCGAGCGCGCTGCCGGGAAAGCTGAGCCCGGCGACCCGCGTGGCCTCGCTGCCGCGGGGCAGCTCGACGGTGTTGCTGTCGCCCGCGACCGACGACAGCTTTCCGGCCATCGGGATCGCGACAAGAGTGAGAATGATCCAAGCCAGCACCACCAGGAACGGCAGGAGCTTGCGAGAGAGCCCCATGGGTGCTCTCCTTTCAACGGGAAGCAATGGCGCGTGGACGTGTCCGCTTCCGCCGCCCGGGAGCCGAGTTGCACCTCGGCCCCCGGGCCTCTTCGTTCAGTTGTCCGGCTCAGGCTCCGGGTACGCGAAGAAGCGGGTCTGCATGGTGCGGGCGCCCGGCGAAGCCTGGCCGCCGGGCCGCTTGTATTTGTAGAGCAGTGCGATGTAGTCCTCGAAGAACTGCCGCAGTTCCTCGGGCGTGACGTCGATCGTGCCCATCGAGAACGGGAAGGCACCGGCCCACGGACCCTGCTCGTCCTTGACGGTGGCGGCGGCGAAGGCGGCCAGGTCGGCGCCGAACTGGCGCTGCATGACCTCGTCGAGCACGGCCCGCATCTCGGGTGTCTGCTCGGACCGTTCGGGAAAGCGGCGGTCCTTGGGCACGAAGCGCCACCATCGCTCCCGGCCCTTGCCATGGCCGGGCACCTCCTCGACGAAGCCGTGCTTCGCGAGCTGGCGCAGGTGATAACTGGTCAGGCCGGTGCTCTCGCCGAGTGCCTGCGCGAGGCTGGTCGAGCTGACCGGCCCCTTGCGCATCTCCCGCTCGATGCGTTGCCGCAGCGGGTGGGCGAGCAGACGGATCGCCTCCAGCCCTAGTGTCTCCCGCTCCCCCATAGTTGCAAAGGTATCTTTGCAAAGCCGCCTTGGCAAGCGGGCCGTCAAGTTCGCGAAGGCACCTTGGTGGATGCCGTGCCTCGCACCGGGAAGCGGATCGGCCCGCGCACGATGCTCGACGTGCGGCGTTTCAGCGTGCCCGCGCGCCGCAGATCCGGCATCCGCTCGGCCAGCCGCTGCAGCGCGACCGTGGCCTCCAGCCGGGCCAACGGCTGCCCTACGCAATAGTGGATGCCACTGGAGAAGGCCAGATGATCCACGCCGGGCCGGCGATGGATGTCGAATTTGTCCGCGTCCGGATACACCTCGGGATCACGGTTCGCCGCGCCCAGCAGGGTGACCACGAACTGCCCCTTCTGCACCGGCCGGCCGTCCAACTCCAGATCCTCCAGCGCAGCCCGGGCCGTACGCTGCACCGGCGGATCCCAGCGCAGCGTCTCCTCGACCGCCGCGGCCGCGAGCCCGGCCGGATCGGCGCACAGCTCCGCCCACTGCTCCGGATGATCAAGCAGCGCGTTCACCGCGTTGCCGACCAGGTTGACCGTGGTCTCGAAGCCCGCCACCAGCAGCAGCACGCACATCGGCAGCATTTCCTGCGGCTGGATCTGGTCCCCTTCCACGGCCACCAGCCGGCTCACGATGTCGTCGGCCGGCTCCCGGCGGCGCAGCTCGAACAGCCCCTCGAACAGGTCCTTGAGCTCGTTGTGCGCCGCCTGCAGCCGGGCCGCGTGGGTGAGTGAGTGGATGCCGTCCAGCGCGCTGCCGATCACCGCGCCGTACCGGGAGAACCGGTCCGCGTCCGCGTCCGGCACGCCGAGCAGGTCGGTGATCACGGCGATCGGCAGCGGCGCCGCGTACGCGGAAACCAGGTCGAACTCCCCCGCCGCCCGGTCGAGCAGCCCGTCGACGGTCGCCTCGATCCGCGGCCGGTAGCCGGCCATCTGTTTCGGGCTGAACGCGGGCTGGGCCAGCCGGCGCAGTCGGGTGTGCTCGGGCGGATCGCGGTCCAGGAACGACATGTCGTAGTCCTCGGTCGCCTCGCCGACGGTCAGTTCCGCGCTGCGGACGCCGAACCGGCGGTCGCGCAGCACGGTGTTGCAGAGCCGGTGGCTGGTCGTGGCCCAGGCGCCGAGCCGGGTCGGGACCATGGTGCCCTGGGCCCGGAGCCGGTCGTAGATCGCGTACGGGTTGTCCCGCCCGGCCCGCAGGTGCAGCCGGGACATCGGGTCCTGGCGCAGGTAGCCGTGGAACGCGAAGTCGAGCCGGCGGCGGTAGAGGCCGGTGGCGAAGGTGATGGTCTGGCGCAGTTCCCCCATGTCAAAGCCCTTCTCTCGGGTACGGGGTCAGCCCAGGCCGCGCAGGAAGGTCGAGACGACGAGATCGGGCGCGTCGCGCGGCGCGAGATCACCGTCGTAGATCGACTCCGCGGCGACGTAGACCAGGGAGTAGAACGTGTGCAGCAGCCAGAAGCCGGGCACGTCGGCGCGCATCTGCCCGCGCTTCTGCGCTGCCTCGAGGATGGCCATGGCTTGTGGCTCGACGCCCTTCCAGCGGCGGCTGATGTCCTCGGAGCGGTCGAAGATCGGATTGCGCCAGAGGAAGGCGAGGTGCGGGCCGACCGAGATCATCGCCGCGGCCAGCGCGCGCAGCCCGCCGTCCTCGGCCCCGTCGGCGCCGGTGTTCGCCTCGGCGATGACGTGCTCCCAGCGGTCGATGGCCCGGTGGCCGACGGCCCGCAGCAGGTCGTCGCGGGTGGCGTAGTGCTTGTGCAGGGTGGTGCGGCCGATCCCGGCGGCCTCGGCCACCTCGGCGAGCGACGCGGACGGGTCGGCGACCAGCACCTCGACGGCGGCGTCCAGCAGCGCCGCTTTGGCATCCCGGCGCACGGCCGATCGCCGGCGCGCAACGCGAACACTCATGTTCGCGAACGTACAATCGTGTTCGCCGAAAGTCTAGGAATCGGCCAGAATTACGCTAGTCGTGATCGCTGATCCAGGCGTCGATCAGCCCGTTGAAGTGGCCCAGGAACTTCTCGTGCTCGTGCACCGGATAGGTCGCCCGGACCGTCTCGCGCAGCAGCGAGCGAAACTCCGCCGAGGAGACCCAGTCCAGGACGATCTCGTCCACATCGGCCAGGTGGGTGGCGCAGAAGTCCTGGTAGCGGTCGATCTCGAAGTATTCGTCGGCCAACTTGCGATAACCCTGGAGCTTTTCCGCGTACGACCGGGAGTCGTCGTCGCCGATCGCGAAGTAGGCCGCGGTGTCCGTGTCGAGCCGCGGCTTGCGCCCGGTCACCACGCAGTACACGGTCCAGCGCAGCAGCGCCGTCATCGCCCACGGGAAGTAGTAGTGCAGCGAGGTGATCGCGACGTCGGGGCACGCGTTGGCGTAGTCGATCGGGTGCACGTCGGTGCCGCGGATCAGCGACTCGCAGGAGTTGAACTCCCACCGGAAGAACGCGTTGACCAGCCGCGAGATCGTGACGACCTCGTCGCCGACCGGCGCGCTGAGGAAGTCGTGCTCCACGGCGTAGCGCTCGTGCATGGGCAACTCCGGGCGGAACTTCATCACCATCGTCTCGGGGCCGATGGTCAGCGACCGGGCGAACGCGTCGTAGCCCTCGACCGCGGCCTGCAGGTGCATCAACCGCTCCCCCGAGGCGTCGTACGCGGCGTGCAGCTCGGCCGGGTTGCGGATCTTGGTGACGCCGACCCAGGCCCCGCCGTCGTACGGCTTCATGTACATCGGGTAGCCGATCGATTCGGCCAGCGCCTCGAGGTCGAAGGACTGGTTGTAGCGCTGCGAGGTGTACGCGTACCGGCTGTTGTCGAGCGGGTTCTTGAACGGCACCAGCACCGTCTCGGGCACCTTGAGCCCGAGCCGCATCATCGCGCAGTAGGCGGCGTGCTTCTCCATCGACTGGAACGTGAACGGGCTGTTCAGCAGGTACACGTCGTCCATCAGCGCGATCTTCTTCAGCCACTCGCGCGGGTGGTAGTACCAGTACGCGAGCCGGTCGATGACCAGGTCGTGGCCGGGCTTGTCGCGCAGGTTGAACGGCTCGATGGTCACCCGTACGCTGCGCGCGCGGTGTTTGCGGCCGTCGGCGGAGGTGACCACGCCCAGCCGGCGCAGCAACGCCTCGTACGCCCGTGGCCAGTCGTCCTCGGTGCCCAGCAACAGTCCGATGGTGTGTTCGACGTCGGCCATGGCGCCTCCCCTAGAGCAACTACGCGAAGACCTGCTGTAGCAGCGTGGTCAGATGCGGGTCGAGCGCGTCGCGCCACCCGGTCCAGTTGTGCGCGTCCGGCACCTCGGCGAACGAGACCCGATATCCCTGCCGGCCCAGCACCGCCGCCATGTCCCGGTTGTTGGCCAGGTTCTCCTCGACCGCGCCGCAGGTCAGCGCCGCCGGGACGGCCGGGCCGTCGGCCGCGCGCAGCACCCGCCCGGTGAACCGGACGATCCGCAGGTAGCGCTGGAAGCCGGACTCCTGCCGGTCGTAGCGCGGCTGGAAAAAGCTGCCGGACTGCAGGAACAGCCCGGCGAACCCGGCCGGATACCGGCGCTGGGCGTGCAGCATGGCGAGCGCGCCGAGGCTGGCGCCGACCCCGACGACGGGCCGGTCGGTGCCCAGCTCCGCGGCGATCTTGGGCAAGACCTCACAAGACAACGCCCGGGCGTACGCCGGACTGGCCGAATACCACTCGAAGCGCTCGCCGGGCGGCAGCAGCACCAGGTGGCACGGCGGAATCCGGCCGGCCCCGATCATCGCGGCGAAGTAGCGGCCCAGCTCGCCGTGGCGCTGGAAGTCCGGGCCGTCGTGCGCGACCACGACCCGGTCGGTGGGCGCGTCGCCCGACCAGACCCGGGCCACCATCTCGCCGCGCACCGCGGGCAGCGGCAGGTAGACATCGCGCCACTGGCCGGCCACCGTGGGCAGGTGCAGCCAGTCGGGCTCGCGGTAGTCGACGCACCAGAGCACGGACACGTCGCCGGCCCGGCGCGGGTTGTCCGGGTCGAGGACGATCTCCCGGCTGCCGTCCGGGTGCGCGAGCTCGAGCCGGTACTCGATCCGGTGCGCGGCCGGCCGGGGCAGCCGGAGCTCCCAGGTGCGCGACGCGGCGAGGTAGGAAAATTCCGGCAGACCAGAGAAAATCGAGCAGTTCAGGCGTACGGAAGACAGCCGTTGATCGTGATCGTGCAGCCGGAACAGGACCGTCGAGCCGCCACACCACGCCCCGACCGACGGCTCCATGACCGCACCTTAACGGTCCCACGGCACGGTTGCGCGGGATCTACTGCGGATAGGTCCGCGTCGGCGACGGGCCGGCGGCCAGACCGAACATCTCGGCCAGACCGGTCACCCGCAACTGGCGGTGCACGAACTCGCTCGGGTTGCGCAGCACGAACCGGGTGCCCGTCTCGCGCGCCGCGTTGTAGCCGGTGACCAGCGCGCCGAGGCCGGTCGAATCGGTGAACGTGACGAAGGTCAGATCGACGATCATGGTGACCGGCCGCTCGGCGTGCAGCGTGCGCAGCAGCGCCTCGCGCACCGGATCGACGGTCGCGGCGTCCAGCGTGCCACGCACGTCGACGACGATCGCGCCGTCGGCCTGACGTCGCGTCGTCAGCACGGCACCGTTCAGCAAAACGAACCTCCGAACCCGGCACCAATCCGTGGGCTCACGGTACAACGACGCCGATCACCCCCGCAGGCTGGCGCGCCTTTCCGGGCTCGCGGCGGACAGCGGGTGCGGCTGGCGGGTGACGACGACATCACCCACCGCACCCGCCAAAGAGCAACAGCATCGGCCAAGATTGCCGCATCGCGCCGATCATCTTGCGGCTGACCCGGGAAAACCACACGGTGATATTGGCGGCAGGCGATACACCCGCTGGCATTCCCGCCGCCCCCGGGCCCGGCCGGGGTGTCAGGCCACCGCGGCGGGCCCGGCGCGGCCGCCGCCGGAGCGGAGGGTGGGCTCGAGCATGGCCACAACGTCGGGGCGTAAACCGGGAATGTTCGCGGTCCGGGACGTAGGGTCCCTGATCACCGAGACCACCGAGGAAGGCCACGGGCTCAAGAAGTCCGTCGGCGCCACCCAGCTGACGGCGATGGGCGTCGGCGCGATCATCGGTACCGGCATCTTCGTGGTGATCGGCGAGGGGGCCGGGGTCGCCGGCCCGGCCGTGATCCTCTCGTTCGTCCTGGCCGCGGTCGCCTGCACGTTCTCGGCCCTGTCGTACGCCGAACTGGCCTCGTCGATCCCGGTCTCCGGCAGCGCCTACACCTACACCTACGCCACGCTCGGCGAGGTCGTGGCGTGGATCATCGGATGGGACCTGATCCTCGAGTACGGCGTCTCGGTGGCCGCCATCGCGGTCGGCTGGGGCGGCAACCTGAACGCGTTCCTGGACGCGGCGTTCGGCGTCGCCCTGCCGGACGCGATCGCCAAGTCGCCCGAGGACGGCGGCGTCTTCAACCTGCCGGCGGTGTTCATCGTGCTGGCGATCACGCTGCTGCTGGTCCGGGGTGTCACCGAAAGCGCCCGGGTCAACCTGGTGATGGTGGCGGTCAAGCTGGTGGTGCTGCTGTTCTTCATCGCGGTCGCCATGGTCAACTTCGGCACCGGCAACTTCCACAACTTCGCGCCGACCGGGGTGGACGGCGTCACGTCGGCCGCGGCGATCATCTTCTTCGCCTACATCGGCTTCGACGCGGTCTCCACCGGCAGCGAGGAGGCCCGTAACCCGGCCAAGGACCTGCCGCTGGCGATCATCGGCTCGCTGCTCATCTGCACGGTCTTCTATGTGCTGACGGCGGTCGGCGCGCTGGGCATCGCCAGCCCGGCGCAGCTGCAGAGCAGCGACGCGCCGCTGGCCGCCGCGCTCGACCAGGGCGCGGGCATCGGCTGGGCGGCGTCCATCCTGGCGCTCGGCGCGGTCGTCGCGATCACCAGCGTCGTGCTGGTCATCCTGTACGGCCAGACCCGCATCTTCTTCGCGATGTGCCGCGACGGCCTGCTGCCGGAGCGGCTGGCGACGGTCAACCAGCGCTACGGCACGCCCGCCCGGCTGACCATCGGCCTCGGCGTGCTGATCGCGATCCTCGCGGCGCTGGTGCCGCTCGGCGAGATCGTCAAGCTGGTCAACATCGGCACGCTGTTCGCGTTCGTGCTGGTCAACATCGGCGTGATCATCCTGCGCCGGACCCGCCCGGAGATGCCCCGGCCGTACCGGGTGCCCTGGTCGCCGGTGCTGCCGCTGCTGGGCGTCGCGTTCGCCATCTACCTGATGTCGGACCTGCCCCTGACCACCTGGGTCCGGTTCGTGGTGTGGCTCGTCATCGGCTTGGTCATCTACTGGCTGTACGGCTACCGGAACTCGCGGCTGCGCAAGGACCACCAAGCGACCGTCGACGGCACGCCGAACTGGGCCAAGGACCCGGAGCGGCCCGACGGAAGCGAGCCGCGATGACCGCCCCCGACAGCGGTCCGGGGCTCGCCGGCCCGGTGATCGCGGGCGTGGACGGCGGTCCGTCCGGCAAGGACGCGCTGGTGCTCGGCCGGTGGGCGGCCGACGTGCTGGACGTGCCGCTGGTCGTGGCGGTGGTGCACCCGGAACCGGCCGGCGGGGCGGGCCGGGTGGACGCCGAGTGGATAGCGGACCGGCACCGGGCGGCCGGCGCGGTGCTGGACGGCGCCCGCACGGTGCTGAAGGACACGACCGGCCCGGTCGAATACCGCACGGTGGCGTCCACGTCGGCGTCGCACGGGCTGCACGACCTGGCCGAGGAGCTGGACGCGCAGACGATCGTGGTGGGCTCGGGCCGGGCGGCGCCGCCGATGCGGCTGTTCGCGGGCAGCACCGCCGAGCGGCTGCTCTCCGGCAGCGTCTGCCCGATCGCGGTGGCCCCGGCCGGGATGCTGAGCCCGCCGGGCAGCCTGGGCCGGATCGGCGTCGCCTACATCGACACCAGCGACGGGCGGGCGGCGCTGGCGACGGCCGCCCGGCTGGCCCGCCGGACCGGAAGCCCGCTGCGGCTCTACACGGTGGTGGCCGACCACAACACGACGCTGCCGCCGCTGATCGGCGAGGACTCCGAACGGGCG
>Ga0307508_10004265_pt1 | contig 14031 bp, 15 predicted proteins | sample 9_EM_MG_FD_203089 | JGI IMG/M metagenome (GOLD analysis project Ga0307508, IMG submission 203089) | Populus trichocarpa ectomycorrhiza microbial communities from riparian zone in the Pacific Northwest, United States - 9_EM | ecosystem: Host-associated > Plants > Roots > Unclassified | place... | reverse complement strand
GCGCGCACGCCGCCTCATGGCGCACCACGACCGTTCAGGCTGGGCCCCGGTTGCATGGGTCTGGCTGGCTGAAGCGCGTATCCTCGCAACCAGACTGGCGTCATAGATCATTTCGTTCACACCCTCTGAGCGACAGCGTCTAAGTACCGGTAACCATCCGCCGCACGTTCCAGACGACCTTGGTGGCCGTTGGAAGGAACAAAGCCCGTGCCACCTGTTTGGAAGGCAACTCGATAACCGTCGCCCCGGTCGATCTGCAGGACCTCGCCTCTCCCTTGCACGAGAATCCGTCGGTGGAAATTGCTGTACCACCCACCGGTTCCGAGTACCCCAGGTTCGAGACTGCCGGGACTCGCGTTGTCAACCTGCAGCCGCAGCGTGGTGTCGTACGTGAACTTCAGTGGCAACGAGCCGAGGCGAATCCCGACATCAACCTCTTCTCTTTTGACGCCTCTCAGTGGATAGATCGGATTGCCCGCTTTGAGATCCTTCGGGCACGACGGTGGCGGGGGATTCCGGGGCTTGGGATTTGCAAGCGGCACACAAGCGGTGCCGAGGAGGTTCAGAGCTGTGCCGGGTGGACAGATCGGCTCTTCGCATACGTGTGTCTGTGGGTTCTCGACTTTGGGGTACGGGCATTCGCGCACGACACGAGCGCACTGATTTGGGATCGGCTGCCACCCAGAACCAAACCCTGAAGGGCAATACTCCAGGAAGTAGACATTGAAGTAGAAAGGCTCGCTCACATATCCATTGGCAGGATTGAAGTTGTGCCCATAACAATCGGCTATTCGTTGGGGCTTGTTTCCTCGTATTTGGACGAAGTCGAATACGAAGTTTGTGTGCGCGGCTGCATACCGGCGACACTCGGGCTCCAGATCAGGCTCCTGCAGGTAGGGAAGAGTTGGACCAAAATGCGCCCAGAACGAAGGGGCACTATCTACCGCTGCAAAGCCCGTCACCGGTACCGTTAGCCCGAGGGCCAACAATGGAATGGTGACCAGCACACTTGCTGACTTGAGCAGTTCCCTCAATCCCTGCCCTGTAAGCGCCTGATTCCAAGCTCGTTCAATCAGCGAATATAGAAGACGCATACCTCACTCCCTGCCTTTGGTTTGTTGAACGCGCCCCAGCGCATCGATGCTTCTGGCGAGCTGGCGCTTGAGTGCACCGCTCGCATCCTTGGTATTCTCGCCGACGCGGTTGCGCCGGGGCCCAAGAGCAATACGGCCGTTGCTTCGCAACTTTCCCTGTCTGCGCCTCGCTTCGCCTCGGCGCCCTGCCGAGTGGTGGTAGGCAGAAGAAACACACAACGCGAAGCTGGCAGAGGCAAGAGGCAGTGCCACAAAAATCAGTAGCTCCGCCCCCCCTTGAACTGCGCCTTCGTCGTCCGCACCCGCCCTGCCGCCTTCTCAATCGCAGCAAACGACCTCGCCGCATGTGCATGGCAAATCGCCAACCCCAGCGCATCAGCCGCATCCTTGCCCGGCAGCCCAGGCAGCTTCAGCAAACGCTTCACCATCTCCTGCACCTGCTCCTTGCGTGCATGCCCGGCGCCAACAATGGCTTTCTTCATCTGCAGTGCCGTGTACTCCGCCACCTCGATGTCGCACGACACCAACCCGGTGATCGCCGCGCCGCGCGCCTGGCCCAGCAACAGCGTGCTCTGCGGGTTGACGTTGACGAACACGATCTCGATAGACGCGCAATGCGGCTGGTAGCGCGCGGCAATCTCGCGGATGCCGTCGTAGATCACCTTCAGGCGCAGCGGCAATTGCCCGCTGTCGATTGCATCGGTCTTGATGGTGCCACTGGCCACGTAGTGCAGTTCGTTGCCTTCGACGTCGATGACACCGAAGCCCGTTGTGCGCAGCGCGGGGTCGATGCCCAGGACTCTCATGTGCCGAAGTACCAGTGAACGGAATGGAAGAAGACGGGTGCTGCGAAACAGAGTGGCGCCACGCGATCCAGCAACCCCACGGCGCCGGTGACCGACGCGCGGCTGCCCCAATGCCGCACGCCGGCGTCGCGCTTGAGCGCCTGCATCACCAGCGCGCCCATGGTGCCGCAGCCGCCGGCGACGAAGCCGATGAAGATGGCCTGTGGCGCCTTGAAGGGCGTGATCCAGAACAGCAGCCCACCGGCCAGGCCGCCGGCGAGTGAACCCAGCAGCCACGCGCGCCATGAGAAGCTGCGGCTGATCTGGCGTGCTGCCGGCCGGGCCCGCAGGCGCTGTGTCGCGAACTGTTGCGCGATCTGCGCGCTGACCACCACGACCACCAGATAGAGCACGAGAAAGGCGCCGCGGTCTTCGTAGTTGGGGAACTCCAGCAGCAGCAGCGCCGGCGCATGGCTCATGCCGTAGACGCACACCATCGTGCCCCACTGAATCTTGGCCGCGCGTTCGAGAAAGCGCGTGGGGTCGTTGCCGAACACCGCGAGCATCGGCAAGGCCGCGAAGGCATAGACCGGGATGAACACGCTGAAGAGATCGAAGTACTGCCCGCCGGCCAGGAAGTACTGCACCGGCAGCACGAAGAAGAAGGCCGCCAACAGCGCGCGGTGGTCGCCCCGGCGCGTGTGGGTGAGCGTGATGAACTCGCGCAGCGCGAGGAAGGACACCACGGCGAACAGCAGCGTCGACACGAAGGCGCCGGTGGCCCATGCGATCCAGAACAGCACGGTGCCCACCCACAGCGCGCGCAGGTCGCGCCGCATGGCGTCGTAGCTTTCCTGCTTGTCTTCAGGCATCGCGCGCAGCGACTTGGCGAAGGCGGACACCGTGGCGAGCGAGAGCACGCCGAACACGATGATGAACAGCAGCCCGATCTGCTGCGAGATGGTGAGGCTGCGCAACCAGCTGCCCATCATGCGGCTCCCGATGCGTGTGTGCTCATCATGCGGCCACCTTGGACAACGCGACGACGGCATCGCGCGCACGCGCCAGGAACAGGCGCTTGTCTTCGCCCGGCTCCAGCTTCAGCGGTGCACCGAAGGTCACCGTGCAGAGAATCGGCACCGGCACCACTTCGCCCTTGGGCATCACGCGCTGCACGTTGTCGATCCACGCGGGAATGAGCTGCACGTCGGGAAACTGCTCGGCCAGGTGGTACAGCCCGGCCTTGAAGGCCTGCGGTTCGCCCTTGTTGCCGCGTGTGCCTTCCGGAAAGATGACGAGCGAATCACCGTTGCGCAGCGCATCGGCCAGAGGTTCGAGCGGGTCTTCGTCTTCTGTTCGCACGCGGCTCACGTAGACGGCGTTGAACACCTCGCGTGTGATCCAGTGCTTGAGGGGCGAAGCCGTCCAGTAGTCGCGCGCGGCAATGGGTCGGGTTTGCGTGCGCAGGTCGCGCGGCAGCGCAGCCCAGATCAGCACCCAGTCGAAGTGGCTCTGGTGGTTGGCGAAGTAGATGCGCTGCTCGGCCTTGGGCGGGGCGCCATACCAGTGGCCTTGCGCGCCGGTGATGAGCCGCGCGAGAAAGGCCAGCAGCATGCCGACGGCTTCGGGGCGCGTCATGCGGGATCAGTGTCTGAAATGACGAACACCTGTCAGCACCATCGCGATGCCGTGCTCGTTGGCGGCACCGATCACCTCTTCGTCGCGCATGCTGCCACCGGGGTGGATCACGCTGGTGGCGCCGGCTTTTACCAACTCATCCAGCGTGTCGCGGAACGGGAAGAAGGCGTCGCTCGCCACGGCAGAGCCCTTCAGCGACAGCCCGGCGGCTTCGGCCTTGATGCCGGCGATGCGTGCCGAATCCAGCCGGCTCATCTGGCCGGCACCGACGCCGAGCGTCATGCCGCCGGCGCAGAACACGATGGCATTGCTCTTCACGTACTTGCCGACCGTCCAGGCGAACAGCATGTCCTGCAGCTGCTGCGGCGTGGGTTGCGTCTTCGTGACCACTTTCAGGTCGGACAGCTTCAGTTCGTGGTTGTCGGCGCTCTGGATCAGCAGGCCCGAGCCGATGCGCTTCACGTCTTGCGCGTTGCGGCCATGCTCCCACGCGGTGCTGCCGCCGTGGGGCAGTGCAATCTGCAGCACGCGGGCGTTCTTCTTCGTGGCCAGGATGTTCAGCGCTTCGGCGGTGTAGGACGGCGCGATCATCACCTCCATGAACAGCTGCGTGACCTGCTCGGCGGTGGCGCCGTCGACCTCGGTGTTGAAAGCGATGATGCCGCCGAACGCCGACGTCGGGTCTGTCTTCAAGGCCTTGGCGTACGCCTCGGCCGCATTGGCGCCGAGGGCCACGCCGCAGGGGTTGGCGTGCTTGACGATCACGCAGGCCGGCGTGTTGAAGCTCTTGACGCATTCCCACGCCGCATCGGCATCGGCAATGTTGTTGTACGACAGCTCCTTGCCCTGCAACTGCTTCGCCGTGACCAGCGAGCCGGGCGCGGGGTGCAGGTCGCGGTAGAAGGCCGCCGTCTGGTGCGGGTTCTCGCCGTAGCGCAGGTCTTGCAGCTTGATGAAGCGGCCGTTGCTCTGCGCCGGGTATTCGGCGCGCGAACCATCGGCTTGCAGCGACGACAGGTAGTCGCTGATGGCCGCGTCGTAGTTCGAGATGCGGTTGAAGGCGGCCACCGACAACGCGAACTTGGTCTTCTGGCTCACGGCCTTGTCAGCCTTCAATTCGGCCAGCACCTGCGCGTATTGCGACGCGTCGGTGAGCACCGCCACGTCTTTCCAGTTCTTCGCGGCCGATCTCACCATCGCCGGGCCGCCGATGTCGATGTTCTCGATGGCGTCTTCCAGCGTGCAGCCGGGCTTGGCGACGGTGGCTTCGAACGGGTAGAGGTTCACGCACAGGATGTCGATGGTCGAGATGCCGTGCTGCTCGATTGCGGCCATGTGCTCGGGCAGGTCGCGCCGTGCCAGCAGGCCGCCGTGGATGGTGGGGTGCAGCGTCTTCACGCGGCCGTCGAGCATCTCGGGGAAGCCGGTGTGCTCGGCCACCTCGGTGACCGGCAGGCCGGCGTCGGCCAGCAGCTTGGCGGTGCCGCCGGTGGACAGCAGCTTGACGCCCAGCGCATGCAGCTCGCGCGCGAAATCGAGCACGCCGGTTTTGTCGGAGACAGAGAGCAGGGCTTGCATGGTGGCCTTCATTTGACGAGCTTGTGATCGAGCAGCTTACGCCGCAGCGTGTTGCGGTTGATGCCCAACCATTCGGCGGCGCGGCTCTGGTTGTTGTCGGCGTGTTTCATCACCACGTCGAGCAGCGGCTTCTCGACGACCTTCAGGATCATCTCGTACATCGCCGTCGGTTCCACGCCGCGCAAGTCCTTGAAGTAGGCCTCCAGGCTGTCGCGCACGCATTCCTCGATGTGTTTTTTGCTCATGCTTCTTCTTCGATCAATTCTTGTTGTGTGACGACCGGCAGGCGGTGATGCGAGTCTGCCAATTGGTCGAACCAATCTGTCACGGCACGCACTTGCGTGTCGCAGGTTTCCAGGGTGTTCATGAAGGCGCGAAAACTCTCGCCCCCGGGCAAGGCGCGAACGGCCCAGCCGATGTGCTTGCGCGCAGTGCGCACGCCGGCGAATTCTCCATACAGGCCGTAGTGCTCGTGCAGGTGATCGAGCAGCCATTGCTTGGCTTGCTGCACTTCGGGGGCCGGCAGGTGCTCGCCGGTTTCCAGGAAGTGAGCGATCTCGCGGAAGATCCACGGCCGGCCCTGCGCGGCGCGGCCGATCATGATCGCGTCGGCACCGGTCGCGGCCAATACCTCGCGTGCTTTCTCGGGGCTGTCGATGTCGCCATTGGCCACCACCGGAATCTGCAGCGCAGCCTTGACTGCAGCGATGGTGTCGTACTCGGCGTACCCCTTGTAGCCTTGTTCGCGCGTGCGGCCGTGCACCGTGACCATCGCCACGCCGGCCTGCTCGGCGGCGCGCGCGATGCGCACCGCGTTGCGCTCGGCCTGGCACCAGCCGGTGCGCATCTTCAGCGTAACGGGCACCCGGTGCGGCTCGCAGGCAGCGACCACGGCTTCGATGATCGCGAGCGCCAGCGGCTCGTCCTGCATCAGCGCGGAGCCGGCCCACTTGGTGCAGACCTTCTTGGCCGGGCAGCCCATGTTGATGTCGATGATCTGCGCGCCGCGCTCGATGTTGTAGGCCGCGGCCTCGGCCATCATCGCGGGCTCGGTGCCGGCGATCTGCACCGCGATCGGCGCAACCTCGCCGTCATGGTTGGCGCGGCGCGAGGTCTTCAGGCTGTTCCACAAATCCTTGCGCGAAGTGACCATCTCACTCACCGCGTAGCCCGCGCCCAGCCGCTTGCACAGCTGGCGAAACGGCCTGTCGGTTACGCCCGCCATCGGGGCGGCGAACAGGCGGTTCGCCAAGGGAATGTGGCCGATGTGCATGGCGTGCGGGGAGGGTGCGGAACGCGCGGGAGGCTGCTCAAAAAGGAGGCAGAGTATAGCGCCGCGACAAGCCGCTGCCGTGCACAAAACACACTGCGCATAATGCCGGCCGATGGAAGCATGGATCGACTCGCTGCTCGCCTTGTTGGCGCTGCCCAAATTCGGCCTGAGCACGCTCTTCGTCGTCGCGTTCATCTCGGCCACCTTGCTGCCGCTGGCGGCCGAGCCGGCGCTGTTCGGCCTGGTCAAGCTCAACCCGGAAATGTTCTGGCCCGCCGTGTTCGTGGCGTCGATCGGCAACACGCTGGGCGGCATGGTCACCTGGTGGATGGGCTACGGTGCCGAGCGCGCCTACGAGAAGGTGGCGCACCACCCGCCTCGGGCGCGTGCGCTGGCGTGGCTGGAGCGCTTCGGGCCGAAGGCCTGCCTGCTGTCATGGTTGCCGCTGGTGGGCGACCCGCTGTGTGCGGTGGCGGGTTGGCTGCGCCTGCCGTTCTGGCCCTGCGTCTTCTACATGGGCATCGGCAAATTTCTGCGCTACGTGGTGATGACGGCGGTGCTGTTGTGGTTCTGGCCGGGGCAGTTCACGCCCTGATCGCGTGGCGGCTCAAGATGAGAAGAATTGCCAGATAGTGGGCAGTTTGCGCGCTGCGTGTGAGGTGAATCCCCGGTTCGGCTGTGGCACGATGAAATCGCCCGTTTCCACTGAGGATTCATCGTGTCAGCGCAGCATCTCGAACCTTCCTTGTTGTGCCGCACGTGTCGGGGTGGAGCGTGAGCCGCTCGTCGTCGGCCCCGGCGGCCAAGCGATCCGAGCCGGCCAAATCAAGCAAAACCGCCAAGCCGGTGAAGGCTGACAGCAAGAAGAAGCGCCCGCCTGCCGCGCCGGTTGTCGAAAAGGACGGTTGGCTGCAGCGGCTCAAGCGTCTGCGCCTGCGGTTCAAGCGCAAGGGGCTCAACATCCAGTTGCTGATCGAAGACCCGGCGAAGCACATTGCCGACATCAAGCGCGAATCCGCGGTGGCCGACGTCTCCGAGGCCGCCACGCTGAGCGCCGCCTTGAGGGGCGTGCTGGACCGCCACCCCACGTCGCGCTCGGTGCTGGTGCACCTCGCCCTGCTGGAAAAAGCCATGAGCCGGCATGGCCTGAAGGCGCTCGACGACATGCCGCCCGACATCCTCCAGCGCGCGATGTCGCAGTTCGACACCCTGGTGTCCGACTGGTCACCGGCCCCGCTGGCGGCCCTGCGCGCCAAGATCAAGACGGTGCTGCTCGCCCACGAGCGCGCCAACGACCACCGCAGCACCGCACAGCGCCTGTCCGACTTTCATGACGACAAGCGCATGCACGTGGCCGAGGCCAGCGTGACCACCTTCATGGAAGCCAATGCGGAGTGGGAGAAGTCGTTCACCGGGCAGAAGCTGAAAGCCGTGTCCAAGTAGAGCGGCTCGCTGCACGAGCGGCATGAAAAAGGGGCGCCGAGGCGCCCCTTGTCACGTCTGCAGGAACCTGTGGCCGCTCAGGCTGCGGCCTTGCGTGCGGCGCGCTTGACGGGTGGTTTGACTGCAGGCTTCGCAGCGGCCTTCACGGCGGGCTTGGCGGCTGTCTTGGCCGCGGGGCTCTTGCCGCCCAGCTCGGCCACCTGGGCGCTCAGCTCGTCGATGCGCTTGGTGAGTGCCGCCACGTCTTTGGCGTTGGGCACGCCCAGCTTGCCCAGTGCGCGGGCGGTGCGCTCTTCGAAGATGGACTCGAGCTTGTCCCAGTGCTGCCCGGCCTTGGCGGTCACGTCGCCGGCCATGCCGCTCATCTTGCTGGCCACTTCGCCGAACTTTTCTTCGGCCACGCTCTGCGTCTTTTTCTGGATGGTCACGCCTTCCTTGACGAGGGCTTCGAACACCTTGCCGCCTTCTTCCTGGGCCTTGGAGAAGGCGCCCAGGCCGGCCAGCCAGATCTGCTGGGCCGAGTCTTTCACGGTGCTGGCGAACTGGCCGTCGAGCAGGCCTGCTGCCGAAGCGCTTTTCTTGTCCGCCATCTGCTTGAGTTTCTTGACCATGGTCTCTTTCCGTTGGGTGGATGAATGAATGCGCGCTGCGCCGGGTGGCGTCGACTATAGGAGCGCCCCGCGGGGTGCGCACCGGGTTTCTCTAGTGAGCGATCTCTATGGCCGTCTCGGGGTAACTGCGCAGCAAGGTTGCAGGAGGTTTGGTCAAGAATGCGCCAAACCAACGCGCACCCAGGAGGCATGCATGCAGTATTTCGTGACCGGAGCCACCGGCTTCATCGGCAAGAGGCTCGTCAAGACCCTGCTGCAGCGGCGCGGTGCCACGGTGCACTTTCTGCTGCGTGCAGAGAGCGAATCGAAGGTCCCCGGCCTGCTTGACTATTGGGGCGTGAGCGCGGCGCGCGCCGTGCCGGTGTATGGCGACCTGACGAGCAAGAGGCTGGGCGTGTCGGCCGATGCCATCAAAAAGCTCAAGGGCCACATCGACCATGTGTACCACCTGGCGGCGGTGTACGACCTGAAGGCGGACGAAGAGTCGCAGGTGCTGGCGAACATCGAAGGCACCCGCAACCTGGTGGAGCTTGCCAAGGCGATCGAGGCGGGGCACCTGCACCACGTGAGCAGCATTGCCGCGGCCGGCCTGTACGAAGGCGTATTCCGCGAAGACATGTTCGACGAGGCCGAGGGCCTGGACCACCCGTACTTCATGACCAAGCACGAGAGCGAGAAGATCGTGCGCAAGGAGAGCAAGACGCCGTGGACGGTGTACCGCCCGGCGCTCGTGGTGGGCGACTCGGCCACCGGCGAGATGGACAAGATCGACGGCCCGTATTACTTCTTTAAGCTGATCCAGCGCATGCGGCAGCTGCTGCCGCCGTGGATGCCCAGCATCGGCCTCGAAGGCGGGCGCATCAACATCGTGCCGGTCGACTTCGTGGTGAGCGCGCTCGACCACATCAGCCACCAGAAGAGCGGGCTCGACAAGAAGTGCTTCCACCTCGTCGACCCCGAGGGTTACCGCGTCGGCGACGTGCTCGACGTGTTCAGCAAGGCCGCGCACGCGCCGAAGATGAACGTGTTCATCAACGCCGCGCTGCTGGGCTTCATCCCCAAGAGCATCAAGAAGGGGCTGATGACGCTCGCGCCGGTGCGTCGGGTGCGCAACGCGGTGATGAAAGACCTGGGGCTGCCCGAAGACATCCTGACCTTCGTCAACTACCCGACCCGCTTCGATTGCCGCGACACGCTCGCGGCATTGAAGGGCAGCGGCATTGCCTGCCCGAAGCTGCCCGACTACGGCTGGAAGCTGTGGGATTACTGGGAGCGCCACCTCGACCCCGCGCTCAAGATCGACCACAGCCTGCGCGGCACGGTAGGCGGCAAGGTGGTGCTGGTGACCGGCGGCTCGTCGGGCATCGGCCTTGCAGCGGCGATCAAGTTCGCCGAGGCCGGCGCCATCACCGTGATCTGTGCGCGCGACGAGGCCAAGCTCGCCGAAGCGAAGAAGGAGATCCTGGCCGCCGCCGGCAAGGACGCAAAGGTGGCGACCTTCTCGTCAGACATTTCCGACGAAGCCAGCTGCCGCGAGCTGATCGACTGGCTGACCGCCACCTACGGAGGCGTCGACTTCCTCATCAACAACGCCGGCCGCTCCATCCGCCGCGCCATCGAGAGCAGCTACGACCGCTTCCACGACTACGAGCGCACGATGCAGCTCAACTACTTCGGCTGCCTGCGCGTGACCATGGGTCTCTTGCCCGGCATGGTGGCCAAGCGCAAGGGGCACATCGTCAACATCAGCTCGATCGGCGTGCTGACGAATGCGCCGCGCTTCTCGGCCTACGTGGCCAGCAAGGCCGCGCTCGATGCGTGGACGCGCTGCGCCTCCAGTGAATACGCCGACACCGGCATCACCTTCACCACCATCAACATGCCGCTGGTGCGCACGCCGATGATCGCGCCCACGCAGATCTACAAGAACGTGCCGACGCTCGCGCCCGAAGAAGCGGCCGACATGATTGCCGAGGCCTGCGTCTACAAGCCGGTGCGCATCGCCACAAGGCTGGGCATCTCGGGCGAGGTGCTGCATGCGCTGCTGCCGCGCGTGGCGCAGATCGTGATGAACACCAGCTTCCGCATGTTCCCCGACAGCTCGGCCGCCAAGGGCGACAAGAGCGCCAAGCCGACGCTGTCGCCCGAGGCTGTGGCTCTGCAGCAGATGATGCGGGGTATCCATTTCTGAGCCGGCACGTCATTCCCGCGAAGGCGGGAATCCACGATGTGCCACGATGCTGGATTCCCGCCTTCGCGGGAATGACCAGTTGAGACCTTGCCCATGCGCATTGAAGACATCCGCCAGCGGCTGCGCGCCGCGGGCGCCAAGCCAGTCCATGAACAGCGTGTGCTGCGCTTGTGGGCGCAGGCCCTGCCGCAAGACAGCGGGCGCCGCAAGCCGGAAGACTTTCTGCCACTGAGCGTGCGCGAGGCCCTGCCGGCCTTGATGGATGAGGTGCACGGCCTCGTGCGGCTGCGCTCCGAGCACCCGGGCGAAGACGGTTCGGCGCGCTTGCTGGTCGATCTGGCGGATGGCCAGACGGTCGAGAGCGTGCTGCTGCCGCGCGATGGCTTGTGCGTATCGACGCAAGTGGGCTGCGCGGTTGGATGTGTGTTCTGCATGACCGGCCGCGACGGCCTGCTGCGCCAAGTGGGCAGCGCCGAGATCGTCGCGCAGGTGGCGCTGGCGCGCACGCGGCGTGTGGTGAAGAAGGTCGTGTTCATGGGCATGGGCGAGCCGGCCCACAACCTCGACAACGTGATGGAAGCCATCGAGCTGCTGGGCACGGCCGGCGCCATCGGCCACAAGAACCTGGTGTTCTCGACGGTGGGCGACCCGCGCGTCTTCGAGCGCCTGCCGCAGGGTATGGTCAAGCCGGCGCTGGCGCTCTCGCTGCACACCACCAAGCCTGAACTGAGAGCGCAGCTGCTGCCGCGCGCGCCGCGCATCGCGCCGGCCGAGCTGGTGGAAGCGGGCGAGCGCTATGCGCGTGCCACCGGCTACCCGGTGCAGTACCAGTGGACGCTGCTCGAAGGCATCAACGACAACGACGACGAACTCGATGGCATCGTGAAGCTGCTGCAGGGCAAGTACGCGGTGATGAACATGATCCCGTACAACAGCAACGAAGGGCTGGACTTCAAGCGGCCCTCGTGGGAACGCGCTGCGGCCATCGCGCGTTCGCTGCACCGCCGCGGCGTGCTGACCAAGCTGCGCCATTCGGCCGGGCAGGACGTGGAAGGCGGCTGCGGCCAGCTGCGCGCGCGTGCCGTGGAATCGCCCATCACCCTGGTGCGGCGACCCGCCGCCGCGTCGACGCCCCTGCCTGCACCAAGGTGACGGCGCCCAGGTGACAGCGCGGTGGCCGCCGCTTCCTATACTGGCCCCCCACTGAGGAGACACGCCATGAGCAACGACACCGCCGCCACCTTTCTTCAACTCCGCTCGCTGGTCAAGAGCAGCGGCGAACTCGAGCTCTCGCTGGCCAAGCTGCCCATGCCCGAGCTGGGGCCCGACGAGGTGCTGGTGCGCATCGAGGCCGCACCGATCAACCCGTCCGACCTTGGCCTGCTGTTCGGCCCGGCCGACATGGGCACGGCCAAGGCTTCGGGCACGGCGGCGCAACCCGTCGTCACTGCTGCCATTCCCGAGAAGCTGATGAAAGGCCTGGCCGCTCGGCTCGATGAATCGATGCCGGTGGGCAACGAGGGTGCGGGCGTGGTCGTCAAGACCGGTTCGTCGGACGCGGCCAAGGCGCTGATGGGCAAGACGGTGGCCATCGTCGGTGGCGCCACCTATGCGCAGTACCGTGCCATCAAGGCCGTGGCCTGCCTGCCGCTGCCCGAGGGCACCTCGGCGGCAGAAGGCGCTTCGTCCTTCGTCAACCCGCTGACCTCGCTCAGCATGGTCGAGGTGATGCGCCTCGAAGGGCACAAGGCGCTGGTGCACACCGCGGCAGCGTCCAACCTTGGGCAGATGCTCAACAAGATCTGCATTCAGGACGGTGTGGCGCTGGTCAACATCGTGCGCAAGCCGGAACAGGAAGAGATTCTGCGCAAGATCGGCGCCAAGTACGTGTGCGACGCGAGCAAGCCGAGCTTCATGGACGACCTCACGCAGGCGCTGGTGGAGACCGGCGCCACGCTGGCCTTCGACGCCATCGGCGGCGGCAAGCTGGCGGGGCAGATCCTCACCTGCATGGAGGTCGCCATCAACAAGACGGCCAAGGAATACAGCCGCTACGGCTCGGCGGTGCACAAGCAGGTCTACATGTATGGCGCACTCGACCGCAGCCCGACCGAGCTGGTCCGCAACTTCGGCATGGCCTGGGGCGTGAGCGGCTGGCTGCTGACGCCCTTCCTGCAGAAGATCGGCTACCCCGCTGCGCAGAAGCTGCGCGAGCGCGTGGCGCGCGAACTCAAGACCACCTTCGCCAGCCACTACACCGCAGAAGTGTCATTGGCCGAAGCGCTGTCGCTCGAAGCCATCGGCGTCTATGGCAAGCAGGCCACCGGCACCAAGTACCTCATCAATCCGAACAGGGGCTTGTGATTAGCAAGAATCCTCAGCTACCCAGGGTGCCCATCGTCGCATTGCTCAGGCCGCGTCGGCTTGGTCTGTAAGACTTTGTATGTGTGGCAGCCCGGCTCGGGGCGCCTGACAAAATTGCGGCTCAGCCGCGATCGACGGCTGACCGAGGGATGGCATGAAAACGAGAAGCGACGAGGGCGTTCCTCTTTCGACGGCGGTTGCACGCGCTTGCAATTCGGCCGACTCGACTCCCCCGAGGGAGGGATTGTGGGTTTTGCCCTCAGACATTGATGATCCAGCGGCGGTCAACGCGCGTGAGCGTGCCCACCTTTCCTACCTGCACACACCATGATCCTGCCGCCCGCCGTCCTGCCTGCCATTCAATCCTTCGTCCAGGCCGTGTTCGCGGCCCTCGGCCCCAGCCAGAACCAGCGCCTGCTCTCGGGCAGCTGATCGGCGAGGACTTGCCCGTGCCGAGCGCGCAGCCCGAGACCGGCGCACAGGTCCCCGCGCACACGCGGCGCAAGCCGCGCAGCGACTTCGCCGACGAGACGGGTGCGGCGCCGTTCTTCGACGAAGCCAAGGTGCCCGTGCAAACGATTCGAGTGCCCGCGCCCGAGGTGCAGGATCTCGCCCCCGAGCAGTACGAAGTCATCGGCGAGAAGACGAGCTACCGGCTCGCGCAGCGCCCGGGCGCCTACGTGGTGCTGAAGTACGTGCGCCCGCTGGTCAAGCGGCTGGACACGCAGACGCTGCACTGCGCGGCGGCGCCCGTGGGCGTGATCGAAGGCAGCCGCGCCGACGTGAGCTTCATCGCCGGGGTGCTGGTGGACAAGTTCGCCTGGCACCTGCCGCTGTACCGCCAGCACCAGCGCCTGATCGATGCCGGCTTCACCCTCAGCCGGCCGTGGCTGACACAGCTCGTGCAGCAGGCCGCACTTCTGCTGGGTAAGCGGCTGGCCGCGGCACCTTGATGGGCATTGGTCTTTGTAGGAGCCTCGTGTCCACTTAGATTTCATGGTGGACACGTGCACACTATTCTGGACGAAGCGGGCGTTGCGATGGGTCGTCGGCG
>Ga0307508_10004264_pt1 | contig 14032 bp, 4 predicted proteins | sample 9_EM_MG_FD_203089 | JGI IMG/M metagenome (GOLD analysis project Ga0307508, IMG submission 203089) | Populus trichocarpa ectomycorrhiza microbial communities from riparian zone in the Pacific Northwest, United States - 9_EM | ecosystem: Host-associated > Plants > Roots > Unclassified | place... | reverse complement strand
AATATGGAAAGATCAAATTGAAAAAAATAATAATCAAGGAATTAAAAAATAAGAAGGTTAAATCTCTTCCTTGGCCATACAATTCAATCCCTGATATTTGCAAGAAAAAAAAGCTCAATACTTTTGGTTTTTTCTTAATTTAATTTAATTTAATCATTCAACTACTTTTTATTTTTATTTATTTTTAGATATTGAATTCAACTTTCATTTATCAAAACAAATATGACATTTTCTTAATTCTTTCAATTTTCTTCGTTAACTTAGGTTTTTCTCCATTTATCCATATATAATTTTTTTCAATTTTTATGGTTATAGGATGCTGACATGGCGTGTGAGTCTTGTGGTTACCCAATTACATCAAAACACGTATACTGATGAAATTAAAACAAAGAAAGTTTCCAAAATGCTCAATCAATTGTCAAATTCGATACAGATGAAGGGATTTACCTTGTTCCAAAATTCAAATTAAAAGGATTCGACTTGGCTTTGTAGTATTACAAGGACCAATATGACTGTATCGTTGAATTATAGGGACCTCCACTCCGGAAAAACCATAAATCTAAATATATAAGATATGAAAACCTGAGACCGCTTTCTTAAGGTCTGGTTGAGGTTCTTATCACCTCCATGCAATGATAGAAAGCCTTGAAGATTGGGAACTTTATACCCTGGCATGGCTTGTAGGCCAAAGTTGTCAAGCGAAAAAAAAAACAGAGAGAGGGAGAGAAAAGGCCATGTTATTGCATACGTGACCACCATGATGATGTTTGATGGTGGGTTGCAAGCAAAAAGCATGTGTCGCCAACTGCGTAAAGTAGCTTATAAGCTTTTCAAGACTATTCGGAATGTGTGAAAAAAGAAGATGAAAAGACTATTAACAACAACCTTACTGGGTATTTGTTCTTCTAATCTGGAGTAATGGCTGCTTTTTTTAATTGCTATTTGCAGGTAACTTCGATGGCTTTTATTATTGCAGTATAAAAAAAATATAAATTGTAGTTTTTTCTTAACAACTAAGATTTCAAGAAAAGAAAAACTTTGTGTATGGAAATGATTCCAAGGCCGAAGAACTCACTAAAAAGCAACAGCTGCTACTATTCACCTGTGGTCCTTCGAGCCCTTAAAAGCATTAAATTTCATTTCTACAGTGATTTTCAAATAGTCTGCAAATATTTGTAATCGAAGGCTTAATTTACCAGTAAAAGTTCCAACAAAAGCAGACACATGAAATCATTTTCAGAGCATACCTCTTATTTGTACGCCAAAAGTAGCTTGTTCCATGTTGTTTCATACTGAACGTGTCTTCTTAGAATAGAAGATAATGATACGTAAAATGCAAGTCATAAACTTACTGAGAGCGCTTCTGCTCACGTATACTTCAAATGCTGCAGTCATGTTTTCATGTCAAACACACCCTTCCGAAATCAACATCAGAAGATGTTTCAGATTGAAACTATTTGCACACACGGCAAGTAGGGTGTAATTCACTGTTTGAATGAATTGCAATATTTATTTTAGGAAGGAGGAGGGACAGAATGGCTGTACGTATCAATGCATATTCAAAGTGCGTATAATTACATTCTTATGACTTTCTATTTATCAGCTTTTTCTTTCTTTTCTTTTTCTAATGATTAAAGAGAATTGCGGCTCAGATTTAGAAATTTTAGTTCCTTATGACTTGAAGTAGTCTCTTAAATATATAAACATGCTATTACACTTTCATATAAGATGGAAAATATCGATAGTTATTGATCAAAGAGCACAAGACTTTCTTTCTGGGAATTAGATAATGCAGACTTTCCTTATGCGAGGTTTATTTCTAGGTTAGCACAAGGTTTATTCCTGATGCAGACTTTCGATGCTTGGAAAATGTGTTTTCTAGGTTTATTTCCTTATGCAACTTCAGTACTTACACTTAATGACCGCTATGTAGTATGATCTTGCATGTTCTTCCCTTTGGAAGTTCTGTTAACATCTTTCTTTCATCTCGGTTAGTAGGTCTGGAAATAAACCGTCTAAAAATTATACAAATGTAAATTAGAGGCAAATTCTTTTGATTTACTACACTAAAAAAAATTATTGTTAAAATTAGTTTTTTCAAAATATTTATATACCCATCATTTTTTTTAGAAACTTTTCAAGGAATAAGATGATCGATAATGAGATAATACAAGAAACAAAATGAATTGAATTATATCTATTCTAAACCTGTGAATTTATTTTATTTATTAATTTAATTTAATAAAAAAATTGATTTTAACTAGGATGTAAATTTTTTTCTAAATATGATTGTTGAAAATATAATATTAATTTGTGCTCAATTGAAAATTAATATTTATTTTTGTAGTATGTGGTAATATGTTTGATTCATGCAAGGAATTCATGAGAAATTCAAGCAAGTTTTCTATCTTACCCTTATAACTTAATGTCACTAAAATCCAATAATAAATTTAAAATTATAAAATTATAACCAGTAAAATAATGAATCCATGAGGAAATTCCATAGCATACAAATTATATTACTAATTTTGATAACATAATAAAGTTATTAAAATACCTATAAGTTTTTTAAATAATTTTTTTATGAAAGATTGTTTAAATAAATTAGAGACCTATAACAACTATGTTATCGTTAACTAACAAAAAAAACACTAATCCACTAAAAATAAAATAAAAGGAACAATTAAATAAATAAAAAATGTTTTTCAATCACTATGAAATATGAGATTCCCCTCATTTTATAAGATAAGAGAATCACATTCCTTTATAAAATAAGAATGTTGTGCAGTATAAAGAATGCTATTTTTCAGTGAAAAAATGAATATAAGTCTTTGTATAGTTTTAAAACCCGGCAGGTCGACCCGGGATCCGGCCGGCCCGGGACTCGAACCGGGTCAGGTTGAAGAAAAAACAGGGGAAGGAAAAACCTAGCTGACCTGGCGGGTTGATCTGGCAACCCGGTTGACCCGGTCAAAAACCCGATTGCAACCCGTTGACTTTTGTTTTTTTACTAAAACGACATCGTTTTGATTTAAAAAAAACATTTGACCCGGATGACCTGGTCAAAACCAAAAACTTGGGTTTTGGATCAGATTAGCTACCAAACTGGGTCTAAAAACTATGAATCTTTCACATTTAAGATAGTTTGATACGTAAAATCTTAAAATTCCTTGTATAAAAATTCCTTGGGATTGTCTATATATTAATCCTTGTGTGGTTGAAGTTACCTTTGCGGTGATGATAGGCCCAGTTCGGATATGAAAGCACACTAAATCATGTTTGGAATTATAATAGTTTTTTGTTTTATGTATTTTTAAAATTAAATTATATTTAAAAAGTATTAAATTATTTTGATTTAAAGATATTAAAAATCATTTAAAAAAACATTATACATTATAATATGAAACACACATCGAAAGAATACTCAGATTTTGATTCTTTGAGATTCATTTTTACCATGCATATTAAATTTTAGATAGTATTTGATAAAAAATTACAAAAAAACTAATTATTATATAAGTAATTCTAAGAACGCAAGTTATTTTTTTATACTACTAAGGAAGAGAAAATAATCAAATTATTATCAATTATTGGTGATAGATAAATAAAGAAATTATTTGGTGTAGATTTAAGACAAAAAGGATGAGAGAGACTTGAAAAAATAATATTATTTGGATTAATTTTAAAACTTACTTTTCAGGGTAATGATTACACCAAGCATGATGAGCATCTTTCCAAAAAAAAAAAAAAGAGTAAACAAATTTAAATTTCAAAAAGTAAATTTTAATCTCATTTTGAACCTCTTATTAAGCATACTAACATAGCATTTGGGTTCACTAAAAAAATAAATAATAAAAAATAATAATAAAAAAAAACATAGCATTTGGGTTCACTGTAAAAACCTCTATAACCTATATATATTGGTGAGCAAAAAAACTGAAAAAACAAAAAAACCGGAAAAAAAATAATCGAAAAAACCGAACCGTTAAAAAAAATCGATTAAAATTTTGAAAAAACCAGCCGGTTCAGTTCGGTTTCGGTTTTATAAGCCTAAAACCAAAAAAATCAAACCGAACTCAAACTGACAAAAACCTGAGTCAAACTGGCAAAAAACTAAGCCAAAACCAAGTCAAACCGAAAAAAACCGAGCCAAACCGGTTTTTATCCTAAAAAACCGAGCCGAGCCGAGCCGAAACCGGTTGGTTTGAACCGGTTGCGGTTCGGTTTTGGTTTTTTTAAAAAAAATTGGGTTTGGTTATTTTTTTTAATAAAAACCAAACCGAACAAAAAATAATTACCTCTACCTATATATGTTTATTAACAATTTCAATGTTTTCCTTATGTCTATATTTTGTTAAAGATAGCTAACAAAATCTTATAAAATTACATGCAATCTATAAAATTTTATGATATTTATGAAATTAGTGATATTTTACTAGTTATTCTATATAGTTTATTTTAAATAAAAATATATTAATTTAATGTATTTAATATTAATTACTTAAAACAAAAATTAACAAATTTTGGTTCTTTAATATTCATTAAATTTATAATTATGGAAAATCAACCTTTTTTTTCCCAATCAAGAGAAAAATAAATTTTGTATACTTATACCGAATAACTTTAATTAAATTTCTTTCATTTTCTAACTGTAGATAACTTAATCATTTCTTTTTTCTATTTAGAGGGAGGCAATGTTCTACCCATTAATATTAATCCTATTGTACTAAATCCAACCGATTTCGTCCTATGATTTTGATTTATTTCTTTAATATGAAAATTTGGATTTATTTTTTAATAGGAACAATGCCCGAGTAATAGAGTTTTCTAATGATTTTCATATAACTTTTTTAAGGATCCAAATCCTGGCGTCTTAATATTTTATGTTTTTGGGTTATTTATAGTGTAACACACACATACTCTCTCTCTAAATACAGGGATTCTAGAAACATGAATATCGGGTCTGGAAGGGAGGGAGTCTGCCCCATATCTTTTTTTATTTTAGTTTAACGTAGGTGTTTAGACTAGTTTGTATGTATCTCGACTAATTTTACGGGCCCTGAAGTTAATGACCATGTAAACTTCCAGTGGCTATCATATGAGCAACCAAGTCTGACCCATATTTTATTTTCAGGTGTGATCATATTTTTTTTTAATAACAATAATATTTTTTAAAAATTTATTAATAATTACATAAAGAGTAGTAGTAGTAATAATAATAATAATTTTTAATTTTACCCTTTAAATCAAATTCATAATAATTTTTCAATCGTAACAATATTTTTTTCAATTTTTTTTATAATTATTTTAATAATAATAATAATTCAATTTATAATACAAAAAATAAAATTTTTAATATTAATTATAATATTAAACTTACTTTACTCAAGTTCTTATAGTTTTTAATCTGTTAAAATCAAATTTATGGTTTTTCTTTAATAGTAATAATTTTTTAAAAACAATTATTTATGATAATAATAACTATTATTATTATAATTATTAATTTTACCCTTCAAATCAAATCTATGATTTTTTTCAATAGTAATAATATTTTAAAAAACATTTATTAATAATATTAATAATAATATTTGTCATAAACTATTTTTGGGTTATTCCCCAATTCACATTTTTTCCTCTCTCTTCAAAAAAAAATAATACAAAAAATCAAAAAAATATAACAGTGAAAAGAAGATGCCAGAACGCTTAGAAAATAGTTAAAATTTGGTTGAGGAGGTTTAAAAATACAAAAATTAAAATTTGGCAGTATTTTATTGACTGATGATAGCCCTGTTGACAAAGAAAATTCAATTTGAGGAAGAAAAGTTCAAAATCATATATTGATGGACTCAATTGAATTTATTGAAGGTTTAATTAAATTTATTGAGGGTTTGATTGCAAGAAAAATTGGTTCTGAAGTCAATTTGGGTTTTAATTTGGAAAAGTTAAAGTGTTGGGATCAAATTATAATTTTTTAGAGTTGATTTGGTCAAATTGGGGGCTTAATTGCATAAATATAGAAGTTTGATGGCCAATTAGGGACTTGATTGAAGAAATCCAAACCCAAGGACCAAAACTGAAAAGCGCGCAAATTGAAGGGCTGACTTGAAAACTGACACACTTTGACGCCAGTTTCCATTTAAATAAAACGACGCCGTTTCATGCATTTTCCAAAAAAAAAAATGTCGTTTTTAGACGGCACTGTTTCTCCTTCTTCTTCCCCTGGACATGCAACAGGGGAAGAGAAGTTTTGTTTTTTTCTTCCTTGTTTCTTCCCCTTGTCTCTTCCTCCCACGTGCTTTAGAGCCGAAGTCAGACGCCACCCATCTCATGATGAGATGCCAGAGCAGCCGTGTCCCGCAAGCGACGCCTTCATTGGCCACCGCTGTCGGCGCCGTGGCAGAGCAGGCGACGTGCACCCCATGCATGGGCGGTGATGGGATGGGGCAGGGTCATTCCCGCTCCCCCTGCCCCTATAAATACCGTCCGAGTGCAGAAGAGAGAAAAGGAGGCCAAGGAAAAAAAAAACGGCAGAAAAAAAGGGGAAACTGAGAGAGAGAAACCGACTGTGTAGAGAGAGAAACGACCGAAACTGAGAAACAAAAAAAAGCCGGGGATATTGACAGGGAAACTGAGAGAGACAGTCGAGGAGAAGGAAGAAAAAGGATAGAAAGGATAAACCGGCAGGGGAAGAGGACACCGATTGGTATCTCAACACAGCGCAAGCGCTGCTGCTGTCACCGGGTTTCACCGTCACCGCCACCGCAGCTCCACCGTCAGCTCAACCGTCCGAGATCACCGCCTCAGGTAATTCTTCCTTCCCCCCATAGTCGCCGGTCATAATTCATCCCCTTGCCTGCAGAACGTGCACTGTGCACGTTCTGCATGTAAGAAGAAAATAATTAGCCGGTACTGTGCATACGCATAGTAACCGGCTAATTAATTAACTGGTTACTGTGCTCATGCACAGTAACCAGTCATGGGTCTTTACTTCTCCGGCGGGCCGGAACATCAACCCAGCCCACGCAGCTGGGCTGAGTCTAGCCCCTTTTTGCTTCGGGCTGGAACATCAGCCCAGCCCACGCGGCAGGGTTGAGTCCAACCCTGTTAACTAATGGCTGGAACATCGGTCCAGCCCACGCGGCTGGGCTGAGTCCAGCCTTGTGGCTGGGCCAATACAGGTCCAGCCCACTCTATTTCATTTTTTTTATTTTTTATTTGTTTTTCTTTTCTCCTTTTTGTTTTGTGTATTTTTTTTATTATCTATATATATTTTTGAAAGTTGTGATTTTCGCACGGATTTTTCTACGTCATTTCGACTAATATTGGTCTGTATTTTTATATCTTAAAAATACAAATTCGGTATTAAAAATACCCGGTTTTAAAAAAAAAAAAACTTTTGTATTCATGCATACGGCCAAGTCTCTCAAAGCTAAAAAATCATATTGTATTTTTATAAAACAAAGAAAACTTCAAAAGAATATTATTTTAGCATGCATTTTGGCTTTAATAACCAGTTTATTAAAGTCATGAGAACTTTGGCCAATATTTCAAAAAAAAAAATATTTTGTTTTGTTTTAATTTCTGAGATTATGAATTTATACGTAAAACGTAATCCTGATATTAAAAAGGTAGTTCTTTTATAGACATTAGACCGGTTAAGTTTCGCCCCATAAGATAAGAACCTCCTTACTGAGGAGGGCTTTTCTTGAACCATAGACGGACCAATATGATAAGACCTTAGATTTTTTTATCAGACAATAAAACAATGCAGCTTACCTTAGGTAGGGTGTATTTGGGGTGCTAATACCTTCCCTTTACGCAACCAGTCTCCGTACCCAATCTCTGAGACCAGTTAGGGTTCCTAGTGACCAAAATACTAGGTGGTGACTTCCATTCCATTTTTCACCACTAAGAGACAAAGAATTCCTTGTCTCCCCACATTTACCAGATATATATCCATACATTGAGGGTGGACGATCACCGCGGCGCCGCACACGTGCGATAATATTAAACATGTCTGATCCAAGTTTTTATAGTTTTTAATTTTACTCTTCAAATCAAATCTAAAGTTTTTCTTCAATGGTAATAATATTTTTTTAAAATTTAATAATAATAATAATAATAATAATAATAATTATTATTATTAATGATTATTAATAATAATGATTATTAACTTGGGTTTGGCACCCCTGTTAGACTCAAGTTATTTTGGTTTGGCGTCCCTGTTAGACACTAGTTCCAAGTATGTGGCATAGCCACACCTAGGTGTGATTATATTGCTATTTTTTTTGTAATAGTAAAATTTAAAAAATAATCATTAATAATTATATAAATAACAATAATTTTTAATTTTTAATTTTACCCTTCCAATCAAATCTATGGTTGTTTTTCAATAGTAACAATATTTTTTTCAAATTTATTAATAATTATTTTATTAATAATTATAATAATAATATTTATAATACAAATAATAATATTTATAATATTAATTATAATATTAAACTTGTCTAATCCAAGTTCTTATAGTTTGAAATTTTACCGTTTAAATCAAATTTATGGTTTTTCTTCAATAATAATAAATGTTTTTTTTTAAATTTAGTAATAATAATAATAATAATAATAATAATAATAATAATAATAAGAACAATAATACTAATAATCATTAATATTAATGATTATTAATACTAATGATTATTAACTTGGGTCTGGCTGCTCTCCCTAACCCAAGTTATATGAGTTTGGCATCCTTGTGAGATCTAAGTTACTTTGGTATGACACCCCTTGCCAAACGCTAGTTTCTAGGTTGTGGCTATACTACACCCTAGGTGTGTGACCATATTACTATTTTGTTTCAATAGTAATAATATTTTTTAAAATTTTTATTAATAATTATAATAATAATAATAACAACAACAACAATTTTTAATTTTACCCTTCAAATAAAATCTATGGTTATTTTTCAATAGTAACAATATTTGTTTTTTAATTTATTAATAATTATTTTAATAATAATAACAATAATTGCTTTTTATTTTATCCTTCAAATCAAATTTATGGGTTTTTTTAAATAGTTATAATATTTTTTTAAAAAATTATTAATAATTATATTAATAATAATATTAAACATGCCTGGCCTAACTTTTTATAATTTTTAATTTTACCCTTCAAATCAAATCTATGATTTTTATTCAATAAAAATAATACTTTTTTAAATTTTTTTTAATAATAATAATATGAAGAATAAGAATAATATTAATAATCATTAGTATTAATGATTATTAACTTGGGTCTGCTGCTTTGTCTGACCCAAGTTATTTGGGTCTGGCGCTCCTGTCAAATCCAAGTTATTTTGGTTTGACCCTCCTGTCATATCCTGATTTCTAGTGTGTGACTGTGTCAACCCAGGTGTGATTATATTATTTTTTTTCTAATAGTAATAATATAATTTTTCTAATTTATTAATAATTATATAAATAATAGTTATATTATTATTATTATTATTATTATTATTATTATTAATTTTACCATTCATATCAAATCCGTGGCTGTTTTTCAATAGTAACAATATTTTTTTAAATTTTTTAATAATTATTTTAATAATAATAATAATAATATTTTTAATACAAATAATAATATTTTTAATATTAATTATAATATTAAACTTACTTTACCCAAGTTCTTATTATTTTTAATCCGTTCAAATCAAATTTATTGTTTTACTTCAATAGTAATAATATTTTTTTTCAATTTTTTTTATGATAATAATTATAGTATTTTTTAATTTTACCTTTCAAATCAAATCTATGGTTTTTTTTTCAATAGTAATAATATTTTTTTAATAATTATATTAATAATAATTAAAATAATAATATTTATATTATTATTAATAATACTAAATATGTTTGATCCAAGTTCTTATAGTTTTTAATTTTACCTTTCAAATCAAATCTATACCTTTTTTTTTATAGTAATATTTTTTTTCTTCAAATTTAATAATAATAAGAATAAGAATAAGAATAATAATCATTAGAAGCTCCCAATCCAAATGTTAAAATTTTATGCCCTGAAAGGTAAATCAGTATCTATATTGTAACTTAAAAAATCCAAATGGACCATTATCCTCAATTATTCTTTGAATGCCAAATATATCCCTCAGAAAAGACAATCTATCCCTCACTGCATGCTTAGCAAGTTTTTTTTGAGAAAAATAATTTTATCATTATACTGCTTCAATTCACAATAATCTGAATCTCGATGAACGATGAAAAGATGAATAATAAAACATTGATATTTTTTAGTATTTATTGAAAAAATCTGTGACAAAATGATGTCGTTTCAATATGACTCGGGACAAAATTTATGCATGCTCCACTACAAAATTATATCTATTGGTTTTTCAATGGATTAACATTGTATGTATTGCCCATGTCAGCTGCATCTAAGTGTGCCTCAGGAATTATTCTTATGCTCCATGCCTGGATTCTTCTTCCATTGTACCGTAACTAGTAGCATTGTTCAAATCGAGTACTCTTTGTTTAGAAGGATTGGATTTTGTATCGAGCCCAGCTAACCTGAAGCCCAGATGTTTTGAAGGGACAAAAACCTCTTTAACTATAATCGAGCCATAAGCCAAACCCAATCATACTATAGATGAGACCAGAGAGAGTTGAGAGCACCCTTTTAGCCCTTTGTCAAAGGACATAAACAATCCACAAAATTTGAAGAAACTTTTTTGAATGAGAGTGTTCCATCACCACTGCAGTGAAGAGGGAATTATGTGAAAGATGTTTGGAATTATGTTTCTGTGAAGCTGGGTTTGTGTCTGAATTTTGGAGCTGGGTTTGTGTCTGAATTTGGAATTATGTTTCTATGAAGCTGGGAATAACGGCAAGAGCTGTATGTCTTTTTGAATAAAGAAAGTCTTCCCATGCTCAACTCTTCAAAGAAACCTTCGAAACAAACAAGTGTTCTTGTTGTTTTTATAAAACTCTACTGCTAGTATATATCCTACTGATGCATAAGACATAGCATATTCCATGTTTATTAGCCATCTGACTCCATCACAGTGCTCATCACAACAGCTTCAGCACTTTTTAATAGACATGCCATAGTCATATTGCAAATTCAAAGCCCCGAAGGAAGATAATTTGTCGATTGTTTTGTCTTTTGGCCAAAGCTAAAGAACTGGCAATCTGCAGTTAGAAATGGCCTATTATAGGATTATGTTGATCTGTATGATGGGTTTAGTTTAAATCATGTATGTCGTGGGGACTAAGAAAGGTAATTCTAGCTTAGGGAGGAGACATGATATAGCTCACACTAGATGATTGAGCTAGCTTATGTTGATCTGTTGCAGGTCGAGTAAGTTTTACTTGAGCATAAAAAAATAATTCACATATTACTAATATTTTTTTCTCACGCAAAGAGGAGACACAATATAGCTCAAACTGGATCATTGATCTACGTTACACTACAAGTTGAGTCAAATTATACTTGAATATAAAAAAATATTTAGATGTTGTTAATATTTTCTAGTGGAAAAATAAGTATATCATGTGGGGGTTGACTTGATGTAACCCGATTAACTTTAAGGGTCCAAAAAATAACTCAAACGACCTATAAAAATGTAGTTTAACTATATAAAAAAAATTAAGATAACATCTGTTTTTTAATATTAAGATATATAACAATATATTAGATTGACTTGAGTCAGCCCGAGTTAATATGTCAAATCTGTTATCCGGGTTATGAGACTATGATAATCCAAAAAAAAAAATCAAAACAAATTATGAAACTTAATTTCCTATCAATCCTATGTTGAAGGATGAAATTGAAAAAATCAGTTAAAAAAACCTAAAAAATAACTCAAGTTAACATGTTAAACCTACTACCCTCGATATAAAATTGAGATAGCTCCATAAAAAGTAAATCGAAATAAAATACAAAGTTCAATTCTCAATCAACCTAATATTAAATGACGATATTAAAAAGAAATCAATTAAAAAATATAAAAAAATGACCAGATTCAATCCACCCAACTCATGACCTGGATCATGAGACTCAGATAACCTCACATAAATAAACAAAAAATGACTTGATTTAACTCGGGTTAATCTGTCAATCTACGACTCTGATCATGAAACTGAGATAACCCTATAGAAAGCAAATCAAAACAATTATGAAGCTCAATTCTCAATTGATCTTTTCAGACCTAATGTTAAACGATAAAAATTATAAAACTTTTAAATTATCTTAATTTAACTAGGGTTAAAATGTCAAAACCCGCAACCCTAATTATGAAACCGAGATACCTCTATATAAAGCAAATTAAAATAAATTATGATATTCAATTCTCAATTGACCCGATATTAAATAATGAAATTAAAAAAAAAACAATTGATAACTCTAGAGGATCATGTGGTAATGTTTGTTAATTTTCATTCCCCTTTGTGTTAGTGGGTTAGTATCAATAGCCCAATAAAAAACTTTAATATTACATAATAAAATAAAAAATATTGTTCTAATAAATAATATTTTATAAGAAGAGTTACGATAAAAAACCCTTTTTCTTTTAAGTATTCGTTTATTTTCTTTGTTAATTACATGCTCTTTACATTGTTTTCACTCTTAATAAATAAAGAATTTGCACAATTCTAGATTTTAAATTAATAAATTTTTAAATAACTCTAAATTTATCTAATAAAATTTTAAAAATTTCTAAATAATTTTATTTTATTATTTCATTACTTGTATTATATTCAAGAACCCAAAACTAATTAAACTAATTAATATTACTTGGCTTGCAAAAGTGTCCTTGAAGAGTCTTGCTACACACCCTATCGATATAGGCAATCTAATTAGATTTCAGCCCTGTTTGTTTCTGCGTTTCAAAAGCGTTTTTGACAAAATTAAATTTTTTTTTTATTTTTTTATTAACTTTAAATTAATATGTTTTTAGTGTTTTCAAATCATTTTGATGTGCTGATGTCAAAAATAATTTTTAAAAAATAAAAAAATATCATTGGCATGCATTTTGACACGAAAAGCTATTTGAAAAGCAACTGCAACCACACTGCCAAACAAACCAGAAGTATCCTTGCAAATCGAGCAATTTTCTATATATTTAAGTTTAATTTATTTTTTTCATTTTAAAAGTTTTTTTTAAAAAAATTAAAATTGTTTTATTTTTTTACTTTAAATTAATATTTTTTTAGTATTTTCAAATAATTTTAATATACTAATATTAAAAATAATTTTTAAAAAATAAAAAATATTATTTTAATATATTTTCAAACAAAAAATATTTTAAAAAATAATTACTACATCTCTTTCAAACAAACTCTTAAAATACGCGGATATGCATGAATTAATTGGCGGACCAGATGAGAGCTTGGTGAAAGGTGAATTTTATTGATTGTTTTGGAAGAGATTTTAGATTTATATGAGCTGACGTGACGAAAAAAGATGCCACTTAATTCTGGTAACCAAGGTTGTTAAAATCGCGATTTTGACACGGCACGGAAAGTACTAAATAAACTCGGATCGTAAAATCGAATCGTAAAATCGTAAGGAATTTTAAAATATATCAAAAAAAATTCATGCTTCAAATAAAAATTCATAGCACCTTAAAATACATGCTTCAAATAAAAATCCATACATAGTTCAAGCACTTTAAAATACATGATTCAAATAAAAATCCATACATAATTTAAATAACTTTTCATTAGCTAACAATTAACAAATTTAAAACAAATAATCTGCTGTTGTGTCATGTAAACTAAAACCAGCTTCATTGCCTTCATCTTTCTCATTATTCCTTAGACATTCATCAATATCATTAGCATCAAGAGGATTATTAGTGTCACTACTAGTACCAACACCAATATTATGAGCATTACTGCTGCCACTAGTACCAACACCAATATCATCAATTTGAATCTCCAAATCATCTTCAGTACCATGACTCTCCATTTCAGCATCATTAGGAATTTCTTCTTCATCACTTTCATCTTCATTACCATTTTGTCTTCGT
>Ga0307508_10004263_pt1 | contig 14032 bp, 13 predicted proteins | sample 9_EM_MG_FD_203089 | JGI IMG/M metagenome (GOLD analysis project Ga0307508, IMG submission 203089) | Populus trichocarpa ectomycorrhiza microbial communities from riparian zone in the Pacific Northwest, United States - 9_EM | ecosystem: Host-associated > Plants > Roots > Unclassified | place... | reverse complement strand
TATAAGGAGGGCTGTCTCCCGTGTTTTGTCTTCTTCTTCTCTTCATGCAACCTCTTGTATTCTATTCGGAATATCAACCTCGTCTCCGTTTCCTCCGTTTCCTCCGTTTCCGTATCTCCGTATCGGCAACGCTCGTCTAGCGCCGCCCGTCTCTGTTCGACACGTCTGTCTGACGTTGTCCGTTCCTGTCCGACATGTCCGTCCGACGCTGTCCGTCTCTCTGTCCGACACGTCCGTCCAACGCTGTCCGTCTCTCTGTTCGACACGTCCGTCTGACATTGTCCGTTCCTGTCCGACACGTCCTTCCGACGCTGTCCGTCTCTCTGTCCGACACGTCCATCTGGCGTTGTCCGTTCTTGTCCGACACGTCCGTCTGATGCTATCCGTCTCTGTCTCCTGTTCCCGTTCCCGTTCCCGTTCCCTTCCCGTTCCCGTTCCCGTTCCCGTTCCCGTTCCCGTTCCATTCCTGTTCCCGTTCCCGTTCCCCCCCCCGCTTCCGCTCCCGCTCCCGCTTGCATCACCCGAACTCACTCGAGTACCTTGGAGAACCGCCACCGTTACATCCCAACATTTTGCGCTTCTCAACGATCGTCAAATAGTATGTTGAATCGCTTATCGCTTCCGCTAGTCGACGGCTATCCCGTCGGTTTATGAGCCGCAATGCTTGTCGAATAGCACCTCGGATGGCTCATCCATTCCGCTTGTTGATGGCTATCCCATCAGCTTGCGCACTGAAATACTTGTCGAAGGCTATCCCAATAGTTTTCACACTGCAACATTTGTCAACGGCTATCCCAATGGTTTGCCTGCAGCAATGCTCGTCGAATAGCACATCAGATCGCTGATCACTTCTGCTTGTCCACACCTATTCCATCGGATTACACACTGCAATGCTTGTCGAATAGTGCGTCGGAAGGCACATCGCTTCTGCTTGTCAACTGCTATCCTGTCACTTTACGCACCGCAACACTTGTCAATGGCTATCCCATTGGTTTACGCGCTGTAATGCTCATCGAATAGTGCGTCAGATAACATATCGCTTCCACTAGTTGCCGGCTATCCTGTCGGTTTAGGGCCGTAATGCTCGTCAAATAGCACGTCAGATGGCTCATTTCTTCCACTCATCAAGGGCTATCCTGTCGGTTTACGTGCTGCAATACTTTTCAGTGGCTATCCCAATGGTTTGCATGCCGCAACGCTCGTCGAATAGCACATCGGATTGCTGATCGCTTCCACTCGTCAAAGGCTGAACCGTTGGTTTACGTACTGCAATGCTCGTGGAATAGCGCGTCGGATGGTATATTGCTACTGCTTGCCGATGGCTGTTCCAATGGTTTGTGTACCACAATTTTCGTCGAATAGCGCATCAGATAGCTCATTGCTTCCACTTGTTAATGGCAATCCTGTTCGTTTGCACGTCTCAATAATTGCCGACGGCTATCCCAACGGTTTGTGTGCTACAATTCTCGTCGAATAGCACGTCGGATCGCTCAACACTTCCATATGTTGACACGTATCCCAACGGTTTACGTACTGGAATTGTTGAATGGCACCTCAGATCGCTCATCCACATATATCAGACCGGTTTGCTCGCTGCAATGCTCGTTGAATAGCGAGTCGCAATGCTCATCGCTTCCGCTTGTCGACGGCTATCGCAATGGCTTACGTACCGCAATCGTCATCGAAGAGTTGATCAGATCACTTATTGCTTCCACTCGTCGACAGATATCAATGGTTTGCACGCCATAATGCTTGTTGAATAGTGCGGCGGATCGCTCATCGCTTCTGCTCGTCGACAGCTATCTCAACAGTTTGCGCTCTGCAATTGTCATCGAATAGCACGTCGGATTGCTCATCGCTTCCTCTGATTGACAGCGATGAAAACAGTAAGCGTGCCATAATACTTGTCAACGTCTATCGCAACAGTTTGCGTGCTGCTATTGTCGCTTAATAGCTCATTGTATACCACATTTCTCCTGCTTGTAGACAGCTTTCCTACCAGCTATGTAATCCAATTGAATGTAGGGATGATTGATAATTTGTCAAGATTATGATGGAAGTTTGATGGAATGATGAAGTCTTGTGTGTATTGTCTTGTCTTAGAGAGAAAGGCAGAAAAAGTGAAAAGTCTGAATACACGTATATGAAGTGATTCTACACATGACAAAGCTGAACGAGTGAGATTTTGCAACACTTCCCCTCTTGCTGTGCTCTGTGGCAGCAAGCATGCAAGCAAGACCGAACGACATAAAGAAACACGATAAAGGATGAAAAAATGGAAAACATAAAGTCCCAATGGCCTCATTAAAACCTCTGTGGTAAACCCTGTGGGAGAAACCCACAGTAGGAAAAAGAGTGCCGTACAACGGGAAAACGATAAAGAAATAGATCCAATAAATCCAATAAAGAAACTCAAACTTTTTGTCTCGGCGTGTATATCGGAACCGTGCAAATGTAGGAACCGCTTAACAGGGTGAGCGCGAGGAACTGATGCCGTGAGCGAAAATAAGGCCGTTTATTGAGGTGGGCGTAGACCAATGCCGTGAGTAAGATATTGATGCTTCTCCGGTGGCAGTGTGCTCATCATAACGTCTGCAAGGTTCTCGAGAGTATCGATCTGAGTGAATTTAACAACACCAGCAGCGTCAAGATGTCGAGAGTTGTGAAAAGGCACATTGATATGCTTGGCCTTGTCGCTCGTTATCGTAGAGCGTATGGTGCTCAGCAGGCCATTCGAGTCGCAGTGGATAAGCAGGACCATGGTTTCACCGGTAACATCTCGATGCAGATATAAGAGTCCTTGGGCGTCTCGAGTTGCTTCCGAGCAAGCTAGGTATTCGGCTTCAGTTGTCGATCTTGCAACAACAGTCTGCTTCTTCGATTTCCACGAAATAGTTGCTCTGGCTATTTTGAAAATATAGCCACCTTGAGACTTCCGCTTGTACTTGGCGCCTGCCCAGTCCGAGTCCGTCTAGCCAATAGTATATCGTTTGATTAGCTTCGGCATCTTCAGCATCTTCGGCATCTTCGGCATCTTCAGCATCTTCGGCATCTTCAAAACTTGTATTGATTCCGTATAACTCGATCACAGGATTAAGGGGTGCAGTAACGACATCTGCTCTGAACAATAAAATTTAGCAGATAGTGCGGGAGACTCAACCCACCAATAGCATATCGTAGTCAGCATTCCAACTGGCGCGTAGGTCTCATCAAAGTCAACGCCTTTCACTTGCTCGTATCCTTTGACAACAAGTCTGGCCTTGTATCTGGGCGTTCCGTCTGGATAATGCTTCATCTTATAAACCCATTTTGCAGCCAATTGGCTTGCTTTCGGTATGCTTGACGAGCGTAAATGCATTATTCTCCATAAGAGATACATATTCTTCTTGCATAGCAGACTTCCAATGCTTATAAAGAGGGCTGTTAAGTGCCTTACGATATGACTTTGGATTGGAGTCGGATGGATTTGCCACCAACACAGTATGCTCCGTCAGATGATGACTTCTCGTAACACGTCTTTCTCGATTGGTACGTTGACCTTTATTGGTACGTTGATCTTTATTGGTACATTGACCTTTATTGGTACGTTGACCGGTACGTAAATCTGTAGTACGACTTGAACTTGATGGTTCTTGACCAGTGGGTAAATCTCTAGTACGACTTGACGGTACTTGACCGGTACATAAATCTGTCGTACGACTTGACGGTACTTGACCAGTACGTAAATCTGTTGTACGACTTGACCGTTCCTGACCAAGATGTATATCTGTACAGTGTACAACTGTACGACTCGGCATAGGATCAGTGACTACCTCTTCAGGTGTCAGATGATCTGCCTTCTCAGCACTTGTCTGTATTTTTCCGGGTGCGACTTGTAACCTCGGCTCCGCAATTTGACCGGATTGTCCAGGCGTGCCGACTTCGGGCGCGACTTGACTGGATTGTCCAGGCTTGCCGATTTCGGGTACGACTTGACTGGTGTTTCCAGGTATAACTTGACCGGATTGACCGGGTGTATGCGCGAATTGACCAGTGTTTCCGGGCGCGCCTTGACTAGATTGTCCGGTTTCAGCAACTTGCTCTTCGGTATATATCGGCTCCTGTTCTGGAAGTCGGATCACATCATTTTCATTATCCCTGCATGATATATGAGCTGTTTGATTCTCGTCAAATTCGACATCTGAGCAGTTGACCACTTTCCGTTGCTCTGGATCCCATCTTCTCCAAATCTTTGTGGTATTGTGAAGATAGCCAAGCATCATGCATGGCTTGAAACGAGCTCCCATTTTGGTGTCGATCCTTTGTTCCTTTGGAATCCGTCTGAAGGCAAGGCAGCCAAACCTTCGTAGATGGTGCAGCTTTGGCTTGTCATCTTCCGACTGATCGGCACTGGTGTCGACATTAGTCAAAAGGTGCTCTTCGGCGTGCTCTTCGGTGTGCTCTACGGCATCAACGTTGGCATTTGTTACACCTTAGTAATCATCTAGAGTACGTAGCTAGGGAGACTCATCACGGGCCTTCAGAAGGACACTAGTCGCCTTCTGACGTACAGGTAATGATGTCAGAGAGTCTAGGCAGGAGATCGAGGAGACGGAGATTAGCTATCGGCCGAGAAAACCGGACCTAGGGTAACTCCGGTGATGAGGGGGCGAGTGCAAACGAACGGATCTTTCCCAGAGAAAGATTGCGTCACCTCAGGGTGATCGACAGACTCTAGAACTTACACCCCGCATGACTGCATGGCCCTCCTGCAGTACGTGGCTCACCCAGAGCTCTCACCTCAGGGAGAGACGGAGGACTCTGAGCCTAGGGTGCCGCAAGGTGCATGAAACCTCATCTCCCCTTATCAACACCCTGCTATGACCAATGAATCGCCCACGGGGTCCCCTCACCACGGGGGAATCCAAGCCCGAGTCACCAGCGCTCACGCTGGTTCATCAGATCTCACGCTATGGCCTCAGCGATAAAAGAAAGAGGTTTTTCTCGCAAAAACGAAAGAGAAATCAGGACGAACATCCTCACCAACACCACCACCGAACCCACACACAAGATCTAAGATTATTCCGTTGTGAATTATCGAGAGTAGCCTGATTACCTATGATTCTACCCGCATTCCGGTTACGAGACAACCCCAGTGTCACACTATAATCTTGATCTCGAATCACCCTACATAAGAAATTCAGCAACACATGCCCTCATTCGAGCACGTCCACTTCTACCTGCTCAAACTCTCCCACATATTCGAACCCACATCTCAATACTCGCTCGACTACACCTTCTCCTCAATCAACAGCGAGATTTCAAGCTATGAGAAGTGGGACGAAGAGATCAACGGAGCGATACCCTCCGAAGCAATCAATTGCACCCCCGAAAACTGGTACACTCAGTACTGGTTCAACTGCGCGCTTAACAATCTAAGCACTGATCTTGACGGATACGAATTCCGAGAAATCTGCGACTACACATTTTACGACAACGAAACGATCTACACAGGACACTTTCTCGACCTATATTAAAAATGGCGTCTACCGACTTCAACATGCTCCACCTGGAAGCCCCCAGAGATGTACTACAGATCACCGATGGTACGGAGCAGGCGGAAGAAACCTTGGAGGTCGCCAATCCCGCCACATGGCTCCGCGCCCTAGCCAAACAACAAAAGCAAGCAGAACAAGACCTGGGGCAACTGGTCCACCTCTGCGGAAATACGATCGATCACGCCGACCAAAGAATCCAGCAGATCGAGCAAGCCTACCGAGACTTATCGGATGGAACTAGGTACATATATGACCGGTTGAGCGCTAATGAGAGGATCACAGGGGACTGGATCCGAAGTGAATTAGCAAGCGCAGCCAGCGCATATCAGGCCTTTGCGCACAACGTCTGCGGCACCATTATCGAACGAACCCAAGAGGCCGATCAAAAGCAGGTAGGGTAGGCTACGCAGCTAACGCGACTCAATGATTCCATATCATTCCTAGCGGAGGCGAATGTGGCAAGAAGCCAACATTTGGCAAACTTTCAAGGTAATGTGGAGTTATGGGCAGAAGAACACCAAAAGCGAGCGGACGAGCAGCAACAGCGGGTGGAATACCTGGAGCATCAGCTGCAGGAAGCCCGGGAGGAGGCTAGACGACAAGCAGAGGCCCTCCAGCTTCTAGCCGCTAGAATTCCGGTCCCGGAAACCCCCCGGCCTCCGGCACCAGCCTCAGGAGGACTCTCGCCGGAGCCAGCACCATGGCAAAGCCCGGTCCGAGCAACCACTTCGAGCTTGGTCGACGCCCTACAGCAGCTCCGAGCGGGACCTTCGGGTAGCCCCAGCCCCAACCCACAATGACCCCCGGTGCCACCCCGGCCCACAAGAAGAATCCGTCCGCCCGCGTTGTCACCATCGCCCGAAAGAATCCCCATGTTCGGAGGAGGAGGAATGCCACCGCAACCTCCGCATCGACCGCTACCACCCCCACCTTCACCCTCGCCGCCACCATCGCCTCGACCCACGCAAAGAACGCTGACCACCGAGGAGCTTGCCCGGACAGTAGCCAGGGCAGTGGCAGAGGGCGTAGCCACCGCCACACGAACAACCCCGGCACCAGCCGTGGCCAGGATCAACACATCCCGACTAAAGATGAAGAACCCCGACCCATTCGATGGGAAAAGCACCACCAATTTCAATCAATGGTGGGAGTGGGTTACAATGTACCTAGGATTCTACCCAGAGACCGTGGACCGACAAAAGATTGCATGGATAGGAACCCTCCTAACGGACACGGCCCTGTCCTGGCACCTCCATCGTTATAGAGATCTGGGAGAAGCGGACACCTGGGTCAACTACTCAGCAGCAATTCGGGCGGAGTACCACAATGACCGCGAAGCAGCCGATGCTCAGCAAAAGCTGGGACAACTCCGATACCAGGGGTCTATCCGAGCATACATAACGGAACTCCGGTCGCTCAATAACTTCGCCCGGGCGAACGGAGAAAGTTTGCGGGAAAAAGTTGATCTAGCCATGACCGACGCAATCCTGGACATGAGGTTCAGTCAAAATGAAGGAGAGTTCATTGACGACGACGACTTCCTACACGCCACCTACAGAGCGGGCATCCAGGTAGAAAAAAGGAAAGCCCTCAGGGCAACCCGAGAACTGGTCCGATCGGCAGCCCTGCGAAACCCCGAGGCACCCTGGAAGACCCCCTTGTCAAAACCCCCGAATACGGAAGAGAAGCAGAAGGATCTCCAGCAGAAGGACACTCCAAAAACGGACCGGAAAACCCAGTACAACCAACCCGGTCACTGGGCATCAAAAGATGCCGCACTTACCGGCGTCCCAGCCAAAGAACGGGAGGAATACGGACGAAGTAATGACGACTGTTGGCGATGCGGCAGAAGCGGCAATAGGACGTACGAATGTTTCGCCAGAAGTACAAAAAAGGGGACCTCCCTACCTATGGCACCTTGGAAGGTCTCCGCAGTACACGGAGAAAAAAGGAAAAGATCGGAGGAACCTGAAGCACCGATCCCGGCCAAACAGCAAAAAGTTGCAGCAGTAGAAACAATGGACACGGCTCCGCTCTGGGAAGAATCCGACTCGGATTTTTAAGAAACCCCGCCACGGCGCCCGGAGGGGTCAGAATCATCATATGCGGGGCTTCAAAACGAAAACCAGGGGTCTCGAATGAGGAACGACCCACGAAAAACCCTTGTAACACATGGCCGGTGATCGACATGCTGCTCCATGTCGGAACACAAAAGAAACCGATAAAAGTCCTGCTGGACACAGGCTGCTCGATAGCCTTGATCAATCAAAAAACGGTCGACAAATGGGGAATCCAGAAAAGAAAGCACAAGGAAGCTCGGACGATAGAAAGCTTCACAGGAGCCACCGTCCAAGGAGCAGGGCAATATTACACGAAACCACTGCGCCTGCAACACCGAAAACACTTCTCCCGGGAAGTATTCGAAATATCGCCGATGGAAGAAGGTATTGACGTCTTTCTTCCATTCAAATGGATGGAGCAGCATCCACCTCAGGGAGCATGGGAGACAAAGGAAATACGATTTAACAATGCCAGGTGCCTGGAAAACTGCGACAAATTCGCAACCAACGACTTCTCATTAACATGGGACGACACCGTAGTTACGAATCCAGAAGCTAGCCTCATAGGCTACGTATCCGCCGCCTCTGACCAGCCACTGGAGGACGTCCCAATGAAATTCCGCCAGTACCTAGGAATAATGAGCAAGGAAGCAGCAGACGCGCTCCCCGAGCACAGCCCCTATGACTGCAAAATTGATCTCAAGGAAGGCGCCACGGTACCCTGGGGACCGATCTACCTGCTCTCAGAGATAGAGCTGCAGACGTTTCGAGAATGGCTAAAAGAGATGGAGAAAACAGGAAAGATACGGAGGTCTACGTCACCTGCAGGCTCACCCATTCTATTCGCCCCAAAACCAAACAGGCGAGGGCTCCGGCTATGCGTGGACTATCGAGGATTGAACGCTGTCACCATTCCCAACCATTATCCACTCCCATTAATGCAGGAATTACAAGACCGAGTACAAGGCGCTCGGTATTTCACGAAGATGGATCTTAAGAACGGCTTCAACCTTATCCGAATCAGAGACGGAGACGAATGGAAAACAGCATTTCGGACTCGTTACGGCCTGTACGAATTCAACGTCATGCCATTCGGACTAACTAACGCCCCATCAACCTTCCAAGACATGATGAACCACATTCTGTCGGACGTACTTGACATAGGAGTCCTAGCCTATATGGACGACATTCTGGTATATGCCAAAACGGAAAAAGAGCACGACACACTCGTCAAGACTGTCTTGGAGAGACTATAACAAAACGGGCTAGTGGTTTTACCAGAAAAATATGTCTGGAAGGCTGAAGAAGTGGAATTTCTGGGCTACATCATAGGACGCAACGGTGTCAGTATGAGTCAGGACAAGGTGGAAGCAATATTATCATGGAACAGTCCCACGTCCATCAAAGAAACGCAGTCCTTCCTGGGATTTGCTAACTTCTACTGACGTTTCATCCGAGACTACTCCCGAATAGCGCGACCAATGACAGAGCTGACCAAAAAATCGGAAACAAAATGGGAATGGACGCCGGAAGCAGAGACAGCTTTCAAGGAACTCAAACACCGGTTCACCACTGCATCCGTTCTCGGCCACTTAGATGCAGCAAAACCGGTAATAATAGAAACCGACGCATCCGACTTTGCCATAGGAGCGGTCTTGTCGCAACGAGACAGCGAGGGAAAATTGCATCCGGTCACCTTTCACTCAAGGAAATTCTCACCCGCGGAGATCAACTACGAAATCCACGACAAAGAACTTCTCGCGATTGTTGATGCATTCAAACATTGGCGCCGATATTGTGAAGGGGCGGAGCACCAGATACAGGTATTCACAGATCACCACAACCTGGAATATTTCACAACTTCCAAAGCGCTCAAGCGACGGCAGGCCCGGAGGGCGGAGGAGTTGGCCGGCATAACCTTCCGAGTATATTACCGACCAGGAACACAAAACGGTAAAACCGATGCATTATCGAGATGTTCGGAGTACCGTCCAGAAAAGGGGGGGGTAGAAAACCACCCGATCACGACGGTTTTGAAGGAAAGCCAGCTGGAGAAAAGACGGTCTCAGGTATTCATTGCCTCCTCAGCAAGGCTAACATCCCTCCCAGCAAGAAAATGGAACCCGGACTTCATAAAAAAAGTAAGGAAGGCAGCAGAAAGAGACGCAACCTACCAACAAGCATGGGAAACCAAGGAAAAGGAGGAATTGGCAGGACAAGCGCCGAGAGAAATTGAAAAACTCAACGACCTGTTATATCGAAGGAAGTGGCTATGGGTCCCGGCGGAAGTGATTCCGCAGGTTATGGAATCCGAGCACGACACCAAGGTGGCCGGGCATATGGGGCAGGATAAGACCATCGAACTTATCCGACGAAACTTCTGGAGGCCCAAAATGAACGAACGAATCATGGATTTTGTCAGGAGCTGCCCAGAATGTCAGAAAAAGAAAGCCTTGAGACACCAACCATACGGATTATCCTCACCGCTGGAACTACCATACGCCCCTTGGCAATCAATAGCTATGGACTTCATTACAGACCTCCCGACATCTGAGGGATGCGACCAGCTTTGGGTAATCATTGACCGATTCACAAAAATGGCGCACTTTCTACCACTAAAAGAAAAGACGGCAGCCGACCTAGCCAGAATATTCGCCAAAGAGGTATGGCGCTTCCATGGGCTGCCCACGGACATCGTGTTGGACAGAGACTCGCGATTCACATCGGAAACTTGGAGGGATCTGCTGCGACTCTTAGGGATCCGGCCCCGGATACCTACACCATTCCACCCACAGACGGACGGACAGACGGAACGGCTCAACCAGACAATCGAGGCCTACCTCCGAGCATTTGTGGGACACGAGCAGGATGATTGGGCAAGGTTGCTCCCGATGGCCGAGTTCGCTTACAATAATTCGGTCACAACGGGAAACGGAATCTCGCCCTTTTACGTCAATTACGGCTTCCACCGACGAACGATAGATCCTCCAAACCCTGATGAGGAACCTATTAATCCCGACAGTACCGTCTACGCCCACTGGATGAAAGCGGTGCAAGACGAAGCCCGACAGGGCTTGGAAGCAGCACAAGAACGAATGCGACGATATGAGGACCCAAACCAAAAGCCTCCTCCGGCATACCAAGTAGGGGACCTCGTAATGCTTAACGGACGAAATATCAAAACACGCCACCCCTCGAGGAAAATGGATCACAAGAATCATGGTCCCTTCCAAATTGAGAGAAGCATCTCCCCCCTCGCGGTACGGCTGACACTGCCCAGAAAATGGAAAATACACAACGTTTTCCATGTGTCGCTACTCGAGCCTTATCGAACCAGCGAACACCAGACCCCGCCAGATCCGTCGAAAGTACTGCGAGAAGCCAACGACATCGAGCAATCAGAAGAATACGATGTCGAAGAGGTGATGTCGGCCCGAAAGCAAGGACGACGAATTCTCTACCTCGTCAAATGGCTGGACTATCCGGAACGCAAATACTGGACGGAAGAACCATTCGACAACTTTTCAGTAGGCGGTTTGGAAAAACTCCGAGAATTCCATCAACGGAACCCAGATGCGCCGAGGGACTATCGGCTCACCGACGCCTAGACGGGATGTCCAAAAAGGGCCTGACGAAGCATGAGCGATAGTAGGATGAAGGGGTTGGAGGACTTCATCTCACACGGGCAAAGGACCTGCTTCTCAGGCACAAGAACTCGTCGAAGGATACCTCGGACTTGCCCGGATGGGAGCCGTAGGTGTTCGGTACGGAACACCTCTGTATGTACACCTATGAGGGACAGAGGCAGCACCCGGGCACGAACCCCCAGTCGAGAAGGTCACTCTTTCCATGTGTCCCACACCCAGAAAAACATCATATGCGCTCGCCCGTGAACAACCGATCTACCTGAAGATGACCGAAACGATTCCGCGCTGAGGTAACTGCCGGGGAAAACGGAACCAGCAACAGGCGGCAAATCCTGGCGGCGAACGGAACACCTCTGTGTGCACACCATTGGCCCGCCCGGCTTGTTCAGGCTTGGTCACTCCTTCCACGTGGCCAATAAAGTCGAGGGTTGACAGGATGCGCACTGGGTAAACTGATGCTTTCGTCTCCATGAACACAGCTGCCCAGCGGGAATCAGCGACAGTAAGAGTACGCACCGGCTTACTCTGAGGGCCCAGCCATTCCGACAGATTACAGAGAATGATGCCCTGATCCGGTGGCTGGGAGGGCTGTAGGGGAGGAGGACTACAGTCACAGTAACTAGGATCCACATATTACCCCAAGGAAAAAGGGACACGCATAACCTAGAAAACGGGCTACCTAGATAGAAAGAGAAAAGTATTAGCGCTCGGGACGAGGCTAAGAGGGGGAGGAGGTAGTGTTACACCTTAGTAATCATCTAGAGTACGTAGCTAGGGAGACTCATCACGGGCCTTCAGAAGGACACTAGTCGCCTTCTGACGTACAGGTAATGATGTCAGAGAGTCTAGGCAAGAGATCGAGGAGACGGAGATTAGCTGTCGGCCGAGAAAACCGGACCTAGGCTAACTCCGGTGATGAGGGGGCGAGTGCAAACGAACGGATCTTTCCCAGAGAAAGATTGCGTCACCTCAGGGTGATCGACAGACTCTAGAACTTAGACCCCGCACGACTGCATGGCCCTCCTGCAGTATATAGCTCCCCCGGAGCTCTCACCTCAGGGAGAGACAGAGGACTCTGAGCCTAGGGTGCCGCAAGGTGCATGAAACCTCATCTCCCCTTATCAACACCCTGCTATGACCAATGAATCGCCCACGGGGTCCCCACACCACGGGGGAATCCAAGCCCGAGTCACCAGCGCTCACGCTGGTTCATCAGATCTCATGCTATGGCCTCAGCGATAAAAGAAAGAGGTTTTTCTCGCAAAAACGAAAGAGAAATCAGGACGAACATCCTCACCAACACCACCACCGAACCCACACACAAGATCTAAGATTATTCCGTTGTGAATTATCGAGAGTAGCCTGATTACCTATGATTCTACCCGCACTCCGGTTACGAGACAACCCCAGTGTCACAGCATTCAACTGCTCTCTCTGTAGTCGACGATGCCAGTGTAGCATTTCATTGTTGACATTCAAACGCTGTTTCTGTAGCCGGCGATACCAGTAGCATTTCATAAGGTGGCTTGCCATCGAGTGCGTGGCTAGGTGTTTGTGCATGTAGGTAGCTTGCCGTTCGAATCGCTTCCACCCGGAATTGCCTCGGTGCTTGCGAATCGAGCATCATTGCTCTAGCCTTCTCCGTGAGAGTACCGATCATCCGCTCAGCAATGCCATTTTTGTGCTGTGTATATGGTGGCGAGGGTTCGAAACTGATACCGCTTCCTGCAAGAATTCTTCGGAACAGTCTATTGTCGTATTCTCCTCGACCACTGTCGCATGGAAACCATTTGATCATGTAGCCCCAGCTCTCAATTCTTGCCTTGAAACTTTGGAATGCCGAAATACAGGACTCTACATGTTTGTCTAAAAGGATATAAACAGTTGTGTGACGGGTATAGTCATCGATAAACACAATGAAATTTAGACCTCCGCTGTGCGACTTGGTGTTAAAGGGGCAACTGGTATCGGAATGGACGAGCTCGAACGGTGTGACACCTGGGTACGCGAGTACAGAGGTGGGGGTAGAGATAACCGTAGAGTCAGGTTCGATTTCTTTATTCACAGCGGAATAATCTTAGGTTCGTCGTGTCGGGGTGTTTCGTGAGTGTTGTATCCAAGGATGAGGAGAGGATTTTCCATGGAGTTCTTTCGGTGTGGTATATATGCCTTTTTTTCTCTGGCCACGTGGTTCTTCTTCCCGTCGTCGTGCCGAAGGCCCAGTTTCAAGACGCGCGCCCTCAGAGAGCTCCGCACATCAGTGAGGTTGGTCCTGACCGGTCCTAACGATAAGGGTGGAGGCTAACAGTCGGCGACCTCGTATTCCCCCCGGCGCTAGTCTTTCGGACTATGCGGGCTTCGTATCGAGGTCCTAGTCGGGATCGGTCGTAGCTCTTTCGGAGCTTGCCGTCCTTCCTAGTTTGCCACTGGCCCTGCTCCGGAGTTATTCTTTCGTCCGTTCGTTTCGGCCGTAAGGTCCTAACTCCGGGTCTTATCTCCCGTCTAGACTCTCCCCGACCTGTCTTGCGACATGGGCCCCGCTTATGGCGTGCGACTGGCAGGAAGCTAGTTCCCCCCTTATCTCGTTCTCTTATGCAGCGGCTACAAGAGTCGGCAGTGCGTCAGGTCTACCCGGCGGGCTGGCCTAAGATCCATCACCCACCGAGGTTACCCTTAGCTCCGCTTTTCTTGCCGAACTGCTTTCCGAGGCCCCGAGACTTCTTGTCAGGGGTTCTAGTCACGTGACTTACCGTTCGGCTACCTTTCTCCTTGTATCCTTCTTCCCCTT
>Ga0307508_10004262_pt1 | contig 14034 bp, 13 predicted proteins | sample 9_EM_MG_FD_203089 | JGI IMG/M metagenome (GOLD analysis project Ga0307508, IMG submission 203089) | Populus trichocarpa ectomycorrhiza microbial communities from riparian zone in the Pacific Northwest, United States - 9_EM | ecosystem: Host-associated > Plants > Roots > Unclassified | place... | reverse complement strand
CTGCCGCTTCTGGTCGTCGGAGAGCACCTCGTACGCGGCGTTGATGTCCTTGAACTTCTCGTGCGCCGCGGGATCGGGGTTGACATCCGGGTGGTACTGACGGGCCAGCTTGCGATAGGCGCGCTTGATCTCGTCGTCGGTGGCTTCGCGGCTAACGCCGAGAATTCCGTAGTAGTCCTTGGCCACGGGGTTCGAGTCCTCAGTTCGCCAGTCGTCGTCGGTCTTGGTGAATCAGCAGTCGTCGTCTTAGTGAATCAGTCAGTCTAGTGAATCAGTTCTGTGCGAGCAGGTCGCCGACATAGCGCGCCACCGCGCGCACGGTAGCGATCGTGCCGGGGTAGTCCATCCGGGTGGGCCCGAGCACTCCGAGCCCTCCGACGATCGTGGAGCCCGGCCCGTACCCGGTACTGACCACCGACGCCGACCGGAGGTTGTCTATCTCGTTCTCGTCGCCGATCCGGACCCGGGTCGTGCTGGGCTCGAGATCGCCGATCAGTTTGAGCAGGATCACTTCCTCCTCGAGCGCCTCGAGCACGGGGCGCAGCGTGCCCTGGAAGTCCAGCACACCGCCGCGGGTGAGGTTGGCCGTCCCCGCCAGGGCGAGGCGCTCCTCACTCCGCTCGACCAGCGTCTCGAGGAGCACGGTCGCGAGGCAGGCCACGGTGCCGCGGCTTTCCGGCGCGCACTCCTCGACCAGGCTCTGCACCAGCGGCGGAGTGTCGGCCATCCGCTGCCCGGCGAGCTTGTCGTTGACCCGGCGGCGCAGATCGGTCACGGCGTCGGCCGGAACCGGCGACGGAAGCTCGACCAGCCGCTGCTCGACCCGCCCGGTGTCGGCGATCATCACGAGCATGAGCCGGGTCGTGGAGATCGGCACGAGCTCGAGGTGGCGCACGGAGGAACGGGCGAGCGACGGGTACTGCACGACGGCGACCTGTCGGGTGAGCTGGGCCAGCAGGCGGACGGTGCGGTGCACCACGTCGTCGAGGTCGACCGCGCCGATCAGGAAGCGCTCGATGGCCCGCCGCTCGGCGGGGCTGAGCGCCTTGACCCGGGACAGCCGGTCGACGAACAGACGGTAGCCGGCGTCGGTGGGCACCCGGCCGGCGCTGGTGTGCGGCTGGCGGATGTAGCCCTCCTCCTCCAGCACGGCCATGTCGTTACGCACGGTCGCCGGGGAGACGCCGAGCTGATGGCGCTCGACGAGCGACTTGCTCCCGACCGGCTCCTGCGTCTCGACGTAGTCCTCGACGATGGCCCGCAACACCTCGAGCTTGCGGTCATCGAGACTCATATGACCCCTCCCTCTAGGTGGTTTTCTCCGCCCCTGGCGGTCCCGCGAAGGGTTGGCACTCCCGCGGATCGAGTGCCAGTCTACGTCGCCACCGGCGGCAGCGCGATGATCGAGTGGACTGTCTGTTCCCCGACCCGATCCGCATGTTGCCCTCGACCGCGTTGAGCTGCGGTCTTACGGTGTCAGCCATGACTGAACCACCTCGCCCACCCGGTGACGGCATTCCCGACGATCCGACGGCGCCTGCCAACCCATATGCGGCAAACGACCCGAACTTCGGTTCAGCTCCGCCGCCTCCCCCTCCCTACGGCGCACCCCAGGGCCCCGGCTACGGCGCACCACCGCCGCCGGGTTACGGCCCGCCGCCACAGTACGGCGCACCGCCGCAGTACGGCTACGGCGCTCCGCCGCCCGGCAGTGCCACCGACGACAAGACCTGGGTCCTCGTGGCGCACGTCGGCGGGGCGGGCGGCATGCTCATCGGCGGCGGCACGCTCGGCTGGGTCGCTCCGCTGGTCGCCATGCTCGCCAGGGGCAGCCAGTCCCCGTTCGTGCGCGCCGAGGCGGTCAAGGCGCTGAACTTCCAGCTCCTCCTGTCGATCATCGCGACGGCCTGTTGGCTGCTTTTCTGCCTGGTCGTCACCCCGGTGATCGCGACGGCCGCGATGGTGCTCGGCATAATCTTCGGGGTCATCGCCGGGGTCAAGGCGAACAACGGAGAGCCGTACAACTATCCGTTCAACATCTCGATCGTCAAGTGATCACGGGCTGATCTGCCGGGCGCACCGGACCTTGCCCGGCGGCTCACAGGACGTCTCTGATTACGGCGTCGGCGAGCAGCCGACCTTGCAGGGTGAGCACGAGCCGACCGGCGTCGAACGCTCGCGGGTCCACGAGGCCGTTGGCCAGGGCCTGCTTGGCGCCGGTCGGGTCGAGGCCGGCGAGCCCGAGCCCGTCGCTGAGCCGAACCCGGAGCATCACGTCCTCGACGTGGCGGTCCTGGGCGCCGAGCAGTTCGCGGGCATGGCCGGGCGAGACGCCGCCGGCCAGCCTCTTCGCGTACGCGGCCGGGTGTTTGACGTTCCACCAGCGCACGCCGCCGACGTGGCTGTGCGCGCCCGGCCCGAGCCCCCACCAGTCCCCGCCGGTCCAGTAGAGCAGGTTGTGCCGGCAGCGGGCCGCCTCGGAGGAAGCCCAGTTGGAGACCTCGTACCAGGAGAAGCCCGCGCCGCTGAGCGCGGCCTCGGCGGCGAGGTAGCGATCGGCGGCGACGTCGTCCGACGGGTACGGCAGCTCGCCGCGCCGCATCCGGGCGGCCATCCGGGTGCCGTCCTCGACGATCAACGCGTACGCGCTGACGTGGTCGACACCCGCATCGATCACCGTACGCAGCGAGGTCGCGAAGTCCTCGGCGGTCTCCCCCGGGGTCCCGTAGATCAGGTCGAGGTTGACGTGCTCGAAGCCGGCCTCACGCGCCTCGATCGCGGCCCGCGGCGCCCGGTCGGGGGTGTGCCGGCGGTCGAGGATGCGCAGCACGCCTGGCGAGGCGGACTGCATGCCGAGCGAGATCCGGGTGAAGCCGCGACGGCGCAGGTCACGCAGGTATTGCGGGGTGACCGACTCGGGGTTCGCCTCGGTGGTGATCTCGGCGTCGGCGGCCAGGCCCCAGGCCCGGTCGACGCCGTCGAGGATGCGGCCGAGGTCGTCGGCGCTCAGCAGGGTCGGCGTGCCCCCACCCACGAAGACGGTATCGACCTTTTTCGGACTTATCGTGTTCTGAGCGAGAGCCAGCTCACTGAGAACCGTGTCCGCGTAGCCCTCGCGGCTCACGCCCCCGCCCAGCTCACTCGCGGTATAGGTGTTGAAGTCGCAGTAACCGCACCGGCTGGCACAGAACGGCACGTGGACGTAAACGGCAAATCCGCTTCTCCCGACGTTTTCCGTCGCGGACGCCGGAAGCGACCCGTCCAGGGGAACGGGCTCGCCATCGGGAAGTGCGCCGGCCATCCACCAAGTGTGCACGGCCGCGGTTAGGGTTTCCGCCATGGATCCGGTCCGCACCGCCACCGCCGCCGGGGTGACCACCCTGACCCTGGACAGTCCGGCGAACCGTAACGCCCTGTCAACACCCCTGATGACCCGGTTACTCGACGCGCTCGGCGAGGCGGTCGCCGACCCCGCGGTCCGGGTCGTGGTGATCTCGCACACCGGGCCGGTCTTCTGCTCCGGCGTCGACCTCAAGGAGACCGCCGAGACGCCCGCGTCGAGCCGCGTACCGGCCGAACTGCTCGCCGACCTGCTCGCCGCCCTCTGGGAGTGCCCCAAGCCGGTGGTGGCGCGGATCGGCGGCCCCGCCCGGGCCGGCGGCCTCGGCCTGATCGCGGCGGCCGACATCGCGGTCTGCACCCGCGAGGCCACCTTCGCCTTCTCCGAGGTGCGGCTCGGCGTCATCCCCGCGGTGATCAGCGCGACCGTGCTGCCGCGGCTGACCCCGCGCGCCGCGGCGGAGCTCTTCCTGACCGGCGACGTCTTCGACGGGGTCCGGGCCGCCGAGGTCGGGCTGGTCACGTCCGCGGTCTCGGCAGAGGGCCTGGACGCTGTGGTGGCGGGCTACTGCGACGCCCTCGTGCGCGGCGGGCCGGTCGCGCTCGCGGCGACCAAAGAGCTTCTGCGGCGTACGCCCGCAGCCGACGTGCGCAAGGATCTCGGGGAGCTTTCGTCCCGTTCAGCCGGCTTTTTCAAGTCCGCGGAGGGCCGCGAGGGCGTCGCGGCCTTCCGCGAAAAGCGCCCGGCGTCCTGGGTCCCGTCCCCCGGCGCGGCAGGACGGTGACCGGAGGCAGGTGCGGTCGTTGACTACCCTTGTCGTCCTAGGCCGATCGGAACGGGGCCGCTAGAGGAGGTGTGGGTGCGCAGGACACCGCTCGTGGTCGTCGCGTTGCTCGCGCTCGTGGGCACGCTAGGCGTCGTGGCCGTGCTCCGCTCCTTCTCCTCGCACGGCATCAAGCTGCTGCCCACGCTCGGCTCCGCGTGCGTCGTGCGCTCCAACGGCGAGGTCGCGCTCGACACCGTGCAGATGGCCAACGCCGCGACCATCTCCGCGGTCGGGGTGCGCCGCGGCATGCCCGAGCAGGCTGTGGTGATCGCGCTGGCGACGGCGTTGCAGGAGAGCAAGCTGGAAAACCGCGACGACGGCGACCGTGACTCCGTCGGCCTCTTCCAGCAACGCCCCAGCCAGGGCTGGGGCACACCCGAAGACATCAAGGACCCACGGCACGCGTCGGATAAGTTCTACTCCGCTCTCCGGCGAGTCAAGGGCTGGCAGCAGATGCGGGTCACCGACGCGGCGCAACGGGTGCAGCGGTCGGCGTACCCGAACGCGTACGACAAGTGGGTCGACGAGGCGAAGATCCTGGCGCACGCCCTGACCGGCCGGGCGACCGGCGCCGTGGCCTGCACGCTCACCGGGACGCCGGCCCTGCGCGGCGCCGCCGCCGCGGCCGCCCTGATGGCCGGCCTCAAGCTCGACTGGGGCAGCGGCCTGGCCAAGACGGCGGAGCAGGCGGCCGGACTGACGGTCGCGGTCACCGACACGAGCGCCGGCTGGCGGTACGCGCACTGGCTCGTCTCGCACGCTTCCGACACGGGCCTCGAACGGGTACGTTTCGCCGACCTGGAGTGGCGCGCGCCGGACGGCACGTGGCAGAAGGTAACCGGAGACAGCAACGCCGACCGGCGCACGGTCATCGCGCAAGTCTTCACCTGACATCCGATTTCGGCGGTCCGCGGGGACATCCACGGTAGGCACGACGTTGCGCTACGTAATCTTGAACGGTTCCGGACACCAATTGCGCTGCGTATACAAGGACGTGGACAGAAAGCTAGCGCCACTGGTACTAAGAAGGACGTGCTGAGGGCGATCGAATGGATCCTGTTGGGTGGCGCGAGCACCATCGCGATCATCGCCGGCGTGTGGTGGCGCCGACCTGCGCGGATAGGTCCGTGGCTGCTGCTCGCCGGCGCCGTCGCCTGCCTCGGCGGCGGTGACGTCCTCTACGCCCTCAACCAGCTGTCCGCCGCGGAGGTCTTCTATCTCGCGATGTTCCCGGCGGTCGCGGCCGGGCTCGCACAGTTCACCCAGGGCGGCTGGCTGCTGGTCGACCGCGCCCGGCTGATCGACCTGCTGGCGTTCACCTGCTCGATGCTGCTGGTGATCTGGGCCTTCGTGATCGGCTCCAGCGGCCAGCTCGGCAACATCTCCGCCGCCGACGTGATCGGCGACCTGCTGCTGCTCACGGTCGCCATCCGGCTCGTCATGGCCATGGGCCGCAACGTCTCCGCGATCCTCCTGCTCGCCGGCGCGGTGGGCCTGCTGGCCAGCGACATCGTCTATCCGCTGATCCCCGGCGCGCCCGCCGAGACCGGCTACATCGTGCTGTACACGGCGTGGGGCCTGGCCGCCCTGCACCCCTCGATGACCCGGCTAACCCAGCCGACGACGCCGAGGCCGAGCCCGTGGCGCGGCCACTGGGCCGCGCTGCTCGGCGTCTCGGTGGCGACCCCGCCGGTCGTGCTGCTGATCGAGGCAGTCACGGGCACGGTCCGCGACGGCGTGGTCATCGCGGTCGCCGGCACGTTGACCCTGATGCTGGCCATCACCCGCCTCGCCGACTCGGTGAGCCTCAGCAGCCAGGCGCTGTGCCGCGAGCGGGGCCTGCGCGCCGCCAGCGCCGCCCTGGTCGGCGCGGCCGACCTGCCCGCCGTCGAGGAGGCCGTCCGGGTCGCGGTCACCCAGCTCATGCCGGCCGAGGCGGTGCGGCGGGTGCTGTTCGCCACCGACGACCGCAAGCTCGCCGACGAGTCGCTGCCGCCGCCTCCGTCCACCTCCGCCACGGCGCCGGCACGCAGCTGGTGGCTCGACGAGACCGGCAGCGAGGAGGCGACCCTGGTCTGCCCGCTCTGGCTGGAGCCGCTGGCCGTGGCGCGCCCCAGCGGCGGCGCCCTGGTCGTGACCGCCCGCCGCGACGTGCTGGCCGCCACCCGAGACGCGCTCGAGGTGCTCGCCGGGCAGGCCGCGCTGGCCCTCGACCGGATCACCCTGGTCGAGGCCGTCGGCCGCCGCGACAGCGACCTCTACCTGCGCGCGGTCATCCGAAACACCGCCGACCTGATGCTGGTCATCGACGAGGACCAGCGCATCCGCTACGCCAGCCCGGCCGTGCGCGAGCTGCTCGGCGACGAGGAGCTGTCGCCGCTGGCCACCCTCGACGACCTGGTACACCCCGACGACCGCGGCCAGGTGCGCCGCGCCTTGCTGGCCGAGGGGGACGGCAAGCTGTTCTGCTCGTTGCGCCGCCCCGACGACAGCCAGGTCCTGGTCGAGGCGACCTACCGGGACCTGCGCGAGGACCGCCTGGTCCAAGGCTTCGTGGTCACGCTGCACGCCGTCACCACCGGCCACGACCCGGTGGAGCGCCTCCCCCACCTGGACAACGTCGACGAGCACCCAGCCTGGGTGAACCGCCGAAGCGCCCAACACAAGTTCCGCTACTGAGAGCACTCCCGACAGCGATCCGCGCCCCTCTCCGAACGACGAAGCGCCGAACCTGACGGTCCGGCGCTTCGCGGGTCACGGGATCCCGGCCAGGCACCGCAATCATGGGCTCCCGAGCCATGCGCCGCGGTCACCGGATCCCCAGGCATGCGCCGCGGTCACCAGATCCCGGGCCATGCGCCGCGGTCACCAGATCCCCGAGCCATGCGCCGCGGTCACCAGATCCCCAGGCCATGCGCCGCGGTCACCGGGTCCCCGGGCCGGACGCCGCGGTCAGGGGCTCACCGGGTCATGCGGCGGCGGTTGCCGGTGCGGGCGACCAGGGCCACGCCGACCGCGGCGAGAACGACCTGGAACAGCAGCTCGATCCAGTCGAAGCCCTTGGTGTCGGCGACACCGACGGCGCGGGCGATCACGGTGCCCAACAGCGCGGCGACGATACCGACGACCATCGTCAGCCAGATCGGGATGTTCTGCTTGCCGGGCACGACCAGGCGACCCAGCGCGCCGATGATCAGGCCGACGATGAGCGCGGTGAAAATGCCGGTGACAGTCATGGGGTTCCTCCTCGGGGGTGGAGCTTTCCGTTGCGTCCTTCGATCCCCAGATTCCCGAGCGCCGGAGAAACCAAACCGCCCTATTTCTTGTTTGCTCCCTTGGTGTCCGGAGAGTCGGATGTCGACAGCGCGGCGATGAAGGCCTCCTGCGGCACCTCCACCCGGCCGACCATCTTCATCCGCTTCTTGCCCTCCTTCTGCTTCTCGAGCAGCTTGCGCTTACGCGTGATGTCGCCGCCGTAACACTTGGCCAGCACGTCCTTGCGGATCGCCCGGATCGTCTCGCGGGCGATGATCCGGCTGCCGATGGCCGCCTGAATGGGCACCTCGAACTGCTGCCGCGGGATGAGTTTCTGCAGCTTGGACGCGATCGTGACGCCGTAGTTATACGCCTTGTCCTTGTGCACGATGGCGCTGAACGCGTCGACCGGCTCGCCGTGCAGCAGGATGTCCACCTTGACCAGGTCCGCGACCTGCTCGCCGGAGGGCTCGTAGTCGAGCGACCCATAGCCTTTGGTCTTGCTCTTGAGCTGGTCGAAGAAGTCGAAAATGATCTCAGCCAGCGGAAGGGTGTAGCGCAGCTCGACCCGTTCGGCGGAGAGGTACTCCATGCCGAGCAGGCTGCCGCGCCGGCTCTGGCACAGCTCCATGACCGCGCCGACATACTCGTTCGGCACCAGGACGGTGGCCCGCACGACCGGTTCGTGGATCTCCGCGATCTTGCCGTTCGGGAACTCGCTCGGGTTCGTGACGACGCGCTCCTCGGCGTCCTCGGTGTAGACGCGATAGACCACGTTCGGCGCGGTGGAGATCAGGTCCAGGTTGAACTCGCGCTCCAGCCTCTCCCCGATGATCTCCAGGTGGAGCAGTCCGAGATAGCCCACGCGGAAGCCGAAGCCGAGCGCCGCCGAGGTCTCCGGCTCGTAGACGAGCGCGGCGTCGTTGAGCTTGAGCTTGTCGAGCGCGTCGCGCAGCGCCGGGTAGTCGGAGCCGTCGATCGGGTAGAGCCCCGAATAGACCATCGGCTTCGGGTCCTTGTAGCCGCCGAGCGGCTGGGACGCGGGCCGGAGGTTCCCGGTGACGGTGTCGCCGACGCGGGACTGGCGCACGTCCTTCACGCCGGTGATCAGGTAGCCGACCTCGCCGACGCCGAGCGCGCCGGCCTTTTCCATCTCGGGCGAGACGACGCCGATCTCGAGCAACTCGTGCACGGCGCCGGTGGACATCATCTTGATCCGGTCACGCGCCTCGATGCGGCCGTCGATCACCCGGACGTACGTGACGACACCCCGATAGACGTCGTACACGGAGTCGAAGATCATCGCGCGGGCGGGTGCGCTCGCGTCGCCGACCGGCGGCTGGAACTGCCGGACGATCTCGTCGAGCAGGTGGCCCACGCCGAAACCCGTCTTGCCGGAGACCCGCATAACCTGCTCGGGCTCGACGCCGATCAGCTTGGCCAACTCCTCGGCATACTTCTCCGGTTGAGCGGCCGGCAGGTCGATCTTGTTGAGCACCGGGATGACGTGCAGGTCGTTCTCCATCGCCAGGTAGAGGTTGGCGAGCGTCTGCGCCTCGATCCCCTGGGCGGCGTCGACCAGCAGGACGGCGCCCTCGCACGCGGCAAGGCTGCGGGACACCTCGTACGTGAAGTCGACGTGCCCCGGGGTGTCGATCATGTTGAGGACGGCGGACTCGCCCGTCTTCTCACCCTCGCGGACCACCCACGGCATGCGGACGGCCTGCGACTTGATGGTGATGCCGCGCTCCCGCTCGATATCCATCCGGTCGAGGTACTGCGCGCGCATCTGTCGCGGGTCGACCACCCCGGTGATCTGCAGCATCCGATCGGCCAGCGTCGACTTGCCGTGGTCGATGTGGGCGATGATGCAGAAGTTGCGGATGCGACCCGGGTCGGTCGCTCCGATCACATTCACGCCGGGGTCCAGCGGTCCAGGCACGATCTTCCGTTCTCTTCTCAAGCTCAGGAGTACGCCGGCGAGCCGCCGGCAGCGTCTATCGTCCCACGCCCCCGCGGACGCCCGGTTCACACCCGTTCAAGGGGGGCGTGCGGGTGCGGCGGCAACTCCGCGGTGACCGGGTCGCCCGACCGGATCGGGCCGCCGCGCAAGACGACCGCCATGACGCCGGCCTTGCGCACGAGGTTGCCGTCCTCGTCATACCCGATGACCTCCTTGAGCAACCCGGCCCGGAAGCCGTTGATCTGGGGGCACGGGTTACGCAACCCCGCGAGGATCACCGCCGGACGCACGTCCCCGCCGCCGTCGCGGCCCGCCGCGGCCTCGACTGCGACCGCGGCCCTGGCCGTCGGATCGTCCAGCGTGGCGGCCGCCGCGGCCGCAAGCACACCCGCCACGGCGCCGGCCCCGCCCACCGCACCCGCGCCGTCCATCCCATCCGTCGCCACATCGGGGCCGAAGCGCAGGATCGTGCCCACGGGGAGGCCGAGAAGATCAAGCCCGACGGTCGTCACGTTTTCCCCGAGATCACCCGGCTCCACCGCGTATCCCTTCGCCCCGACCTCGTCGAACAACTCGCTCTGCATGAGGTGCACCTGACGCATGTTGGGCTGCGTCGGATCGGCGCGCACCCGGCCCCGGTGCCGCACGTGCACGCCCGCATGCACATCACCCTCCACGCCCAGGCCGGCGACCAGCACGATCTCGTCGCGCGCCGGCTTGGTGAACGAGTAGACGTCGTTGCAACTGACCGCCGTAACCCTGCCCTCTGCAAGCCTCATGCCTCCGAGTCTCACCGACCGTGCCGCGCTCCTCGACCCCGTTCCCACCGGTCGGCGCCGTCGCCGGGACGCCCTAATCGGGCGGCTCCAGGAACAGGGCCGAGAGCCGGGGCAGCCGCCGCCGCATCTCGTCCTCGTTGTCGAAATCCCACAGGTCGGCCGACTCGGGCCGAGTCACCGGCCGATCCCCGGCGGGCAGCTCGGACCCGGTGGCCTTCGCATAGGCTCCGGCCGCGACGGCCAGCACCTCCTCAGCCTCGAAGACCGCGCCGCTCTCGGCCGCCGCCTGCACGGCCGGCACGTCGGCGAGCGAGTCGGGCGACCGCACGGACCGGGCCACCGCCTCGCGCCCGTGTGCGATCAGCCACCCCCGGAACGCGTCGAACCCCTCGTCGGAACATCCGCCGTTGATCAGATAGGCCGCCGCCCACAGGTCCTGTGTGCCCGACGCCACCATGACCTTGTCGAAATGCCGGCCCCACGCAACGATCTCCTCGGAGTCGCAGGCGGCCAGGTCGGCGATCGCGCGCTCGGCCACCTCGCCGGGGGAGCCGGGCCGATCGGCGGTCGCACGGGCGATGACCGCCCAGAAGTCGTCGGTTCTCATGGCGAGGATCCTGCCAGCGGGGTACGACAGAATCGCCGGACGCCGGGACGGTGGGTACGGCCTTTCTCGCTGCACGACGTCTCGTACGGCTCCACCTCCGTACTCCACTTCCCCCGCGGGCTGGTCTCGTTTTGGCGGGCCGGACGGGGGGCTGGTAGTCTGATACCTCGCGTGTGGTGACGCGCCGCTGTCCGCTGCTTCGGCCGCGACTGGGGCGACCCGCTTTCCCGGGGGTCACCATCGCTAGAGACCATGTTTCCGTAACCTAGTCAGGACAAGGCTGTCGCGTGGCGAACATCAAGTCCCAGATCAAGCGCAACCGGCAGAACGAGAAGGCCCGTCTGCGCAACAAGTCGGTCAAGTCGTCGCTGAAGACCGCGATTCGCAAGCTCAACGAGGCGAGCGAGTCCGGAAACGCCGAGTCGGCAGCGACGTTGCTGCGTGCCGCCTCGCGTCAGCTCGACAAGGCCGTCAGCAAGGGCGTCATCCACAAGAACCAGGCGGCCAACCGTAAGTCGGCCATCGCCAAGCGGGTCGCCTCGCTGTCGGCCTGATCCTCCCCAGGATCGCTCGCGGCCGCACGGCAGCGACCGCGCCCGGTCCGTCCCCAAAGGGCGAGCCGGTCCACGACCAACCCCGGGCATCGCCGGACCAAAGGGTCCGAGGGCGATGCCCGGCGTGGTTTGCCCGTTTAACCTTGCACCTGCGCCATCGGCGTTCCTACGCCCTACCCGCACCCGACACCCCGCCACCCTCCCGGGCGACCCCGACTCCACAACCTTCCCGGCAGCCGCGAACCCGTTCCGGCCCGATACCGGCGCGAGGCCGGCGCGCGACACCGCGCCACGGTAGACGAAGCCGCGATCATCGGCAGCGACGCCGGCCGTCAGGCACGTCCGCCTTGTCGTTCGCCGGGATATCTACTTCCGACCGTCGAGCGCCCCGGGTGCGTTTCGTCCGGAGTAAGGCGCGCGTCTGCGATCACGACAGCCCGACGGCATCGACAGCCGCGCAGCCTCGGGCTGCCGGCCTCGCCCAGAGTTGCCAGGCGTTCGGCGCACCTGAGTCGCCCAAACCGGTCGACCGCGCGGCCAGCATCGGCAGAACAGGCCCGAACCTGTCTCACTCGTAGCGACGGGTAGCCGACTGACGAGCCCACTGCTGGTGCGCCTCGACACGCTCCGCCCACGGGCGCTTGACCCCCGACCGGATCACTCCCGGCAGTCGCGTGGTCGCCTCCTCGCCGACGAGCGTGCCCGGCGGCTGTAGCACCGGCGCCCGCGCGGCGGACGGCCGGAGCGCAGGCGGTGCGGGCGGTGCGGGCGGTGCGGGCGGGCCGATCAGGGAGCCGGCGATAGCGTCGTTGAGCTTGACCATCAACGCGACCGTGATCGGCAGGACGATCACGCCCCACCAACTGACCAACTCGGCCAGGGCGAGCAGGACGCCTAGCGCGACCGCGCCCTCCAGGAACACGAAACAGAGCAACCCGCTCGGCGCCAAGTGCCTCAGGCGCAGCACGCGAGCGTATAGCGGCCGGCGCTCGCGCACGCTCATCGCCGGCCACCCGACTGGCGGGCCGCCGCCACCGCGAAGACCGCCTGCTCGAGGGCGTAGCCCCGGTCCTCGGCGCCGCCCTTGACCGCCGCGTTGCACTCGGCCGCGGCGCGCATGGCGTCGACCAGGCCCTCGGGCGTCCAGCCGCGGCTGCGCTCCTGGGCCCGCTGGATCTTCCACGCGGGCATGCCCAGCGAAGTGGCCAGTTGGTAAGGGTTGCCGCGTCCGGCGGAAGCCACTCGCGCGACCGTCCGCACTCCGTCGGCAATGGCGTCGGCGATCGGAACGGGGTCGACACCGACGTGCAGCGCCCAGCGAAGCGCCTCCAGCGCGCCAGGCACGTCGCCGATCATCGCGGCGTCGGCGACGGTGAAGCCACTGACCTCGGCGCGGCCCTTGTAGTAGCGCGCGACGACCGCTTCGGTGATCTTGCCGTCGGTGTCGGCGATCAGCTGCGAGCACGCCGCGGCGATCTCCCGCAGGTCGTTGCCCACCGACGCGAGCAGCGCGGCCGCGACCGCCTCGTCGCACCGGCCGCCGTTGCGACGGAACTCGTCACGCACGAACGCGATCCGCTCGCGATCGCCCTTGAGCTTGGCGACCGGCACGACGGTAGCCCCCGCCGCCCGCAGCCCGTCGGCGAACGCCTTGCCTTTCGCCGCGCCGAGATGCGTGACGATCAGGCTGACCTCGGGGTCGGGACTCTTCGCATACGCCAGCAGGGCGGCGACCAGGTCCTTGCGCGCATCCTGACCACTGCGGAGCACCAGCACGCGCCGCCCGCCGAACAGCGACGGGCTCAACATCTCGGCGACCTCACCGGCGGTGAGCGAGCCAGCCTCATATTCCCGGACGTCGGCGCCGGGATCGGACGCTCGAGCCGCATCCACCGCCGCGGTGATCGCTCGCGCGGCGAGCAACTCCTCATCGCCTTGGACGAGCAGCAGCGGGTCGGGAGGCGCGGTGTTCACGTCCGACATAGTCGCACGAGGGGCTGACGTTTCCGCGCGCCTCACTCCTTCGCGCAGACCGGGCGATCACGCAACGCGAAACCAGACATATCGGCGTCCGGGCATGTCACCGACCTCGCAAAGTCACTCGATCAGGCCGATCACCTATCCGGCGAAGGCGGTCTATTTCCCACCCATCGACCCCAATCGACCAAACGCATGCTCGACCGAATAGCCGACCCCGGGCGTGTCGTGCCCGTGTCGCCGACCGAATCACGCGGGCGGCGAGCCCCGAGCCACGACTGCCAGCCCGTGGCCGGTCACGACCGCTGCCAGGTCACCCGACTGATCGGTGCGCAGCACCCGCGCGCCACCTCGCGCCAGCCGAGCGATCAGCGAGGCGTTCGGGTGGCCGTAATCGTTGTTCTTGCCCACCGACACGAGCGCGACCGCCGGATCCACGGCGTCCAGGAAGCGCGGCTCCTGGTACGCCGAACCGTGATGAGCGACCTTCAATACATCGGCCCGGACCGCGGCGACGCCGAGGTGGCTGAGCAACTCGTCCTGTTCCTCGGTCTCCGCGTCACCCGGGAGCAGGACGGTCTCCCCGCGCAGCCGGGCCAGCAGCACGAGCGAGTTGTTGTTCGGGTCGGAGTTCGTCCCGTGCAACGCCTCGAACGGACCGATCGCCGTCAATCGCAGCCCGCCCACGGCGTAGGACCAGCCTGGATGGATCACGTGCAGCGGGATCCGGCCG
>Ga0307508_10004260_pt1 | contig 14037 bp, 17 predicted proteins | sample 9_EM_MG_FD_203089 | JGI IMG/M metagenome (GOLD analysis project Ga0307508, IMG submission 203089) | Populus trichocarpa ectomycorrhiza microbial communities from riparian zone in the Pacific Northwest, United States - 9_EM | ecosystem: Host-associated > Plants > Roots > Unclassified | place... | reverse complement strand
GGAGGGCAAAAAGGGGAGCTTGCAATGAGCCGCCACCGCGCGGACTGCGGACGGGAAAACCGGGCAAAAGGTACGCCGCCATGATCTAGATAGGTCGAATGCGAGTATGATTAAACAAAAAAAAAAACCGTGGCAATGCATTGCGGTGGCACTGTGTTGCAAAGGGGCCAGATTGGGATTAGCGTCGTGTGATGACTGGGCGTTCTGTACTTACTTACATAGTCCTTTCTTCTTCGTTCTTTCTTTCTTTGATATACTTAGACATTAGATAGAAATAGTGAGCCGTTTTCTTGAATTGATCTGTTTCGATCCGACTCGCCACCATCTCGACTCAATAGACTGCTAAGCTCTAACATCTCCTCACCCCGCCGTGAACCCTCTCCTACTCTCTGATTCGGTGTTGATCTGGTGATTCCTCAACAGGTATCCGAGAGAGTACGGAAGATTAGGCAGCGACCGGGGATGCGGTGATACGTAGTAAAGCCCAATACGGCCACAGAGCCTTGAGGTAGGGGTATCAGTAAAGGCCCGGAGATGCGCAGTAATGACCAACAGAGACGGGGCCCTGAGGCAGCCATTAAAGGATCCCGCATAGCAAAAACCCTGGTCAGTGAATAGCCTTCACGGTTGGCTACTCAGTTCCCGCGACTTCGTCGAGCAGAGTCCTTATATGGAGCGCTTCGTCGAACCCTTCGTAGAACCCCTTGAGGTTATTCCGCTGTGGATACTGAACATCGCCGGACCGTATCCTCTCGCAATCCCTTGCCAGAGCAAAAGCCGTAATCCTTCCGTCGAGCGGCCGGGCCGATGCCACAGTCATTCCCATCGAGCACCCGAGCCGACGCCTGTGTCATTCCCGCCGAGCCACTGCGGGAGGTGTATAGTATCCAGGTGGCTTGAGACAAAGGTGGCGCCTGTCCAGGTGCTAAAGCGGATCCGGAAAATAGGCAACGATGGTGTGATCGTTAGAGTTGGGTGGAGCTGATGATAAGCCACAACTTGCGGTGACTGATCCAAAGAGGGGGAAACAAAGGGCATGGTGCTGCAGATCCATCGGAGCAGGTTCGCACCATTCGGAATTGGCAGTCGCACGCTGGGAGACAGGGACTTCGGCAATCGGGTGGGCTGGTTGGGAAGGAGTAGGCTTTGGAGGCTTGCTTGAGGCGTTGAGGCGAAACTGCAACGATCTCCAACAGAGTCTGAAGTAGCGACAGTGGAAGACGGCTCGAAGCGCCGGTAACTTGGATGTCTCAGACGTCACAGCTCACACTTCTGTGCGTTGCTCTAACCCAAGTAACCGTATCATTGCAACAAACGTAAAGAATTATAACTCGCAAAATAAACAATACGCTCACTGAGCAACAGTGAACGCTGATAACTATTGAAAAATGACTCGGGAAAGAGGTTCTGTAGTTCTGTTGGCGACCATAATCAAGACTGGTAGGTTTGGAGTCCAGCAGGATTGTCAAGGAATTTTGTCAAGTCGAGAAGTGAGCGAGACGGATGGACACGAGGAAGAGTCTCTCGATTCTATACCGTAGTATGTAAAAGAGAAGAAGGAGAAAGGGATACAGCAGCACTCCATCTCCGCTGCTGCACGTGCCATCCCCAATTGGGCGCTCGCACAACTCTGGCCTCGCCCACTCTGGCGTCGGTGCCGTGTCGGCCAAAACTGCTACCACAACAACAACGGCGCTGTACTATAATACATGAAAGCCAGCAGCGAGAAGAAATTCTAACAATAACTATAACTATGTACCTAGGAGTCTAGGAGGAGTCGTACAGGTACAAAAGTGGTTTCCACGCTATCGAGAAAGATGCCTGCCGTCACGGCCTCCGGATCTCGACTTCCAACACTCGACCTTTGCGAGAATGCTTCTGGCGGCGCTGGCGAGGAGTCGCCAGTGGACCGAATATTCCGGGTATGCCGATGAATAAGGAGTCTTTTTCGGATGGGACGTCGCATTTGGACAGAGGCAGTGCACACATCCCGGAGATTCGAAGGAAGTATTAGAGTTGTCAGTGGATCCAGCTCCATTTGACGGGGAGATGGCGGGCAAGAACTGCGCCGGGCAGGATTTATGTAGCGCCGCGACTCCAGAGGAGACGGATTACCGCCTTGTGTCCTGCCATCGAGGCCAATTGCAGCGGTGATCTCCCCTTGTTGTCGGCAGCCGAGACAGCGGCTCCGCGGTCGATAAGCAGGCGGGCCGCCATCTCATCGCCTTCACTAGAGGCAAGGTGCAACGGAGTCAGACCATGAATGTCCGCGGCCGAGACGTCGGCGTCCAGTTCGATGAGCAACTGGGGTAATCCGCGGTGCCTTCGCTCCAAGGCCATGTGCAGCGGAGTCTGACCGTTTTTGGTGGCGGCCGAGACGTCGGCTCCCTGGTCGACCAACAGCCGGACTACAGCCCCGCTACCTCCCCTTGCGGCAAGGTGCAGTGGTGTCCAGAGGAGCTTGGTGGGGGCCGAGACGTCAGCTCCGCCGTCGATGAGTAGCTGGGCCACCGCCTCGTGCCCTCCACTCGAGGCAAGGTGCAGCGGTGTCAGTACGGTTCTGTCAGCTGCTGAGACGCCGACTCCGCGGCCAAGCAGCAGCCGGACTACTGCTTCGCGCCCTCGCACCGACGCGTGGTGCAGCGGTCTCCACCCGGAGTTGTCAGCAGCCCCAATGTCGGCTCCCCGGTCAATGAGAAGTTGGGCCACCGCCTCGTGCCCGCCATTTGAGGCCAGGTGCAGCGGTGTCCGGCCGGACCTGTCGACGGCCGAGACGTTGGCTTCCTGGCGGACGAGCAGCTGCGCCACCGCCTCGCACCCTTCCTCCGAGGCGATGTGCAACGGCGTCCGTCCGCAGTCACTGTCGGCGGCCGACACGAGGGCACCCCTGTCGATAAGCAGCCGTGCTACTCTCTCGTGCCCGCTCTCCAAGGCCAGGTGCAGCGGTGTCCGTCCGGACCTGTCCGCAGCTGAGACGTCAGCCCCGCGGTTGGTGAGCTCCTGAACTACCCCCTCGCACCCTGTCTTTGAGGCAAGGTGCAAAGGAGTCCGCCCGCATGCGCTTCTGGTTACCGTCACATGGGCTCCGCGGTCGACCAGGAGCCGGGCCACAACCTCGTACCCTCTCTCCAAGGCCCCGTGCAACGGCGTCCACCCGGACTCGTCGGCAGCCCCGACGTCGGCTCCCCGGTCAATGAGTCCGAGCCAAGGCTTCGTATCCTCCCAGCGCAGCAATGTGTAGCGGTGTCCGACGGTTTGTGTCGATCGCCGAGATTTCGGCTCCCCGGTCGATCAGTAGCCGGACCACCTCCTCGTGCCCTCCCTCTATTGCGTAGTGCAGCGATGTTCGCTTGGCTTCGCCGATGGCCGAGATGTCGGCCCCGTGGTCGATGAGCAGTTGGGCTACCGCACCATGCCCTCTCTCTGAGGCCAGGTGCAACGGTGTCACCTCGGAAAGCGTGACGGCAGAGACGTCGGCTCTCTGATCGACAAGAAACCGCGCCACCGCTTCGTGCCCTCCGCGCGACGCGTAGTGTAGTGGTGTCCACCTGGAGCTGTCTGCGGCGAAGACGTCGGCTCTCCGATCGACGAGCAGCCGGGCCACGGTCTCGTGCCCCCCAGATGAGGCCTGGTGCAGTGGTGTCTGCTGGGAATAATCGACGGCCGAGACGTCGGCTCCCTGGTCAATGATCAGCCGGGCCAAGGCCTCGTGCCCTCCACTTGAGGCCAGGTGCAATGGCGTCAGGTCATAAAACGCGACGGCGGAGACGTCGGCTTTCCGATCGACAAGCAACCGGGTCACCACATCGTGCCCTCCCTCTGTAGCGCAGTGCAGCGATGTCCACTTCTCTGCATCGGCAGCCGCGATGTCGGCCCCATGGTCGATGAGAAGTCTGGCTACCGCGCCATGCCCTCCCTTCGAGGCGAAGTGCAATGGTGTCCGACCGGACTTGTCGATGGCAGAGATGTTGGCTCCCCGGTCGATGAGGAGGCGGGCCACCATCTCGTGCCCTCCGTACGAGGCGATATGCAGCGGCCTCTTTCCGCCTTCCTTAGGGGCCGTAACTTCCACTCTCCGACCGACCAACAACTGGGCAATTTCTAGGTCACCAAACCTGCAGGCCTGGAGAAGTAACCGGCGTATGCGCGCCTCTTTTATAGGTTTCAACTCGAATACGGCTTTGAACTTCCTTCCCAATCCGAACACGCAGACCGAGGAAAGCACATCGTCGTCGGGGTCTTGGTGTCGAGCCCGGGATCTGCGCCCAAAGGTGTCCCCGCACCCCTCGTATGTGTCGTATGTGGGAACGGACTCCCGATGATATGTGAGCCACCGCTGGTGATTATTCTGTGATACCAATCTATCCCAGAGGCCAGTCAAGATTTGACAGTCATTTCCGCCATCACCGCAGTGAGCGAAATGCCACGGCCAAAATTTCGCCGAGTACCACAACAGATGGCCACTGCACTGCTCTGATTTTTTCTGAATCGCCATTCCATAATCATCCCATGACGGAGTGCACAGCAGTGAAAGGCAAACTTTCGCGATTTCGGTGTGAAAATTTACCTTGCACAGTTTCGTCTCCAAGTATTCGTTGACGGAAAGGTGTGCAAACCGGAAAACGTTCAGACCCTCATCCAGAATCAGGAAGTTTTGGCAAGCTTTCAGTAGGTCGTTGGGATAAAGGGTGTAGTGGGAGAATTCTGCCGAGGCGTCAATTTCTACCGTGATTGCATCAAGCAAGGTTTCGGCCTGTAATGGCTCGTACGACCATTGCATCCACCGAAAAGCGGTGAGTGCCAGTCGAGGAGCGCTGCCTTTCTGCGCAGCAATGCGTGTGTATATTTCGTCGTAAGCCTCCGTCAGGGTGTCCGGAAGAGCCTTCAGGCTGCATCTTACATCCTTCTGGGTGGTCATTTCGCAGAGAAACTTGATGTGAAGCGCGGCTAATTGGAACCTGGCAAGCAGTCGTCAGGTACGATGCCCTTCAGTAGCTCTCTCGATCAACGTACATTCCCTTGGACCGCTCGCGAATCAAGTTGCATATTTCGTCCTTGAGCTCGCTCGGGACAACACCGTGAAGCAATTGCTTTTCATCGATGGCGCTCTGGACCTCCACATCCACAAACCGGATAATGTCGCCGATATTGTCGTCAGGTTGCAACTCGATCCTTGGAAACATCTCAAACTGCAGGCGGATGTCGGTGTCCATTCGGGTGGTCGCGAAAATCTTAACCTTCTCTGATCTTCCCATCACATACTTTAGTGCCTTGAGTAATTGTATTCGTGTTCCGGGATCGACTTCGTCCAAGGCATCGATGCAGATTGTCGTCTGAGTAGGTTTGTGCGTGAGTTGAACGAGGAGTTCCTGGCTTTCTCTAAGGCTCAAACGGGAAGACGTTTGCCCATGCTCTTCCCGATCGCGATACAGATCGACAACCGGTTTCGCGAGATCGCCAGTCTCTTTGGACTCAGTCTGGGCAAGCTGGTGAACGAGCGCATTCAGGATGCTCTCAGGATCGCGGCGGGTTTTCTCGTCTCGACTGCAATAGAAGTACGCCAATTTCTCAGGCGTCGGAACGTTCGACAGGAAAGAATCTATGACCCGTGACGCTAAGTATGTCTTGCCGGCTCCGGCTGAACGGGTCGGTCAGACGAGGGCTCCTCTCGGCGAAGCCGTGCACTTACGTATTCCCCGTAACAGCAACATCAACGACACACTAGATGACCTCCATGCGCAGTATTCTTCCCTCTTGAAGACCCATTCGCCAGTTCCTTCTAGGCGCCCTTCACTGATTCGCCTGTGGTGGCCTGTGTAAGGGATTGTGGATATCCACGCGAGGATTTCGGATCTCCTGGGCCCTACGTGCCGACAGCGTGAGTGTATTTTCGGGATGCTGTTTCCAATCCAGCAAGGTAACATACTTCCAAGCCGCAGCAACCGCCAGTTAGCCAGCCCTCCAAACCGGAATTTTTGTTTTGGACAGGGCCGAAGGAGATGGAACTTACCCACTAGCAACGAAGGTCTGGCCGCCATGAAATTCGCTTCCGATGAACTCGAAGTGCTTGGAGTGCCGGTAGATTCGTCGATAGTCTGAGTTTCTGCTGCTGGTCATGCTGGTTTCGGGCTCGAAGCCGATGCCTTTGTTGTGTCCAACTGCTGTATGGCTGGTGAGGTCAGGACGCTAGTCGGATTGAAAGAAGGTCAGGATATGCAGACATCTTGTGTTTAGTCGGTTTTGCTCAAATCGTGATGTTGATTGAGTTATCGGGATCGGATTGGCTGCAGAGTCCACTGCCATAGATCGTGTCTACGTTCGTCTGTTCAACAGCACCCAGGCGTACTAAGCTACCCCGCTTTCTCCCCGCACTGGAGCGACGCGACTTCATTGGCGCCCACCATTCTTGCAGACGAGTTGGAGCCGCATTGTGTCTGAGCATGCACGGCGGCAGTCACCCCGCTCATTTATTGGACAGCGCTTAAAGGTAGCACCCGGTGATCGGTATGAGGGCTAATATGTTGTGAAATGGATCGGTATGTGAGTATGATTTAACAACTCATGTATGAGCCACAATGTGGCGCCGGAAAGCCACCACTCCATGCGTCGTTGCTCCGATTGGTTGTCATTGCGAAGTTGTTTCATTTCAGACGCCTCGCGTGCACACACCACCGTACTTCACAATCCACGTTCAGTCATTTCAAGCGGTTGTGCTTTTACGTCACTTCCATGCGGGTGCACTTTCTTCAGGAATTATTGTTAGCTCACGACAGCGAATCCTCACAATCTACGAAGAAACTCACCGTCAGCCCCGATCAGTGCGTCACTGAAATGGCTCCGGAGGATGTGGCTGTTTGCTGGCCTGCGCTCACCCCGTGCGGCTCTCATCGCTGTACCTTTAATCGGTCTGGGTTTCGAAGAGTCCCGAACCTCTTCCAAACGGTAGCTAGTATCTGACGTCTGTGTGTATCTAGGATAAGGGTCAATGAGCCGCTTCACCGCAGGTCGAAGGATAGTGCTGCAAGTAACTAACGTTATGCGCGGTTCACATAGAGTTTCTTTCATCGAATTTGATATGGACTCGATTCCATTGGTGAGCAGTGAGCACTCAAAAAAAAACCAACTACGGATACAGTCCTTAGCTGTGCTTGAGATATCTTTTCGGGGGGTGGTCCCTGGAGACCCGGGCCTTAAGGCTTCCAATGCCCGTCCTTTGGGGTCAGCGGTTTCTAGCTTGGGATTTTAGTTTTTGTTGATATAGGTGCTTGATTCGCGTCGGAACCCTGTACGAATAGTGTTGACATGGCTTGGATCGCCTCTTGTCGTCAGGGGGCGCGGTTGAGAGAATTTCTACAATGTCATCGGTACTGATCTGGGGCGCACTCTTCAAATTCCCCGGTGTCGTTTATCTGCCTTAGCCCTTTGAAACGATCCCCTACGTCTACAGAGACAAATACATATTTACTATCATCATGGGTACCGGCTTCCGGACCATGCTGCGAACCATATCAGTGTTTCAGCGGCGAGTTTGGCACCTGCCCGCCCCTCATCTATGCGTGTGGCATGAGTTCGAGTATCGGCCGCTCGTCCACTCTCCCATAAAGGGCTGTACGTACGGGGGTGCGATCGCATGGCGATAGTGAATGCTTGAAGTTGTGCGTCCAACATCCGGAGAGAGACACGGTCGCTCGCTGGTCACCTCTAGGCCGCAGGGACGAGAGAAAAGAAAGGGAAGAGGAAAGAAAAGAGGGGAGGCCTGGCTGCTCCACCCTCCGGCACGCACCGGAGCAGGACGAGATTATAACCTGGCCAGAGGGGGCGGGGGGAAGAAAGAAAAAAGGGAGGATCAGGAGGTTGTATTCTTCGTGTCTGTGTCTAGGTCTGGGAACGAACAAAGAAGAAGAACTGAAACGACGCCCAAAGGGGAGGGAAAATGGAGGTCACTGGACACTAGCGCCGACCGCGCCATCTACCGTTCCAAACAAGAGAAACAACCGCTACCAAACGCCCTGCAACAATGCTACAGTCACTTTCGAGTCCCCATCAGCAGCCATTGCGGACCAGATATGAAGCGAATAAGCCATGTAATTCCGCTGCTAAGACCGCAATATCAAGCGGTAATCAATCTCCAAGCCCGCGCAACGGGGCACAACTTTCGCACTCTGGAAACTACGGGGCTATCCGGCAGCTCGAAACATAGATCGCTCCGATTCCTCTCTTCGTACGAACGACGCAGGCGTGCGCACCGTTGAACTACCCCACGTGAATACCGGTACCGCCGGAAGGCGCTCCAAAAGCGGGGCCAATGCGAACAAGCGGCGCGCCTACCGGCTCTACCGGCTCAAGACGGGTCACTGCCCAGCTCAAGACCGTTCACTGCCTCACTGGCCAGTACCTTCAATGGGCGAAGAGCCCGCCCACCGCTAAATTCCGGTGGCGCCCGTACGGAACCCAGAACTAGGGGCATCCGTTCAAGAATTGCCCCCACTAGAAGCGCCACCAAAGATCCTGTGGCCGAAGGTGCGAGGCGGCGCCGGGAGGGGCAAGGATCGATTCAAGATCTGGGACCTTTTCGCGGACGAGAGATGTAGCCGAGCGGTTCTGGATTTCCCCGCCACCACGGATGTGGGGGGGCGAGCACCGGACTTACCCGAGGAAGACCCCCAGAGCAAGGTGTCGGAGTGGGAGCCTAAGAGGTGAGAAGAAAGGGAAGAAGAGAGGAGCCTGGATCTTGGAGGCCGAGGAGGTGGCGGGTGAGGTTGAGGAACGATTGCAGTTCTTCCCCACACCCTCCTTCATGGCCGCGGCATGAGAAGAACAAGGAGACGGTCTCTATTTTCTTTGCATTTGTCTTCCTTTTTGTTGTTTCCTTGGTGCGCTCTATGTTGGAAATGCTTCTCGCGCGTTGTTTAGATTTGGCGCTTGTGCCCTAGAGTCTGTTGAGAACACGATTGCGTAGGGCGCAAGCGGGGAAGTGTGAGCGGAGGATCTTTGTTCTGTGGGTTCTTTCTCTTCTTCTTCTGTTCTATTCATCGAATATATTATATTACAACGAAGTTGTGAGCCACTCAAACGACCAGTACCCGTACACCTCGTGTATCCTCATCTCATACGACATTCAGACGGATCAAACTCTTATCGTTTATTTCCCTCTCCATTGCTAATCGGTATTATTTCAACACTCTCCATCCTTGGGACAGGCCAGAGCGGAGGGCGGGTGGAGCCACGACGAGCTGCCGCGGACCTATTGAGGTCGGGGTTGCACGGTGGACGGGAACTGGGTAAAATTTACGCCGCAAATTGTTTACATGGGCCGAATGGAAGTACGATTAAACAAAAAAAAAAGTAGCATCACCACCTAGCAGTAGTATCCGCTGGAGTATTCGATTGAGATCGGAACAACGCACCGACCGAGCCTGGAAACAGTCCGCAAAAGATAGGTATGAGGTTGACTGGCGTGAATGAAGTGGAATTCAATGCTAGTAGGTGGTGGTAATTGTTGTACGGATGTGTCAGGTTCGAAGCGAGGATTTTACAAACGAACTTCATACCACGGATTATGTACGATGAATGCAAGGTGACGACCAGGGTATTGGGTTTTTGCTAGATACGGGGGGCCTATAGCCGACATGTAGAGTGGCGTGAAGTGTGAGAGATTACAGGCGGCTTCGCTAAAGGGTCGATGAGTTGTCGATGTGCGTATCTGCTCTGTATTGCAGAAGTTGTTGGAATTACTTCTCGCAGCTCAGGTACGGGACGCCGGGGTGGATTTGACAAGGCCGGCGTTGGACGACGCGGCGGCGACGACAACACAACGCTATGGCAATGCTGTGTTGCAAGAGGAGCCGGATTAGGAGGAGTCGTGCAACAGAGGATCGTTCTGTACTTAGTTCTTTCTCCTTTCTCTCTTTCTTTCTTCTATATACTTAGACGTGATAGAATACGAGACACGTCTTGTCTTGCGCGGGTCTTCCGCGCCGCCGCCGGCTTCTCTCTCTCTCTCCAACGGGAACTCTCCGTTTCGATAGCGATCTGTTAATATCTCAACAGGAATGGAGATCCTGCTTGCAGCTGATCGTTGTGGGTTGGTGTGTGAGCAGCTCCTGCTATTAATCAACAGTATTGGGCTACCAGTAAGTGCGCAATATTATCGGCTACATACTAGATTTTCTACCTGTGTAGATCAGGTTCCCGAGGTTGAAGGTATATCAGAATACAGCTGATGTAACGGTGCAGGACGCACAGGCATTCAGGTAGCGAAGGGGCGAGTGGGCAAGCGAGCGGGTAAGGCAGGCGCGCGGTCAAGACGAGTGCGCGGGAGAGCGGACGAGCAGTGCTCGCGATATGGCGGGTCTGGTGGTAATATTGCGCTGCGCGGAATGGTCACGTGGAGGACTGGAAGCGGACAAGGCAAGAGAGACGAAAAAAAGAGTCGATAGGAAAGAAGAGCAGATAGGGGAGATGAGACAAGGCAACATTCTCCGTCTAGAGCCGTCGCGACATCTAGATGAATTAAGCTATCGGGACGACGCGACGTAGCACACATCGCATGTCAGCACGTGCGTGCATTAGACGCCACCATAATTATAGCGAACTACCCCCCGGACGGCGAGTGTCAAGTACGGATGCCTTCCGCAATTGACGAGTGGCAGCACATACGCGCTCTAGACGGCGCCGGAGCCACCGTCCCCTCGCTCGTTGCGGCAGTCGATCCCTATTACCGCTGCCGTGATAAGGACGTTGGAGGAGGCTGCCTTCGTGGCCGTACAACTGCAACCCCTCGTCTGCTACGGAGTGTGCCGCTCGAGTACAACGGCAAGGTCTCCAGTTGCCCTGTGAGGGATGGTTGCTGCGGTTTCTAAGGTATCCGACCATTCCTACTCCCATGTGCCTACAGAATCCTTCCACACTGACAAGACGAACATCTAGAAACGGCGGGTGTGCAGGCGCAGCAGTAGAGAGAAGCGGGGAAAGCTGCAACAATAGATCGTCGGATCATTTCAAAGGCTAGTGTTATCGATGGTACTGCAGTGGTAAAGGCCAGAGAGGAGAAAGTTAGGCAGGTAGCGGCGCGGGCAGAGGCGAAGGAGCAGCGGGCGGCAGTGCGGGGCAGGGGCGGCGAAGGTGAAGGCTGACGACGCTGTCCCCGCCAAGGCGAAAGGTCCATGGTAGCAGTGGCTGACGCCCCGTCGTGCTACCGCAAGAAGCCACGCCGGCCGCGAAAATTTTCGTTTAGCGCGTGGAGCTAATAGCTCTAGGGGTGTGGCTACATACACGTTAGTTACCCCGCTTACCCCGCTCCCGGGAACACCATCACGGCGACACACCGTCCGACTACATACGGTTCCCATGAAGGTGTATCAATATAATTATTACCCTACTGGCAAATATGTATTAACCCGATTATGACAGAAGCATGTGACATTTGCGCGACAGGAGCCCATCTGTCTGGACAAGTCCCTCCCTGGCACTAGCCCCGTTACCCTGTGTTGCCGCCAACCACAGACGCCACAGGAGACAGGTGGTATCCCAAAAAAATTCTCCGATAGCGGTAGCAGCGATGGCCTGCCTCTCTACAGCAGCCGGTCCTTCCACAGTGACATCGCATGCACAGAGTAGCTCTGACTGGGAAGAGCTAGTAGTGGCCGCTTCTACACCCAGAAAGCCATCCAGGAGCATGTCTGATATGTAGATAGACCTTCGGCGATGAGTTCCCACAGTAGGAAGCCGCCTGGGGTGGTGGGGGTGAAAGCAGGGGAAGTGGAGCTAGAGGTGCTCAGTTGGACTTCCTTAGACTATAGATTTCTTTGGACTTGAACATGAGGTTTTCGAATGCACTCTAATGCATCACATGAACCTCGATAGCAATCCGAATGTGGTTGTTGAGGAATCCCGATTCCGTCCGGTGGGGACTTGGGCGACATGTAGTAGCCAGTTAACCGGTAGTACGTTACATATTGAAGGACCAATGCCAGGCCCGATGTAGAGAACGACAAAGGGAAGGTGGAATCAAGAGAGAGTGTGTGGGTGTTGGCGTAACCCAATGATTGGCTGATTCTGTACGACGAGGATGATACGGAACCAACCCGCTCCGCAACTCGCCACGTATCTACACAGAATTCGACGAATAACCCCCATAATGAACCAACAGAACCTGATTCCTCCCACTGCTATCCCCATTTTCTCTAAGACGAGGTATTCGCCTGCAACCTCTATCTATAGATCATGGCGAGGGTTGTATGTACTCCACGTCCGCGCAAGTCGCCTCGTGACTGGCTGCCCTTTGCCCTCCGCCCAGGCCTGTCATACGACTCTGTAGATCGCGCCAAGGAAATAACAAAAGAGCAACAAAAGAAAAGAAAAGAAAAGGGGGGAGGCCCCTAGGCCTGTTCCGCGGACACCAAGAACGCCAGGGTGGGCAAGAAGAGTGGTCGCTCCCCATCGTCCTCCCCCTCCGACTGGGCAGTACCTCAACTGGACGAAGAACCGACCCACCCCGCAATGTTGGTGGTGCCGGTACCTCAAGGAGTGCCCCGAGTGGAAGCCGCAGCAGAAGATCCTGTGGGCGGAGGTGAAGAAGGAGACCGGAAGGTGGAAGGACCGGTGGAAGGTGAAGGACCTCCTGGCCGATGGGAGGTGCAGTCGGGCAGTGCTGGACTTCCTAGCAGCCACGGACGTGGGCAGGCGCGTGCCGGCGGAGTAGGAGGACGCCGTCAGCGCGTGCAACGAGCCGCCACTGCGCGGACAGCGGACAGGAAATGGACAGTATATAATCTCGCGAGTAATGAATAAACAAAAAAAAAAATCGTCCTCCCCCTCGTCCTCCACCCCCACTGCCCGCTCCTCCACCCTCCTCTCCTCCCGCTCCAGCCTCTCCCGGAGCTCCCACTCGGAGGCCTCACTCTCCGCCGCCTCGTCCCCCGGCACCAGCCTCCTCACATCTGTAGCCGCGATGAAGCCCAGCACTGCCCAGCGCACCTCACGTCCGCTAGTTAGGAGGTCCTGGATTGTCCACCGGCTCTTCTCCTTCCCAGTCTCCTTCCACACCTCTGCCCACAGAGCCTTCTGTTGGGCCTTCCACTCAGGGGCGCACACCTTGAAGAGGTGCTCCCGAGTCTGCGATCGATACCGGCACCACCGTATTCAGCGTCGGGAAGGTTCTTCGTCCACTGTCCGGTCAGGCAGTGCTCCTTCTTCAGCTGGTAGAACCGCGCAGCAAGCCTCTTGGTGCTACCCGCCACCACCACCCCGTCCGGCTTCTGGGTGACTGGCATCTTATACTTCTTCCGGAAAGTCCTGCCTCTCGTCCACTTCCTTGCCTCCGCCCACTTCTTCTTGGAGATCTCCCGCTTGAAATTTGCGAACGATCTCGGAAGCGGCATCTGTCGCGCCGCTCCGTCCGCTGTCCGGAGCCATTCCACCCCCCAGGTGTCTGGCTCCTTTGCCGCCACCTTTGCCCATTCACCAGCCTTATCGCCTGTGACACCCTTGTGGGCTGGGCACCACCGGATCTCAATGGCGACCGCCGGGTTGGCTCTCCAGATCGCGGCGATCCACCTCCTCACCTCGATCGCGTGCACCTGGCCGGGGCCCGGTTTCTCCGGCGCCCGGTTTCTCCGGCGCCATCCGCCTGATGGCCGCTTGCGCATCCGAAAAGATGGGGACCCTTCCTGGTGACCCCGATCTCTTCGCCGCCAGCTCCAGTGCACTGGCGATGGCGCGGCACACCCTGCATGGAAGGCCTCCTGGTTGTACCCCATGTGGCTCTTCACCCCGTCCCACCCCAGGCCATCTTTCCACACCACCGAGTATCCTACCGCCCCCTGCTCCGTCCTGAACTCGTATGTGAACATTGTGATTCCCGGGGTCCGCCTCTTAGCCGCCGGGAAGGTGTGGTGTGGTATACGCACATATGTAGGCTTGAGATTGCAACAACCAAACGTTCCGATTAGACAACCATCACATCTGCACATCACTCCCACTGATACTATGTAGGAGTTGCTTCGCTGATGATAGCTTGAGACCGCAACAACCAAA
>Ga0307508_10004259_pt1 | contig 14042 bp, 15 predicted proteins | sample 9_EM_MG_FD_203089 | JGI IMG/M metagenome (GOLD analysis project Ga0307508, IMG submission 203089) | Populus trichocarpa ectomycorrhiza microbial communities from riparian zone in the Pacific Northwest, United States - 9_EM | ecosystem: Host-associated > Plants > Roots > Unclassified | place... | reverse complement strand
CGTGACCTGGGACATAGTGCCAGACGTGAAGGGGCCGCCGCCGGCGCCGACCGCGAGCACCGGTACCCGCAGCCCGCGAGTCTCCGCGAGAGTCCTGATCTCGGCGCCTTCCCGCAGCATCGACCGATAGAGACCAGCCGCTCCGCGCCAGCCGTCGGGGCATGCGTAGGTGCGGGCGAACTCCTCGATGTCGGTCGCGGTGACCGCTCCCGGGACCGCGGTCAGGGACGGGAAGAGGTATTGCCCGAAGAATTCGCGTTCGCGGCCGGTGAGCAGCATCTCGGGGATGCCGGGCGCGGCGAGGACGCCGACGTGCCAGGCTCCGCCGTGGGTAACGTCGGCCAGTCTTTCCGCCCCGAACCCGGCCAGTCCTGTCTCGATGGCGGTGAAGCTGAGCACGTCCTGCGGGTGGGTCACGGCTAGGCGGAAAACAGTTCCCCCGCTGATGTCCTGCCCGGTCAGGTGTACCGGGCCGACATCGAGGTGCGCGATCAGCTGGTGCAGGTCCTCAGCCGAGGTTGTGCTGTCGTACTCGCCCGGCTTGTTGTCCGAATCGCCGAAGCCCCGCAGGTCGACGGCGAAGACGCGGTGGCCGGTCGCGAGCAGCGGCATGAGCTTGTGGAAGGCCCACCAGGTCTCCGGGAACCCGTGGACCAGAAGGATCGCAGACCCGACGGTCCCCGCGGCGACATAGTGCAGAGTCGTACCGTTGACCTCGACGCGGTGGTGGGTGATCCCCGCAACCGTGCGGCCAACAGCTGGTGTGACGGTCATGTCTCTCTCCTCATTCGACACCCTGACTGTCTAACAATAGACACCCTGACTGTCGTTCGTCCAGGCAGTGTTGTAGCCGTCTCGCATGTCTCGACCTGGCGCCCGACTGTCCAGCAATAGACACCCTGGCTGTCGTTCGTCCCCGGGTGTTGTCGTAGCCTTCTCGCATGTCTCGCTCTGGCGCCGATCTCGCGCTACTGCTGCTCGGGGGCTTCCGCACACTCGTGGACGCCGCGACCGCCGAACTGGCCCGGCGCGGCCACGAGGACGTGCGGCCCGTCCATGACTTCGCCATCCGGGCAATCGCCGCGGGCGCCGACACCGCGTCAGAACTCGGCCGTCGCCTGTCGATCACCAAACAGTCGGCGGCGAAGACCATCGCGGTGCTGCAGGAACGCGGCTACGTGGCCCGCGACACGGACCCGCTCGATGCCCGCCGCAAGCGCCTGCAAGTCACCGCGCTCGGCCTCGACCTGCTGCGGCAGGGCGAGACGATATTCGATGAGCTGCGCGACCAGTGGGCCCAGCGGATCGGCATCGCCGAACTCGAGAACCTCGAGACGCAGCTGGCGGCAATGGTGGGTGCACAGCCCGTGCGCTTCGATACGCCCGGGTGGGTTACCCACGACCTCGGCGAGCCTGTTTGAGCGACGTGACGGCGTCGCCTGTCGCGGCGCCAGCAAGAATCGTCTGTGAGTAGTCGAGAGCGGCATCCCGATCAAGACAAAACGGAGATCAAAATTGGTGTGTCAGGGCGCCGCGCTTCCTCGAAAGCCACGCCGACAACCATCCGGCCGCGCGCTCGGGCACGTAGACGTCCGGAACCTCGGCGAGATGCACGACCTCGCCCCCGAATGCACGGAGAGTGACGGCGCCGGGAAGACGGTATTCGGTTTTCTTCACAACTGGCGGGATGTGCCCACGCCTGCCTGGTTGTGAAGCTCCAGCGAAGACTGTCACCCGGGCCGGCGGCAGATCCATCTTGACTATCTATCCCAAGGCATAGATGAGGTCTAAGAGGCGTCGTCCGCCCGCAGCTGGAGCACCGGGGCGGACGACGCAGCCTCGGTCAGCTGGGTCAGGGCCTGGACGATGCGGTCGGCCGGCATCGGCTTGCAGAAGTGGTAACCCTGCGCCGTCGGGCAGTTCAGCGCGATCAGCGCCGCCCGCTGCTCGGTCGTCTCCACGCCCTCGGCGACCACCCGCACGCCGAGCCGGCTGCCCAGCTCGACCGCCCCGCGGACCACGGCCTCGGCGGCCGGTAGGTCGATCATGTCGTCCACGAAGGATCGGTCGATCTTGATCTCGTCGACCGGGACGCGAGTCACTATCGCCAGCGACGAGTAGCCCGTGCCGAAGTCGTCCAGCGACAGCTGCACACCGCTCTCGCGAAGCTGGGCCAGGACGTCGTCGACGATGTCCTGCTCGCTGACCGCGACCGACTCGGTGATCTCCAGGACGAGCCGGGAGGCGGGCGCCCGGTGCCGGCGCAGCGCCTCCGCCACCTGGGCCGGGAAGCCGGGGTCGAGCAGGCTGCGGGCGGACACGTTGACCGACACCGGCAGGTCGATGCCGGCCGCGGCCCAGCTGGACGCCGCGCCCAGGGCCAGGTCGAGGACGCGCCGAGTGAACGTGGTGAGCAGCTCGGTGTGCTCGACGGTCCGGATGAAGTCGTTCGGCGAGAGCTGGCCGCGGCGGGGGTGGCGCCAGCGCACGAGCGCCTCGACGCCGCTCGGGGTCGCGGTGATCAGGTCGACGGCGGGCTGCAGGTGCAGCACGATCTGGTCCTCGGCGGCGAGCGCGTCCTGCAGCTCGGCGAGCAGCGCGAGGCCGTCGGTGGTGACCGCGTCCTGGCTCGTGTCGTACGTGGCGATCGCGATCTCGTGGGTCTTGGCCTGGTCGAGGGCGAGCGCCGAGCGGCGCACCAGCTCGACCAGGTCGCTGCGGCCCGCCCTGGCCACCGCGACGCCGACCGCGACCTCGACGGCCAGCCGGACGCCGGCCACTTCCATCGGAAGCCGGAGCCGCTCGACCACCTCGCGGGCCCGGCGCAGCGCCTGCGGAAGCGGCGTCGGCGACTCGTGCGCCGGCGCCGACGAGTCGGTCAGCGTGGCGAGCTGCGGGATGAACAGCGCGAACTCGTCGTCCCCGGTACGCGCCACCAGCTCGTTCTCGCGCGCCAGCTCGCCGAGCCGCTCGGCCACCAGCCGCAGCACTTCGTCGCCGCACCGGTGCCCGAGCGTGCCGTTGACCTGGCGGAAGTCGTTGACGTCGAGCAGCAGCAGGGCGACGTGCCGGTCCCGGTCGAGCGAGCGGACCATCCGGTCGCCGTCGGCCTGGAGGGTGCCGCGGTTCATCAGCCCGGTCAGCTGGTCGTGGACGGTGTCGTACGCGACCCGCTCCTGCAATTCCGCCACCCGTTCGCGGGCCTCGGCGTCGTGCAGCGCCCCCGCCAGCGCGTCCCCGAATGCGGAGATCGCCGCCTCGTCGCGCGGCACCGGCAGCGTCGGCTCGGACAGCCACACGGTCAACTCGCCGATCACCTCGCCGCCGACCGCCATCGTGCGGGTGATCGCGGGCCCGGGCAGCCCGGCGACGACGTTGTCCTGGCCGGGGCCGTCCTGCGCGTACCGGTTGAGGCCGTCCTCGGCCCGCACCTCGATCTCCACCCGCCGCGCGCCGAAGACGTCCAACGCCCCGCGTAGGCCGGCGGCGATCACCTCGGACTCGGCGCCGCCGGGCAGCCTCGCGGTCGCCCCGGCGAACGCCTCCCACATCCGGCGCTCCTCCTCGGCGCGCAGGTGGAAGCGGTAGCTGCGCTGCAGCAGCCAGAGGCCGGGCAGGAAGGCGATCAGCCAGAACGGCTCGCGACTGAGCGCGAAGAGGGCGCCGAGGCCGACGAGCACGTTCCCGGCGAACATCGGGATCTTGGCGTACGGGACCCGGGTGAAGATCTGCCGGGCGCCGGTGTCGTGGTGCAGCGTGAGCGTCACGGTGGCCAGCCCGAACGTGATCATCAGGTATGCGGCGGCGCCGGCCGCCAGGGCGAGTTGCATCCGGAGGCCCTGCAGGGGAGCGCCGCCCGCGACCAGCGTGGTGACCGCAGTGGCGCCGGCCGCGCCCAGCGTCAGCGAGGCGGCGAGTTGCGCCACCTCGGCTGCATTGCGGTGCTCGTTGAGCCAGGAGAGCAGGGTCCAGGCCAGGGTCGTGCCGATCAGGGTGGCGGCGGGCAGCCAGCCCGGCGACACGACCGCGAAGCCGAGGATGAAGGCAGCCTCGCCCCAGGAGACCGAGACGACGCCGCGCCCGAGCCGGAAGCGCAGCCGAGCCAGTTGGGCACCGCCGGCGAGCACCGCCGCCACCGCGACGCCGGCGGCGGTAGGGAGTGGACGCTCTCCCGCGCGGGCACCGGAGAGCAGGCCGCCGATCACGGAGGACAGAACGGCACTGCCGACAATTATGGCGGTAAGGAGCCGAATGGCTTTCGGCCGCCCCGCGAGTCCGATCGCGTCGATCCAGGATCGACGAACCGGTGCCGTCGCGACCGGCCGGGCGGTCACGAGTTACCCCAGTTCACGAGCGGCACACGCGGATGCACGTGCATCTGCAGTGGAGAAAGGTGCGGGCGGGGAATGGTCATTTTCGGCGCCCCCTTCCGCGCAGGGTCAAGGGCGGTTAAGCCCTCGGGCGGAAGGCTAAATCAATCCCGATGAACGCAACAGGGGTTGACGAGGGACCCGCATCACTATTTGGTCAGACCAATACCCTGCGTTCCGCCCGGCGACCCGCCCTCAGGGGGTCCGACGTGGTCAGACGCGACCAGCGCCGCCGGCGGCGGAAGGGCCGTCACCCTCGGTATTCATGGCCGTGACCTCGCCTTCCGCGTCGATCCCGGGCGTCCCCGATCGATCGGGCTCGACGTTGCGGGGCAGCGGCGCGGCGCCGGAGCGCTCGAGATCGGCGTCCAGGCTGGCGATCTCGGCCTCACGCTGCGTCTGCTCGGCGACAGGAAAACTGTCGGGAAGCCGACGCAAACGCTTGTTCATATTGCGGATCAGCAGCACTGTTGCTATGCACAGCAGCACGATCACGAACAGGCCCATCGGCCCGGCCAGGCCGCCGGACCGGGTGTCGCCGAAGTTGTTGACCGCGTAGGAGCCCATGACGCCGAGCGTACTGCTCAGCGGGCCTCGACGGACTCGCGGATGCCGGCGAAGAGGTCGGACTCGGGCAGCGGACTGTCGACCACCGATCGGGCCAACTCGAAGTCCTCCGTCGGCCACACCTTCTGCTGCAGTTCGAGCGGGATGCGGAACCAGAACCCGTCCGGGTCGACCTGGGTGGCGTGTGCCCGCAACGCGTTGTCGCGGACCTCGAAGAACTCGCCGCACTCGACCCGAGTCGTGATCTTTTCACCCCGGTCGTCGCGGTCGGACCATTTATCCAGCCACTCGGCGTAGGGCGACTCGAGGCCCGCGGCGAGCATGCCCTCGTGCAGCGCCAGCATCCGCGCCCTGGTCCAGCCGGAGTTGTAGTAGAGCTTCAGGGGCTGCCAGGGCTCGCCGAGCTCGGGGTGCTGCTCGGGGTCGCCGGCCGCGTCGAAGGCCACCATCGAGATCTTGTGGCACATGATGTGGTCGGGGTGCGGGTAGCCACCGTTCTCGTCGTAGGTGGTCATGACGTGCGGCTTGAACTCGCGGATCAGCTTGATCAGCGGGATCGCCGCCTCGGCCGGGTCCTGCAGGCCGAAGGACCCCTCGGGCAGCGGCGGCAGCGGGTCGCCCTCGGGCAGCCCGGAGTCGACGAAGCCGAGCCACGCCTGGTCGACGCCGAGGATCGCGCGGGCCTCGGCCATCTCGGCCCGGCGGATGTTGGTGATGTCGGCCAGCACCTCGGGCCGGTCCATCTGCGGGTTGAGCACGCTGCCCCGCTCACCACCGGTACACGTCGCGACCAGCACGTTCACGCCCTCGGCGACGTACCTGGCCATGGTCGCGGCACCCTTGCTCGACTCGTCGTCGGGGTGTGCGTGCACGGTCATGAGGCGCAACTGCTCGGTCACGGGACAACTCCCTCCATCGGCCCGCAAGCGTGGCCCGATGTCGGCTGCGAAGATGGACCCTGCCATTGTTGCGGATCCCGCCGACAACAAACGCACGAGAGGTCGTCACGTGAGCGAGACGCGCGCCACAGCGACCGACGGCAGCCCCGTGTTCCCGCCCGGCCGGTACGGCCGACGGCGCTCCGGCCGCCGCCGGCGCGCCCTGCCGACCATCCTCCTCGCGCTGGTCATCGCGGGTTCCGTGCTCGTTTCGGTCCGGCTCTACCACCAGTACGGCCAGACCGACTACCAGGCGCAGATCGTGGGCTGGAACACGCCGAGCGACGCGCAGCTGACGATCCGGTTCACCGTTCGCGTCCCCGCCGGCAGGGCCGCCTCCTGCACCCTGCGCGCCCGCGACTTCGACGGGAACACCCTGGGCCAGCGCGACGTCGTCGTGCGCCCGGCCGGGGACGCCACCACGATCGAGGCCGAGGAGACGGTGTCGACCACGGCCCGCGCCGTGGTCGGTGACGTCCTCGGCTGCGCCCCGGCGCTCTGATAGCGCACCCGCCCCGACCGGCGTCGCACGGCCCCCTGCTACACCGGGGTATGAATAGTGCAAGATCGAGCAATCCAGGCGGCGTGCCCACCGCTGGTAAGCTTAGTGATTCGCTCCGTTCAGCGAATGGCCCCGTTCGGCAAACGCAGAGCCCGTTCGGAAAACACCGTCGGTCATTAGGCGCCACGGTGCTGTCCGTGCCCGTTCCCAGCAAGGAGATCGCCCGTGTCCAGTTCAGAGGCGTCGAAGACTTGGCTTTCGCAGGACGCTTACGACCGGCTGCAGGCCGAGCTTGACGAGCTGATCGCCGCGCGACCCGCGGTCGCAGCGGAGATCAACGCCCGCCGCGAGGAAGGCGACCTGCGGGAGAACGGCGGCTATCACGCCGCCCGCGAAGAGCAGGGCAAGCAGGAGGGCCGGATCCAGTATCTGAAGGAGTTCCTCCGCAACGCCGAGGTCGGCGAGCCCGCGTCCGCCGACGCCGTGGCGCCCGGCTCGGTCGTCACCATCTACTTCGACGAGGACGAGACCGACACCGAGACCTTCCTGCTCGGCTCGCGCGAGATCGCCTCGACCACCGACCTGACCGTGTACAGCCCGGAGTCGGCGCTCGGCAAGGCGATCCTCGGCACCGGGGCGGGCCAGACCGTGACCTACACCGCGCCCAGCGGCGCCGGCATCAAGGTCACCGTCGTCAAGTTCGGCCCGTTCGAGGGCTGAGCCTTCCCCCTGCCGTACCCCTCGCACTCAAGGGCTCGACCGCGAGCTCGCGGTCGAGCCCGCCGGCAAGCCTTTCAAGGGCGAGTCAGGGGGCGATGACTCACGGTGTGGCGTCGGCCAGCAGTGACACCCGGTACCCCGACCCGCGGAGCATGCTGATCAGGGCAGCGGAGTGGTCATGCCCGCGGGTCTCGACCGAGAGCGCCACCTCGACCTCCCCGAAACTCAGCCGCGGGCTCTGCCGCGAGTGGGACACGTCGACGATGTTCGCCCGCTGCTCGGCGATCTCGGTCAGCAGCCGGGCCAGCTCGCCCGGCCGGTCGCCGGTGCGCACCGCGAGCCGCAGGAACCGGCCCGCCGAGGTGAGGCCGTGCTCGATCACCCGTAGCAACAGCATCGGGTCGATGTTGCCGCCGGAGAGGACGGCCACGACCGGCCCGTCCGCCACCGGGACGTAGGCGCCGGTCATCAGCGCCGCGACGGCCGCGCCGCCGGCCGGCTCGACCACCATCTTGTGCCGCTCCAGCAGCACCAGCAGGGCCGCCGAGAGGTCCTCGTCGGTGACCGTGACCACGTCGTCGACCAGCTTGCTGACGTGCGCGAAGGTGAGATCGCCCGGCCGCAGCACGGCGATGCCGTCGGCGATCGTGGCGCCAAAGTCGAGCTTGCGGGGCGCGCCCGCCGCAAGCGACGGCGGAAACGAGGCTGCCCCGCTGGCCTGTACCCCGACGATGCGGATGTCCGGCCGTAGCGCCTTCGCCGCGACCGCCACGCCCGAGATCAGGCCACCCCCGCCGACCGCCATCACGATCGTGGTCGCCTCCGGACACTGCTCGAGGATCTCCAGGCCGACCGTGCCCTGCCCGGCGATCACGTCGGGGTGGTCGAACGGGTGGATCAGCACCGCTCCGGTCTCGCGGGCGAACGCGTACGCGGCGTCGAGCGCATCGTCGACGCTGGCGCCCGCGTACTCGATCGAGGCGCCGTACCCCTTGGTGGCCATGACCTTGGGCAGCGGCGCGCCCTCCGGCATGAAGACCGTGGCGCGCGTGCCGAGCAGGCCCGCGGCGAGCGCCACGCCCTGGGCGTGGTTGCCCGCGCTCGCGGCGACCACCCCGCGCGAACGCTCGGCCGCGGAGAGCCGGGAGATCCTGGTGTACGCGCCGCGCACCTTGTACGACCCGGCGCGCTGCTGGTTCTCGCACTTGAGCCAGGCCTGCACGCCGGTGATCTCGGTGAGCGGGCGGGACGTGACCAACGGCGTGGTCTTGACGATGCCGGTCAGCAGGCGTCGGGCGGCTTCGATGTCGGTCAGCGTCAGCAGGTCCAGTGGCGGCGTACCAGCAGTCATGACCCAGATGGTGCCACCACCACCCGGCCCTCAGACAAATGCGTGACGCTGCCAGGGGTTCAGCACCTCGAACTGACCGGCCACCGCGAGCAGGAGCAGTTCGGAGTCGGGCGGCCCGACCAGTTGGACGGCCAAGGGCAGGCCGTCGGGGCGCATGCCGATCGGGAAGACGATCGCCGGCAGCCCGGCGACGTTCCACGGTGCACCGTACGGGGCGTAGCGCATGTTGACCGACATGTTGCGCCGCCAGCTCGCGCCCGAGTACTGCTCGGCGGGCGGGGGCGAGCCGGCCAGCGCCGGAGTGAGCAGCAGGTCGATCGAGTTGTCCGCGAAGAACTTGATGGACTTGGCCCGCCAGGCCTCCCGTTGCGTCTCGCGGACCAGGCCGCTGCGCGCCGCCCACCGGCCGATCTGGATGTGCCGCCGGGTGCGCGGCTGCAGCTTCGCGACGTCCAGCGACGCGGACTCGAGAGCGGCCGCCGCGAACCAGGTCGCCAGCACGCCGATGCCGAGCGCGTTCGGGTACCGCGGGTCTGCCGTCACGGTGTCGTGGCCGGCCCGCGCCAGCAGTTTCGACGCGGTCGCCACGGCCGAGAGGTTGGCCTCGTCGGGGCGCACACCGACGACCGGCGAGCGGGTGGACACGCCGACCCGCAGCTTCGACGGCTCGACCAGCTTGGCCGGCGGCCGGCCGGCCAGCACGCTGAACCCGAGCACGGCGTCGGACACGGTGGTCGTCAGCACGCCGTTCTCGACCAGGCCGAACCAGTCGTTGACGCCGAGCCCGCAGGGCACGACGCCACGGCCCGGCTTGAGGCCGACCAGCCCGCAGCAGGCCGCCGGGATCCGGATCGAGCCGAGGCCGTCGTTGCCGTGTGCCATCGGGACGAGCCCGGCCGCGACCGCCGCGGCGGAGCCGCCCGACGACCCACCCGGCGTACGGTCCAGGTCCCAGGGGTTGCGGGTGGGACCGTCCTCGTCGTCGGTGACCGCCCAGAGCCCCATCTCCGGCATCCGGGTGACCCCGACGACGATCGCGCCGGCCCCGCGCAGGCGGCGCACCACCTCGTGGTCCTGTTCGGCGACGGCCGAGCGGGCCGCCGCGGAGCCGGACCAGGTCGGCAGGCCGGCGACCGCCGTGTTCTCCTTGACCGCCACCGGCACGCCGGCTAGCGGCAGGTTGGCGAGGTCGTCGAGCTCGTCGACCTTCTCCGCCTCGGTGATCGCCTCGCCGCCGCGAACCACGCGGAAGGCGTCCAGCACCGGGTTGGAGATCGCGATCTGCTCCAGATGATCAGCCACGACCTGGGTAGCGGTCGCGTCGCCGCGCCGCACCGCCCGGGCGATCTGCTTCGCGGTGGCACCTACCCAGGTCGTCACGTGTTCCATGCCGCGATCTCCATTTATCGGAAAAAGGCCGGTTTTAGGCGAGCGCCTGCTCCAAATCGGCGAGCAGATCGTCGACCGTCTCGATGCCGACAGACAGTCGCACGAGATCGGCGGGTACTTCAAGCGGTGAGCCCGCAGTCGACAGGTGTGTCATCTGGCCCGGGTGCTCGATCAGCGACTCGACCCCGCCGAGCGACTCGCCGAGCACGAAGAGCTTGGTCCGGTTGCAGATCGCCACGGCCTGCGCCATCCCGCCGGCCACCCGGAACGACACCATCCCGCCGAAGCGCTGCATCTGCTTGGCCGCGGTCTCGTGCCCCGGGTGCGATTCGAGGCCCGGGTAGAGCACGCTCGCCACGGCCCGGTGCTCGCTCAGGAAGCCCACGATCCGCTCCGCGTTGTCACAATGCCGTTCCATGCGTACGCCGAGTGTCTTGATCCCGCGCAGCGTGAGCCAGGCGTCGAACGGGCCGTTCACGCCGCCCATCGCGTTCTGGTAGAAGGCCAGCTGGTCGCCGAGGTCGTCGGTCGCCGTGACCAGGGCGCCGCCGACCACGTCGGAGTGCCCGCCGAGGTACTTGGTGGTGGAGTGGACCACCACGTCCGCGCCGAGGGCCAGCGGCTGCTGCAGGTACGGGGAGGCGAACGTGTTGTCGACGACGAGCATGCCGTCGTACTCGTGGCAGAGCGCGGCCAGCGCGGCGACGTCGGCGACGTTGAGCAGCGGGTTGGTCGGCGTCTCGGCCCAGATCAGCTTGGTCACGCCGGGCCGGAACGCGGCCCGTACCTCGTCGAGGTCGTCGAGCGGCACGGCCGTCCAGTCCAGGCCCCAGTTCTCCGCGACCTTGGCGAACAGGCGGTACGTGCCGCCGTACGCGTCCCCGGGGATGACCACGTGATCGCCGGGCCGGCATACCGCGCGCAGCAGGGTGTCCTCGGCGGCCAGCCCGCTCGCGAAGGCCAGGCCGCGGCGACCGCCCTCCAGGGCCGCGAGGCACTCCTGCAGCGCGTCGCGGGTCGGGTTGCCCGAGCGGCTGTACTCGTACCCCAGGCGCGGGGCGCCGACGGCGTCCTGGGCGTACGTGCTCGTCTGGTAGATCGGGGGCACCACCGCGCCGGTACGCGGGTCCGGCTCCTGGCCGGCGTGGATGGCGAGGGTGTCGAACCCGTACTCGTTAGCCGTCATGCTTCGCAACGCTAGTCTCACCTGGTGGCCGACTGCGTGTTCTGTGGCATCGTGGCGGGCTCCGTCCCGGCGTTCGTCGTCGCGTCTCCGCCGGAGGGCGTCGCTTTTCTCGACACCCGGCCGGTCTTCAAGGGCCACGTGCTGGTCGTGCCGCGCGTGCACGTGACGCAGTTGACCGATCTCCCGGCCGACCTGCTGCCCGGATATTTCGGTCTTGTGCAGCGGGTCGCGGGCGCCGTGCCGGCGGCGACCGGCGCACAGGGAACCTTCGTCGCCGTCAACAACATCGTCTCCCAGTCGGTCCCCCACCTGCACACGCACGTGGTACCCCGGACAAAAGGTGACGGACTGCGCGGCTTCTTCTGGCCGCGGCATCGCTACGGCAGCGACGAGGAGGCGACCGCCGTCGCCGCGTCGATCGCAAAAGAACTCGGGTAAGGAACGACCCACCACCGGCGTTGCAGAGATCGGATGAAGGGAGTGACCGTGTTCCTGCGGTACAAGAAGCTCGAACTGCCCACCCCCGACCAGGCTCCGCCGGGCCGCGCCCTGGAGATGCCGGTCGCCGACACGCACGTCGTGCTCGGCACCCCGCTCAAGGGCCCGTGGCCGGCCGGCCTCGAGGTCGCCGTCTTCGGCATGGGCTGTTTCTGGGGCGCCGAGAAGATCTTCTGGCAACTGCCCGGGGTCTACTCGACGTCGGTCGGTTACGCGGGCGGCATCACCGCCAACCCGACGTATGAGCAGACGTGCTCCGGCAGCACCGGGCACGCCGAGGTGGTCCAGGTCGTGTACGACCCGGCCAAGACCAGTTACGAGAGCCTGCTGAAGGCCTTCTGGGAGAACCACGACCCGACCCAGGGCATGCGTCAGGGCAACGACGTGGGCACCCAGTACCGGTCGACGATCTACACCACGACCGACGAGCAGGCCCGGGTCGCGAAGGCGTCCGAGGAGGCCTTCCAGCCCGTCGTGACCGCCGCCGGCCACGGCCGCATCACCACCGAGATCAAGCCGCTGACCACGTTCTACTACGCCGAGGACTACCACCAGCAGTACCTGTCCGACGCGAAGAACCCGTACGGCTACTGCAACCACGGGCCGAACGGCATGACCTGCCCGATCGGCGTCGCCAAGACCGACGCCTAACCTGAACACCGCGCCGGCCACCGCCCACGGCGGCGGCCGTCGTCGGTCTACTGGTCAACCCTCGGCCGGTATCCCCACCGTTCTGCTCGCCCACCGTGGCGGTCGCCTCGGAGACGTCGGGAGCCGGGCGCACTGATCTTGTCATCTAGTGAGGCAAGTTGGGTGCCCTTTCTCGTGAGACGATGGCGTGGGAGGTGACCTGTCGTGCGTCGATACGCCAAACCGATCGTCGTCGCGGACGATCTCGCCTTGCTATGCGGCCAGACCATCGGCGTCGTCACCCTGCCTCGTCATCTCGACTGGTCCGGCGCGGCGGACTACGACCTCGACAGCGCCGGCAGGACCGTCGACCTCTACCGCACGGTCCTCATCGAAGCCACCAAGCCGGCCGACCTTCACGCGTTCCTTGATCAGACCACCCTCGTTCGGCTCTGGCCTTCGCTCTGGCTGCCACCTGATCTCCGCCGATCGTGGGAAGAACGCTTCCCGGAGCTCAGTCGGGCCGCTTCACAGGCAGCCGCCGCGTAGGGTGCCGGCATGGATCCGCGTCACCGGAAGCTCGCTGAGATCGCACTTCAGGCCACGGGCAGCAACTACGGACTCGCGCTCGCCGGCGGCTACGCCGTGCGCGCCCACGGCATGGGCGGTCGCCGCCGCTCTCCGCACCGTCCTCAGCCTGTAACGGCCATGCCGCGTTCATGCGTGTGGCTGAAAAAGATCGACATGTCCTGACATTGTCCGCACACTGGGGGCCAGGAGCGACATTCGGGAGGTGTGCCGTGCCGGTCTTCTACACCGACGACGAACGAGCCGCCTGGACTCTCGCCGAGTCACTGGCCGAGCAGGCCCGGGCCATGATGCGCAACGCCGAGGCCGCGCTCGACGCGTGGAAGCTCGGCAAGGAGATGAACCGCCTGCGCTGCGAGCGTCGCGGGATCAGCGAGTCGGACGCCGAGATCCGCTGGGCCGGGTCGGCCAACTCAAAGAACGCGCTGAGCGACAACAGCTTCCACGCGGGCCTGGCCACGATGTACTACGGCGCCGCGTCGGCCAACTACACCCGCGCACTCTACCTGCGCAACCAGGCCGGCGGCCGGCGCTAGGCCTCGAGACCGGCCGTGACACGGGGGACGCGGCGGCCGGCCTCGAGGGGTTCAGCGATCCTTCTCGATCATGGGCTTGGGCTCGGGGCGGGGCGTGTCCGAGGGTGCGGCCGCTGCCGGGGTCGCCAGCGCCAGACCCAGCACCGCTCCGGCGCTGATCAGGCCTAGGCCGGCCAGCGAAATCGGGCGGCGGTCGGGCTTGTCCATGGATTACCTCCAGCCGGAAGGGAACCGGCCCACCACGGTGCCAGCCCAAACTGAGACCGGCCTGTGCGCGAGCTGCCAATCGGTTGGTCTGTGTCGGCGGCCTTCTTGCGGGCACCATGAGCAACATGCAGATCGCCACGGAGACCGAGCGCAAGTACGACGTCCCCGATACCTTCGAGCTGCCGTCTTTGCTCGGGACGGCCGGCATCAGCGAGGTCGACGGGGCCGAGACCCACGATCTCGACGCCACCTACTTCGACACCGACGACCTGGCCTTGATGCGAAACCGCCGGACACTCCGGCGGCGCACCGGCGGGAACGACGCCGGCTGGCACCTCAAGACGCCCGGGGACGGCTTCAGCCGCACCGAGCACCGCCTACCGCTGAACGGTTCGCCCGACGACGAGGTCCCCGGCGAGCTCGCCGCCCAGGTCCGGGCGATCATCCGGCGCCGCCCGTTGCGGCCGGTCGCCCACCTGCGTACCCATCGGGTCGAGACGCCGTTGCGCGACGCCGCCGGGCGGACCCTGGCCCTGCTCGCGCAGGATCAGGTGGTCGCG
>Ga0307508_10004258_pt1 | contig 14042 bp, 9 predicted proteins | sample 9_EM_MG_FD_203089 | JGI IMG/M metagenome (GOLD analysis project Ga0307508, IMG submission 203089) | Populus trichocarpa ectomycorrhiza microbial communities from riparian zone in the Pacific Northwest, United States - 9_EM | ecosystem: Host-associated > Plants > Roots > Unclassified | place... | reverse complement strand
AACGGTAAGCGTCCGTACCCATATCCGGCATGCCCACATGCAGGGTTACTATGATGAACTCACCATTCTCCAGTAGATGGCACTTCGGCTCGCCAGCGGCCATGAATTAGAGAACATGGCTAGAAGTGCAAATTTGCTCCGTGCTTTGGTACGCGCCGCGGCAGAAAACAGGCGTAGCAATCAATGGGGATGCGAATTGTCAGGCAAATTAGTTTGTGCAGATAATGTGGCTTCCACGACATTTAATGCAGTGTGTGTTTTGTTCTCGGTGTGCAGCATAATTTTCCGAAACAGGAGTGGCATTGTTTGGCCGGCATATATTGCCCCGAAAGTAACGAGGACACAAGGGGACACTGAGGCCTGCGGTGCACGGGCAGCACGTGACGACTGAGTGCACCAGTACTGATATGATCTGCCCATGCGTCGTTGATGCAAAAGATCAAGCCTTCCGGCACGGTATTGAGTCTAAAAGACTCGTATAGACTCGACATGAGGCAAACGCGAATGTTGTGAAAGGTCAGCTTTTGGACCACACGTCGGCCACAGCAGAGGTTTCACGTATAATTCATCAATTTTGGTGTTTACAGCAATGAATGACAGAAAATCGTCGAAAGAGCAAGTCATCTAGGAATCGCTACACTGGATTGGATGAGATGTGTGCGCGTCTTGTTCGGATATGCGTGATCGGATCTCGACAGGCCCTACGGGTCGTGACCACACTGAGTGCAATGTTAATTGACATTTGCGCCTGTGGTCACCATAGCGTAGTAACACAAGCTAACACCTAACACGAGCGAAGCGAAGGCGATGACAGAACCAAAGACAGCGCGGTTTTCGGGTGATTGTTCCTCGAGGAGGGAGGCGGTATGATGGAGCGGATTATATCCCAGTTTGGTATGAGAGCGATAGATTTCCGATGGAGTTGTAGCTCAAAAAGCGGCAGTTGGTGACGAAACCCGGCATTTACCGCTCATCATCACGTGATAGCCTTTTGGTTGGGAGCACCGCCCAAGCAACCCCGACACAGGACTCAGGGCACGACTTCAACGCTTATAAGACTCCTTCACGTCTGAACCTTACACGCCCTTTTCCCCTACTATGTCTGAAATTCGCCGGAAACTTGTCATCGTTGGCGATGGTGCCTGTGGAAAAACATGCTTATTGATCGTCTTCTCCAAGGGGACGTTCCCTGAGGTGAGTCAAAGTCAATTTCACTGTACATTGCTCTGCCCATGTGGAGTTGTGGGTTGCGTTGAGGCTGCCCCCCAATTCCTTGGAAGACGATAAGCAATATGATTGCATCTTATTGCCGCGGCGGCCTTGGCGCTAACCCACCTGCGCTGCGCACGACTTCGCCCCTCTAGTCATCATACTAACGTCGTCCTTTTTGAACCCATCATTATCATAACCGTATTCCAACCTATCTCCTTAACCCTCTCATTTCTCGATTACGGCTTCTTAAACGTCATTCACTCCCTCACTGCCACCTGTTGCAAACACTGAACATTCGTCAACATTCCAATCCGGCGCATGACCGCCATGCGATTCCTTGAGTAGGTTTATGTCCCTACCGTCTTTGAGAACTACGTAGCGGATGTCGAAGTTGATGGCAAGCGCGTCGAACTTGCTCTTTGGGATACTGCTGGCCAAGAAGATTACGATCGCCTGCGCCCACTCAGTTACCCTGACTCTCACGTCATCCTTATCTGTTTCGCTGTCGACAGCCCCGATTCTCTTGATAACGTGCAAGAGAAGGTGCGCCCCTGTCTCGCTCACATGATTTGAAACCCTCAGGATTGCACCACTGATGCGGTCAGCACCGTCTTTGCTTTTGGCTTCGCAGTGGATTTCGGAAGTGATGCATTTTTGTCCTGATCTGCCGATTATCCTGGTCGGGTGCAAGAAGGATCTCCGACGCGATCCTAAGACTATCGACGAACTACGAAAGACGAACCAGCGGCCCGTAGCGCCCGAAGAGGTCTGTTCACGAATGCTTGGCTTTCTAGCGTGTCGTGCTGACCCATCGTCATCTTCTTGATTTGTGTGCCGTGGCCTTACATTCATATCAGGGTATTGCTGTCGGGCAGAAGATCGGTGCGCGCCACTATCTGGAGTGCAGCGCCAAGACCGGTGAAGGTGTCCGCGAGGTCTTCCAGTACGCAACGCGCGCGGCTCTTCTCACCCGTCATCCGAGGAAAAAGAAGGGCTGTGTAGTCGTCTGAGCGATTCTACGCGGTACGGATTTCTCTGTTTAGTGCAATCCAATACATGTCGTTCAAGATGCGTCGTATTCTGAGAGAGGTTCTTGGGCTGGATATATTAGTTCTCAATGTTCAACATTTTGGAATTTCCTGAGAAAGAATGTCGCCGCTATCGACACAACGTTGAATATGGCTCTTCTTTTCTTTCTTTCACTTCCCCTTTGCACTCATTTCTGTTCATTCCATACATACCGACTTTCTCAAATTATAACGCCCTTCCTCTCTCATGATGTCCTTGTCTTCACACCTGTGCGTGAATTTGAACTAATCACCAGGGTCCCTTTTTTCATGCCAAGTATCTTTTTATCTCGAGGTGTAGAACCTTTTCCGTGAACGGCACGCTGCCATTCATGAGTCAGGGAAAATGAATGGTGCTGGGTCGCGCAACGGGCGAATGCGAAACCAGTGTCGCGGTTCGGCCTCCGGCACAAACACAACCAATTTTTGGTCAAACGAGCCTGTGCAGATTTTGTTTGTGAGTACTTAAGTGGCAATGCGACGTTGACGCACGTTTTGACTGTGGCCAAATCACTCACCAATGAGAGCCCGAGAGGCTTTTTGGCCATTAGGCGTTTAGGCACTACAGTACTCTGAGTACACTACTCGGGTCAGTAATCCAAGTTGCGGTGACCTTGGGTTTTGTTCATTAGCCCATCGCGAATCCACATCGGTGTAAATCGAGCAAAGAACATTCACCGCGGAAAATTGATGGAGTTTGCTGCGGCCGGAGCCAAAACGTATAGATACCCAATTGGATAGTATACTGGGTCTCAGGCGTGTCATGTCGTTAGAGTTAGCGGCACACAAGCGGACGGGCGCTACAGGGCATGGTAAGGACTCAGGAGGGGAAAGAAGAGGGTCCCTTACTGGGTATACATAACTCAGACGCGGAGCTGAGAGTCACTCAGCATTGGCCAAGGACCTTTCGTTGGCGATGACCGTCGCCAGCCACGGTGAAATCACCCAGGTGTCAGTTATATGTAGCCGTATCGATCATTCCGTCTCGAGGGGGGCGCGGTGGGTATGGTGGGACTGTGCGTCTGGGTGAAAGACAAACGGAGCATGCGAGGGGCGTTGTGCCCTTTGCCGAGCACACAACCGAGTTTTTTTTCGTGAGCAATATCTAGTGGTGCAGTGATCAAAGGGTGCGGCCAGGCATAGCAGCGCTGATGATATTGAGGGAGGGGCACATTAATTGGGTGATTTCCCAGGCAGATCACGTGTCGCCTCTTTTTTTTTCATTCACATTGAACCACAACCCCGTCTTCGTGGCCTTGTCGCGCGCCTATGAATATTTCGACGCGCGATTTTATTTCGTCTATGCAGGTGGTAAACAGGATACCTAGGGCCACAATTTGATCTTCTCGAAATGCTCGAATCTTCAACATCCGTCACTCGCTGAAGGTTGCGTTAAAACGCTGGACGAATCAAGAATGGCAAGCCAAGCTGATGCGCGATGTGTTCTATCTACACCGGGCTTCCGTTTTGACATCTAGACGTTCACGAACTGAGTGCTGTCGTGCGGTGCGGCGCCGATATGTCTCCTCTGGTGAAGGCGTCTTGGAAAGATTAATTGCCCCTCCGGAACGGCACACACAGATGATTGTGATATTTTCTTAGGGCTGTGTGTGGTATGTGCTGATCCCACGAAGTCTTGGCGCTAATATCTCCGATCTGACGTACTTCCTTAGTCCCGCAGGTCCTTGTTCTTCCACCTCCTAATTACTAGCATCAAGAATTGATGCAACCAACCTTATTGTCGGTACTGCTTCGCTTTCCTTTCAGACGTATTCATTCTTTCGCTGCGCTTTCTCACCCTTTGGCGCTTGCTCTGTTCCGGATCTGGTGCAAGGTCACCAAGGCGCAATTCTCCGCCTCGTGCTGATGGTCAGTTTCTTAAGCTCTTCAAGCTTACCGCCTGGTCTCCGACACGCTGGTGCGACTGGTGGGACCTGAAAAACCCCGCCACTTCCGTCTGCCAGTGTCACGGTGTTTATCCTCAGCACTGAATTGTAATGCACGGGACCTTGCTGCAATCTTGCCATGAGCCCCGCACAGATCATCCTGTCTCCGCATAAGCAATACCGATCCCAGCGAGCTGACAAAACAGTCAACAGCTTTAGCGCCGGCAGCGTTTGTAGGTTGTCAGCCGATAGACTACACACCGCCACTTACCGGCCCTGCAGCCCGCTCCAATGATGGAAGTGCTCGTTTCGATGTCACCTCGAGCGAATTTATTGCCAAACTGTTCCCTAACGACGTCAATACTGCTCACCCAACCATGGCATTAATTGGATATTGATCGATCAACGTCGACATTGCCGTCCCACAACTCGCCTAGTTGATGCCGAGATATTTAGACTTCTCAAATAGATGACGCGCCTGGCTTGGGGTTCATTCGATCATTACTAAACAACCGAATCTGCGGTGGAGCCCAAGAGCTGGCTATGTTGTTTTGATTGTCGGGAGTTGCCTCGCACGGCCACAACAACGGTCTCGACTAGTACTGTGAAAAGTCTTCTTATGCCACAGTTGGAGCCAGGGGGTCAGCCATCTCCATGTGCTTGCAAGATGGATGCTGCGGCTCGGATTCAGGGATCTCAAGGCTTCTCCGTTTTGACACTGTGAAACATGGATCGCCTTCTCCTCTCGGTGACGTGTGAAGTGTTCGCGTGATTGACCGCTTTGGAGCGCTGCGCCTGATATCTCTTCCTGCAATGCTTTTCCTGTGCGTTTATTGGTGAAAATTGGACCATGCGGCATCAGGAAGCATCGCACGATGATTATGTCGTTCATGGTAAACCTTACCGATCTGGTGGTGCGATTCCGAAAAGAACGGAAAGCATGTGGGTGCCACCATCTGGAGGACTATAAAACTTGCGTCGAACCAATTGGCCTCCCCAGTGTGTTCCAACCCACATCCCTTCAACCTCAACCTACTTGCCCCCACCACCAGGCATAACCTATAACATGTTCACCAAATTCGTACGGAGTCACCGTCCTGATACATAACATATTCTTGCGACTGAAGAGTTATGGCCTTTCAGATCGCGCTTGTGGCCTTCGTCATGGCCGTTCCAGCCGTCTCTGCGGAGGGCTGCTTTGGAGGGTGAGTAAAATGATGGGCACATTTTGGATATCCGAGTCATGGACTCTCCTTGTGTACTAACGATGACGGAAATTCCCCACCCCCACTCCACAGACAACAGGGGAGCTGTGGTAGCTTCATCGCCACTTTCTGCTCTGCTGAGGGTAATCCCCCCTTCGCCTCGCACGAGTCCCGCCATCAGTGCTACGGCACTGGTAGCAACTATAAATGTACGTCTCGCTGCTACTTTTGTGCGTCCTTATTGTTGCTCACAATGTTTCTTCTGTCGTCAATTGGCATGGTGGCAACACCTCCCGTGCATTCCATTGCTACGTTATATAATTCAGGTGATCTGTCAGTCGAGAGGACGGCTGGTGGCACCGGAACGTACAACTATAACGACTGCTTCAACGCTATGACGGAGATGGACACGACATGCAATGGTCGCGGAGGAATTAAGACCATTAATGGCTTCCAGTTTACTCTTGATCCTAACTTGGGATCCTGCTGAAGGAACTCGTCAAGCCATCAGCTAGTTATATCTTGTTCCTTGTCGTGTACCGGCAATGACGGCCTGTATGGCTAACTAGACTAGACTAGAAAACGCTTATGGCCCGAGTCCGCTATCAATTGAATGCTTGACGTTTCGTTGTTATCGTGAGAGACATACCTATGCAGCAGATACTTTAAATGGAAAGATCATGAGCTTATCATGAGCTTACTTTGCTCCTGTGAATCATGAAGTAACAAGCTCACAGAATGAAATCAAGCTGCGCTGCGGGCGAGCGCTTGCGCGCGCGCCACTTCGGCAACCCGGCAGGCACAATGGGCTAAGTAGGTAGGAGCAGCCAAACCCGGCATTGATGGAACTTCAGCATCAGCAGGGCGCTTCTTGCCCTTGAAGAGGCGGGTGGGAGCAGCCAGAGCACCACCAGGGGCTTGGACAGAGGCTGTGGAACCACCAGCGGCTGAACGCGCGTCGCAAAACGCGTGACTGTCACAGCTAAACACGCCCTGAAAATGTGAAATGGAAGCGGAAGACTTGCAAATACGCGCAGACCGCGAGCAGACCGGGTCGTTTTTTGTACTGTATTCTCCTATATTTGTTATACTAGTAGACGAGGATGGGTCTGTCAAATAATAAACTCCTAAACTGTTGAACGGATTGACACAAAGGTATTTCCCAAAGGGTGGCTTAATTAAGGAATTTGGGTGTTGAGCGATTTGGAAGTTTGGCTGTGTTTGGGCCAGGGGGAGTCTTGTTTCACCACGTTGGGCTGCCAAGTGGCGCCTAGGGTGGCCGTGGCTAAACGAACTACGGAATAAACGCAGGGAGGCTTGTGCACGGAAGCTAGGCTTCCCATAGTAACTCCGCCTGTTTGAGGCTCGGTGTTCCCTGTGCTCTACATGAGCATTACTGTGGCTAAACAGGTCTGCATCACTTCGGGATTGGATGCCGGTAGTTGAGCTGTTGCCTTTGCAGCTGACGTTGGGGGAGGGTTGTTGGTCAGCGGGCGGGGGGCATGGACGAAGGGCGGGTGATCAGTGTACAATGATGTGCGGCAGCGTTCACCATACACTTGAAAATCTCGATATTCGTGGAACTGGGTGCCCTGGACAGGAAAGGGGTGACGATTGTAGAGCGTGACCTCTGTTTACCTTCTGAGACAATCCGTGTGGTGGGTTGTGTGAGTTTGAATGACGGGAGACCTTGTATGCTCGCCGAGGCCGTGATGTGATCAACCACGCTGTTGGTGGATAGTGGTTTGTCTGCTGAATCCGTAGTCGCTGCGCCGTTGAGCTTCACTCGGAATTGTTGGTAGTCAGGGTATGCGTTCACGCTCTCCGTGCGACCATAAAATCAGGCGATGGTATACTGTTAGGGTGGTCGTTTCCCTTCATTCCCCGGCCCGTATACAGTGGCGCCAGATTAGCTTAACCAACACGCGTCGAGCTCTCCTGGCCGGGGCTGTGACGATGTTGGTTTGATCGAATCGAATTCGATTAGAACGGCGTTGCTGAGACCTGATGTTTCTGTTTCAGGGAGCAATCGATTGGACTGTGCTGGTGACACCGAAACCTGCGACGCGGTAATAAACGCTCGCCGCCGACCGGGGTACCATATTTATACCCCATCGTCCACGACGCTGCTCACTGAGCAAGCAATTATGGACGAAAACAGACTGAATGATACCCCCGTCAAACCTGCAAACAAGGTAACGCATTGGGCGGATCCCCCATATATGGCCTAAAAGGACACGCTCTCCCATCACTTCCTTCGACTCTGTAGCACTTATTAGCGACCGTTATCTGGAAGAACATTGCAAACCACTTCATGTCGTCCGATGTTGGTAATCATTCTACATCCCGCGAGACGGGTTGCGTGAGGATGATGAAGTAAGATGCGGGCTGTCGATAAACAAAACGCACGATTGAGGCTTGCTCAAATAGGTGGCATTGCGGCACACCGAAGTTATTAGGGGCTCGAGCTCCAGGATAGATAAAGCACAAAAATGTCGAGTTGAGAGCGGGATCTGCGGCTTGTGGCTGGGCAGTGTGAAGGATGATATTTGCAGCAAATCCTGCCCCAAGGTCTGTTAACACCGTAACCGCAAACGCCACAGATGCTCATATCGGGGCGAGGAGAGTGAGGACCAGATGTTGGTGGGGTCTGGACCATAAGACGTATAGTAATAACCCGCTCTTTCCCAATCGATAGGCAGTGACCTCAGGGTTAGGCATATCGAGATGAAGCGATGCAATAGCGGAGAGCCGGTATAACGGCAGCGGCAGGCTGAACGCAGCGCTGAGTACTCTATATATGTGACGAGGGCACTCAGTACTGAGATACAAAGTGTGTACTGGCAACGCATGTCGAAAAAATGGCACGTGCTGAACGTCAACCCTACACCACAAATCGTACTGGCCGACCCAAAGAGTGGGAGTGATATTACCAAGAATCATTAAGCATCGCGTCCACGGCGCAACAATGCGCCAACTGCTGGTTGATCATCAACATAGGTGACTTGCCAGAACTGCCTCACAACTGCCTCAGCACTGCCTTCGAACTGCCTTCGACTGTCCTCGAACTGCCCTCGAACTGCCTTCCCGTGACTGAAGGAAGGCCTACATAGACGCCGAGCCATCGCAGTATATCCAACAACCCTCGCCCCGTCTCTATCCATCATTCGATGACTGACATCGATGCCAACGATCAGTCGGACCCGCCGCCAGCTTACAGCTCACGCCCCAGCAGCCCCGAACCGCCCCCCCGCTTTGCGGAACCATATATCCCCTATATACCAGCGTCAATTGCCAGCGCAAGCCGAGATCATGGCCCCAGTCTGTCTAGCCAAGCAAGGGTACCGAGGCTGACCGCCCAACAAACGGAACAAGCGCATACTCGCATGCCAGTGCCAAGCACGCGTGAGCACTATTAGCGTTCTTCCTTACTCGACCACACATCTTGGACTAAAAAGTCAGGCGCAACAGAACGATTTGCCACGTTAACGCTTTCGCATCACAGCAACGATAATTTTATCGTTCGTGATGCCACCGAACAAATTCTTTACTGGGTCGAGAACAAGCACGAATATATAATAAGAGCAAATCCTATCCGTGTCTACCGTCCTGGGCCGAAGGGCGAGAAAGTTTTCCTCGCGGAGCTTGAATTCCATCAATTCAGCAAGAACTTGCTCACGTATCAGGGAAAACAATCCTTCCTCGATAGCCATTTTCCTCACAAAGACTGGCCTAGCGCGTGAGTGGATGCCTATTCTCCTCGCAACATCATATCAACTTATTTCCTTTCCGCCGCATTGTGTGTAGATCACGACTTTTCCACACTCCTTACGGTGCGTGGAAGTGGTCTGACGAAGATCGTTGTCCTATGGTGCGCCATTTCACGTCTTATGAAGAGTTTAAATGCCGATTCCGTCTCACTGCATCCAGCTCTGGGATGAAAATCGTACACTAATTGCGAAATACCAGAGCAATCAACACATATTCCGCCGGTCTACTCGGCCTACCCTGGAAGTTCATTACAAGGCCCTCGAGTTTATAGACATGATTCTTCTAGGGCTACTTGTCAGGCTTGAGGACATCGAACGCCGAAGTGACTAACCCGAACCCGCGCCTTGTCAGCACTGGTCATAATTCTGCGGTGTATGCATCAATCAGTGTTGACCCCCGTGTCCTCTATATTTGGTCGGTTGTACGAGTGGGCTGTGGCGATGTTGTGTTGGCTCTGATCAAATCGTGATCAAATTCCAGCTGAGACGCCCTCCCTGGTGTTTCGTTTGTCAATCATGTCGGAACTGGGTGGGCTTATACGGACCCTATACTAACGGTGATAATTGGGTTCGCCTGAGCATCGGATTTGCGTCAGAAACAAATACACGTGTTGATTTGGTGGACGCGGCACCCCGTGTCGTGGCGCTTGTTCCAAAGTGCTTGTGGGAGGCAAAAACCATACCTCGTCAAAATTATAAATTATGGCATCGTGTTTGTTGCTACCGTAAGTAGCCTCCAACCGAAACAATTGTTCCCTAACCTGCCGTGACAACTCCAAAAGGGGCAGGGTGATACATTTAAGTGACTTACATGGGCTCCTTGAGGGCTGATACTAGAATTTGCCGCGCACAGGGATGACCTTGCCCTGCCTTGGTAACGCAATTGAGTTGTAATCTAACTTTCGTCAGTCTACCAGGAATAGCCTCGCTGGTCTCAGGCGCGGTACGCGCGGCGTGGTGTAGTGGACTTATACATTCATAACGCTTCCACGTAATATTAGTAACAAATAACTTTATACCACGCATTCTATCGTCGCATGGCAGCGAATGGTATGATGGGTATAATCTCCAACTATCGGTCGTTCACAATCGTGAAAGGTAATCCGCAGTCTGGGGAATGATATCGAGGTCCGTGGTTTGGGGAGGGGGGGTAAAAGTAATATCCCATCGACAAGCGGGATTATTTTTAGTACCTCTTGAATATGCGTATGGAGCTTAGGAAGAAAAGCCCGAGATCTAGGTCCCAAAATTTAGACGATCTATTTCGCGAGGGCGCGAGTAAAATAGTAGAGAAAAAGTGACATACTGAGACGCCAGACGAAACGATCTTATCACCAGTACCACCGGCGGCGTAGAGCGAAGACCATTCCCATTTGCCCTTGCAGTTGCCACAATCCACACCAACGCGCACTGCTTCGTCGTTGACGGTGACAGAAGTCGTTTTGCCACTGAAGTAGATGTCGCTAAAATGATTTAAGACAGGGATAGCGATCAATCAGCTTTTACCTAACGGACTCGACAACCGGGAAATCTTTGGCGTGCCTGATGGTGGTCCCAGTTCCGGAGTTGCCAAAGTCGGCAGGGTACGATTGAGTGATGAGAACACCGTACTTGCTAATGCCGGAGACGGTATTGCCAGAGTAAGTGATGCGGCTCACACTTCCGCTCGTCGCTGCAGCTTTGGCCTTTATGCGCAAGCCATACATTGAGTTGGTAACGATGTTGTCCGAAATTGTGACATCGGAGACAGTGTTTCCCGACGAAATGGAGCCAATGGAGATACCGTGTCCACCATCGCACTCATTGTTCTCGAAAACAATATTGGATCCACTGTTGATTGCGATGCAATCGTCCTGATTCTTCACAATGCAATTCTTAATCGTGACATCGTTTGCCGAAACATCAAATCCCTTGGAATTGTGCGAGGTTAAGGGTAAATCACGTGAAACGTTCCTTAGATGAAGCAAACATACATCTGTGTTGTGGCCTAGATGGCCTTTGTCGCCTGCAGAGTCGTCGACGGTGACGCCTTGGATGAGGAGTGGAGCCTTATTGCTAATAGATATAGCATGGGCGGGAGAATTGAGCACTGTTAGATTTTCGAATGTGCCGTCCATGGAGACCCTGGGGGACGACTTCATCTTTAATTTGTCACAGATATAGAAGACTTTCGATGTACTTGACGAAAGGATGAGGCTTCATCACGCCTCCGTTAGCGCCCTTTCCATCCCAATACAGGTTACCGTTGCCGTTAAGCTTGTGACCGTTTCCATTGAATGTGACACCAGATCCATCTATGCACTATTGTCATTCGAGGCTTCAGGCCAGTTTAACCAGTCTGTGGCGCACCAAATGTGATCAGTGGTCCGGATGACGTCGTATGGGCAAAGGTAATGTCTCCGTTCAAAGTGACAACCGCGCCTTCTGCAAACTACACACGGTGTCAGGGGTATTTCGAACGGCTTATCTGTATAATCTGTATAGACGCTCACCTTCATGTTGATTGTAGCTAATCAAGACAGGTGACAGTGAATTACTGCCGAAAGCACTAAGGAATAAAGAGACTCACTTCCACTTGAGACAGTGAACGAGTTAATCACGACACTCGAGCAGCTGGAGACCGAATTGGCATCAGCAGCCGAGTTGACGGTGCATGCATATGCCCCCCGATTCGCCACTTCAGCCGAACTACGTGATGCCAGGGCTTCTGGCACAGTTGCAACGACGGCAGCAAGCAAGAATGACGGGCTGAACTTGACCATGATTGCAGGCTCTGGAGAAGGCGAGTGGTCGACGATGAAGGAATCCCTCACACGACGACATCTTATATGTCGTCAAGAGACTATCGGATATTGAAGATAATGCCTCTGGATCACCTGGCTTTTCCTGGTCTGCGCGGTTGCCATAATAATAGAATTTCGTTGCGGGGATGCAATATTGTGCCTGCCCGGTAACAGTCATATTTCACGCTATGCGTACCCGGTACCCGTATGCCCCCCCAAATAATTTACCTCCACGTGCATTGTTTCCAACGCCAATTATTAATGCTGCTGCGCGCCGGATTTGAGTTAGTTTTGGTTGTATCCCTTTCTCATGGAATGCGCAGTATTATGAATAAGCTAGCATTACATATCTCTATACTACGAAAACTGCCCGCGAGCGGATTACCGTGACCCGGTCACACCAAGACAATAGCCTCGTGGCTGGCGGGGTGCAATGGTTCGGTTGAGACTGAGTGCGCTCAGTCATTTCTGTCTAGGCTCGGACAGTGCTTGGCCTCGCTAATGAAGCTCCGGATTGTTGGTGGAAAGCGGCACGGCACAGCCGCTACCGTCTATTGCATATTGGTGTACATGTGTCATGGCGCGCCTGCACACTCAGGCCCGATGAAAATCTATTCATTAGCCCCCTCGTCACCACAGAAGTGAAGCGACTTTCCCCGGGGCTTCCGTGGTGTTGGAATCAACCGTATAATCTCAACAAGATAGGCCTCGAATGTGCTCTTATAGAAATTGCTATCTAGACGGCACCCATTCAGTGCAGTACAATAGGATGATTCGCGGCACATCTGAGAGCTGAATTTCGCGTCCCCCGTATTGAGCGTGGTACTGGTGTTAGGAAAATTCTAGCCCCCTATCAAGAATACACGGAGCGGAAACATTGGATTTGAGGGCCTCAAGGTGATCGCCCACAATGAAAGGGAGTATAGCAGTTTGGCTCTGCGCTTTGAAGCATGCCCATGATGGAATGCGTCACTGAATCCAGATCAAGTGCTTCTCTAGTGCCGTCGCAAACGTTCTGCGCCAATCATTCCCTGGGCGGATAGGACCATGCGATGGTATGACAACATGAGCATGAAATGGCTCGCTGATATCACGTCTAGGAAATGATGGAGTACTGCTCACACACCTCCTAGGAGAATGTTGTCCGATGTTCAAGTTCCCACTAGGGCTCGCATTGTAACAGGTGTGGACCTAAGGGATAAAAGCACTTGGGTGCAAAAAGAATCACAGATATTGATCGAGGAGAGAGTGGCTCTGGTCGCATCTCCGTACGAGAGACTCCCACCGCCGGCGCAGGAAAACCAAAACCCACTGTCAACGGAATATTAAGCGTGTATCCCTAGCAAATTCCACCACGTTCCTCATAAGGGCAAACGAAGATCGGGGGTCCGTTGCCTTCCACAAGTCAGTGTACTTGGACACGTCGCGGGTGCTCTTGGGACCTTCGGCGTGAGAGACAGTGCCTATCGGAATGGCTTCAGCATGGAGAAATTTGGGCTTGCCGGTGTCGGCAACCGTGTCACACACGCAACGAGTCTCAAGCGGGATGCAGCGGTGAGTTTGTCGGGCACAATAGGCGAAAGGGTACCTGTGAGCTGCATGGTTGCCTTGTGCAGAATGTCATGAGGTTCAATGGCTTCTTTGGGTTGCCTTCCGTCGGCGATGTCTACGCTGCAAGCCTCCATTCATACCTCATGGGTGTCATTGGGCATTCTATTCGGCAGATGTATGCGCATAGGTGGAAGATATTTGATGTTTCAGAGCGGGCCCGTTCGAGCGGGCGGTCATGTCATTTGCGCATTGTATTTATTCCACATAACTAGATGTCGCGGAATGCGGTGCGGCTGTAACGGGGTAACTGTGAGGTGCCCAGAAGCTTGATGTTTCCCGCTAGGGTATCACGACGCCAACGACTTCGATCAGGAAGTCACAAGCCTTGATGGTGCCGTATCAACCAGTATCAATCGTGAGAAAGAGACAATCACGAAGAATACCTAGCTGTTCGAAAGTAGTCCCCGGTCAAGGCTCAGTCAGGGTAGTGTGGGGAAGGCGATGCGTTAGGTGGAGCCCAAGCGCAGTTCAGAATTCCAACACCATGGACATAAATGGAACCCGAGGC
>Ga0307508_10004257_pt1 | contig 14045 bp, 17 predicted proteins | sample 9_EM_MG_FD_203089 | JGI IMG/M metagenome (GOLD analysis project Ga0307508, IMG submission 203089) | Populus trichocarpa ectomycorrhiza microbial communities from riparian zone in the Pacific Northwest, United States - 9_EM | ecosystem: Host-associated > Plants > Roots > Unclassified | place... | reverse complement strand
CCTTGTGCTGACAGTGGGTAAGTTGCTGTGTCTGTGGTGTTGGTGTCCTTGCATCCATGCTCACTGCTATTTCATTCCTTGTGCTGACAGCGAGTAAGTTGCTGTGTCTGTGGTGTTGGTGTCCTTGCATCCATGCTCACTGCTGTTTCATTCCTTGTGCTGACAGGATGTAAGTTGCTGTGTCTGTGGTGTTGATGTCCTTACACTCATGCTCCTTGTTATTTCATCTCTTTGCAACCTGTTTGTTTAGCTGGTGTGTTTGTCTCCCTTCATTTCTTTAGATTTTGCTAACATTGTTTTTACCCCTAACACAGGATGTAAGTGCCTTATTCTTATAATTTAACCAAGTGTTTCTGTCCCTCTATTTTTTCCATCTGACCAATTTCCAGTTTGGCACTTTCAAAGTTCTTGATATCCAGAAGTCATTGAGGTCAATGGTTAGTGTGTTTTTATCCCTACTTTTTTTTGGTTAATTCATATTATAATAGTGTGAAGACTCTGATATCTCACAAGCCTGCTTGCTGTCTGCCTGTATATATTACTTTTTCATCACTTATTTTTTGCTCATTATTTGTTTTAGCTCTTTTGCTGATCTTAGTCCATTCTTTTTATGCTTGGGATAAAAATCCACAAATGAACCATCTTCATTCCTCCTTTGAGCAATTCATCAATTCCTCACAGCTCATAGATATTGCATCAGCTGTGGAGCAGGCCATCAAGTTATGTGGTATGGATTTGGATTTATTGTGTGAAGAGATCATCCAGATTGTTTTGAAGTATTCTTCAAGTAGGTTTACATTAAATTTGTTCAATATATATTTATATATTATTGAATACCCATTGCAGCATCTTCCATCTCCCCATTCCCTTCCATTCCTCCATCTACTTCCATTCCTCTATCCCTCTCTCTTCCTTCATCATCCTCCATCCCCCCATCCCCCTCTATTTCCACCCTCCCCTTTATTCCTTCCTCTTCACCTTCCTCCTCTTCCACAAACATCAAGCAGGTCAAAGGAAAGAAATCTATGTTCAAGACTGTTCATGGATGGCTGAAACACCAATAAATGCCATAATCAATTTCCAAGGAACTTGTCAATATAGCATATCTGTACCAGTAGTATGCCACAATTGTCATGACTCATTTGCCAAATATTCTCATTGCATTCAGAGTATATGCTGCATGATTTATCAATATGAAATTTAATTTATGGGTTGCTTATTTAGTTTTATGTATTCACATTCACCACACAATTAGAGTGGGTGTGAATGAGAGCAAGGCACCATGAGGGGAAGGATGAGGGCAAGTGAGGGCATATGTCTCTTATAAAGTATTATTTGCGGCTGTGCAGATGGGCCTTCGCAGGAGCGGGATGATCCGGCATCGTGCAAGACTCTGTCGCGTCTAGACTAGACACTAGGTATCTCTTTTGTGAAATCATACTTAGCCAGCGCTGGGCCGGCGTTGCAGTGTTGGCTGACAGTCTGATCAACTTGATCCCTCCGCATGAAGTACCAACATCAACATCAATAATTCATTGAATGCATCGTCTACATGGGACATAAACAATCGGAACACCGTTCACGATATCCTATAAAGGCTACACTGGGACAAGAACAAGCAGTCAGAAAACAAGCGGGGCTCGTAATAAGGCTACAGCAGGGGCGTGTATGAATGGAAAACACTGCGATGGGGAATGGATCCAGGAAAAGGGGATTGAAATCCGGAAAACGGGCCAGAAAATACACGTATGGACACGAGACCACCAAGCAACGGGAGGTCGAGCAATTAAGAGCGAGGCGGTCAATCTAGTGATACAACGATATTAAAAACAAGAAAATTGCAACGTATCCGATTGCTTCGTGGTCGGTATGGAAATGGGGTATCAGTGTGTCGTATCCAACCATCATTGGCTGAGCCAGCCGAAGAGATCGTTTTGGGAAGACGGGGTCCGGGTCCAGGCCTACTAAAACTCGTCCATACCAGTAAACGTGCCATCAAACAGCATCTCGAATCCTTGGACGTCCACGCCAGCGACGGAAGGTACACCGAAGTGCTGCGTCGTCAAGGGAGCTGCCTGCCCTCGGACATAGCCGGGTGAGACCTTCCCTTCGGTCGCTTGGCAGGAGGTCATCTCGTGCCACATATCAAACGTTGACCCTGCAGGAACAGGACGTGGTGCGATGACCGGTAGACTGAGATCCGACTGAGCCGGAGATCCACTGTAGGTCGACGAAGGCCCAGAGTTGGGGAAATCCATCGGCGGGGTGAGCCAAGACGCCGCGCTACCCGTGAGACCGCACTCCGGGAGGTCCAAATGAGAGGTAGTCAAACAATCCAAGGAGAGGGAGAAGTCTTGAGGCGAATGGTCTATCGGTGCGAGGTTGTAGGATGCGGACGGGTCAGAGGCAGCGTGTGGAGGAAGGTTTGAGAACACATCGTTGAAGATCTGCGGGGGAGATAAGTACTGCGAATAATGACAACGAACGGGTACGAACAGGTGCAGTAAGCTCCCCAGATCCAGCCGGGAATCCAAAGTTGAACGTTTGCTCGAACAGGCTCGTGTCGACCTCCGGAAGCGGGGAATCATCGCGCTGAAGCGAAGACTCGGAAGGGGAGTAGAAACCTGGTTCAGTGAAAGAAGCAAACATCGGGATGTCATCCACTCCCCAAGAGGTCCGCCCAAAATGAGGCAATGCACTCGAGGGACGGCGTTGACCAATGATCATGCGGGCACTGCGCGAGATGTTGTTGACAGGTGAGGCTGAGCGGGAAGTCTGTGCAAAGAACGATATGGACGGGAGTGCGATTGGGTGGAAGCGCGCGTCGGGAAGAGGGACGGAAGAGGGACGACGAGGAGGGTAGGATGGCTGATGGTGCGGTGGGGGTGGAGGAGCAACCATCTTGTTCTCGTCGAGCCTGCGAATGGCAGCGGCGAGCTGGTCACCCTTCATCCCCTCGAGCAACAACTGTGCGACCTCCTCGCAACGTTGCTCGTCCTCGGGGGCTGGGGTAGCCTTTGCCTTCTTCTTATCCTTGTTCTTGTTGTGCACTGGTCTGAAACGGTAGCCGGGGTATCTCTTTGAATGGGCTTCCTTCTCCTGCTTTGCCTTGATCTCCCAGATGCGCTTTTCCTCGAGAGGAAGTGCGCGCCAGCAGTTGCCGATGATCTTTGAGAGGGAGCCGTGATTGGTCTCGATCGATCCAGGTACATGCTTCTGCCGAACGAAATCGGCACGGAAGAGCATGAACGCATTCGGGGGGCGGGGGATGTAGCCTAGCGACCTGCGCTTGCCGGGGGGAGTGCGTTTCTTGGAGGCAGGGCCGGACGGTTGTTCGGACGGCGGGAAAAGCTGTGCATCGAGGGGCAGGGAGAGCTCATCGGCGGTGTCGAGGGCGAGATCGTCGGACTCCTTGTAGGTGCCGGGGGTAACGTTGGGGGCAAAGGTGACAGAGCGCGGGGACGGTGATGCGCCATAGATACCAGGCTTAATGAGGTCGGCTGCAGCGGGGTCAGAGATGGGAAGAGATGGGAAGAAGAGAGGCTTACAGCTCGGGAAAGCGGAGGGACGACGCCCGATCGAATAGCGACCATGGATCCGGGACGGGGGCATGACAGACAGAATTGGATACAATTGACGCGGGTGGACGAGACAAAAAGAAGGGACAAACAAAAGCGCTATTGTTCTCGTCCTACCTTATATCATCAGCCACGCTCGCCAGACCGCAGAAAATTCTCTCACCTCGCGCGCGTATTGCTGGGACCCAGAAAACCGCACTTGCCACGCTGCTGGCTGGTGTGTGATGGTGCTGGCAGAGCTGGCTTTTTGATGGGGTGAGTGCACGAAGTCTTGCTGTGCAGCCCTCCGCTTTCGGTCGCTCGTTTGTACCGGAAACGGACACTGCTTTATCCCTCCCGTTATGGCAGGCCTTGTCCGACCTCAACACGTTCCTACCGCCGTAATCACATCCTCCACGTTCCTTCATGCGATCCGGGGAAAACGTCGCGAGCGAACACGCCTTGTTGTAGCGCAGTCACGATGCCACGCGCGAGTTTTCCAGAGTGTGGGCAACCGCCCTTTCGAGGCGCTCTCCCCAGCCACCCAAACCATCGGCGTTTGGAGGGCTCATGCGCGTCATGTGGACGATGTAATAATCGTCGCGAGATCCACGCGGAACATCGACTTCGCCGCACCGGCTCGCCCCGACTCCCCCATTATGGAATCGCTCAACAGCCGTCGCCAGCCATAATTGCGACCAGCGACGGCCCGGACGAATTCCGAGGGTCCCTGCTTCAGATATGATACTCACCAGCGATGGTCGTTTCACCCTTTCCATGTCGCCGTCTTGTCAGTGAGCACGGAGCGATAACAAAGTTGCTGCGCACTCAGGAGCGTAAACGCAGCTCAAGGGTCGCGACTTCTGGCTCCATACTTCTTGCAAGCGAGAGAAGAACTTGATCCGTAGTAATGATGCGCCACGAATTGATGCGCTCGAGAGTCGAGATTTCTCCTGCTTGCCGTAAAAAGTCCAACATACCCCGTGCGTTTTTCGCTATCACCCACGGCCGCATTATCCAAGATTGTTTCTCTTCTGATCTGATAATCAAGATGAATCAACGGCGGTTTCGTCAGATGCCTGACACTTGCACTGCTGTCGACTACCAGATCTTTGTGGCGTACCGTACCGCATCACGGAACTTAGCCTACGTTCCGTGCTTAGGGGTGTCAACTCTTCCTCAAAGACACGTTTGTGACAATCGTGTGGTGAGCCATTGAGAGCTGTGATTCGAGGATAACTGATGAGAAGATTCGATCGATCGTTGGGGCATTCAGTGGCAGCAAGTCCAACGGGGGCGTATTCCATCCTCATTCTCGTGACAGCCACTTGACATCTGATCCGTTTCATGAAGCGCCATCACCCCATGGAGGAGAAAATCCTGGCAGTCCGTTCCTCTTCCTCTCCAACGGCGATCATATCGAACTGACATGAACTGATAGGTTTCAACGAACTCGTCCGAGGACAACGCGGACCCTCCATGAATGTCGCCGCATTAAGCGCGCTCCAAACTGCGGCGAGAGGTCATGACGAGGCACAGGCTTCGCGGGTATCGGCCACCGTGGTGCAATTTTTAATTGTTCTGAGATAACGCGGTCCTGAGGACGACGATTGCATCATCCAGTCCAACGACAAACCCTCGGATTAACACGGCGTTCTCAAGTTCTAGCATCGTCCTTCGGGCCCTGCTGATGGTGCCATGACTCACTTCCGGCAGTGGCATTCAATTGTCAATGGCACCATACCGTCTTGGAGACATGGGCGGTTCAAGTCGACTACGTGCAGGGACGACCACCCTCGACGACCCCTTTATTTCGCGTCTGAAAATGAGAAAAACGACGCGCCCGATCATCCGGGCTGATAGGCAAAATCTCTGAACACGACGAACCAGCCTGGCTGTGGTGCACGACCGCGAACACGTCCTTGCACATTGACATAATCGTGGAACGATCGATCGACTTGGTCGTTCCGCCTGCTGTCGATATCACTCCTACCTCGGAAGTCGATCACCACCGATTGTGGTACGATGGCGTTGGGTCTTTTATGGGTCGTATTGGGATCTTCAGGGAATGACTCGGAGGGTATGTCTTTCAAACGAGGCGTTTATTCATTTTGAACGCGTTGTCTCTCCATTGCATCGTGGTCATTCGAGCCGCCCGAGTCGCGTAAGGTCGTCATTTGTATTCTACAGATCCAATGAATCGTATTACAATCATCTTCACTCGGGAAACTTACACCAGCGAGAGCACACCAAGTCATCCTGCGATCCGCTGTTATCCCTGGGCCTGATGAACTTGTCTCTTTGATGAGTGACGAACGCGTCTGTCCTGTAGCCCGATTTCATGGACTCGACATCGCCATCTCGCAACCAACATCATCTCCGAGAACACTGAGAATGACATCCAGTGCCGATAGGAGCAGTCCACTGGTACACGTCACCCGGCCCAAGCGGATTCCCCGTTAATATTCACCAGTTCACGGGGCTCCATAGCACCACCACCGCGCCAGCTTCCTTCCCAAGACGCACCTACTGATGTTCACATCGTTTCGATCCCATTCACGCTGGCTAAACTCTTCCAGCGCGGTTGCTGACACCAACCGCAAGGCCGTTGACGTACGAGATGATACCGTAGGCAGTGCCGCGCAGTTGGGATAGAAACTGGGATGGGTGCATGTTCGTGACGCGCGCGTGCCCCGTGGCGCCTCAGCCAACCATGCCAGCAGTGGGCTGTGCGTGGAGCCAGGAGCATCAGGGCCCCTTGGTGCTTCGTGGCGTCGCGCCATCTCTCCATCCATCGCGCGTGCCTCTTTACACCCAAGCCAGAGAGGAGAGAAACGCGTCTCAATTTGTTATGCGCGATCGGACGTGCCAACACGCGAAAGAAGCCCCCGATCCGTCTACTCAGAAAAAGAAAAAGTCGCTCAGCAACCTACGCTTCAATTTAGAACACTCCAAGTACGCCCCGTGCTCGAACGACATGGATGGAAGCAAGATGATCACGGCGCCAAGTACACCTCAACTGGCTTGCCTCGGCTTTTGTGACGTCCGTCAGTCAGCCACACGCAGAATGAACAGAGCCGGTAATTGCCTCACCTTCACTTCCTCGCCCGTCTTCCTGATCCAAACTGCCGGTCGCTCCGCCGTCTTCGCCCCCTCCTCACCATCGTCCCATGTATAGCTCACACCGACCGCCAAACGCGTACCATCACAGTTGAACGCGACCGAAGGGATCGCAGCAGCGTATTTGGGGTATTGCCGCAGCCGTTTCTTGACCTTGTGGTCCCAAATGGACACCGTGCCGTCAGACCCTGCAGATGCAAACGTATTGTACCTACACGTCGATCAGATCAGTATCGTGTCGTTTTTCGTTTTCGATGGAGTGAACTGACACGGGGTGGAAAGCGAGCGCGTTGACAGGCCAGACGTGGTCGACATCCTCGATCGTCTGGCGGTGGCACTTGAACGCATATTTTTTATCCTGAGCCTCTTGGCTCGGATCAAAGTACTCGACGCCGATACGGCCTTCGACCGAACCGATGGCATACCCTGCAACCAAGACGGAACGTCAACGCTCGACACGAGGGGGGGCACTCTGAACCAGCCCACCTTGCCCGTCCGCCATACACGCCAGACTCCGCGTCATAAACTTGAGACTACTTTCCCTCGTTTGCGCCGGCTCGCTCATCTTGCGGATATCATAAATATGGAACAGCCGGCTCGCCATGGCCACCACGAGCGTGTTGTTGACGAGGTCCATGCTGTACACACGCTCTGGGAGCGCATGCGACGACACCTCGGCCGTCGCCACGCGCGGATCCCAGAAGCGCAGCGACTGGTCCCAGGAGCCAGTGATGAGCACATCTATGCGCGCGGCGCTTCATGTGAGCGACACGATGGCGGAAACAAGTCAGGAACAAACCCACTTTGTTCGCGAGCATAGTTGATGGCAGATACCGCGTTTTCGTGTTGACCCAGATAGGCGACCTTCTCGACCGACAAATCAAGCCTGTAGATATGCGCGTTCCGCACGGCGATGCCAAAAAAAAAGTAAAAGCGACGCACTCTCGTACGCCCGTATCCAACCCTCCACTATACGCGTGCGTGGCGTCTCCAAACGTGCACGCGAGCACAGCAGCGCGGTGGTCGAATTTTGCTTTTTGCTCGTTGGCGATGATATCGTAGAAACGGACTGTCTAGACAGCACACCATGAACAAACGGTGCCATCGGTGGAAACTTACTTTACGCATACCGTGTCCCAGGAGGTGACCAAGAGGTGATCTGGGTTTGTGGGCGAGAAACGCACTTGGGCGACGCTGTCAAAGGGAGGCGAGGACAGCTCGAAATGGTCTTTGAACTGGACATTGAGCATGCGCGCGTCGTCTATGTGATTGACTTTACCTGCCATGGTCGAATGGTCACTATGGATATGTGTAGAGTACAAGGAACGAGACACGAGAACAAGGCCGGTATCACGTGACCTGGACCCTCCTTGTCCTCCGTTGCACCAGCAACTCGTCGTGAGGACCCAGCGAGGCGTTTTTAAGAGTCCTGTGGTGCCACCTGGACAGCCTTGAATTCGTCCAACACCACACTCAGTCTCGTTAGTCCTTCCGACGCGTAACTCACAGCCGGTCACCCCTCAGGTCTGCTTGTCTTCAAAGATATGCATTCTGCTGCGCAACTTCGATACGTATGGTGTACCGCAATAAAGGATAAAAAGTCACAACAACAGGGTATCTTCGTGACAATGCCGGAGGGGGAGTGGTGTATGTGAGAGGGTACGTGAAATCGTCAACTCGGGGCATAATCAAAAATGATGGGTAGGAGGTGGTGACGCACGATGAGAGTCGAATGTGCACATAGGGGGTGCGGAGAGTGGATGTCATCGGGAATGAGGGAATGCGTAAGGTGAGTATGAGGCTATGCACATTGAAAATATCACTACAACTAATCCAACAACGGGTTTATCCACAATTAAACCAAGAGAGCAAGCGCGTTTTAAAAAGAAGAGAAATGGGTGAGTGGCAGCAGCGCGTGGGTATTGTGGATGCAAATGGTTGATGATCTGGAGGGTGTTATACAGATGAGTCCGTAATGTGCGCAAAAGAGTCCAGGAAGAAGCCAATGGACGCCAGCATACATTGGTCGGAAGGGTCTAATATCCGTGGTGCGCCGCAAGCATGCTTTCGAAATTGAAGAGTTGCTCAAATGCGTCTGGGTTCTGCGAATCGGTGGAGTATTGACTTGCTTCCATCACCATAGGATCATAGGGGCCGGGCGCGTATCCAAGGCTGAAGGTCCCAGATGAGGCGGACGCCAAAATGTCGTCGCCGCACCCGGGAAGGCCAAGCTCGACTGGTGGAATGGCGTTCATGTCGAATTCGTCGCCAGCAAGCATTTGGTTCTGGCTTCCCCATGCTCCAACCGCTTCCCACGAGCACGACTGGTAGCCAAACTGCACGTCCAGAGGACCTCCGCAGAAAGAGCCTGCCTCCATCTGCGAACTAAGCTCGTCACATGACGGAAGAGGGTACGAGAAGTCAGCTGGCAAGCAGTTCATGGGAGAGAATGTGGACGACGCTGGTGACGACGGCCCAGATCCAGAACTGACTGAGGATGCAGGCGATTCCATCTGGTGGACGACTTGGCTCATCGACAAGTCACTTGGTATCGACAAAGGATGCGGGTTTTCGGGCATTCCATGATAGAGACCATCGGCCTATCGAAAACGATTAGAAGATGATCCGCTCAGAACCATTCAGACGACTTACGTTGACGCCTGGGAACACTTCGGACGGGGAATATTGCTGCTGGGGCATAGCAGTATTCGAAGCCACGAAATCGAACTGAGAAGACGAACTTGATCCGTGATCCGGATGCGATGCTCTCCGGCTGATCATCGCCACCCTTGATGGTGACGTAGGGCAGGATGGCATGTAAACTGACGGAATCTGGATGGTCTGGCGAGGTGGCGGCGTAGGAGCCGAGGACGAACGACCGTGACTCTTGCCAACTGCAGGTGCGCACAAGGGAAGGACGAACGAAATACTGGATTCCAAGTCGCCTTCCTCGCCGCGCTTCCCCTTCTTCCCTTTCCGATCCTTGCTCCTCTGGGGGCGGTAGACGTAATTGGGGTACATCTGCTCGTGCTCTTTCTTCTTTTCCTTTGCCAACTCCTCCCAATACAAGCGCTCCTCGGGAGAGAGTGCCTTCCATTGTTGGCTGATCGTTTTGGACAGATCGGCCTGGCGTTGCTTCTTCGCTGGCCCATCGAGAGCTGCTGCTTCCTCTTGGGCAGCTTGACGGTCTTCGCAGCATTTTCTGCGGAATAGGATGAACGCGTTCTCGGGGCGCTTGATATAATCGTCGTCGCCCTTCTTAGGTCTGCGCTCGATATCGCTGGATATGGACGACTTGCGTCGTTTGTGCGACGATGATGGCGATGCGGGGAATGTGGAGAGTGAGGTCGTTGATGGCGTCGTGGAGAAAATGGACGTGTTTAACGACGTGGTGCATGATGTTTCTGATTGCGAGACGGGAGAAAGAGTGCGAACGAGCGTGGACTTTGAAGGGCTGAGCGTGAGCATCCCGAGATCCGGCTCAAAGGGAGAAGATATTGGAGACGAGTAAGGACTGGTATGGGTTTGGTTGAAAGGAAAACTAAGGGCGCGCGGCGTCGGGGAAATGATGGCCAGGGATGGCGGGTGGATGGTGTCCGTAATCACCTCAAGTGCTGCGCATGATGAGCAGTTAGCAGCGGATCTACGGCGACGATGGGCTGATTGGGGCCTTACATTGCGAAGGGGTATCGCGAGTGCGAAGCGCAGGCATGAAGCTGCTAGGTGAGCAAACTCGTTCGGAAAGGGGGAGTGATGGGAGGAGAGAAAGCGATAATGGCGGCAGGGGTTTGATAATGAGGTTTCGCTGACGGGAACGAGGCTACTGACGGGTTGCGTTGTCACACAGGCGCGATCACGAAGAACAATTGGGCGAGTGGGGCACGGAAAGCGAAAGACAATACAAACTACTCGTTATATACGGTCTAACAACATGCAGCGCGAAATTGTGTCGAACCTAAACCTTGCGAGGGATTGCGGCAGGGGCAGGATACCGGATTCGGAAGAGAAGACCCGGATTGGTGAGACAATGAAGGCGGACGGCTTATCAAATCGACAGCCGTGCTTTGTCCTATGAGACCAATTTCGTGTCCATTCCGTGAACAAATATGCGACCAAACAATCTTCTTATTGTCTTTTGACCGTTTTCGCCACCTTCCTCGGCCGGCGAATTCCCAAGTTATCATCCGGACAGCTTCCCCCAATTTCGCTAATAATTCCGTATTTTTTTCCCTCCTCCTTATCTGCAAATTCAGATCGTGACTCGTTAACCTTGACACACGTAACACCTTCCATTGGCCGTATCACTTCCCGCGGCACGACAGCTGGTTCAACCCAGAGTCTCCGCCGACGGCCCCGCTTACATGGATTGCTGCCCCCGATCCACTGGGCCCATGCACAGGCTCCTTCCGAGCGTCCATGTGTGGTGCTGGTGCCACCAAAATGCGCGCAGTCCTTCCAGGGAGAGCACAGCCATCTCGACATTCAACTTTCCTTTTATGGAATCATTGACCCAACAGTCTGTCTCCGCTCTCCCAACATGGTCGACGAGAGCGACACCCTCGAGAAAAAGTGCCTCCACTGCCAGCATCTGCCTGGACCCTCCCAGTGGCTGTGGAGGCGCTGGGCGTGATTTACCTTTCCCTAATCACCATCATATCATATGTCTCCTGTCCTAAATCTGTTGTAATTACCACCGCTCGAGCGTCAGTCCTGTCTCTCTTTCTCTGCACCATTTTCAATCGGTCTCAAGTCCGGTCTCAACCCGGCTCCTCACGCAAGCCCTCCTCCCGTACGCTGCCCGGTGGTATGACCCGTTCCTGTACAGCCCCTGGGTATGGGGCACGGGGTTTCGACGTCATCAGGGGGTTGCTCGTCGTGTTGTTGTACAGCACTCGCCTCCATCCGCCCCGGACTCCACTCCACCTGGAGATACTTTTGTTCATCTCGCTAACGATGCTCTGACGCCGTAAATACGCCCTGTTTTTGTTTGATCAACTCTTCATCCGTCCTGCCCGGCACATACGGGTCTTGCGCTTGGACTGTCGGCCATGGGAGATGCGCCACCGTTGGGATGGGGAAACGTGTGGCTCCATGTTGTTGTTACATGGCGGATGCTCGAGCGAAGTGCGTGTCCCCGCCCGCCGCTTTCGCAGTCCCATTCTGCAATCCATCGCACACGTGTTCAACGGGGCGATTAGCGCCGCGGACATTTTTCGTCTCATCCCCTTGAATTCACGCGTCCCCTCCCAAAACCGACGGCGTGTGGGAGAAAACATACCCCTTGGCGCCACAAGTCGTATTGTTGTCATAAACAGGTGAAAAGTCAACTCCTCAGCAAGACTCGGCCCTGTAAACATGTCTTTCAAGTCTCGAGAAGACGATGGTCCGTCTTGTTCCGCAGGTACAGCATTGCCCGCACCCGAGACCCCCCTTGCACTGATGCGGCCCCTCCGCAAGAATCTAATTCAAGCGCGTCATGCTTGATCGGAATTACCCGGAATCAGTAATATATGTCTTGGTGAGTGGGTCGTTTGGAGATCTATGAACGCACGGATCATCATCCACTCGGCTGTACGCTCTGGCACTCCAGGGGGAAAACTGAAGCCGGAACTTGTGCAACTGACGAGCTGAATCCCGTACAGCCATCACTGCAGGTGCATAATACCCACAGGAGAACGAAAATCGAAAAATCGATCGATGGTCTGATCCTGATTCAGGGGAGAATCGCGTCTTGTCTGGCGGCATGTATGAGTCAAATCGGAAGTAAACGCCTTCAAGGTGCCTATTTGGATGAAACACGGCCCGGGTACGTCAACGTACAGCATTCGGCGCTCTTATCTCCCCGAGACCGGAGGAATATCAATATCTGACCAACGCGACAATCGACGTCCAACTGGGGAGTGAACATGTAGCGGGCCTTACGAACAATGACGTCGAGACTCGTTGGGCCGTCCGGTCCTCTCGGATCACTTCCCAAGGACAGTCAGGTTTGGGACCACCTGGGAGCATCTTTGTGCACCGCAATCCCGACGCGGCTTTCCCCAACGATCGAGTTGAAACTGTACCGTACACGGGCGCTCATGTACATACATAGACAATACACGGCCTATTGAGAGCGACTGAGATGGGATGATACGGAAAACGATGCATGCACCGACTTGGGCAGCGGACTGCCCAATTTGCCAGGGGTCTGATCGTTTTTGGAAGGCGTGGGGGAATATTATCGATGGTCAATTAACGCCGTGCCACGAGGTGCCTTCAGGTTCCAGCCTCCTACACAAGACGGAATTTCCTCGTGACTACATACGATGCGTTGTCACAGGTGAGGGGACGCCGTCCAGCGGAGAGGCGCACCCCTGGCATGCGAAGAGGACGCATTTCGAATGACGTGGCTGGGTAGTTGTATCCGAATGCGGAAACCATGAGGCGATAGTACGCATCACCCCGTTCTTCGGGCATCGGGAGTCCTCGGACCAACACCATTGAATAGACCCCTTGTGGAAAAGCGTGGGGTGGGGGGATCTTGAAGTTGGGGGGGGGGGGAAGGAAAAACTGTTTACTTGCGGGTGTTCTCAACACGTGGGGTACCATAATCCGCCCGTTTATTCCGCATCTGTGTTCGCTTGATCACCGTCCCCAGCAACAGCGCGTGGTGTAAAGAGTCATACTACAGTCGCAGGCCACGAGGATGTGGTAATACGAGAACAATGAGGAAGCAATTCCCCGCAGTGGAGAGCGATCGTGATGTGCGATCAAGTCACACCTACAGAGGCCAGTCAATCGCTTCTCCTGTCCCTTCGGCGATAACGCGTCTGTTGCGTTGACACCCCAGCTTTCTTTGGGTGGTGTGTGTCCTTGTATGTCATATTATGCCTCGTGTCGACTAGTCATCGAAGGTAGCTCTGAACCGGCACATCGGGAATGGGCCCATGTCGCACGAGGCTAGGTGAGATGACTTCTTCTGACCCGGGTCTTGACTCGAGAGGACGCCGTAGCAACCCGTATGTCCGTGGTGGCGCAATTCTTGGCCCCGAGCCTGATTATCTTTTCTATATCGTTCGAAAGTGAGATTAAATATCAAGTCGCTGCCAAGGTGCAAGTGAGATAACATGTCAGACGTAGCGCTATTTCGGTGCTGAATGGTTGACGATAAATTGGAATTTGCCCGCATCAGTATAGAACAGGACTTGCGGATGGCGGACGGGCGGAAGAGCGTTCCACGGCTATACTTAGCAACCCGTTTTATAATCACATTACACCCCAATCACATGGGAATTGTGATGTGATGCGCTCGAGCGTGGAAGACGCGCAAACGTGTATGATGGTCAAAATCAGCGGACAATGGGACAATGGGTCTCCCATTCAAGT
>Ga0307508_10004256_pt1 | contig 14045 bp, 7 predicted proteins | sample 9_EM_MG_FD_203089 | JGI IMG/M metagenome (GOLD analysis project Ga0307508, IMG submission 203089) | Populus trichocarpa ectomycorrhiza microbial communities from riparian zone in the Pacific Northwest, United States - 9_EM | ecosystem: Host-associated > Plants > Roots > Unclassified | place... | reverse complement strand
AAATATATATAGCAATCAAAAGTTTGAGGACCAAATTTGATATAATCAGCAAATAATATGACATTTCTAAATTTTTCACAACTTCCGGAAAGTGTTTTCCGCCCAAATTTTCCAGGAAACCAAGCCAACCTTTAACTAGAAAGTTTTTCGTTGACCAACTTTTCTAATGGAAAACAAACACAGGAAAGTTTGGAAAGTGGTTTCTCGGAAACCACTTTTCGAGAAACAAACATAGCCTAAGTTAAAAATACTTTAGAAAAGCATTCAAAAATAGAAGCATAAACGCTTATAAATATACTATTAGTCCCACTGTACTAAAAATCACCCTAACACTATTGTACTTTACCTTTATTTTTATAAAAAAAACACAATTTACATTTTAAGTCAATTTAATTTTTTAATTTAAATGAAATGATAATATACTTTCATTAATGTATAATATAATATAAATATACATAAATCCTTAAAATTCAAATAAAAATTTAACTTAGTGTTTTTAATGATTTGTTGAAGCCAAATAAGATATGTTTAAGACAACTTGCTAATTGTTCTTATAGATTCATTTTTCAATCTTGGGTGGTTGTCAAGCTCCTTTTAAAAGGAATAGTTGGCGGGTTAGCTGAAAAAAGTTATAAAGTTGTGGCCTTCGACATGAGAGATGAGGGTAAGTCTACTAGGAGGGCTTCTCTTACTGGTTTTGTTGAAATCAAGGATGTTATTGCTGTTTGCAAATGGGGTTTGTTAGAATTTGTCTTTTATAGGATTTTAATCGATTTGTTTCTCTATAATCACACCTTTTGTCTTTCCAACAATCACCACCGCAATCTCAATCACTTCATTAACAATGCAATCCTCCATTAACAATCACACCATTAACAATCACACCATTTTGTCCTTCATGAATCACACATGCCTCAATCACTCACTGTCACAAATGACTAGAGAAGAAGAAGAAAACGTTGGCAATTTAAATTTAAATATCATGATCGTTGCAAGCCAAGCCTATTTTGTGCATCGTTTTGCTAAGCTAATTGTCTCATACGCACCGTTTCACTAAACCTACAACTCATCGTTTCACTCAGCCTTCTGTGCATTATTTGGTAGTTAGTGTTGCACATCGTTTAGCTTTTTCTTTATAATTGGAATGAGAAGATAAAGGTAATTATTTCCTTTTTTCTTGGAAACAATATGAGTTGTTATGTAAAGTAGTTGCAAAAAAATGTAAAACCATGGAAAAATAAACCAAAAAGATGAGTAAATGAAAAAGTTGGATTCAGGTGAATCTCTCTATAACTCTTTCTCAATATTTTTTGTTTACAACTTTTACTATTGATTTTTCCTGAGTTGAGTGTTGTGTGAGTGTGAAATCTTCATCTAAATTTCAGTATTCCACTAGATACATTGTTAATTGGTGATATCTCTATTTCACTTGCAATAAGTGGTATCAGAGTAGACCTTTCACAAACCCTAAGCTTAGCACCTGACACCAAAGCAGCTTATCTGAAATGATTGGAGGATTCCTTTAATGCTGTGAAAAAAAAAAAAACCAGCCAGAAGCATAAGCATTTGGTTAATCTGCTAAAGGAACAAAATCAGAAACAAGATTATACCATATAAAGTTATGGAGCTCAGATTGGAGATATAAAGAACCTAATTGGGGGCATAACACATCAGGTGGAGTTCATCTTGCAGAAGTTTTCTCAAACTCTAGGGAGTTCCAACTAGAGAAAAGACAAACATACTTTTATTCAAGAAGAGTCAAATTACAAGGCAAGTCCTATAAATGAAGAAAGAACTTCTGCCTACAAGGTAAACATACTTAAACATTTCTTTCCAATAATTAAGGGAGAAAATGTGTATAAATGGCTATAAAAATATGCATAGTATTTTAAGATAAAAAAGATTGAAAATTCTGATAAACTGAAAATTGCATCTTATTACTTAGATGGCATTGCTTTTTACAGGCATCAAAATTTCTAAGGAGTTTAAGGGATCAAAGAGTGAGCTGGGAGGAGTATGCAAAAGCTATTTGTTATGGGTTTGGTAGCAGAAAGACCCTCTAGAAGAATTAATAGATTTGAAACAAATTGGGGAATTAGTGAGCTATATTCAGGACTTTGATATTTTAAGGAACAAGGCTGAGATAAGTGAGAAACAAACCTTGGTAGTTTTTTTAGGAGTTTTTGAAGAAGAGATTAAAAACGCAATAAAGATGTTTGAATCCAAAACCCTCAAGCATGCCTATAACCTATCAAGACTACAAGCCAACACCCTAGCTTACAGAAAGTCCTCAAGATATTTTAGCAAACTTTCAAACCCTATCAACAATCACTCTAATCCAGCCAAAAGTACATTACCACAAAACACCATAAAGAACCTTCTTACCCCAAAAACTAGCTTACTCAAGCCTAATCCTACCAACTGGTCAACTAATCTAACCCAAAATAATAAAAACCATATTAAGCTCGTCAGGTCCATCAAGAACCAGCAATTTAAAGAGGAGAGATTAAAAGGCCTATTTTTTGTGCGATGAAAAATTTGTTCATGGTCATAGATGTAAGAATAAGAGGTTGTGTTCCTTAAGCATTGTAGAAGATGATGATGAGGTTACTGAAGATAATGAATAAGGAGAAGAGGTTAACACATGGGAGATTATGTTAGTTTAATATGTTATGTAGTCAATCGATTGGTTACACTTGGCATTATTATATTCATATAAAGACATATTTATTATTAATAAAAGCTTAATTTATCTTTAATATTCATATAATATTATATTAATGAATCTAATATTTGATTTATGAATCTAGAGCAAAGATAAAGTTCATGGGACAAAAATGCTTTGTAAAAGAAATTATAAAGTTATTATAATTATGAGATTCATATTACATCAAAGCATTGTTCCTAAAATGTTCCTAGCCAATGCTCTTTTAAATACTAGACATTCATTAGAACCGTAGAGACTGGTATATATTATGTTCTTTCTTTTATGAAAGAATGTAGTTGTTCCTATAAGCTAAGATATAAAGTATACCTAGAACTAATATATGGGTACTTGTCATTAGACATGTATACTGAACTGACTCGTATAAGAATTCAATATGGAGATATCACATATGTCTATATAAAGGCTCACGATGTTTATGTAAGTGATCATTTGACTTGAGATAACTAAGTTATCTTATATAGGGAGTGTTATGTTTTGATTTTGTTACATGTTATCTTGGTAAAGGTAACAAATGAGCAGACATTGGATATAACATAGACTATATAAAGGTATTTGAGTGATCAAGAGATGATTCATCACCCTAGAAATTAGGAAAAATGTTCCTTATGTTCTCAAATAGTATTAATTGTTAAATCATTGTGTAAGGTGGAATGAGATTTGAAAAGAGTTTCAAATCTTATTCAAATGATCAATGACTATAATGTTATGAACAAATATGATTTGAAATGGCAGACACACTTCAGGTTAAAATGTCTAAATTGGAACATTATTGATGAAGGGATAATAATTACAATGAGAAATCGGTCACTGAAAGGTTAATTCAAACCACTTATAACCTTCCTAATATTTTGGGGATCATGACACATTGTTAGACGGTGCACTTGATCTTAAAATATAAATTAATCAATTATTGAATTGATAATTAATTAAATTGTTTGATTTATTTAATTCTATTTATTTAGAATTATAATTTATATTTTGGCTAACATATTAGGAACCTAATAATTCACACACATTAAGAACCATTAGTCAGAAATTAAATTGAGATAATTAATTAAGTGTGACTTGATTGAAAATAATTTTAGAAATTAAGCACTATGATGTATTTAATTCAGGAATTATAACTCTAGTCCTAGAATAATCAAATAGGAACTTGATTGATTAAATTTCTAAAATTATCCTTAAATAATATATGAATATTATTTAAGGGCGAATAAATATTTTATCATTTATAAGGTTTTTAGGATTCCCTATAAATATAAAGTTATGCCTCTTATTTTTTTATGAGGTTATCTGTTAGATATAAAAACTATGTAAGTCACAAAATAAAGAGCTAACACTCTATACATAGCAATCCCTCTCTTCTAAATAGGGATTTAGGAGATTTCTCATTTGTAATTCGTGTGAATTACTGTTAGAGACAGACAATTGAACAGCTTGTGGTTTGCGACAACCCAGCCTTTAAAGAATTATTTAAAACTAAAGAAGAACATATTTTTAGGTAATAAGTCCCTAAATAACTCTAGATCTTTCTATCAGGATTCTAGGGACTCAAGAATAATTTTATTTTATTATTTCTACTACATGTATGGTATTCAGGAACCTAACAAGTTATACCCTATATATCTATGAATGCCTTAGAAGGAACCATGGGGTTTCATACCATGAAGGTTACTGGTAAGATTGAGAGACAAGCCTTGTATATTCTAATTGACTCAAGAAGTATCCACAACTTCCTCAACACATCCATAGCTCTTAAACTATAGTATAAGTTAACTACTATCAAGCTAATGATAGTGCAAATTGCTAATGGGGAGAAAATGGTCTCCAAGTCAAATCGCAAGGGACTCTAATGGAAAATACAGGGAGTATGTTTTGTGGCTGATGTTTTTATTATGGAGCTATATAACTATAATATGGTATTAGGTGTTCAATGGTTGTCAATGTTGGGGGGATATTTTTTGTAACTACAAGCATCTATGGATGTCTTTTGATTGGTAGGGACAAACATTACAACTCAAGGGAGAAAATCCAAGCAAATTTCAAACTATCAAGTTTGAACAACTAAACTCTTTAGTGGGAAATCATAAACAAAAGGCAGCATATCACCTACATAGTTTAAAGATCCTAGAGAAGAATGAACACTCCATTAGTTCAATGACAGCTCAACTTCCTCAAAATCAAAACAATAATGTTATCTTACAGTCATTGCTGAAAACTTATCAGGATTTTTTCCAAGAACCCAAGGGGTTTCCACCCTCTAAGGCTCATGGTCATGTTATTCCTCTGAAGCAATGAAGCCAAGCAGTGAATCTAATGGCCTATAGATATTTAAGGCTACAAAAAGATGTATTGAAGAATATAGTGATGGAGATGTTGGAAGCTGGCACTATCAAACCAAGTACCAATCCATTTACTTCCCTAGTAATTCTTGTCAAAAAAAAAAAAAACTCAACCTACAGAGCTTTGAACAAGCTCACTATAAAAGACAAATACCCTATTACGATGGTAGAAGGATTGTTAGAAGAACTAATGGGTACAGTTGTGTTCTCTAAGATTGACCTCGAGTCTAGATACCATCAGATCTGAATGGCATTAGGAGAAAAAATCAAGATAGCTTTTAGAAAATACGGTGGTCACTATGAGTTTTTAGTTATGTCTTTTGGGCTAACAAATACCTTAGCTACATTTCAGAGCTTAATAAATGAGGTTTTTAGAAAACATTTCAGGAAATTCATTTTAGTGTTCTTTGATGATATTCTAGTGTATAGTCAGACACTTACAAACCACTACAAACACTTAAGAACTGTTTTGTAGTTACTGAGGGCACATCAATTGCTAGTAAATGTAATTTTTGCAGTGAGTAAGTCGAGTATTATTTCTAAGAAAAGGGTAGCTATTGACCCTTACAAAATACAGGCCATAATTGACCATTGTCAAATAACTTGAAGCAATTAAGGGGTTTCCTAAGGCTGACAAGTTACTACATAAGGTTTATTAAAGGTTATGTGGTCATTTACAAGTCACTAACACAATTGTTAAAGAAGGATGCAATTGCATGGAATGAATAGGCTAAAAGGGCATTTAATCAACTAAAAAAACTTATGACAAATTCCCTAGTACTAACCTTACCTGACTTGAACAAAATATTTGTGGTGGAAATAGATGCTTCCTTAATTGGACTGGGAGCAGTCCTTGTACAAGAAGAGCATATAATTACTTTTATCAGTAATTTAATAGGTCCTAAACAACAAGTTATGTTAGTATATGAGAGGGAGATGATGGATATCATACATGTAGTTGCTAAGTGGAAGCATTACTTGTGGGGAAGGCACTTTAAAATCTGCATAAACCACATGAGTCTTAAATATCTTTTGCACCAGAAAATGGCCACCCCCGCTCAGCACCTATGGCTTGTCAAACTCCTAGGATATGACTATGAGATAGAGTATAGAAAAGGAAGATGAAATATGGCAATAGACACCCTTTCCAGGATCTCTAGCAAGGAACTTTATGCTTTGAATGTGTCTACCACCTCCACTAGTATTATAAAAGAAATCAGAAGATCATTGGGAAAGGATTATTTTATATAAGAAATCATTCAAGATCTAGGAACATCTACAAACTCATATCCCAACTATACTTGGGTCAATGGTCACCTTAACAGGAAAGGAAAGGTGGTGGTAGGTAATAACTCTAAATTGCAAAATAAATTGATCTTATTGTATCATTGTTCAGCAATAGAGGGCATTCTGGAATGACAGTTACTTCTAAAAGGGTGGGAGGTTTATTCTATTGGAAAGGGCAACAAAAGAACATTCGATAATTTATGTGTGAATGTACCACTTATCAAAGGAATAAGTATGAGAATATGGCTACTCTTGGACTTACAACCCTTACCTATTCCTTATACTTCATTCATTGATATTAGTATGGACTTTATGGAAAGGTTACTTAAATCTAAAGGGAAAGATGTCATCATGGTGGTGATAGATCGATTCAGTAAATATGCACATTGCATAGCCCTAAGTCATCTATATTCAGCTCTTACTGTTGCTAAATTGTTTATAGACAATGTGTACAAACTACTTGGGTTGCCAGCATCTATAATCAGTGACAGAGATCCAATGTTTTATAGAAGATTTTGGAAAGAGATGTTCAACATTCAAAGGGTCAACCTATTCTACTCATCTGCTTACCATCCACGTACTAGGATAGTTAAGAAATGAATTGAAAATTACTTGAGATGCATGACTAAGGATTGTCTAAAACAATGGGTGAGATGGTTGCCTTTAGCATAATAGTGATACAACATCAATTTTCACTCTATTACTAAACTAACACCCTATAAAATATTGTATGGCTTCCCTCCTCCAATACATATTCTCTATTTTCTTAAAGATTCTGCAGTAGAATAAAATGATAAAGCATTAACAGATCGACATAAAAAGTTAGTCGTTAAGTTCTTTAGGCCTTACCATGTGATTGACAAAATTGACAGTGTGGCCTACAAGCTAGAATTGTCATCCTCAACTACAATTCATCTCATCTTCCATGTGTCCTAGCTCAAGAAACACATGGGCAATCACGCAATGCAAATTACCCTCCTAGTCTTTTCCCAGGCACCTGACCTGCAACCACAAACTATATTAGATAGATGAATTGCATGGAGAAAGAACAAATTAAAGTTGTGACCCAAGTTCTAGTTCTAGTTCACTTGAAGGGACTACCACCATTTGATGCCACCTGGGAGTTCACGTATGAATTGACATTACATTTTTCATAGTTCAACCTTTAAGGACAAAGAATTTTTCATGGGAAAGAATTGTCACAAGTGACTAGAGAAGAAGAAAAATACATTGGCAATTTGAATTTAAATATCATGACCGTTGCAAGCCAAGCCTCTGTTGCGCACTGTTTTACTAAGTTAATTGTCTCATACGCACCGTTTCACTAAACTTACAACTCATCGATTCACTCAGCCTTCTGTGCATTGTTTGGTAGTTGGTGTTGCACATCGTTTAGCTTTCTCTAGAATTAGAATAAGAAGACAGTATAAGGTATTTATTTCCTTTTTTACTTGGAAATAATACGTGCTGTTATGTAAGGCAGTTGTAATGGAATGGAAAAGTATGGAAAATAAACTCAAAAGATGAGTAAACGAAAGAGTTGGATTCAGTTGAATCTCTAGCTAACTATTCCCTAATATTTTCTATTTAAATTTCTACTATTGATTTTTCCTGAATTAAATGGTATGAGTGTGAAATCTTCATCTAAATTCTAGTATTTCATTGGATACATTGTTAATTAACAACGGTGATACCGGTAACACTCACCCATCAACCTAATTAAAGAACCCAAAAGAGAATCTCAACATCAATGTGTTTATTATTGGTCAATGAAAAAGAGAAGTTAGACATAGATTAGCTATGAAAATGCTATGAAAATGGTGAATAAAAAAGGTGAAATGGGCAAAGATGAGTGCGTTTGAAATTGTGGTTGCGATAGCGGTTCAAAGTGTTTTTCGTTTAGAAATGCATTAAAATAAAGTTTTTTTATTTTTAAAAAATTATTTTTGACATCACTACATTAAAATAATCTGAAAACATAAAAAAAAATTATCTTAAATAAAAAAAATAAAAAATTAAAGAAACACAGTTTACACCATAGATCTAAATCAGAGGCAGTGGTCAGAGCAGATAAGGGTTTAGAAACAACTTCGAAATAGGTTAAAGATTTGATGGGAAGTCTTTAAAGGATGACAGTTAGGGTTTCTTGGGGTAAAGTTCTGGTTTGTTGGGTTTGGATGGCCGGATTCTAGAGAGGAGAAAAGGGTGAGGATTAAATCGTAGAAGAAAAACTACTTTTCAAATGCCAACCTCTGTATTAAATCTTGTTGTGTGGTTGCTATTCGATAAGGAATGAATTATTACCAGGAATTTGGTGTTCTTTGAATCATCGAAAAGATAACAAGACACATGCAAAATCCTAATCCTTGCTAACCACTAATATTTGATTTTATAATGATATTTTTCACGAACACACAAACACTTGTGCGTAGAGAGAGATTCTGCTTTCATTTTCAGAGAGGAGAGGAGACAATTTGGTTAGTAGATACTTAATAATTCACATGTTTGAGCAGAGTGCAAAACTCCTCTCACTTTTGTTCGTTTGGCAAAGGGCCACGTAGTTTTACTCTGACCACCAAGTCTTTTGAGTGGCAGCCATTCTATGTGCAATTTGCACTTTGCTGTAAATAAGTGGCTCTGCTTAGCAGACCAAACAAAGCGACACTAGGATATAAAAGCAACCTTCATTGCAGTGGAATGGGATACAATTCAGAAAAGAAAAATGGGACTAAGAACTCTTCCCTTGTCACCTTCACGAAACTGTTTCCCTCCACATGTTGGTATAGCTCAGAACTTGTCTAACTATAGGCCTAACAAGAGCTTCAACTTCAAAATCTCAGCTAAAACAGAGAGTGGTAACGAGGAAGAGCCCAAGAAGAGCAAGCAATCTTTGTTTAGCAGTGTAGCTGAAGCTCTAGATTTCTCTCAAGTTCGGTCTGCCAAGGATGCCGAACTTCTAGAGGAGGCTAGAGAAAACACCAGTTCTGGTGGCAGAATGACAAGGGAGCAGGTATTCTAACATTTCTCACTCAAAATGCGTTGCACGATACGCAGCTTCTAGTTGATACAAGAGATTTAGTATTGGTTCATCATAGATAGTTTGGATTTAATGAATAGTCTATGTTGTGTAGTGTATGGTGACTGGTTTCTAATTATCTGCAGTATGGTGCTCTTAGAAGAAAAATCGGAGGGACATACAAGGATTTCTTTAAATCCTACGTTGATGGTATGTTTCTTTTCATTTTGGACTTCATTTTTTTGTTCAGATTTTATCATCAAATTTCTTCAAGGAGAATTGAACCAAACTGAGTAAAAGAATGCAAGAAGGTCACGGTTTTGCATCACTTCTTGGTTCACTTTCTTCCACGCTTCAATTTCTTACCTGCACGCCAACAATTCCCATTTTCATCATCAGAACTAATGCATGAAGTACCTGCCACTCAAGATTAAAGACCAATTTATAATTAAATCGGACACATTATCAGCAATGGGGACTTCTTTCTTTTTTCTGCAGATAACTATGTTAAATTATAGCTATGTTGCTGTGTGTGCTATATATATATATATATATAATATCCTTTCATCTTCTTGCATCTTAAATGAAAACGGCTCTTGTATCTTAAATCACAACTCCAAACACCTCGTATGATAAATTACACTAAATCACTAATTTTATTATATCATGAAATCAGTGGACGGGCAATATGTTGAAGAAGGCTGGGTCGACAAAACGTGCAAGGTCTGTAAGAAAGATACTAGCGGTGACCCAAGGCAGGTGGACAAGCTGGGAAGATATGTTCATGTAGAATGCATGGAGAAGGCCAACTCTGGAAACTTTTTCACCAGACTTTTCTCAGGATGAGAGGGGATGGTACTGAGTGAATTTTTCTTTCAATAGTTATGGATATTGCCTTGTACTATAGACTCATAATGAAGCAATTTATTTATATGTCTGAACCATCTTCCTCTTGGCTGTGAAGTGAGAATCAAATTTTCACATATCCCCAATTAAAGCCTAAATGTCATTATTTCTATAGCAGCTGAGCTTTCATTCAAATGCAACAGAGAAGGGAGCATTCAAACAATTTTTGTTTGCTGTATATGATAATGGTTAAGGCACGACGGGTTCTTGCCGTGCTAAGTTTCTGGCGTTTCGGCCTATCACTTGTTTCTATGGAAGTAGAATTTGGGTCAGTGATGCAGGGGCTCTAAGCACTGCTAGTGAAAGGAAAAACTTGATCTCACTGCTACGCGAGTATGTCGATGTGTTTGCCTACTCCTACCTGAATCATCAAATAAAGTTAAATATTACGAAACTTTGATTTGTTTCCGCTGTCAGAATTGTGGAGTATACAAATACCTGCAAGCGCAGAATGCAACCTGTGAAGAACATATGAATTGCTTGAGCAATAATATTGCATTTGAGATATCCCCATTCTCTTTCAGATTCCATCTTACTTAGAAAACCTGTCTGGCATGACAACTGTAGGAGGCTTGATTACATTATGTTGCTCATTGTCTCTTGCATCAATTTGGCTCATCTTTGCATCAATCTGTCGCTTCTCACTCTTTTTCACGATTGGAACAATCTTTGCAGGTTAGTAGAACTCCAGTAACTTGATCCTGTGAAATATTGAGTTCTGTATGATTATGCAGCATGTGCTGTTATGCTATCCTGGTAGAGGCCTCTGCCTTCTCATATTCCACTCTCTGCTGATAAAATGCATGAAATGAGCTTCTAATTATGAGTTATTTCACAATGAACTAAATACGATTGAGCTCTGATTAGTCTAACCTTTACAAATTTATTACTCCAAGCTGCCTGTTGAAAGCCTTGCCTGGCTCTCAGAGCTAAATGAGCCCCACCAAGTTTTGGTATTGATTAGAAACCTGTACCAGAGGGCACTGGTCCACACTCAACAGCTATACTTTTAGTACTGTATAATAGATAGCCCGCGCTATCTTAAGGGTAGGTTAAACTAAAAAAAAAAAAAATTATATTTAGATGATATTAGAATTTTTAAAAAATAAAAAAAAATCTAAAATTCAAGTTATTGACTCGAATTAGTTTAATAAACTCGATTAATTTAATAATATAATTAAAAAATATGCATCAATAGTAAATAAAGCAAACAAAAAATAACAATAATTAACTATAGAAAATAATACTTAGGAGGAGAATGAAAAAAAGCCAGTTGAGAACTCATCATCGCTCTTATTTGGACACCACCCCACCACCATGAAGAATTTATTGAGATGATTCTAACTCCATTGCAAAAGATTACATGTCAACACCGAAAGAAATTGCATACGCTGTCAGAGAAGTGACCCGAAGAGCAAACCAAAACAAATTATCATAAAATGAGCATCACATACTTATATTTAATCAATTAATTTAGTTTTATTCAAAAATAAAATTGTTTTTTTTAATATCAATTTAACAACGAATGACAAACAAAAAAAATCCGAAATAACCCGCATCATTTTCAAAATTAGTGAAAATTCTATAGAAAACAAATAAAAAAAGAAGTCTAATCAATTAAATAAATATTGAAAGATGAAACTGAAAGAACATGAGAATACAAAAAGAAAAAAGCAAGCAAACCTCAGTAAATCTCGTAGACCTAAATTAATCTCCCAAACTTGTAACCCATGAAATCCTAGATCTGGACTTAATCAAGAAGCTCAGTTCCTAACCAATTTTAATGTTGAATGATAAAATTGAAAAAAAAAGTATAAGTTTAAGAAATTTGTCAAAGTAAAAAAAATAGTAATAAACAAATAAGAAAAAAATTGATAGGAAAAAAACTGAAGGAGGTTGAAATCATAAAAAAATAATTTTAAAAATTATCTCAAATAAAATAAATATCCATAAAAAAATGAAGACCAAATATAATAGATAAAAAAATATTTGAGGATGAAATTGAAAAAAAAATTCAATTTTATAAATTTTTTCAAATAAAACAAATAGTAAACAAAAGAATATGAACCAAATTTGAATAAAATAAATAAATTCAAGGGTTGCTTTGAGAAATTGAAGGGTTAGATATGGAAATCGAGGAGGGGAAGAAAAAAAAGATTGTTAATGTCAAACCAAAGATCTGTTGGACATATTGTCGCCCAAGGATGGTGGGGTCAACTAGACGATCTTAGTGTCACCCTATAAGCCATTGTTTGGTTGTCGAATGACCATGGCGCAGGCGCCTCCAACTCAACCATTTTTTCTTTTTAAATAATACTTTATATTTATTAAAATACCAAATTGACCCTTAATCAACTTTATTATAACCAAAAAACTAGGTTGAAAATACAAAAAATCCCTCGGATGTCAACATAATATTTTTTTTATTTGAATGATAATTAAATCATTTCATTATGTTGAAAAAAGAAAAGAAAAGAAAAGGATTGAAAAGCCCTGAATTCTAATTTAATATTTTTATTTTTTGCTTTTAAGTATAATTAAGTCATTTTACAATTATGAACAAATGTGAAAAAAAATCAATTTGTCTCAGTCAATCTAATAATAACCAATGAATCATATAGAAAAGATCGTATTACCCTCCTATTAGCAAGTTATTTTATTGTGTTTGAGAATAACAAAATAATCATTTCACTATTACAATCTATAGATCCATGTCTTTATCTATAATGAATGACCAAGCCTTTTAGTTTTTTCTTTAATGCTAACATACTTGTATTTTTCTTAATTAGGCAGTTTCATAGACCCAACAAGAGAATGTTATAGAAAGTTAAACAACAACATACCATCACCAAAAACATATAATTTCAATGTACAATCTCATGGAATTGGATAGATGAGACTTATGAACAAAATTTCTTAACATTGGAAGCTCTATATTCTTCTAGAATCCAAGTTTTAGATGGAGTTAAAAATGAGAAAAATGATGAACAACGCAACTCCTATACTGTAACAGATTATTAGGCTTAAAGGTTTATTAAACCTTACTAGCCTAATATCCATTTTCGATACATTACAGTTGGAAATCAAATTATCCCAGGAAATTATACACAATATATTATCCCAGCAATACAGAACTTGCACAGTGTATTAGTAGGACCATAGGTGTTCTGATTAATGCTTGTTAGAGGTGGAGTAGAAACACATAATGTTTAATGTGCTTTGGAAAATCACATGCATCCATAAAGCAATCAATATTATTAGAGATTAGAGACAAGATATAGATACACATTCATGGAGGAGAAGGATCACATCCACTCAACTCAACTCTCATTCTCTCTCACACACATTGTTGCACAAGGCAGTAGAGGCTGCTGCCCTTGGCAACTATCCTCATGTTTGTCTCTTATTTTCTAATCATATTGTTGCTTTTTATTGGTGCTTATTTATAAGCAAGATTGGCCAACAAATGGAAGAGCATTCTAGCTCATTTCCCTATTTTAATGGCATTAATTCTTCCACTGAATTAATGTGTTAGGTGAGATGTTAGTGGTGGGCCTCTTTTCTCTCTATTATCCAAATAATTTACCACTTGGAGGCAAAAAGGCATTACACCTATTTTCTATCCTTGAAGACCTTTCAAAGCTCCACGTGACTTTAGTTCTCATCATCATGGCTAACTCCTATTTGATCTGAGTATCATCACTCAACTAACTCCCACTTGATTTAAATTACCATCACTTGGCTAACTCTCACTTGATTTCAGTGT